>TARA_B100000749_G_C18450098_1_pt1 | contig 30380 bp, 24 predicted proteins | sample TARA_B100000749 | Tara Oceans TARA_B100000749 (sample SAMEA2621232) | marine metagenome | biome: marine biome (ENVO:00000447); feature: mesopelagic zone (ENVO:00000213); material: "saline water (ENVO:00002010), including plankton (ENVO:xxxxxxxx)" | depth 800 m
CAGGAAGGAGCTCAAAAAAAATGTATTTATTAGCCAGGCGCGCGTTTAATACTTTAAACAAGTAACATCCTCGTTGTTGCGCTCGCTTTGGTTAAACCGTAGCGGGTTGAAAAGTCCCTACATTTTCAGGTTTGCCGATGGCCTTTCTCACATCCATAGCCATTTTGATCATATTTTCATAATGAGCTAGGTTGAGTTGAGAGGCGGCGTCACACTTTGCTGACATTGGGTCTGGATGAGTTTCAATAAAGAGCGCATCACATCCAGCAGCCACAGCAGCCATTGTTAAATGAGGAACAAAGCGAGGTTCCCCACCGGCAGGATCAGCGCTAGAAATTCCGTACAAGCGAATCACATGAGTCGCATCAAAACAAACTGGAGCACCGAGCTCTTGCATAACTGGAATCGACCGCATGTCCGCAACAAGCCGGTTGTAACCAAAGCAGGCTCCTCTTTCTGTGAGTAAAATATTTTTGTTGCCCGTAGAGCTAATTTTACTAACGACACCGTTCATTGTTTCTGGAGCAAGAAACTGACCTTTTTTAACGTTTATGGCCTTGCCCGTTTCTCCACATGCAATGGCCAATGAAGTTTGTTGGCACATATAAGCTGGAATCTGTAGGACGTCTACATACTCAGCCACTTGATTAACATCTTCTACGCGATGAACATCAGTCAAAACAGGAATGCCGAATTCTTTTCTAACTTCACCAAGAATTTTTAATCCTTCTTCCGCCAATGGGCCTTTCCAGTTTTTTTCAGAGCCTCGGTTGTCCTTCTCATAGCTACTTTTAAAAATCAGTCCAATGCCTAGGCGCTGGGTGATATCTACGAGTTGGCGAGCTGTGTTCATGATGAGCTCTTTACTATCGATCACACAGGGACCAGAAATCATAGCTAAAGGCAGACCTGAGCCCACTTCAATCTTAGTATTTCCCGCTTCTACAGAGAATTTTCGTTCAGGGAGTTGAATCGTTTCAGTACGTTTTTTTTCCATTTTGGATTCCTTTATGGATAAGCCTATTAGGCTTCTATAATAACAGAATTTAATTGCTCTCAAAAGTGCCCTAACGGCTGAGATTGTCACTATTTAATGCGTGGCGCAAGTCGTTGGGAGGGGCCAGTCTAGTCTCGGTCACATTGAGGGTTAGGTCATTGACCCTGTTTCCCTACAGGGGAGATAATATGGCTATGCGAGCTTTTATAATTTCTGATGATTTTGCTGAAACTAACTATCTCAATGCACTTTTTGCAAAGTTAAGTATGCAGGTTCAGTCGGCTAAAAACCCACGAGCCATTGCCGAGACTATGATGACCTACAAGCCGGACATTGTTTTGGTCTCGGATCGTAGTAAATCTTTCAAAGGGATCGAAGCCGCCGTCGACTTGAAGCGAAAGAACAGTAAAACAAAAATTGTTCTAATAAAAAGTAATCAGTCATCCATTGAAGGCGAAGCTAAGGATCTTGACGGATTTTTAGATTCTCCCGTTGGAATTGCTAAGCTGGTGGAGCTGGTGTCAGAACTTCTCAACATCAATTTGGAAGAGTTAAGTTCAAAACTTAAAGTAAATATTGAAAGAGCAAAGAAAGCCCCACTGGACATAGCTGGTGATTCGCAAATGGTTTCGGGCGGAAATGCGGCTCAATATGATAAGCAATTTGTTCGCGGTGGAAATGCAAAGCAGGCCAAAGTGGATGTCTCAGGGAATGTAAATGTCGCTAACGGTAAGGTGGACGTTGCTGGGGATGTAGGTTCCCAGTCCAACACTCAATCCGTGCAGGGAGGCGCAACTCCACAGCCAGGAAGCTTCAACGTTAATGCCAGTATTGAAAAGGGTGAAAAGAAATCACGCTATGCCAGGCTCCTAGAAGATATGGAGCCCATTGATACCACGCAAACTTTTGATCGAGAAAAAATTCGAGAAGTGAATAATGCGCTTCGTGAGGCCGACGATCCAGAATCACGTAAGGATGTTGATGAGGAAAAGCGCGCCTTTGTGAAGTCCCTGTTTTCAAAATAGAATTTGATGGGAGTCGGGAATAACTCGATACGAGTTATTTTGCTTTCTTCTTTTTGTCTTTTCCACTGCCGCCGAAAATCGTAGACAGATCCATATCCATAAAGAGAGTTTTCGCAGACATTTTTTCTGCTTTAGATTCTCGAACTCTTTTAATTCTTAGCTCATCCCGTTTTGCAGGTAGAAAATGCGGATTGATGGCTAGGGCGTTCTCCATGCATCGTAGGGCCCGGTCATAGTTTTCTATGGAAATGAACAGGAGACCTTTGGCATAGAAGTAGGGAGCCGAGTGCCTGTCTTCTGCCGGTATTTTGTTGATCATCCGAGTGAGTTCTTCTATTTCTTGTTTTCTCCCAGCAACTGAAAGGCCTGCTTTTAGTTTCGCCCAAATGTAATAAATTAATGAATCCGTTGGAGGGTGAGAAGATTTAATGAGATCATCAAAAATCTTCAAAGCCTCATCGTATCTTCGAGCTTCTAACGATTTGCGACCCATATCCATCAAAGCCTCTGCTTGGAATACGGCTTCGGAGCGACCAATATCCAATTCTTTTATGTAAAGCTCCCTCTTTCCCGTATGTTTTAAAGTTGTATAGGCCTCGGTGATTTTAGTAAAAATCTGGTCAGTGAGTTCAATCACTTGAGGGTGGGCCGTTTTCTTTAAGCGGTCGGGATGTAATATTTTAGCGAGATCATGATAGGACTTGTTAATTACATTCAATGGGGATCTTCGAGTCACACCCAAAATCTCAAAGTAGTTTTGGTTTTCAATGTCCTTCAGGATTTTTTGCAAACGGGTGATTCGGGCTTTGTCGGAAACTCGGCTCGCTTTTTTGTCACTGAATTTACAAACTCGTTCCACCAACATAAGGTAGACCGCTTTCATTAGAAACTCTTCTTGATCGGAATTTACAGAGAGAATTGTATTCAAAGATGTTTTTCCATTTACTATCTTTGCGATCTTTGAAAACTTTTGCATGAGATCAAGTTGTGTAAGATTCTCCAAACCGGAAAAGTTTTCTGCAGGTTCTAAGCAATGCTCTAACCAAGGGGTGAAATAGTTTTTTAACCAATCATAGGACACCTTCGATTGGATCAGGTCATTTAGAATATTGGAGATCTGTTGGTTGTTAATGTGAGCATCGTCTTCCGCGACATGAGTGTCTTCTGAGATGAACTGTGCTTTAAATTGATCCTCTTGGAGAGATTGACTAAGGCGAATATTAAGCTGCTCTGTCTGAATCACTTTTGTAATGTGAGAACTTATTGCATTTGCTTCTACGAGTCTCTGTCCGAGCAGTTGGGAGCTCTCTTCGTTGAGGAATTTATCTAATTCACTCTTCGATAGATAGCCATTCTCTATGAGTAACTGTCCAAAAAAGCTTTGGGCATCGTTGTTTTCAATTTGAACAATTCGACCATTGTTAAACGTGACCACCCAGGGAGATCCCTCTAACGGTGTTAGGGTTAATGATCCACTCATATTTGAATTCACAAATAGCGAGTAGATCCACGGTAACTCAAAACCATGGATGTATTCGCTGGCATTAACGGCTTCGACCTTTAGCTGATTGCTTATTGACTCGGCCAGAAAAAGATCTTGTAAAGGAGGTTTGGCATCGGGGAGAAAGTCTTTTGTTTGCTGATCAATGATGGAAAGAACTTCATCAAGGTCTAAGGGTTTAGTTAAAAAACCAAGTGCTGGAACCTTAGTTAGAGCGTCCTTGATAAAAACCTTATCTTTGAAGATTCCACTCATAAATAGAATCTTCGTGGCGCCGTGGGTGGATTTGTGAATTTGTTGGCCCACTTCAACACCGTTGGTGATAGGTAGTAAGGCATCTATTATGGCAATGTGATATTCGTGGAGTTTAATTTGGCGATCCACCTCTTTGGGATCGCGAATGATATCCACAGTATAACCCGCACGTCGTATAGCTTCACCCAGTGCCTGGCCGGCAGTGTTGTCGTCTTCAACAATAAGGATGCGGATTTGAGATCTTCCCATAGGATTCATTTCGGAATATTCTCCAGTGAAATTAAATTCTTATGGGGTCTACTGACTTCTTTTGAAACAGTTTCTAAAAGGTCATTCGCTCTCTACTGCGAGCAGTGCGTTAAGGGCATAATTCTGTAACTTCTAGACCTAATTCTGGTAATTTAAAGGAGTTAATAAGGAGCAAATTATGGCAACTTCACAAGTCACAGACGGCACTTTTCAAAGCGATGTAATTGATTCTGGGAAACTCACATTGGTAGATTTCTGGGCAGAGTGGTGCGGTCCCTGTAAAGCTTTGGGCCCTAAGTTAGAAGAACTTTCTGATGAATTAGGCGAAAAAGTGAACATTGTTAAAATCAATGTGGATGAAAACAGAGACACCCCTCAGAAGTACGGAGTAAGAGGCATCCCAACTATGATTCTGTTTAAAAACGGCGAAGTCGTTGATCAAATTGTTGGTAATCATCCTAAAGAAGCCATCGCGGAACTCATTCAGAACAACGCTTAGTAAGTACCGATTTTTTTATTTTATAAAAGCCGTCCTTATTGTGGGACGGTTTTTTTATTTCGTTTTTGAGTGTTTGGCGAATTTCAAAAGAGATATTTTCGATAAGCCACACCCGAGATAAGCCCAAGTCCGGCCATTGTTGCTAACATACTCGAACCACCGTAACTAAGTAAGGGTAGGGGAACTCCAACAATGGGTAATAGTCCAATAACCATCCCAATGTTCACGGTAACGTGCCAGAAAAGGTATGCAAGAACTCCAACCGTGATCAGCGCTCCAAATTTATCACGAGCTTGTGTGGCGATTCTCAGGGCCATCCAATATAGAGTTAAAAATAATCCAAAGGTAGCAACACTTCCTATAAACCCGTGTTCTTCGCTGAGAACAGAATAGATAAAATCGGTGTGTCTTTCTGGTAAAAACTCTAATTGAGATTGGGTGCCTTTGCGGAAACCCTTGCCTAAAATCCGGCCACTACCTACGGCAATCTTAGATTGAATGCTATTGTAGCCCGTACCCCTGGGGTCCCTGCCGGGGTCCACAAAAGTTAAGATTCGATTTTTTTGATACTTCTTAAGTCCAAAACTCCAAAGCACCGGGGCGGCGACAAGGCCCGTAACAATGGCAGCAATGAGTATGGGTTTTCTAACTCCCACAAACATGATCATAGAAACGCAGACCGCCAAAATTAGAATTCCAGTTCCCAAATCCGGTTGCTTCACCGTGAGTAATACGGGAATTGCAGTCAGTCCAAGAGGAACCAAGAGTTCTTTAATTCCGAGTCCATTTTGGGCTTCATATCGGCTAAGAACTCGTGCCATAACTAGAACCATTGCGAGCTTCATGGTCTCAGAAGGTTGGTATCTAAAGAAGCCAAGATCTAACCATCGTTGAGCTCCATAAAACTTCTTTCCATAAAAAGAAACGAGAACCAGAGCGACGATGTTGATGGCGTAAAATACGAAAGCAAAGCGCTTAAAAAACTTATAATCTAGGATTGTCGTGAAAAAGAAAATTCCCCATCCCACGCAAAGCCAAATTAACTGCTGATTAAAGAGTCGTGACATCTGAGCGGCAGAAGCACTGTTTGTCGCTGAATAAAGGTTAATTAGACCAATGACGTTCAAGGCAAGTATGACCAATGCAAAATTGATATCGAATCTTTTAGTGAACGTTCGGTTCTCCACCTGCATTTCGAAATTACTGTCTTTCATTACAGATTCTCCCTGGTGGCATTAGAATCAGAAGTAGTCTCACCTTCTGGTTTAGGAATAGGAGTCGAAGATTGGGCCATCTGAGGTTTAGATTTCCTTGGCTTCTTTTTTAACCAATCCGGGTGATATTTTTCCATGTAGGCTTTAATAATATCTCTAGCCACTGGCGCGCCGCCGCTGGAGCCGGCGCAGGCATGCTCGGCAAGAACCACCACTGTGATTTCAGGTTTTTCAACGGGCGCAAATGCGCCAAACCAACCGTGATGTCTTTGTGTCAAAGGTCGTTCTCTACAATTGGCGTAAATCTGATCCGCAGAAAATGCCAATACTTGAGCTGTGCCCGTTTTTCCCGCCATAGTAATTCCTGGAACGTTATACCATCGTGCGGTACCTCGCTCTCCCATGGATACGGCCTGCATGCCCGACTTAACCGTTTTAAATACGTTTTTACTTATAAACACGCCCTCTTCATTGGGCTGTGAAATATCTCGTATGAGCTGGGGGCTAAAATCCTGATTCACTGTATTCTCGGGATCGATCACCTGTTTGATCAAAATAGGCTTATAAACTTTTCCTTCAAGTCCAATGGTGTTGTAAGCCACAGCCATTTGTAAGGGGGTTGTTAAAATAAACCCTTGGCCAATAGCATTACTTAAGTTTTCTCCAGGTTGCCATTCCTCTCCGAACCTTTTTTTCTTCCACTCTCTTGTTGGGATCAGCCCTGGTTTTTCGTCGGCGAGTTTAATGCCCGTTAGGTCTCCCAATCCAAAAAGTTTGGCGTACTTGGCGATGTTATCAATGCCAAGGTCACGTCCGAGCTTATAGAAAAAGACGTTACTGCTTCGTTCTAAAGCCTGAATCACATTGATATTTCCGTGTCCATAGCGAGTATGGTCATGATAAACCCGTCGACCAAACCGAAACTGCCCTGGTGAAAATACTTGTTGGCTTGGAGTTATAATCTTCTCTTGTAGAGCCGCCAAGGCCACAAAGGGTTTGAAGGTTGATCCTGGAGGATAGTGATCCTGGATAATTTTATTTCGTAGAGGTTTAAAAGGGTCATCTATGAGTGAGCGCCAAACCTCATTTGAAATTCCTGTACTAAACTCATTGGGGTCATAAGAGGGAAGGTTAACCCAAGCTAAAATTTCACCATTGGACTTCATGGCGAGTACGCTGCCTATGCGCGGCCCGACTTTGTCGTCCCGATGCATGGCCTCAAAAGCGGCCTTTTGAATGTCCATATCAATGGTGAGTTTTAAGTTGTTTCCCGGAACAGCTTCTTTGTTTTCAAAGCCAAGCAGTTGATTGGAAGCATTCTTTTTACCGCGGCCACGAGCATCCACTTCATCGAAACTTAATCCGTTAGCTCCGCGAATGGTGCGCTCCCATACTTTCTCTAGGCCTCTTTTTCCAATGATATCACCTTGTTCAAAGTGATGATCTTCATATTTTCGATTGTATTCGCTGATTTGTTTTTTTGTGATTTCACCCACATATCCAAATAACTGTGCACCATTATCTCTGAGCGGATAATATCTCAGGATGGTTTCATTGATTTCAAGGCCTGGGTGGTGAAGGGCCAACATTTTGATCCGGAAAACTTCATCGAGTGTTAAATTCTCTTTGATCTTTACTGGTCTAAAAAGACCATTCTCACGTTTACTTTTCTTAACCATTTTTAGAACTTGATCTTTTCGTAGGTCTAAAACTTGGCCAACTTCTTCTGCTGTTTCTTCCAGTCGAGAGGCGAACTGCGGAGTGATGGTGGCTTCAAAGCCGGGTAAATTATCAACGAGAACTCGTCCATCGCGATCCAATACTAGGCCACGTGGGGCGGGGATTTTGGTTTCTTTAAGACGGTTGCGCTTGGCATAGTCACTTAACTCATCCCCTTTTATGATCTGTAAATACCATAATCGAGTAAATATGATGATAGCGGTTATACCAATCACCCAATATAAAAGTTTGTATCGCGGGTCATAGTCTTTTGCCAATTCTTCATGATTGTAGAGTGTACTCATTCGAACTGTCTCCCAACTTCTGTTGGTAATTCCTTATTTGTGAGATCATCAATGATGCAAAATATAGGATAAACAGCAAAAGAGAGAAGTGGAGTTAACAGGGATTGAAGTAGCCAAAAAATGATTTCTAAATCTTGTATTGGGGTGGGTTCAATAATGAGTGAAAGAATAAAGTGAATGGGCATAAAGGCCACACTCATGGCGCCACATATAATGGCAAAAAATATGGGGCCTGGTTGGTAAAACTTAGACTTAAAGGTGTAGGAAAGTGCATAGAGTATAATGTTCAGAAGTAAAAACATTCCCAATGGCATGGCTGTTACAGAAGCCACAAGTAGTGTGATCAAGTAAGTCATTATAAGTCCTTCTTTGGGGGAACGATACAATGACCAATAGGCAAGCACGGGAAGCCAAAAGTGCGGTGGAGGAAATCCTCCTAACACTTGCGACCAAATAGAGGTTTGAAAGCCGATGGTGAAAATTCCGTAAACTACAAAGCAAAAGTAGTTCAATATGAGGAGACGTTTATCGCTCAATGTTGGCACTCCCCGAAGCTTGACCAAGAGCCTTCTTTGATTTGTCTATTTCAGTTTCTTTATTAGGGGTTTCAGAATCAGACTCTTCTTCTGAAGGTAGAAAGTCTTCCTGAGCCGCATTGAGAACAATAAAAATTTCTTCCAGGTTGTTAGGGTTAACAGCCGGTCTCAACTCAACGTCTTTTGTTACCCCATATTCACTTTGCTCCACTTTAATCACTTCACCCACGGGAAATCCCTTGGGAAAGATATTGTCTAATCCGCTGGTAACGACTTGGTCACCGATGGCCACATCGTCCCCACGTTTAAGATAATTAAATTTGCAGGCTTCACTGCTGATTCCGCTGACAATACCTCGAGCTCGAGTTCGTTGAACCAGAGCATCCACTGCTGAAAATCGATCCGTAATAAGTATGACCTGTGAGTTCAACATTTCCGCTTGAAGAATATAGCCAACAGCTCCACTCACTGTGAGGACGGCCATGCCTTGCTCTACGCCATGATAGGTCCCTCTGTTGATGGTGATTGTGGAATGTTCGGGGATAAGATCTTGTCCTACCACTCGACCGGCCAATAATTGCATTTTCGTTTGAGTTTTAAACTCAAGAAGCTGATTGAGTCGTTCATTTTCCAATTTCAGCTCAGTCATTGTGCCTAACTGAGCTCTTAATTCGGCATTTTTACGCATCAGACTTCTATTGTCTCGCTTGATGTCCACTAAGTTTAAATACAGAGAAGTGGTTCCGCGGACTCCGCTACTGAAGGAAGAATAGGCATTTTGAATTAAGCCCACCGTAAAAGTAAATGGACGCAAAACAAGGGGCGTTTCCTTTGAGGTGCGGTGCATCTTAATGAGTATGAATGGAATTAAAATGGCTGCCGTAAAAACAATCACTTTTCTTAAGCTGAAATTGAAGAAATTCACAAACCGTCCTTGTATGTATCTTGTGGTTTACCTCGGGAATATCAACAGTCCTTAATTTTTACCTCTAGGATTGGAATAAGCAATCAATTCCTTGGTTTAGGGATTTCGACGCTAGGCTGAAAGTGCTCTATTAGTAGGGCAGAAACATTGTCAATCGGACCATTTCTTGAGACTCTTACCGGATTCGTTTCTGAACTAGGAGGAAGCATGTCTCAGAACATTAAGTGGCAAAGATTTTGGAGACGTTTTAAAGTTTTCATTATTTTAATTATCGCAGTTTTTGCATTTGCTATTATCGGTTTATTTCAAGGACCTGAGTTCCTCAGTGGTGGGGGCGTGGCGGCGATGGTCAATGGCCAGCCGGTGACACTCATGGATTTTAGAAGAGCTGTAGAAAATATGGAAAGAAGCCTCGGCGGAAGAATTAACAGTCTGCCAGCGGCGCAAAGGCAAATGTTTACTCGTTCCTTGCGACAGCGAGCTTTGAATCAGTTGATTTCTCAAAAGCTTGCTATTCAGGCAGCGACCGAAGAGCGGTTTTTTGTTTCCGATCAAGAAGTCATGGATCGAATCATCGAAATTGGAATTTTTCAGGAAAATGGAAATTTCAATCGGCAGGCTTATGAGCGGTACTTACAGGCCACGCGCACATCCGTTGCTGATTTTGAATCTGAGCGTCGCGATGAAATCATAATCAATCGACTCCAAATGGCATTTACCCGAGGAGCAAAAGCCCTTCCCGTAGAGGCAGAGCTTTTGGCAAAAGCCCAAGGGACAGAGCTGGAATTGAGGTTTGCTGATCTTTCAGCGTCTGGCGGCTCCATTAAAATCAGTGATTCTGCAGCTAAATCTTATTTAGAGAATAACGGGGATAGTGTTCAGACATTTTATGAAGACAACAAAGTCGCTCGTTATAAGACGGAAGAAAAAGTAGAAGCTCGTCACATTCTTGTGAAGATTGATGGGAAGACCGATGAGGCGACAGCTAAAAAGAAGGTGGATTCACTAAAATCTAAAGCCACTAAAGAGAATTTTGCAGAACTGGCCACGTCTTCCAGTGATGATCCAGGATCCGCAAAAAATGGTGGAAGCCTAGGATCTTTTTCAAAGGGAGCTATGGTTCCTGAATTTGAAGAAGCTGCATTTAGTGCAGAAGCGGGATCAATTGTTGGACCAATAAAAACACAATTTGGATATCACCTTATATATGTAGAAAACAAAATTCCTGCGGGGACGGAGCCTTTCGATTCTGTGAAATTGGCAATCGCTAAAGAGTTAGCGCAGAAAAGTCGTTCCAGTGAACTCATTGAAAAAGTAAAAGGACAGTTGGCTGAAGGTAAATTCGCTGGGGTTAGGTCCTCATTAAAGTCTGCTGGGGTTGAGTTTGTGGACTCTGGAAATTTTAATTTAGCTCAGTCAAGTATTCCTAAGTTGGGTGACATACCTGGTGTGATTTCATCGGTTATGGATTTAGAGCCGAACCAAATGCCGACAAAATTGATCCAGCATTTGGGAAAATCTTATGTGGTGGAGCTCAAATCGAAAAAGGTTAAAAATGAGACGCTTGCCGAGGATAAGGTCCGTGAAGAGCAGGTACAAATCACTAGCCGGCGGGTGGGTCAATTGCTCAGTGCTTGGTTAGAGGAAGTACAGGAATCTTCGAAGATTGTATCCAATGAGCAGGTTCTGGCTGCCAATTAGTTAGCCAAAAAACAAGAAATTTTTCTCATAATCTCATAAACAGACAAGTAATCTGGGGAGTGTTTCCACAATCCCCAGCACCTGTATACCTTTATGAACGTTATTAAGAATTAACATAAAAAAGCTAAATATCCTGGACCTAGGTCCGAAAAGTATTGCATGTGTATGCGGTTATTTCGGTTCCAAATATTAGGGTATGTGCTTGCGAGTGTCTCCTTTCTATTAGTAGGAGGCATGGCCAGTGCTCAGGATTACGTTCCTGGGGAAGTGATCGTTAAGCTCAAGGATCAACCGGGTGCACAGTCTAATTTTATGGGTAAGGCTTCTAGCCAGAAATCCATGAACTTAAAGAAGTCCTTTTCACGTCTCAATATGTATCATTACAAGCTCTCTAAAGGGCAGTCTGTGCCACAAATGGTCCAGGAGTTAAAAAATGATCCCAACGTGGAGTATGCAGAGCCTAACTATATTATTGAAAAACAAAGTTCTGAGATTCATGGCGATGTGCTCTCTTTTAGCGATATTCAAGAACTGGCAAAAAGCGAGGGTAAGTTAGAATCCAGTACAGTAGAGATGGGTTTGGAGCAGGCGAGGCAGTCCATGTCGGCCACTTCGGTAAAACCCATTATTGCTGTTATTGACACAGGGTTGGATATTGACCATCCCGTATTTGTTCAGAGTAAAGCTGTTTGGAGCAATTCTGGTGAGATTCCTGGTAATGGTATAGACGATGATGGGAATGGTTTTGTCGACGATGTGAACGGTTGGAACTTCGTCGCTAACTCTGGAGTAATGTTCGACGATGATGATCATGGGACCCATGTTGCGGGAACCATTCTTAGTGTGGTGGTTGATATTTTTGACTTTCCTGTTGAAGAATCGCCATTTAAAATTATGCCATTAAAGTTTTTAGATAGTTCCGGGATTGGGTCCACATCGGATGCAATTTCAGCGATCGAGTATGCTCTAGCCAATGGCGCAACTATCCTCAATAATTCTTGGGGGGGGCCATCATATTCGGTGTCTCTGCATGAGGCCGTGGCGGTCTCTTACTCGAGTGGAGCTTCCTTCATAGCGGCGGCAGGAAACTTAGCCTCCAATAATGATTCAGCGCCAATGTATCCAGCCAGTTTCGATGTACCTAACGTAGTGTCTATTGCGGCAACGACCGGTTCCGACTCACTGGCTTCATTTTCCAACTATGGATTCAATACGGTTCATGTGGGGAGCCCTGGCGTTTATGTACTTAGTACGGTCGATGGCGGTGGTTTTGGGTATATGTCTGGAACCAGTATGGCGACTCCATATGTAGCAGGTATTGCTGGAATGATAAAACATGAACAGTCCTCCATGCTCGGTTATCAAATGAAGGAGATTATTGAGGACACAGCTGATGCGGTTTCACCTCTTTCAGGTAAAGTGCAAACGGAATCCCGAGTGAATGCTTCGGCCGCTTTAGCAGCGGCTCAGGGGGCCAATGTTGATGGCAGCCAGCCAGGTTATGATGTGAACTCTGGGTATCGTGGTTCTGCCTCTGCTGAGCAGACTGCCGGGGGTTGTGGCTTAGTGAGTAAGATGGCCTATGATCGGTATAACAATAACGGCCGTGGCGGAAAAGGCGGCGGGAATTCCATTTTAAAAAATGGAAAAGAAATGCATGTGAAGGACGTTAAGCAAAACACCCTCTTCTTTAAATTATTTGCGTTTGCACTTTTAGGTTTACCTATGTTGATGGCTATGTTTATGAAGCGAAATATCGCTCCATCAGAACGACGACGTCATGAGCGCTTTGAAATCAGCTCGCAGGTGAGTATGAAAGTGGGCGACAAGCAACTCGTGGGTAGTGTTTCCAGTATTTCACTGGGTGGCTTGAAGGTGGATACCGACGCTATGCTCGAGCAAGGCGGAATCATCCGAATGAGTATTGAGAGCCCTGATGGCAATGAAAAAGTAGAAGTTGCTGGTAAGGTGGTTTGGTCACAAGAGCGACAATCTTATGGTGTGGCTTTTGAAGAGGCCAACTCCAAAGTGCTCAATACTATTTCCGGTTGGACCTCAGGTCTTAAAAAAGCCGCTGGTTGAAATCCAGAATCCTAAAATAAATTAAATTCATCCTCTTCTTCCCGGCCCTTTTGGCAGCGGCTCGTCTCAAGCACTGCGCTAGCTACTTAAACATGCCTTTACAGGTCAGGGCCAAGCCGGGGCCTGGAGAGAAGTAGAAGTATCTTGGATTTGTCATATAGGGACGGCTGGCAATGATGTTGCTTCTGACCTGAGACGCTTTTGTGGTGGCCTTCCGAACGTAATCAATAAGGTTGTCAATATGTGGAGCCATGGCATTGGTCAAATGACCCCGGTTGTACTTTTCGTCCAAAGACCAGATCAGGTTATAGAACGCTAAGCTTAAATATATGGCGTCTGTTGCCGGTCCCAGCTGAACTAAGTGAAGGTTTCTGGCTAAACCATAAGAGGCTTCCCACATGTAACGGACTTTCCTAGCACCGCCTTCTGTGAATTGACCGGATTGAATGATGTATCTACCGTCACTTCTTTCTATAGGTGTTTTTTGTTGGATCCAATTGTCGATCTTACTTCTTGCGAGCATGTTAATGAGGGCATTGGAAATCATGACCTCTAGAGCTCCCAAGGAGAGGTACTTGGCATCTACGTAGGCCTCATATTGTGCACTGGGATCAAAAACCAAGGCGCTGGCAGAATAGAAGCCGTAGATACCCACCATAACAATTGCATTGGTCGCAAGGCCTCGGATGAAATTAGATCCCAATGTAAAAAGATCTGCTCGGCGAATGATGATTTCACCCGATTTGTCTACAGCAACAGTTTTACCCTGAAACATGACCTCATTAACCACTTTGTAGTTATAAAACTTCATATACATCCAGGCAAAAAGAGCCATGGCAGCACCGGCAGCAGTCGAAACGTGAACGGGCAAAGATTCTCCGGCCAACAGCTCTGGGGTCTTCAATGCAGCCGTTAGCGCAGCACTGTAGTAGGCGACACTCATAGATACGCCGGCAATGGTTCCCTGAATAATTCCTAGATTTTTACTGGCCCGGGCATCTTCCTCGCTGCGATTCACTTTTACAAACAATGTAAGTCCGTGGGGAAGACCTAAAATGGTTTTGAGTCTCGTTGAGATCTTTTTCTTGAGAGGTTGATCTGCGACTAAATCTTCTATGGAAGGTGTTCCACTCCAAAGCTTTGGTCCTACCGTAATGTTATTGGAAGCATCGGTGTGCAGTGATCGTCCATTGTCTAAATTGACAAAAAAATCATTGGTAATTTTGTTCGCGCTAGAAATGTGCTCCAGTTGAATGCGATAGCCTTCTGTCCTTAATCGCGTTAATACCCACTTCAATCGATTTGGGATGGTCTCCCCGTAGTGATAGACTTGTAGTGGGTTATCTCGGGAGCCGGCATCACTAGATTCTAGGACATCAAGCATCCTGTTAGCATAGGCTTCAGCTTGATGCATATCCATCAAGTTTACAGTTTCAGGTATTGGTTGTGCCCAAGTTGATAAACTCATGAAGAAGGACATTATTAACAGCAGGCGATGCATGCTTGACCTCACAGCTTGAACCGCTGAGGATCGACCTCTAAGTTCATAGTTTCTTATTGATCAATACCTTAAATAAATGCGGATAGAATATCTTCTTAAATGTTTCTTGGTTGAAATGTTTTCCGCTGCTGGTTCCAAACTCATCCTAGGAATTAAGGGTTACTCCGGGGCTTAGTTTTCGATCCAGTTTGAGGGTTCATTGAAATGGATGGTTGGAAATAGCTACTAAACATTTATTGTGATTTCTCCTATTTCAATTCAAATCAAGTTCCTAATTTAAGGGCAGTTTTGGGAGCTCCTACATGGCCAACTGTAAAAAAAACATAATCATTTTAATGTTTTGACTCACCTTGGCTAAAAAAGTATCAACTCAGGCACGTAAACATCACTGAAAACCAAACGTCCATTTAAGGGATATCCCCTTGGCGGACCTAGAAAACTGAAGGTGCAAGTTGAGTAGTTGTGTTGGAAGAAGTGTGAGTCTCAAGCGGGGCCTTTGTCGTTGTACGAGGCTAATGTTGATTTTGATTTTTTCACTAGGCCCGGTTTTGGCGCAGGCAGCAGCCAAGCCTGGAGGTAGTGGAAATAGCGACGGGGATTCATCTAAAACCCCACAAAGCATCCCATCTTCTTCAAATTCACCGGCTCCTTCGATCCAATCTTTGCCCCCGGCAACCTCAACACTTCAAATCACTTTTCCCACCATTTTCTTCGATAAAGAAACCAATATATTTTCCAAAATACTTTATGAAATTCCAGGGAATTTCCCAAATCTGAAGTTGAATACAGTAGGGCGAGGACTCCATTCTACATTGCTCTATTTAGATGGAATTGATTTCACCCAGGCGGAAGAATTTATTCGAAAGTTAAATGCAATCCCTATTTCAGTATGGGACGATTATGGCCTTAACAGGCAAGTTAAAGTGTTCGATCCTCGAAATTTAGAGTTCGAAGTAGTGGGAGTTCATAATAAGTTTTTGGCGATTAAACCTCATCGGGAATTTATCGACTGGCAATTTAACTTTTGGCAGATGATTGAGCGCGAGATGCCAGAGTTTATGGATATGCACAAGTCTCATAGAAATTTAGGTGATAAGGCCACGTCTAGAAATTCGGTTCATATTTCTCTCGTACAATGGGGAGAGAGTTGGAACTTGGATCTTAATGATTATGAGGTGGAGAGGCTTAAAGAAGATTTCTCTCAGATTGTTGGGAAGGCACTAGACGATGCAGAGAAAGGTGGGCGTAGCTATGACACCATTACTTTTAATCCCGCTACACAACCTCTTCAGTTGGTAGCTGCTCCCAGAGCTTTGGCTGAGCCCCCCATGGTGATGTCTGCTTTTAATGTTAAATCGGACAAATCTGAGTCCTCTAAGATGATTCGTTGGCAGTTGAACGAGCCAATGAGTGACGAGGGGGGAAGAACTAATGGTCCTTCTAGATCTTTGGACTTCACTGAAGGGGAAAAATTAAGGGTTGTTGAATTCAACCAAGGGGATCAAAACTTTAAAGAAAACGTAAATGGACAATTTCTTGGAAACTGGATTGATCAATCCAGTCGATATTACCCTATGAATTTAGGGGAGTTTAAATCGGGTCTATCCTACGATGTTAACGAGATCTTTTCCTCATCCTTAAAAACGCTATCACCAACGCTCTATCCAGCTGAATACAAAAGTCAATTTAATGACTCTTCCGTTTACATCACCAATGAAACGCACCCAATGGTCGCCCCGGAAAAAGCGGTTCAAGTATTTGATCAAGTGTCGGATTTAAGTATTCAAAGTACCAAGCATGTGAGCGTGGGTTTGTCGCTCTACGCTTCTTCAGTGCGAAGTGAAGTGAAATACCCAGGTGATTTTGATTTTCTAATGAATACAGTAACTAAAGTTCCTAGTGAAATTAAGACTGAGGAAGAGGCTCGAAAGTTCGCATATGACACTTTTAATCGAGAAATTTTTGGTCAACTTAGACAGCTCATCGGCCAAGGTAAGGTGGCTCTATCTGAATTAAGAATTGGTTCGGATTACACTATGGGATATCGATCCAATGATGTAATTGCGGATATGGAAGAAAACCCCTATCTAACTGAGAAGGATGTCCTCGAAAACAGCTTCACCGACAAAAAAGGTAAAGTTTGGACACTGAATGAGCTCTTAGCATTAGAAGATTTTGTGAAGGCGAAGTTGGATCTCTTAGTCGATGGTCGTCGATTCGAAATTTCTCTGCAGTTTAACTTGGGATTCTTTTGGAAAGGGAATGTCTTCAGCCTACAGAGGTCTTCATTAAAGGGATTGTCCCCTCTTTTGCGGACAGCAGCTTATGATTCAAAAGAGAGTTACGCTCTCGCAGCCGCTCTGGCTAGGCCATTTCAGCTCTATCAAATTCAAAAAGGTTCTATAGTGGCTTCAGCCATTAGAGAGTTGCAAAAGCATGCCTACAAGCATCTTGATGAGGGGCAGAGGGACTCTGTTGATAAAACACCATTGTATCATTCGAAATTTTTAAAAAAGGTTTATAACTACTTCATCCTACTCAATCGATCGGGCCTTCACTTAGATTCTTTGTTTTTTAATGAGTACCTCAATCTTTCTGGCAAGCAGATGACTATTGAGCAACTTACGAGTCAGTTGACCCGAGCCGTAAATAGTAATGAGCTGAGTGCCATTACCGCTTTAAAGAGAGTCTTTAACGATATCCGCGAATACCATGAGCGTAATCAGAAATTTAATCACTGGCAGTTAGATACAAGGATAGCGGAAATAGAAAGCCTCTTGCCTAACTTAAGAGCGACGGTAGAGTCTTTGCAAGCACAAGGCATTGACACTTTGAGCTTCGAAAAATCAATCAATGATATCTCCAAATCGATTTTGCGTATGAAGAACTTAAGTAAAACTACAGCGATAAATTACCTCTCGAGTAAGGCTGCCTATGAAGTATTTAGAAATGGAGAGGACACTCTCACACTGATTGATGGGGCTGTTTGCCAGTTACGATTGCCTGAGAATGCAAAGGTGTTGATTCAAACATTAGTGGATTATTCGCCGTTTTTGCTTCTCAAGTATCTTAAAGATCGTGATCGAATGTCACCTCAATCTCTAAGATGGGTGATCCGAAAAATGGGTTTAAAGCCACCTGCGGATTATAAAGGTCTCTTCGATTTGGCAGATAATTTGGATTTCGTTCCTAAAGAGGATTTTTTAAATGAATCCAATAAATATAAATTTAGTACAGAACAAGAATTAAAAGAAGTTCGGACTAGTAGTCAGTCCACTCAGCCAGACCACTCACGATCGTATTTTGACTATAGGTCAGTGCCGGTTAAGTCATGTAAAGGACTTTTTTCGGCCCAATAAGATATTGGCCTCTAAGAGGCCTATATCTAGCAGAGGAATTCTAAAAAGGATGTTTTTGCAATGAGTAGGTTATTAAAAAGTGGATGCGCCATTATGTTGCTGAGCTTACTACTCATGCCCGTAGTGGGCAGTGCGAATCCTGTTTGCGGTGATTTGTTCTCTTACTCCAAAAATGATTTCACTCCGGAGAAATATCCTCTTTTAAATTTCTTAAACCCACTCTACACCTTAAAAAAAGGTAGGGAAAATCCAGATCTGAAGTACTTTAATCTTGTTGAAGGTTTGGGTTTTGGAATCGGAGTTCAGGCCGTGGGTACAACGGTTGCTAGATACCTTTCAGATAAGCCGTCCATATGGTTTGATAGCACTAAGAACTCTATGAATATAAGTTTAGAGTGGTTTGAAAATTACATGGAGTCGTTTCTAGGTTATCAGGTCACTCAAGTTTTCCGTAATACAGTGGCACTGAGTCCTAAATTAACAGGATCTCAAAAGTTATTTGTAAATTGGTACTACTCCTTTTTGTCCTACTCTGCGATCACGGCAGGGCCTCTTCTCTACGACACTTACGCTAGAGGAAACAGCGTGGGAGAGATGCAGAATCTCTACACTTGGTCCCTGGTTGGATTTGCGGCTATGTGGCCTGTTTTTAGTCAAACCGTGTCCAATAAGGTGACTGCTCCTCTGTTATTTCATGGCTTCGCTAAAAAAGCATTTTTAGACCAAGTTTATGCTCCGGGTGTTACCACTAAATCACTCACAGATTGGTTTAACAAAGAAGAGCTTCGGCTACAGAATAAAAAGAGAATTTTGATGGAGCTACAGTTGCTGTTACGAGACTGGAGTTTAGATTGGAAAAAGGTTTCCAGAACTATGATTGAGCTACAAGGCACTTCCGACTTTTTGGAGTTGTCGACAATGTCTCAATCGGCGAGACAGGGCGATAAAAAAGCCCTCGAAGCATTTAGAAAAGAGCTTGCATTACGAGTGGAGCACGCTGGGACTGAAGTCACTTCTGCTAAGATGCAGAAACTTTGGGTTAAGTATTTTAGAGCTAACGTGGGTGAGACGGACCCCACCCCTCGGAGTAAAATGAAGGGCTATAACGTGTTTAAGGCTGGGACCATATCTGTCATAGCTTCAAGCATGATTGTGGCCTACTTCAAATTGAGATGGGCAATGGTTGGCGATAAAATTACGTTGGAAGACGGTACTGTGGTTTACCTTAATGATGGTTTTATTCAAAAGCTCATCGAAACAATTGTGCCATCGATTGATAAATCTTTTGTAGTCACTGCCGATTGGCTACAGCAAACTCAGGAATTGATTCACCTTATGCTCGCAGGAGCATAAGTTTATAACTATGAGGAAGTCTATGAAACCTACAATATTGTTCTCGATCGTTTGTCTCACATTCACACTTTTTGCGGGTTGTAAAAAAGAGCCTGTTGGCACAGAAGCCAATCCCTTGAAAATGTTCTTTGTTCCTTCTGAAGATACTGAAGGTGTTATGCTCAGTGCTGAAGTGATAGCAAAGTTTCTTGAGAGCTATGTTTCCAAAGAGGTATATGGCAAAGAGAAGGGCTTTTATATCAAGGCAGCCATTCCAAGTAGCTATGTGGCTGTTGTCGAAGCGGTAGGTACTGGAAGAGCTGACTTTGCTGCAATTAATACGTTTGGTTACGTTCTATTAAAGAACAAAAAACAATATCCTGGAGAGGCCATTTTAAAAACCATACGAGGCAAGAATGAGACGAGCTATAAAGCGCAGATCATTGCTCGAGCCGATTCTGGTATTCAAACTCTAGAAGATTTAAATGGGAAGAAATTTGCCTATACAGATCCTGCTTCTACGGCGGGATATGTAATGCCGAGCCAGCTGTTTAAGGCAAAAGGGATCACCGTGGGAGAAGAGGTGTTTGCGCACCGTCATGATAACGTTGTAACCATGGTTTACCAGGGACAAGTGGATGCCGGAGCGACTTACTATAGCCCTCCAGGCAGCGATGGTGTGCCGAGAGATGCAAGAGGAAAGGTGAAAACTCAGTTTCCAGATGTGTTTGAAAAGGTAAAAATTGTTGATTTCACAGACTCTGTGCCCAATGCTCCCTGGATTCTACGAACCAACATATTTGGCGAAGATACTGAAAAATACGAAAAAGTAAAAAAAGCCATTCAAGAAGGTATGGTGGCTTTTTCTGCTACCGAAGAGGGCAAGGAAGTCTTTAAGAACCTCTATAGCATCACTGGCTTGGCGCTCAGCTCAGATAAAGATTTTGTTGAGTTACTAGAAATGTTTAAGAAAATTGAAGGTGAAGAGAGTCACTAATGGCGCATAGTTTTGAGATGTATGAAAATTTGAACAGGCTGTTGCAAGTCTCCATTGAAGTTTATGAGTTTTGTAAGACTTTAAATTTTGATAATTTAGATGTAGAGAATAAATCTGATGACAGCCCTGTCACTCAAATTGATAAATCTTTAAATGATTTTATAATTGGCAAGATTTCATCTCAATGGCCTGAAGATAACATTATTGGAGAAGAGGGGAGTCTCGTTAGGTCAGAGACCACTTCAAGATGTTGGTATATAGATCCTGTAGATGGGACCAAAGAGCTCATTTCCGGAAACGGGGAGTGGGGCATTCATATTGGACTTGCCGAAAACAAACGGGCTCAAATGGGTTCGGTTTTGCATTTTGCTAAAAAGAGAATCTACCTCGCAGAGAACGGCTCTGGTTCCTATATTTTTAATGTGGAAAGTGGTACCCTCGAAAAGCTTCAGATGTTTGATCATCAAGGGGAGCGAGTGGTTGTGGAGTCAAGATCCCATAGAGATTCCTTCGCAGAAGTATTGAAAGAGCAAATGGGAATAGAGAAGAGTTTGGCTCACGGGTCTATCGGGCTAAAAGCCGCTTTGATAGCAAGGGGTGAGGCCGACTTGTATGTGAATACGGGTTGTAGTTGTAGTTTATGGGATACCTGTGCGCCAGAGATTATTGTTCGTGAAGCCGGTGGGGTATTTTGCAGCTTTGCAGGTACACCCTTGGTATATGATGCCATTTCCTCTGGCGACACAAAAGTAGGCCAAAAGTTTTTTGCAAGTCATAAGCGGTTGGATCTCTCCGATTTGAAACAGGTTGAAGGTTCTACTCATGACTAGTGATCGTCATATAGCCGCCCAACTTTTTGCAGCTCCTAAGGATGGTAAGCCCCTGATGTTGCTTCCTATTGGGTTGCCAGGTTCGGGAAAGTCGTTCTATATGAAAGACTGTGATGACTCTAATTGGGCGACCATTTCGGGTGACCAGATTAGAATCAATCATCTGAAGGCTATGCGAATTAAGGGTGAATTGTTATCCGTGGGTGGGGAAAGTTATATCCCTGATCCAAAAAATCCCAGTCATGTGTTTTGTACGGAGTTGAGGAGTTGGGCTTATGGTAAAAGCTATGAGTTGGCAAAAACTGCTGTTGAGCAGAAGAAAAATATAATAATCGATCTTACAAACCTTACATTACAAAGAGCATATTTTATCCGTCTTGGGTTGGCGAATGACTATCATATTAGAGTGTTTCTTTTAGAACCAAATTTAATGGCGAGTATTGCTAATGTAGGTTTTAGGGCGAGACGCGGTGGTATGGATTTCTGTTCGCCGGATCTCAGTGAATTTGAGAAAGTAGAGCGACGCAAAAAAGTCATTGGTGGACTTTTAGGTCAGTATGAATGCTTCATAGATTCCCTGCATGGAACCAATGAAGCGATGTCCCTTACGTCTTCGGATAAAATAGGATTCGAAGTGTTTGAGCGAGGACCATTGCAATCAGATTTTAAATCTTACTTAGCTTCTTTGACGGAAGAAGAGAGACTCCATTGTGAAGAGCTCCACCAATTTGATGTCTATCACAGTATGGTTAAAGTGAAGGTCATCGATGCCACTCAGGCAACTGATTCTGGGCCTGAGGACCACTCCCTTCCTGAGGATCTCCAGGATCGTTCGCCGGAGCTGGGTCTCAGTACCATTTAGAATGGCGGTTTGCTGCTGGAAGCATCAATACAGTGAATGAAGGCTTTGAAATGAATCAAGAACTCGAAATTTTACTAAAAATTACAGAACAAGCCAATGCGCATGCAATGGAGTGGTCGCAACTCTCTGGAGCCAATGATCCGGAAATAAAGGATGATGGCAGTCCAGTCACTGTTGTAGACAAAAAGTTGAATCAGTTTCTTTCCGATCAAATCAGGAGTCATTTTCCCAATGATGGCTTTGTGGGTGAGGAGTCAGATTCTCATGCCGTACCTATAGGGCTTGATCGGGTTTGGTATGTGGATCCATTAGATGGCACCAAGGAGTTCGTCAAAGGAACGAACGAGTGGTCCACCATATTGGGGCTGTGTGAATCCAATGTGCCGGTTTTAGCCACTGTGGGGCATCCCACCGAGAATTTCGTGTATTATGCCCAGAAGGGTAAGGGCGCTTTTAGGAGAAATAGCCTAACTGGGAAAGACGAGCCACTATCGACTCGATCCAGTTTCAACCCGGAGGACCTTATGATGTTGGGCTCTCAAACGAAAATAGATCCCAGCGAACCGGCATTGATGAGTGAGCTGAATATTGTCCAGAAGATGAAACATGGCTCTATCGGGTTGAAGGCGGCTGTTATTGCTCGAGGTGATGCGGATCTTTACGTGAATTCCCATGGATGGTGTTCCTACTGGGATTTGGTGGCCAGTGATCTTATTTTGCAAGAATCGGGTGGTCAAATATTGGATTTTGATTTGAACCCTCTTAAATATGACCCAAAACTAGGTGTAAGGGTTGACCGTGGATTTATTATGGCTACAAATGCAGTCATAGACCAATACCGAGCCAAGTTAATGGAGGCCCTCCAATGAATTTAGATGGCTATTTTGACGAACCTAAAAAATTAGATCGCCCGAGAATGTTACTTACTATAGGTATTCCGGGGAGCGGGAAGTCCTATGCCATACGGAGAGCTTTGGAAAAGGGTTGGGTCGGAATCTCTTCAGATGAATTGCGAGTGAATCGGTTAGAGCAATTAGCGGCCAACGGAGAAACCATTGAGATTGACGGAGAGGCAGTGATTCCGGATTCATCTAATCCGGCCCATGTGTTTCATTCTTGTTTACGGGAATGGGTGAACCAGGAAATTTTTAGACAAATCGAAATCAACACGGAGTCTAAAAAGAACATCGTGTTGGATATTACCAATGTATCTTTGCATCGGGTGTTGTTTATGAATAAGGCTCGGCAGCATGGATATTTTGTAGAAGCTTTTGTATTTGAACCCAATTCAGACATTTTTGTTCATGTGGAGAATATTGAAAAGCGGGTGGCCCAGGGGGGACTGGATATCTCTGGAGGAAGGGATAATTTGAGGCAGAGTCGTTTGGCCGTTATCCGATCTGTGAAGAATGCCTTTCATTGTTTTTCGGGATCAATGAAACAAGATCGATACTATTTCAAATCGGATGGCCCCTTGGATATTGACTTTGAGTGGAGAAAAATGAAATCAACTCCTAACGACTATCAAGTGTTTCTATCTCAGCTCGATGAAGAGGAGCGAGAGGCGGTTCAGCAGTTGGCCGCTAGAGATATATTTAATGAAATCCATAGACTCCCAGTAAAACACTACGGGAGATAAAGGGGAGTAAAGTGAGATTGTTCCATAAGACATTTTTGAGTGTGGTTTTAGTTCTTTTGCTGTTGCCATTGATGGGATGTAAGAAGGACAACGGGGCTATCGGAACTAAAGAGAATCCCTTAAAAATTATGTATGTCCCCAGTGATGATTCTCAGGGGATTATGGAGTCTTCCAAAAATCTCATTCAATTCCTTGAAAAGCGCGTTTCTCAGATTCTCTATGGAGCCGACGAAGGGTTTTATTTTAAAGCCAGCGTTCCTAACAGCTATATTGCCGTGGTGGAATCCTTTGGTACAGCTCGGGCTGACCTAGCTATTATGAATACATTTGGCTATTACTTATTGCGGGAAGAAAAGAAATTTCCAGTAGAGGCAATTTTAAGAGTGATGCGCGGCAAGGGAGAGTTGGAATATAAATCCCAGATCATTGCTCGCAAGGATTCAAAAGTTAAATCCCTCAGCGATTTGAATGGTAAGAAGTTTGCCTTTACAGATCCGGCCAGTACTAGTGGTTTTGTGATTCCTTCGGCATTTCTAAATAAGGCGGGTATCGATTTAGGTGAAGTGGTTTTTGGAATTAAGCATGATGCCGTGGTAACTATGGTTTACCAAGGCCAAGTGGATGCCGGTGCCACTTATTATTTCCCGCCAGCAGAAGATGGGAAAGAGCGGGATGCACGGGTGCGTGTACTCACTCAGTTTCCTGATGCCCTTGAGAAAGTACAGGTGATTGGGTATACCGATGCCATTCCCAATGCTCCATGGGTGTTAAGAGCGAATATGTATAGTGACCAAGAGTGGTATGGCAAAGTGCGAGATGCCATTGCTCAAGCGGCGGCAGAATACGCGAAAACACCTGACGGATTAGAACGTTTAAAAAAGGAATGGGGAATCACAGGGCTTGTTCCCACCACAGATGCAGAGTACGACGAAGCCATTGCAGTCTTTAAGAAAGCCCGAGAGTTAGCTAAAAAATACGAATAGTAGTACAGGGTTTTGATTAACAGCCTTGGGCTTCTGGCGAAGACTGTTGGTCTTCGCTTTGGTCCTCCACTTTAACATCTACTTGTGCCGGTTCTCGGTCTACTACGGGTTCAAGGTCACTCAAACTGGGCAATTCTACATATTCAGTGATCCAAGGAATGTAGGTCTGTACTCGGGTGTAAACACTGGGGAGATCCGGGGAACATCCTTCGAATCCGAAACTAGTGAGTCCCACTTGCACGGGAGTACCATTCTGTAGGTAGGCTACGGCCGGACCCCCGCTGTCTCCGTTACAGGACCCTTGTGTTTCGGAGGTGTCGACAAAGCATAGAAACAAGTCGCTGTTAAAGAAGCCCAATAGGTTTTCGCAAACACTTGGGTTGACGGTGTCAACTATCCCTCTTTGTAAAGTGTTGGGCAAAGTTAAGCCATCACCAATTTCAGTATCGCCCCAGCCTAACAACTCAAACTCATTAAATTGGTTGATCTGTGAATTTAAAAGGCCTAAATCAATGGCAACGGGAGCTAAGTCCTCCACTTCCTCGGATAATCTAAGGAGGGCAATATCATTAGCGAACTCAGTTTCAAAATCTAAACTCAGCTCTGGGTGTAGGATGATTTCATCCACATTTACTTTCTGTCCCATGCCAAGGTCATTGGAGCCAATCTCTAAACGGATTTGTGAAGGCTGGGTTCCATCCACGCAATGGGCCGCCGTTAGGGCCCAGCCCGAAGCAATAAGAGAAGCTCCACAGATGTGTCTGTCGGCAGCCACGGATTGAAGACTGATCATAAATGATCGGCTGGTGGTTTCCGATCCACCGATGATGAATCGGTCGGGTTGCAGGCTTTGTGTTTCCGTGCATTGAGAGGCGCTGAGAGTGCCGGCAGGAGATTTAAACCCATCAGGACATCCCGTAAGGAATGTCGTGGCTATAGCAATTAAAACCAGCGGTGAATTCTTAAAATAATTGTGTTGAAAGATAATAAGTATCCCCCTCGATACGACGGATCCAAAGCCCATGGTCCACTTTAAACAGTATAGCAGAGGAGACGGCGAGGGAGGTTAAAAAAACACAAAGAAATCAATAGGTTATGTAAACTGATTGGACAGGTGTCGAGGAGTTAGACCCTCCCGTTCGGGAGGGTGTATTAATTTGAAACGGATTAAAAACCGTACTTGAAATTAGCGAAAAGAGTGTCGCTTAAAACACCTTTGAAATCACTTCCTGTCCAGCTGTAAAGCTTTAGGTTTTCCACTCCAAGAGCCATTTCTTCATTCAATTGATAAAGAATTCCTATGGCTAAGCTGGGTCCGATAACGGTCTCATCTTTTGCACCACTATCTACGATGGCCAAACCAAATCCGGGGGACAGGTAAAAATCAAAAGTCCTTTGGAAAAAGTGCGGTCGCATAAAGGCATGGATGGCAGTCACTGCCGGTGCAGCTACATCTTCATCTTTAGGCTCTATGTGAATAAGGCCACCGATACTATAGGTTCTGTGATAGGTGTATTCGTAGGCGCCCCGAAATCCAAAACCACCTTGACCCATTCCTAATCCACCATTGACATAGTTTTTGTGACTACGAGAAGCTGATTCAGCAAAGGTCAATGCCGATGCAGGAGCTGCTAGTCCCACCAATATAAATAAGCTTAATAGAGTGCGCATGTGGTATCTCCTATGATTTTTATTTATTGAAAGAACTTGGCATCGTACAAAATCAAAGGAGGATTGGCACTGCTCCTGAGCGAATTGCACTCCCTGTCATGCCCGAATTTGTCGCTTGTTTAATTATTTAGCATACAGTTTTGATTGTAGTCGTATTTAAAACCAGCACAAGTTGGCAAGCCAATTGCTCTAGTAGAGGGTATAGGAAAATTTGGTTCTTGTGTTGATGTGGCGGTTGTAGTTGTTTTTGCGGTAGCTGTGGTTGAAGGTGCTTTGGGGAGCCAGTTTTCCTTTTTTCTTTTGTTTTTAAAATGCAGTGCGGCTCCAAAAGGTGCCAGGCACCTTTTAGTCGTTAGAGTGTTTGCAGAAAATGGATGAGATCCATTTTTTCTTGAGCGCTTAAAATTTCATTACCTTCATTGTCTAAAAATATCCGGCCATAGTGTCCACCATTACCTTGCCCTGGTTTGCGAGAGTCATAAAGATGCTCTGCAGTTTTCCATGTTTCAGGGGTAAGTTCTCCCAAAGGATAACCGTTGCATTGGCTATCAAAATCGTGTTGCGGGTTCAGAGCTTCGCCGGAGTAATAGGTTTCGGGGCGTTCTGAAGGTGGTGTAAACAACGCGCAAAGATTAGGGATGGAATTGTTGTGTAAGTAGGGCCAACGCGCCCAAATGCCAACCAAAGGTGGAGGAACATATCCATTTTGAGCTTTCACTTTAATGCCATATTTTTTGGAAAGAGCGAGATCATTGAGTTGTTCTAAAGAAGTCATGCCCTGCCAGCGTTGGGGATCTGTACCTACGTTTTTAATAGGCGTCTGCTCCGGGTATCGCACTTCAGTGGTAAGCAGTTGCTCTGACTTTGATAGTTGCCAAGCCTCCGGTAAATCCCAAGCCTTTTCATATTCGCCGTGACAACGAGAGCATCGATTTTCAAAAAGTCTCTGACCACGTTGAGCCCTTGCAATATCAAAATGACTTTCATCAAAAAAGTCTGTCATCTTCGGTGCAGGGGCATTAAAAACGGCGGTGGTGAGCTCTTTTATCACGGTGTCTTCGTTGGTTTCAATCCAGGTTTCCAGTTCCTTCAAATCGGTACCACGCCCTATCTCATTCCAAAGAAGATTGGTTAAAATAGGATTACCGGCCACGACAGAACCGTCGGCCAACCACTTGTTTTTGTATTTAACGATCCACCAAGGTTGGGGTTTAGAGTCGGCCACAAAATGACGAAGACGTTCTTCGCGGCCCCGTTTAAAGACCTCAGCCTCGTCTTCCGGTACATCTAAAAGCCAACCTTTCTTCGACGCATACTCGTCCTTTTCCCTTTGCGAGAGGGAGAGAGCTGTATGCGCCAATGAGGTGTCGAGGCCTAAGGCGACGGGATTTCGAGCTTCAACGTATTTAATGTTTTTACGGGACTCTTTGTACATTTTTTTCTCACGGCGAGTGGCGCCGGTTCCAAACTTAAACATACTGGGCAGCACCCGTCGAAATCCCTTTTTTCCGATCACAAAAAACTCATTGGCTCGAGGAAAGCGATTGGTCATACCCATCACTTTACGACCAAACAGATTGGCGGAATGGCAAGCGGCACAGGAAATCGTAAAGCCTTGGGAATCATGCCGTTCCAAAAAACTGATGCCCATTCTCGTAGAGGGAGCTTCATGGTCTTTAAATGGAACAAAGTAAGCCCCTTCCCCTTCTTCTTCGGGATAGGAGTGTAGGCCTAACCAAGCAGTCATGTCGTCAAAGTCGTTCCAGCTGGTGTATTTCTGCATTTGTCTTTGCAGCCATTTTTTAATTTTAGAGGGACCTTCTGCAGAAAGGGCTCTGCGCATGGGTTCGTAGGGTAAAAGAATTCCAGTCACTTCCACCGGATAGTTCAGCCCATGCAGGCGACCCTGGCGTACATGTTCTTCCAGTTCTGCATCATCCAGATTATAGGGATTGCTAAGTCCGTTTATGGGTGTGGGGTATCCTTCCTCCCACAATTGACTGTTGGCCCAACCAAATAGGGGCGTCGTTAATGCAATAAGCAGCACCATTCGGGTCATAAGATCACTCCTTCGATCATGACCTAAAAATAGTATGCTTTATTAGAATTCTGTAGAGCTTTTGGGAAAACCGGACGCCATATTGGCCTGGTTGGACATTGAGCGCGCCCTCAGGGTTTCAGCCCTGTTATTCAACATAACTGTTGTTGGTTTGCCATTAAAAATTGTGCTAAGTAGGGGGTAAGGAGCGACCCATGAAAGTATTGTTTTTTGCTGTGTTGACACTGTTTATTGGAATCCAATTTTCCACTCAGGCCACTGAAAATAATCCATTGAGGATAGTGCATTATAATATTAAAGAACTGCACTCTTTAAAAATTCACTCTCAGTTAGGGGCTTCCAATCTCAACCAGCTGCAGGCTGTTAGGAATATCCTTTTAAGGCTACGGCCGGAATTACTTTCGCTCAACGAAGTTCAGTATGACTTACCAGGAGTCCCGGATTCCAGCTTTGTAACTTCGGGGGAGAATTTAAATAAATTGAGCGCGCAATTTGGAATGGCAGGTGCGGCGTCGGTATTTTATCCGGCAAATACGGGAGCTCTTTCGGAGCCTCGTCCCGATGGTACCTATGTGGTATCGTCCCCCACAGCAGAGGAGCGCCAATTGTATTCGGACCCTCTCAATTTTGGTATGTTTCCGGCTCAGTACTCCACCGGGTTATTGAGTTTAAAACCAGTGGGTAGGGTTAAGGAATACAGCCAAATCTTGTGGTCCCAGGTGAGCCCCACTCTAGACTTATCGCAATTTAATGATGGCAATGGTCAGCCTCTTCCTGAGGACATGTTGTTATTTGATAAAAACTTTACTCATGTTGAGATCCAGTTTCAGGGGAAGCCGTTGCATGTGATTGTCTTTCACTCGGTGCCAGCTTTTCATTTTGGTAACGACAAATCTCCTAACTATCAACGCAATAAAGACCAATTAAGATTTCTGCAGTGGTATTTAGGCAGTGATCGCTCCGGCATAGAAGGCATTGAAGGAGTAACACCTCTATCCCCAGGAGATTCCTTTGTGGCTATGGGTGACTGGAATGTGGATGTGGGAAGCGACAATCTCGGAGCCGAGGTGATCAGAGCTTTTTATGATGAATTTCAAATGTGGATGGCCGACCCTGTGATCACTTACATTGGTAGTTCTTTGGCCCCGGGTGGATTTAAAGCGCAACTGGATTATATATTGCTGAGTAAGGATTTAAAGGTTTCTCGAGCGGGTGTGTACTCAGCGGAAGAGAGTCGTGAGGAGTTGGGGTGCACTAAGCATTCCGGACGGGGCTACGATCAGCCGGGAAAAGTGGTGGTGCGCTACAGGAATGCCGATGGCGTGAGCTGTGCCGCTGCGATTTCAGAGCGTTATCATGAGCTAATAACGGCCAGTGACCATCTCCCTTTGTTTGTGGACATTACGCGATAGGGGGGGCTAGCCGCTATCCAGCCAGAGTCTATACTTTGGGAAACTCCTTTTCTTCGTGGGCTGAATTCAGTACCATTTAATCTCTGTCGGATAGAGGGGGATTTGATGTCTGGAGTGAGCGAAAGTAAATTTCATATGTTCCGTTGTGTTTTGGCTATGGCACAGAAAGACGGCATTCTTAAAAAGGAAGAGCTCGAGGAAATCGGTCGTATCATACAAAACGTTAAATTTTCTGATGACCAGCGCAAAACATTGCGAATAGAAATTGAAGCTCCCATTAATATTGATCAGGCCTTACCTTTGATTACAGAAAAATCCGATCGAGCTGTGTTGGCTTACTATGCTCGAATTTTGATGCACGTAGATGGGGAAGCCCATCCAGAAGAGCAAAGTCTAGTGAAGAAATTGGAGAACTATTCTATGTCCCATGCGGATTCTGTGGACATCGTGGCCCAGTATCAAGTGGCCTATGCGGACTTCGAAAAGAGATCCGATGAGTCCATTTACTCGGGTGGAGGATCTCAATTCTTTAAGTGGTTTCAAGACTGGTTAGACAATTAAAATATATGAACTGCCTCATCTAAATGTTTTTGATTAGATGCAGTTTAGCTCTGTTCTCGTGAAGTTTCCCTCAAAACCACTCCTTCCAGCCCTTTTGTTCGCGCTTCGTCTCTAACCCCGCATCAGCTTCGGCTGCTGCAGGTTCAGATACGCAGCACCAACGGGA
>TARA_B100000749_G_scaffold280793_1_pt1 | contig 30158 bp, 45 predicted proteins | sample TARA_B100000749 | Tara Oceans TARA_B100000749 (sample SAMEA2621232) | marine metagenome | biome: marine biome (ENVO:00000447); feature: mesopelagic zone (ENVO:00000213); material: "saline water (ENVO:00002010), including plankton (ENVO:xxxxxxxx)" | depth 800 m
TAGGCGCCTACTGCCATTTATCAATTAAACTCATCTTGTCAATACATGCCGTCAATCTTCGCAATATAAACAACCACGAAACAAAGGAAATAAAATGAATGATATAGAAAAATATACAAAAGACTTAGAGGGCTTAGCTCCAGGTGATACGATTGAACTACTGGGAGAAGATGTATTCGTGGTCTCTATTAACAAGAGAAGACCTCTCAATAAGAGCTTCTCTGATCTTTGCTTGGTCGTTCGAGTCGCATATTGGAATGAGGGGCAATTTACTGTCATGGATGTCACAGGTCCTGACCTAATCTTACTGAAGGTGACGGATCGTGATGGTCTCTCTGCTCCACAATATAGCTGATTAAAGGAAATAGAAACAAGATATGAAACAGAAGAAGATCATAACGGAACAAACGAAACCGAACCCGAAGCCACAAGCGGCGACAGCACAAGAGAAACCGAAGCCCAAGCCAGTTAGCGTCGATCGGGTAAAAAAGAAAATGAACGATATAGAAAATAACCCAGAGCCATTAGATGGATTTGCTATCGGAGATAAGAAGACAATCATGGGTGTCGAGGTACAGATTACTTATTCTCAAAAAAGCGGACAAAATAATATTCGGTCATGGCCCACAGCCGTGAACATAGCTGCATGGAGAGGGAACGATCTAATGATTAAAACTCTCTGTGGCGATGACCTCAATTTACTAGATGGGTACGATGGCGAGAAAGACCCATAAGCATTACGCAGAAGAGTTCGGTGTGTCTGAGCGAACGTTTCGTGACTGGCTGGAGCAGGGAGCGCCGTATATGAACAAGCCGAAGATGCTGACTTGGTTAAACAACTTACAGCACAAGACTCGGCACGTAAAAGCGTATCTAAAAAAGCATCGCATTTCACCTCTCCCGACAAAGAAGGATGTCTTGAAATCTAAGGATGGTCAGACGATCGAGGATTTTAGAGATCATTATAGTAAGGAGTTGTCTATAGCTACTAGGACGAACGACCAATCCCAGATTTCATTTTGGGCTGATTTGTATTTGAAGGCGGCTGAATCAATTCGGCGTAGCGAGATACACGCGGCGAAGCTCGGAGTGGAGACTGGCGCAACCTTACCGCGCGAACGGGTCGAGCAGATAATATGCGACATGTGCTATTCAGGGAACGCCTGCATTCAAAGTGTGATGACTATGATTTGCCAGCATCTTTCTGGTCTCGATGATCCGGTGGAAATCTATGATGTCTTGATGCCAGCGATTGTCGGAGGCCGTCTCTTCTCTGGACTTGATAAGGTCTCGAAATTGAGCGGCACGCCTGGATTGCCTGATTGGGTGATTGCAGCTTACCAGAAGGAGGCCGGTCAGTATCTTGGAAATCCTGAGTTACTTTGGCCAAAGGAAAAGAAGAAGAAGAAGACTAAAACTAAAACTAAAAAGAAAGAAACAAAATGAATGAAGATACACCTAGAACAAATGAAGTATGGAAGGATGTCACTTTCACAGATACTCACATGGCAGGAGCAGGTCTGTGTGTCTTCTGGTTTCAGGCTCTGGAGAAGATGCGAGATCATGCCCGACAGTTGGAGCGCGAGGTAGCTACCTCGAATATGATTGCTGCGAAGTTGGAAGTTTCTCTCAACCGTTCTAAGGTTCATACAAGATACAGAACATGAATGATCTAATTACATGGGTAGTGGTCTGGCCATTGGCTTGCATTCTTGGCCGGTACTATTCTGCGAAGACTCGAGAGATTCAGGGCAGACCACACCTAGTTGAAGCTCAGCGTGATCGTGCTCTGTTTGTTGAGGCGTTAATCTACGTCGTCGTGTTCGTTCTTATCTTGAAGGATTTAAATGGTTAATCTGTTGAAGCTCAAGACCGTTGACCCGGTAGTCTGGTGTGAACGAAACATTCAACTGGACTACGGGAAGTTTGACTCGAAGAAGCATCCGTTGATGCTCGAGCCGCTTCGTGCCGGAGCCCGCATGCGCGGTGGTATGGTCGGTGTTATTGGGAGTGTTCAAATTTTCAAGACTTTGCTTGCTGAGATATTGCATTTATACCGTGCTCACGCTGCGCCCGCTCGCGCTGCGCACTATGATTTAACATTGGCGGCGGTGAAGTCATTTTCAGAAGACAAGTTTCAACCACTGCTGAAGAATACAAAGGTGGTAATGAACGTGATCTTTAAGGATCGAAAAAGTCAGACGACTTACTACACCGCAATGCCCTTCGGCTTTATCCGGTTGGCGTCTGCTAATATTTTGGCGCACCGAAATTCAAAGACATTTGAATTTATAACGTTGGATGAGTCATGGGATTATGAGCCATCATGGATAAAACAGATCCGAGATCGAACGACAAGTTACACATGGAGTTGGTCAATTTATTTGGCGACTACTGGCCAGACATTAGGCACTGAGTTAGACGATCTATGGAATGAATCAACTCAACGTACATGGCATGTGAAGTGCGACCACTGTCATAATGAAATCCCCTATGTTTGGAGTTCGAAGGATGGAGATTACAATCTAAAATTTGCGACAGGCGAAGAGGCTCGCAACAAAGACGGCGGAATAAACTATGACAACATTCGTGCTTCAGTTGGGTACAAATGCCAAGAGTGTGGAGAAATTATGCCTTACAATGCTGCGGACGTCGATCGGAGGAATCTTGCTGGTCGTTACATACAGATGAATCCTGATGGCGATCCGAAGATCGACTTTTATCATTACAATGCACTTGCTCGAGATTCTTGGATAGACCTCGCGGTAATATGGACTCAAGCTACTGCTTCGAAGAATCGCGGGAGCTTGGACGATCTCGAGAACTTTGTGCGCAAGCGTCTCTGCGAACCATGGGACGAGATCAAGCATGTAGCTGTTTCAGATGACATTGAGAGTAAGGGCGACTATGATCTCGGGACGACGTGGCCGGACGCACTACACACCTTTTGCACAATCGATGTTCAAAAGGATCATTTCTATATAGTGATTCGAGCCTGGGCTCGGAATGCTAAGTCCAGATTGATACATGCTGAGAAGTGCGTGAGTGATTTGCACATTGTAGAAATCTGCGAAAAGTGGGGACTCTTACAAGGCGGCATCGATCCTGAACAGGGAGGGTGCCAAGTCTTTGTTGATGGTAACTATAACCATGTAGAAGTGGAGCGAATTTCCGCGAAGAATGGTTGGTTGGTTCTTCGCGGTGAGGACTGCAAATTATTTCGGCATGATGATGGGACGTATAAAATCTATAGTAGTATTCAATATCTTGATACCTGGCAAGGAACAGACATTAAATCAGGAGCAGTAAAGTACTGTGGACAGTTTCGATATTCAGTGCCTCAGACCAGATTGCGATTGTCTACGCTTCGTGGAATGCTTGAACCGGAACAATTGTGGACCTATGCTCAGGACGTCGGTGATAGTTATGTAAAACAACTGAATTCATGGATTCAGATTGCAAAGGAAGACCCTCGAACTGGTAGAACTTTCTATGATTTCAAGCGAGCGCACGGGCGACATGATCACTATTACGATTGCGAACGGATGCAAATTGTTTGCGCTGCGATGGCTGGCTTGATTGGTAAGGACATTATTACAGAAGATGAGAAGAATGAAGCAACGAATGCAGAGGTTTAACACCCAGTTCCGTTATCGGAATCCCCATGTCCGGAAATCTGAAGATCAGTTTGCTTGACACAAGAACGCATAATAATGCGTGCTTTTATTTTTCAAGTTTGGGTTCATGCCGGTAAGACTTATGCGTTGACACTTGCTGCGCTGGAAACCCTTGCCTCAAATCAATTTGATACTGCCGAGCAGGGCGGTCGAGTCATCGTGTCATCTACCGTTCAGGGGCAATCGTTTACATGGGAGATTCCCGAAGGGCAGACCCCCGCAGATTTCTCCCAGATTGTCTATGAATCTTGGTCTTTTATACAGAAAGGCGGCACTTCAGGCGCGGCTATGACAGACGCACAGCTTGAAGCATATTTAGTCGATGCTGGCAATGAGGTGACCGATAGAACCGTCGGAGTTTTCGCTCAACAAATAAGATAATGGCCATAAAACCACTCAAAGCATTTAATACCCGAGCAAAAAATGCAATTTTCTCATTTTTTGGAGGTGACGATTTGTATCCTACCGCATCGGAGAGCGCACAGCGTAGAACTCAGGGCGATCTAAATGCCGACATGCTCGACATCATGAGCCGTAATAAAATTCGACTTCTAAGAAATGATGCTCGATATATCTACGCGTCAAGTAGTGTTGTTAATGGTGCTGTTAAGCAGAAGGCGGGAAAGGTGTACGGTCAATCGTGGCGTTTTCAATCTCATTCTGAGGATGAGGATTTCGTAAAAGCGGTGGAGGCCGATATGGAATTGATCGACACTATGGTTGATATTCGTGGGCCTCAGTATTCATTCCGCCGGAATATTAAGATTGAATCCAAGAACCTTGATATTGATGGTGATTTCTTTGTGTTGTTGACTGAAACAAAGGCAGGCTTTCCTCGCTTGCAATATTTGGAAGCTCATAGGATTAGCCTGTTCAATAACAGTTTTGAAGATATTGTTGAATCTGGAGCTTACAAAGGTCTGAAGATTAAGAATGGAATCATTTACAATGAGTTTTCATTTGAGGTCGCATATCGTGTTATTACGGAAGGCGGAAATAACTTTAGGGATATTTCTTCGCGTGATATGATTCATGTTCTTGACCCCGATCATTTTAGTCAGGGACGAGGAATACCATCGATTGCTTCAGCTATGTTGGATTGGTATGATTTGGCAGAAGTCCGAAACTATGAGCTTTTATCTCAGAAGATAAATGCTGCAATTACTATGAAGGAAACGACCCCTTCTGGTACAGCTGATGAAGCAAGGAGATTGGTTGGCGGACAGGGCGGAGCCTCGGTTGCCCCGTTTCAATCTGAAATGATGCACGGCGGCATGATTCGATATTTAAAGAATAGTTCATCACTTGAAGCTCACGAATCAAATAGGCCGAGCGAGGGATTTTTGAAGTTTACTAAAAAGGTCGAGGAAGGCGCGTTTTTCGGTATGGGGTGGCGTCGCGAAATGCTTGACTCTAAGGATGTTGGAGGCGCGGGTGTGCGAGCATTTCAGCGCGATATTAACGATTCAATTTATGATAGAGTTGAGGTCTTGGCTCGGTATCAAAAGCGCATGGCTGTTTACATTATCGCCAAGCGGGCGAAGCAAGGCATCTACGAATTGCCGGAGGATTGGTTTAAATGTAGCTTTACAAGGCCGCGCGAATTCACCGTGGACGACGGGAGGAATCGCCAAGAAGACCGCAATGACCTACGGGCAGGGCTGGCAAGTGAGTCTGAAATCTTAATAAAACGAGGACATGACCCAATCGCGTGGACAACGACCCGTGCTGTTTATTTGCAGGATCGAAAGAAAATAGCAGAAGATCACGACCTTACCCCAGAAGAGCTTGGAACAACGGCACAGCCAGGAGACGTTGTTGTTTCTAATGTTGAAGAATCTGAAGATAACAAAAACACGAATACTTGACACAAACCATACATATTATGAACACAACGAAAACTTGGTTCTCAATGAGCCGCAACACTGGTGCTGAAGGCAAGCAGTCTTCTGAAGCTGAAATCAATCTCGACGATAAGATCGGCATGTTTGGTATTACCGCAAAAGATTTCATCGATGGACTAAAAGAAATCGGGAACGTAGATACAATCAATGTTCATATTTCATCCGGGGGAGGTTCTGTCATTGAAGGTCACGCGATTTTTAACGCACTTCAGAGGCATGAATCAAAAGTTGTTATACACATTGATTCTCTGGCCGCTTCGATGGCGTCAGTAATTGCAATGGCTGGTGATGAAATAAGGATGGCAGCAAATGCGTTGTTTATGATTCATAACCCTTGGACAATGAGCATGGGGGATGCGGATCAACTTCGCAAGGACGCGAAATTACTTGATAAGATGCAAGCCAATATTCGTAACAGTTATTCTCGTTCAAATCTAAGCTCTGAAGAGATCGAAGATGCAATGAATGAGACTACCTGGTTCACTGCTGAAGAAGCGCTTGAAGCTGGTTTTATTGATTCAATTGGTGAAGAAAACCTCGCCGCCGCGTCGATCGAAGACTTTGAAACGTCTAAGAATTTCGATCTACCAAGGGCGAAGATCGACGGTATAAAAATCAAATGCCAAGAAAAGCAGCTTGAAATACTCAATGACAAACTTGCAGACATAACCGAAGAATTTGTGATCGCTAAAGCACAGATTAAAACTTCAGACGATCTCGCGGAAGTGGTCACCTCAGCCCACAAGGCACAGCTTGAATTGATGAATGATTTACATAAGTCGCAGCTTAAAGAAGCAACTGAGAAGACTCAGAAGGACATTTCCGATAAGGCAGCCGAGGTAATAGAATCCCTCGGAGTCCCCCCTGTTGATGAAACTATAAATGAAGGCTCTATTGATGAACCTGCTAAAAAGATGACACCAGAAGACTTTTGGAAAACGTATCACGATCTACAAAAAGAGCGTAAGTTCATCGAATGTCAGGACTTTTACTCTAAAAACAAACATGTTCTCGAACAAATCCTCAAATAACCACAACAACTAAACATTATGGCTAATACAGTAGCAGGCGTAAATATCGCACAAATCGCCCAGGAAAGCATACCCGCTCTGACGGATTTATTCGCTCCCTTGGCTGCACTAACAACAGACTTCTCTTCGGACATTTCGTCTACTGGAGAATCTGTGACAACTCGAATCCCGACCGAAGTGACCGCAGGTGATATGACGACTGGTTATGAAACCAATGCAACTGACGTCGTAATGGTTGCAAAGACCATCACTTTGAATCAGTTTAAGGGGTTCAGCTATGCGTTTACTGATTTAGAACGTAGCAAGTCTAGTATCGACTTGAACGCTTTATTCGTTGAACCGGCTTTAGAAGCTGTCGGTGAAGACGTATTTGGTTTCGTTTGGAATCTAATCACAGCAGCTAATTTCAGTACGGACAAAGTGGTCACAGCGGCCAATTTTGATCGTGACGATATAGTCGATTCTGGCGCAGTCTTGACGGCTGCAAAAGCACTCAGATCCGGACGTTCTGTATTCTGTAATGAAACTTACTATGCAAGTCTTGTGAAGACGCTTAATAGCGCAGAGTTCCCAGGCATCATACAAGAAAAGGCCGAGGCAATTGTGCCGCGTGTTGCTAAGTTTGACATTCACGAAACTAACCTTGCAGATGCAAATGGAGAAAATCTTGCAGCATTTGCCTTCCAGAAGAATGCTTTACTCTTTGCTGGTCGTACTGTCATTTTCGATGAAACGGCGGCAAGGGCCGGTGTCGAGATGGAAACGGTTATTGTTCCGGGGCTTGGACTTCCTGTCCAATTCCGTAGCTGGTACAATCCAGATGGTAAACTATTCTTCAACATGAGCGTTCTTTATGGAGCTTCTGTCGGAGTAGGGACAGCCGGAGAACGTATTAAAACCGCCTAAATCATTTGATGCCCTTCTAATCCGGGGCATCTTTTAACTTTTAAAAAATTATGTTTAAACCATCTGTCACAATCCACCGCGCTGAAAATGGCGACGTTAAGGTTTTGGAATGTTCGTTGGATGCAGACGTATGCGTGAAGGCGTATAAGGAATGCACCGAACCAGGCGAAGTTGTTTATATCCGAAAGGGTCACACCGATAAGCAGAAGAAGATTCAATCGAAAGCTGAAATCGAAAACAGGGCAAATCATCTGGTTAATATGGCGAAGACTTTTGCCAATGCTCGTTTGATTCAAGCTGAGAAGAAACTGAAGGAATTGAAGAAGCAGGTGAAGAAGGCTTCTTCAATTATTGATGAACTTAAAGGTAAGAAACCTGGAACTGCTAAGGAAAAGAAAGCTGCAAAGGCTGCTGAAGATCCTGAAGATCCTGAAGAAAAACTATAAAAAGTAATTCTACCAGTCACATATTATCGCAACGCGCGGCTCGCTCAATTACGGGCGAGCCGCACTTTTTTATACAATGAGTTTTTTTAGTGATAATCAATCAGCCCTAAAAGCCGCCGTCTCTGTTATGGGGGAAACGTTTACTCTCGGTAAGCATGCGGGCACTTTTAAAGGCGTCTTTAGGGGAGAGTTTGCTCCGGAGGATTACGATGTAATCCAGGGGCACAATTCAAAGGTCACTGATATGGTGACGGTTGAGAAATCTCTATTTACAAAGGGTGCCCCCCCTACTGTTGACGAGGATCTGGAAAAGACAGATGGCTCTCGTTTTGTTATTACTATGGTTCAAAATAGCAACCCGGCATCATGGGATTTGGAGATCAGTAAACGTAATGTCTAAAAGCTTCTCAGTGGATGACACATTATTTCGAGCACAAGCGAAGAAGCTTATAAGAAAGCTCAAGCTTGATGAGCCCACTGTAGTTAAGGAGCAGGCTGGATTACTTGCCCAGTTACTTACAAAGATAACGCCACCATTCAAGTCGTTTCCGAAATTAAGGGGAAAGGCGACTTACGCCACGGGCGGCTCTAAGGGTGCTGGTATAAAGTCAGTGAAAGTTGGATTCAATCGCGCAATTCTACGCATCGGGAAATTGAACTCATGGAAAGATAAAGGGATGAGGGCGGCTATTCGTCGGGGTGATACCGACTTCTTGCAGAAACGACTTGAACACATGCCAGGGTCGAATAAGCACGGGTTGCGTGTCGAGAAATATAGTGACAACATACGTAACAAGCAGCGCAATGCTCGCGGGCGTGTCGCGCGCGGAACGACGCCAATCGTCGCCTTGCAAAATGTGGATGTGGATAGGGGGCTGAAGCGTGCCGTTGGAAATGTTGGCATTGCGAAAGCTTCCTTGGCCTCAGCAGCATTTAAACTTGGCCGTCCAAAACCTCCGAGGTGGATTTCTCAACATTTTTCAAAGGTTAGATCGAGAGTGAGAGTTTCTAAAAACCCTGCGATCGCCACCTTTAAGGCAACTGCAAAGGGGTTAGATGTTGCTGCTCGGAACCTTATATTTGTTGAGAAATTTCGTATGACTGCAATGGTTAAGAACTTAGAGAAATTGATAAAGTTCAATGCGAAAAAGGCTGGATTTAAAACGAAATAAATTATGAACATTCTAAATTACGATTTTGAGAGCGCACTAGAACAGGGGTTCAAAACCCTATTTGATGCATCATATGTTGAGCTTCGTATTGCTGACGATCTTGGTCAGGGAGAATTGCCGGATGAAACTGTTATGCTCGAGATTGACGTTGGCGGTGCTATCTCAGACGAGCGTTTAAATATTGCGGGGGAGTATGATCATTACTCAGGAGTACTTACTGTGACAATTTTGACGCCGCGCGTATCTGGTGACGAAGGTCCCACAAATGCTGGATTTAAGAGCCGTCATCGTGAATTAGTCGCCACCGCTCGACAGTTATTGGAAGAGATTGGCGCTTCAGAACTTTCAACATATTGGTCAGGGGCTCTGTCCCCAACGAAAATAACTCCGACGGGCACGGAGCGCGGCAACGACGAAGGTAAGCAACAATCAATTTTAACTTATGCGATGCAATTCCGCATTGCTTGACACAATCCCCCAAAGTAAATCAACCCAACTTAGATTATGGCCTTACCTTCAGCATCTCCCGCAAATTTTCCATTCGGACTTGATATTGTAACTATCAATGTGATTACATACATTGCGAATTCAATCGACATTGAAAGCGAAATGACCCGCGGGATTAACCGCACTGACAAAGATGGTGATTGGGTAGAACAGCAAACCCGTGCATCTTCTGATCCAATCGAAGGCACAATGACTCTACAGAAGGCTCTTACTTCGACGGCATTTCCAGAAGCAGGCGTTGAGTTTTCTCTCGATTATGATGACAGTGGAACAGCGTCAACTTTGCGTGTTCTGAATGTCAAGGCGAGTCGCTCTAAAGATGAAGCAGATGTATTTGAAATCGGCGTTCTAGTTGTAGCTTACCAAGCATAATATTATGTCTGATCTGATAAGCATTACATTACTTTCTCAGCATCGAATTCGAGGTAAGATGGAAGCAAAAGATGTGCAATGTGATATTCATAGAGGCGTCGCAGATGACCTCGTTAATCGTGAAATTGCAGTTTTTACAAAGATTTCTAAAAACACGAAATTAAAAAATGAGCCTACCGAAGCAGAAAACGCAAGCGACGGCGGCGAATAATTACGCAACCGTAAAAAAGGAAATTGAAGAAGATCGATTGCACGCATGGTCGAGTGCCTCGACCTTTTTGATTGGAGAGTTTGAAGTTAGCCCGCTTACACTACGTTCGGAATGTGATTTATCGCTTTCCAATAATGCTGTTACAAATGGCATGGAAATTACCGACGGCGACTTAGCCGCTTATATCTGGAGACATCTTCCTGATTTTGGGGATGAGATAAAGCGGAAACAGTTTATAAAAAAGTTCAGTGCTGCAAAGGACAAGGAAGGCATGGTTAATGATTGCCTTGAACATTACACGGAGGCTTTTGAAGATACGCCGAACAGCTCATCATTTGGCGGCACACATCGTAATAGTACGTTGCCGTCCATTCCATCAATTGCATTCTTATGTGATGAATACGGAAGTGCCTATGGAATTGATCCGCGCGAAGTTGCTGACATAGATTTACGCATTGTATTTCAAGCATGTAGGGCAATACGAATGAGAACTAGTGACGCTAAATACTCAGAACCTAAAAGACTTAGATCGGCGAAATCAGAACTTTTAAAAGCACATGGCTAAAACTACAATAATGACAAAGCTGGGGCTGGATACCACTCAGTTCCAGCGCGGGATGGCAGGGAGTATGAAGCTCCTAAAGTCATTTGCTCGGGCAGGAGCAGTGCTTGTAGTGGGAGCCATCGGGTTAATGACTCGAGCCGCGATCAATCTGGGCAGTCGAATCTCTGATATGTCCATCCAGCTTAATATCGGGACGACTGCGCTTCAATCACTTCAATTTTCCGCCATAAAAGCTGGTGTCGAGGTTGGCATACTTGAACGAGCTTTACGTAATGTTCAAACACGAACAAGCGAAGCGATCAATGGGAACAAGCGATATGCTGAAGCTTTTGACCGCCTTGGAATCAACATAAAAGCTTTCGCTGAATTATCGATTGAAAAGAGATTGGAGGCCATTGCTATTGCTCAAAGTAACGCGACTGATAAAGCTTCAGCATATAATGACATTGCGATTATTTTAGGTGAAAGAGCCGGTCCTAAAATGCAAGAAATTTTGAAGGAGCTTGCAGGCCCCGGAGGGTATCAGGGGTTAGAGGAAGCCGCAAAGGATGCAGGTCAAGTAATGACAACGGATACGATCGAAAGGATGGACAAGGTCTCTGATCGTATCAAACTTACAAAGAACTGGTGGACTGTTCTCACTTCGCATATCTTATCTGTAGTTGTTCCTGCCTTTGGCGTGTTAGGTGGATGGGTCAGAGCTGTTGGACAGGCTTTGATTTTACTTGGGAAAGATGTATTTTCCTTCGGGAAAGCTCTTGCCGTCATTGTGACCGGTGCGATGCAACCCGCCATTTCTGCTTTTGAATCACTCGGCCTTGCAGCACTCGCGGCGAAGGCGGCGATACAGGGGCAATTTGCAATATCTAAGGAATTATTTAAGGCTGCAAAAGATGCGATCGCTGAAGTTAAGGATGAGATCACTGACATGCCCAGCGTTATTTCAGACGCTTTTGGAGTCTTTAAGGATGAAGCTTCAGACGCTTTAGATGTTTTCGGTGAAAAGGCAGAAGAGATTGACGATCAAATAACTTCCGACTGGAACAACTTAGTTGGTACAATTCGTGGTGTTGAAAATGCAGTCGATAAAGTGGGAGAAGCGGCTGACAAGGTCAGTGAATCTAAACTTTTTAATGGAGACAATGCAGATATTCTAAGCGGCAAGGGTAGTTCTAAGAAGAAAACAAAGGAAGATCGTCAAGCGGAGAAGTCGTTTGAAAAAGGAGACGTCAACCGCGATTCAATTCTAACGGATAAGGAGATTCGCGCACAAGAGCGTGAGGGAAGGAAGCAAAAATCTGGAGCTAGAAGGGCAATGACGCGAGCAGTTCACGAGGAATCTACTGTCGACATGCGTCAAAGACGATCAGGTCGAGATGACAGAATGACTACCCGCGAACAGGCGGCTGGTTTATTCAACACTACTGCGGGGAGACCTGGCTCAGGGCAGCTTGCCATGGCCGCGCAGGCAAAAAAGCCAGTTGATCCGGCAGCAGCTGAATCGAAAAAACAAACTGAAGCATTGAAGAGCATGGATGAAAAAATGAACATACTTGGAAAATTAGATGCATCGCTAAGCGGAGATTAAATTATTATGGCTTTACCTTCTGGAGCAACCTTTACAACAGCGAAAGTCACAAATGCATGGACTGAATACCCGCTCAGGAACTTAGGCGATGCTGCGACTAAGATTTATCACCACACTATGCAAGTTGCAGTGTTGAGCTATGCCCCCTTAGACGATGACGACGTGATGACTGATGCAGGAGAGAAGCCGTCGGGTTCTCCTTTTGGAGACGATGCGGGAGCCTTCTATATTGGAGATTCAATCCCTCGGCCTATTGATGGGGGGCGAGTTGAGTTTGTTCGGTCATTTGCAAACATACCAGCAAACAGAACCGATCCAAATGGACTTTATGTGTTTAATTTATTCACAGGCACAGCAGAGTTTTCTTTTGAAAAGACGGGAAGTCCTCCATTTACAGTTACAGGCAGTCAGGGAAGCTGGGGTGTGACGTTTTCTTTAACGGAAGAAGAGTCGGAAAATTTTTCAGTAGGTGATACAATTGCGATTATTTATACTATGTGGTACATAGAAGGCTTCCGTTATACGGACTTGGCGGGCGATGTTGACGAAGTGAAATTTCTACAATTTACTGTCGATTCGAAAGTCGGAAGCAATTTTACATGTTCGCTGATATATCCAGATGGATTTACAACATTGACTAAAGATCCTGACCTGAACGCTTGGAAAATTGTAAATATCTATCAACCAGCCCGGCCTGAGTCTTCGACTGTCAACTCTCCGAGTTTTTTAAATTATCGTTATGTAAAGACTTCAGACCCCTCAACGATTGTATTAGCCAAAAAGTTCGAGCCTGTGGATCTGGAGGGCGTGCCCACTAGCGTCATAACTCAAAGCACAACGTCGCCAAGTCAATCGGCATATATGGCAATTATTGATAATGCTGAGATTATTGCGGCTGAAGATGAGGCTGTGAATCCGCTTCCTTGGCGTGGAAACATTTACGAAGTGTCTCAAATTATGGTCAAAGCCGTATGAGCAAGTCTGCAAGAGCTAAGCTTGGGAATATCCTGGGGGCGATGGGGTATAGTCATAAGAAAATTCTCAAAGCAATTGGATATCCGAAATGCAAAGCAATCTCTGTTTCATTACCATCCTGGGCAGGCTCAAGTCTTCATGATTCAATTATAGTAAAGGAAGGGGAAACTCAGATAACTGTAGCGCTTTCTGAATCGAAGGAATCAAGCATAGCTCCGCCGGTATTTCCTCTCTTATCGCATATTGAGTTTCCCGGTATTTTCGTTTTTCAGTTTAGATATTCCGATAAAATGATCCGTAAGATTATTTCTACTGGGCCTGTGTCTATACCAGAAGCACCGGGTTGGATGGGAATCAATTTTATAGAACCTAAATATCCAGTTTCAGCGTAAAAATTGACACGGGCGTGCTTAGTAAATGAGCAACACTCTAACAGTAAACACCGCGAGAGCGAATGTGAATACAGCACTAGCCGCAAGTATTTCTCAACCGTTCACACCAAAAACATTCCCTACTATAACTTTCGGTGAAACTGTTGACGTGACACTTTTCTTAGTTGATAGTGCAGGAAACTATGATTCTCGCAGTGGGGATGCCACATATACGCCTCGAATTTCGGTTACGCTCCCATCGTTAGAACCTACAAGTGGGACGTTTACCATTAACGATGGGACGGATACGATCACGGCTGATTATGATGTGAGCGAAGTTGATCTTGAAACTGCGTTAAACGCAATGAATACAAATACCGGTCCTTTCGGGGATACGGTGACAGTCAATAAGTTTTCAAATGGAGTGTTTCAAATTCTATTTGATACGGTAGGGGCTCAAGTCGCACTCATCGTCAATGCTTCAAACCTTCAGCCAATCAGTGCAGCGTCGGTATTGCCGCTAGTTGAGGGAGGCGCGGGCGCTCGCGAGAATCAACTGATTCGGATCTTAGCAGAACCACTTGTATTTGAAGACACTTCCATTGCGATCACGAATGGATTTACTATGATCTTGAATGCGAGCAATGCGAATATTTTACGTGCATTGGCTGTTGAAGATGGCGATCTAAGTGCTAATTATTCGATTGATGTTGTCTCTCCGACGTCAACGATCGATGTGATTGCGCGTGGTCCTGTAATTCTTAAAAAAGGAACTTTCGACGTGGCTGCACTTTCTTGACACTGGTATGGATGACATAGCGATTCATTTAGGACATTACACTTTCTTACGCAAATTTGGACGCGCACAGAATCGGAGACTAACCCTAACTTGACACAAACCCCCATTATATCATGGCAGCATTTACCGAGACACTAACAGCAGACGGCAGCACAGCCGTAACAGCATTCCAAGGCGAAGGAACTATTTTTATCGATGGGAACTTTGGCGGTGGCATTTTAACGATTGAAGCACAGAGTTCATTTAGTACAAATTGGATCGCACAAACAGACGGTGCAATTACCGCAGATAGTGTAGTGGATATAAAGATTGGTCCTTGCAATATTCGCTTCACGCTTGCGGGTTCGACTACCCCAGATCTTGACATTTTGTTTGTTGATAATGATGTCCGAAAAACAAGCAGGCTTACTTGATGGCTCTTTCTACTCCAATATCCCAGAATCTAAGAGGGACTCTTTCTGGTGTTTTATCAGGAGAATCCGTTCGGTATATTCAGTCTGGTAGAGTTGTTGATTTAGGTTCTAATTTTACTGATAATTTTGCTACGATTACAGACCTGTCGCCCGAAGGCAATGACGGCACGTTGAAATCAGGGCGATTGGTTCATCTTGATGGTGTCTCAGAAAAGATAACCATTGGCGACATTTCTGGGTTCTCAGGCGTTACGCGCGTCCTTCGCATTGATGCAAAGATCCGTTCAGCTTCGGAGCAAACAATCTATTGCCAAGCAAGTAACGCCCGAGAAGATGGCGTTGTTATCTCAGCGGGGCAGGTTGATAACTGGATTACTGCTTCGTTTGATATGAGCGCCTATGCAATCGGTAGCGCTAATAATGTTGTTCTAGGATGGGCAACTACCGGCGGATACACTGCCGCAGATTGGGCAGAATACACAATTATCGGAGATAATGGCGCTTCTACTGCGGAGGTAGTAATTGCTCATGGTTATTGCAATATCAGTTCAGACACATCGGCAGCAGGCCTTGATGACCTTACAATATTCGATGCATCTGGAAACAGCTTTAATGGCGCGCTCACTGGATCAGACGGTGCCACGGCAGAGGGGTCCATAGTCCCGCAAATCTCTGGAATGAATTATAACCAGTATCGATTCTTCAATGCTTCAGATACTACGGTTGCGCTTTCTTCGGTTACACTTTCAGGTGATTTTACTGTCACAGGATCTTTTTTATTAGACGCAGGTCGTACAGCATCTAGGGTTATTGCTGGAGGTGCCACAGTAGAGCGTATTCGGATAGCTTTCTCAACAGGGGCGCTTTCTATTACATTTTTTGGGGGTGCAAGCGTAACCTTTTCGACACTAGTTGTGCCGTTCGGTGATGGGGTTGTTCGGGACTACACAATAACCCGGACAGGTTCTGCTATAACCGCAACTATAAGTGGGATTGGTAGCGAGGAAGTTACTAGTACCCCAACTATAGATTTAACATTTGTGGAAATAGGCGGACTTGGTGGCATCTTTGAATTTGGCGGTCTTATCTTTAATACAGATTTTAATTCTCAAGCAGCTTATCTCGGATATGGTCTTACTCCTTGGGAGGACACAATTGGGAGCAACAACGGGACAGAAGGCGGAGCATTTTCAGACATTCTTTGCCCTGAATCTGACGCGAGCAGTATAGTTGACGCTCTCGGCAATGCTATTTCTGACCCTCGCACAAACACAAAAGTACTGAACCTAGTAGGGGACGGAGATTCGATCCAAGTGCCTGCGAATGCCACACTCGACACGACGAAAACCGTCGTCGTATGGATTTGGCACGATGCAACCACGAAGACCGTGGTCGATCTAGGCACACCGACAGTTGGAACGACTACAACAGATTTGACCTCAAGCGGCTTTACAGGCGTACTTTACTTCGTCGACGGCGTGAGTGGCACGACCCTTTCGGCTGGATGGAATTACTGCACTGTTGTTTCTACGGCAGCTCTAGCAACTGACGGCGTTGATCAGCTCCAAAAAAGTAGTCATCTTATATGCTACACGCAGGAATTTGTCGCGGCAGACGCACTTATAAATTTCAACGCAACGAAATCTCAATATGGACTTTAATCATGGCCGATGTATTTATAATTTTAAGCGATAGTAGTTTTAAAAATAAGGCTGCTCCAACAGCATTACTTAATAAGTTTAAGGTTCGTCCACAAAAAAATGAGGATAAAAATGGAGCTCCAGTAACACCTTTGCCTTACACATTGGAAACCGCATTTAATGCGATGAAGAGTCGAGCCGGTAAGGCGTTTCCTATTGTTGTTGCTGCTGGTGTCCCTCCCGTACGAACTGAAGTCGGAGTGACACATTGGATACTTCCTTTAAATAATATAGGAGGGAGCACAGATAAACTTTTAATTGAAATGTCTAAGGTTGAGGGTGTTGATTATGCGAATATAAAACTATCCACAATAGAGTGTCTCCACTTCTTGAAAACTGGGGAATTGCCAGAAGACTAATAAATAAATTTTTACAATACAAAAAACCTCAAATTAAATTATCATTATGGCTAAAAAAGTAATGCGTAGAATAACGAGAAGGCCGCCGAGCAAGATCGTGAAGAAAGCACCTAAAAAAATTGTTAAGAAGGAAATTCGAAGAATAAGAAAGATAGAATGAGCAATTCAAATCCAGAAAAGCGTTTATTGATTTATGCGTGTTCTGTGATTTCAGTTATTGGAATGCTTTGCTTGGCCATCGGCGTGCCATTTGGAAGCGATTTAGTTCGTCAAATTTCTGAATCAACTAAGAAGGATGTAAGGCAAGATGCTGAAATAAAACATTTGCAATCAAAGGTTGATAAAATGGAACTGGTTCTTGATCGAGTTTCTCGAAACGGTGAAGGGATTGCTCGGATTGAAGGAAGGCTTTTGTTATGGGAACCAGAGGAAATGGAAATCGGAAAAAAGTAAAGATATTTTAAATGAAAACGATTATTATACTAGTAGCATTTACATTCCTTGCGGGTTGCCAATCCTCACGTCCGATTAAGACAAAGGTCGAACTGCAAATAGATAAGGCCACAGTCTTCAGTTACAGTTCAGAGAAGGATTTTTTTTATTCGCGAACTGGAACTGATCCAAAGACTGGAATCATTGAGAAAATAGAAGTTCGTGCTGATGCTTCATCAGCTTCTTACGCTCAAGCAGAACGAGATAAAATTCGAGAACAAGCAAGTGCAGATCGTGCGATCGCTCTAAAAGATTCAGTAGCCGCTTTAGTAAATCTCGCTGCGAGAACTGCTAACCCATTGCCAGCTAACCCATTGCCAGCTAACCCATTGCCCGATTAACGAATGTCAACGCCAGAAAAGGAAAAGCTTTTAAGTGAACTTGAGGAGTTTTCTGGCCATGTGATACTTGTCCACGGGTTCAATGTAAAGGATGGTGGTAAAGGCACAACCGACGGCTTGCGCTCGCACTTTGAGGATGAGGGCTTTGAGGTGTTGGAGTTCGATACCGGCTGGCGCTTTCTAGCTGGCGTGCGGTGGGGTAATGCCAAACGTGCCCGACGCCTCGCACGCATGATTAAGCCGGGCGATATTCTAGTCGGTCATTCAGACGGCTGTAATTTGATCAACCTTGCCAGTTGGCATCTTTCTGGAAGTGCTGAAAAAAAGCCTGCTACGGTTGTGTATCTTAATCCCGCGTTGGATCGCGATACCCAACTCGCTCCACAGATACTGGGCGCACTGGTCTTTTCGACAATGAGTGATCGTGTAGTGCAGCTTGCTAGTTGGCTCAGCTTCCATCCCTGGGGGGATATGGGTCGGGTCGGGTATAGTGAAGAATCTGCTTTTAATGATTCCCGATATGTCAATGTCACTTACGAGCACCTCGGCATAATGAAGCCGGGGCACTCTGGCGCTTTAAAAAAAACTTGCTACCGGAAGAAAGTGCTTTCCCGTATCCAGATTTTTCTTCAATCTTATCAAAATGATTAAATCTTATCTTCTCACCTTTCTCGCTGTAATTCTTTTCCCGATTGTATGTACAGCTGAGCTTATACAATTGCAACTTAATGGGGTGGCAATCACCTCACAAAGTGTCACGTCCATAGAACATTCCGATGTAACTATAGTCTTAGCCGAGGGTGACATCGCGGAAGTAATTTCAATAGCAGGGAATGGAGATACTGCCTATCTAGAGGTTATCTTTGCTAACGATACTCATTTCTTGCCACTTATTGGCACGGATAATGGGGATGACGCGCGACGCGATTATATAATACTTGGACCAGTTTCTATAACGCTGACAAACCGCGGCTCATTGGATGCAACAACTCCGCCCACTTTGAGATACCTCACGCTGATAGAGGTTACAAGGGGCGGAATCCAATCGGGAGGTATCCCCCTCCCCTACGATGACAATGACCCCACGGCAACCTACAAGGTGTTCATGCAAGTCAGTCCTGACTTGCAAACATGGAGTTTTGCACGTCCCGGTGGCTATGATGCCAGTGGCGGTGATCAGTTTTTTCGAGTGCACATGGTCAAGAAGAAGCGCAGGTAACTGTTCGATAAAATCGAACAGTTCAAGAAAAAGTAAAAAAGTTCGTAGTTTGTATTGACAAATGGAGAATCTTCATCTTGTTTAGAGATATGCACAGAGAATGCATACTATAAAATACAAATTAAATGACAAACTTACCGGATATTTTACCGAGTCAATCGGAAACGGTGCAGGCCATTAAAGCTTACTGGAAGACTCGCGGTGATAGCGAACCGGCCAGAGGGTATTTAGGAGCCTCTTCAATCGGAATAGAATGTTCACGCGAACTCTGGTATTCATTTAGGAAGTGTTCTGAGCCTTCCTTTGACGGACGTATGTACAGGCTCTTTAATAGAGGGCACAAGGAAGAAGCTCGCTTCGTTGAGGAATTGCGTGGGATCGGATGTGAAGTGCACGAATTCGACGAGAATGGAAATCAGTTTAAAGTGATTGCGTGCGATGGTCATTTCCTAGGTCACACAGATGGAGCGGTACTGGGATTACTCGAAGCTCCCAAGACCTGGCACTTGCTCGAGATGAAAACAAGTAGTTCGAAGATATTTGCTAGGATTAAATCTAAGGGCATTGAGAAGGAAAAGCCTCAGCATTTAGCACAGATGCAGGTTTATATGCACCTGACCGGTCTTAAGCGAGCCTTGTATCTAGTTGTGAACAAAGATACCGACGAGCTCTATTCAGAGCGGGTTCGCTATGATAGTGTGCGAGCAAAGGGGTATATCGACAAGGCTCAGAGTATAATTGACGCTTCTTCGCCGCCTGCTCGGATTAGTGAGAAGGTTGATTCGTTTGCGTGTAAGTTTTGCGATGCAAGGGAACTTTGCCACGGGGTCTCTGAGGTGGCCGTGAAAGTTCCGGCAATACATTGCCGCAATTGTTCACACTCAACTCCTATATCGGACGGCAAGTGGCGATGTGACCATCATTCAAAGGAGATTGACGGGACCCCGTGTGAGGATCATATTTTCCTTCCCGGACTGATAAACTTCGCAGAGCCGACAGACTCTTTTTCAAATAAAGACGGATCAACTGCGATTGAGTTTACAAGTGAGGATGGTACAGTCTGGCACCATGGATCGGATACGGACGGAGGGCAGTTCAACTCTTATGCTTTAATGAACACCTCGCGCAATCTTGTCACGCTGCCAAATCCTAAGAAGCCGGGTGCTAAAGGATCAAACCTTGAAGCTCGCTACTCTTCATCGCTTGATAACGTGAAGTCTGTCTGGAAGGGGTATGCCCGTGACGTTCAGGAAGAATTTCAACGGAGGTATAAAGTCCCTATAGGAAATCCGAATCAAACGCAAGAAGGGGATGGCTGGACTGCGGCTGAGTTTTATCCGCATTGCTGCGTGATAATGTTCGGAAACGCTGCTGAAATTCGAGAAGACACTACCCATAAAAACAATGAAAATGAGTAAAAGAATTATGATATATAAAAAAATAATAGGATATACGTTAATCTTTGCAACATTTTGTTCAATTACCTCCCTTGGTTTGGGGTATGTCTCACAAAATTTAGTCAAAATGATTGAGATTTGTGGGGTATCTTTAATGATGGCCTTCTGTCTTTGGGTCGGAGTCAGAATGACTGGGGACGAAGATTAAGTAAAAACAACTACGAACAAAGGGTAAAAAATGAGAATGAAAAAGAAGAAAGATAATAAATTGGGCATAGTAATAAAAATGTCGTCGTGGATGTTGCGAAGACGGGAAGTCAAGCGAGGATTCTTTAAACCAAAAATAGATAATTTAAAAGGAGGAAATTATGAGTGATAAAAGAGAGGAAATTCGTGATGCTCAAGTGCAGATCGAAGACATAATTGAAGAGTTACAAGACAAGGAAAATATTTGTATTTTCCAATTGAAGGTCGTTTCCAAAAGGGGCGACAGACCAATTATTCATTTAATTGAAGACAAAAGGGGGGCACTATGAGCTTTGAATTAGCAGACATAAAAAAAGGGGTTGAAAACAAAGCCCCTAGAATAATATTGCTGGGAGTTGAGAAGGTGGGAAAATCAACCTTTGCTTCTGAAGCAGACAATCCAATCTTTTTGCCGATCGCAGGCGAAGAAGGCATTGATGGTTTAGATGTCGCAAAGTTCCCGCCCGCAGAAAAGATCGAAGACGTCTTTGAAGCTATGACGACGATCATTAAAGAAGAGCATGATCATAAGACATTTGTCATTGATTCTGTTTCTGCACTCGAACCTGTGATATGGCGGGGGTTATGCCGCGAAGGCAATGTGCAAACAATCGAAGAATATGATAAGGGATGGGGCAAAGGATATGTCGCGGCAGTCAATAAATGGCACGAACTTATGGCCGGCTTTGACATGATCCGTAAAAAATCAATTAGCATCATATTGATCGGACATGTTAAAGTAAAACGGTTCGATGACCCTCTCGGATTATCGTTCGATCAATATCAGTTCGACGTACATGAAAAAGTGAACCTAGCCTTACAACGATGGGCTGACTGTATTCTTTTTGCTAACTCTGAAACAACTGTAAGGAAGGAAGAGATTGCACACAAGAAAGAGAAGAATATCGGCATGGATTTGTCTGGGAAACATTACCTTTACACTCAGAAACGGCCAGGACATCCAGGCGGCGGACGTGGGGTATATGGGCAGTTGCCGTATAAGATGGATTTCAAGTGGGAGGTTTTCTCAAAGGCCGTATCAGAAGCGGCTCAAACTAATAAATAAAAAAATAAAGAAAGTATAAAATAATGACAGACATATCACAGTACACAGACCAGTTTGATCCCGCAGACCATAAGGAGTTTGACGACTCCCCATTGCCCCTTGGCGATTACTACGTTGAAATTGAGGACGTAATTTTCAAGGAAACCAATAACAAAAAAGGGAAAGGGTTAAACATAACCTTCAATGTATTAGGAGACGTTCACGATCATAAGCATGGAGGACGTAAATTATTCGGATGGTTTACTTTGCAACATGAAAGCGCGGAGGCTGAGAGAATTGGACGAAACGACTTCTATTCTTTGAAGTTGGCGATCTGCGATCCCACCTTAACCGATACAGATGCTTTGATCGGTGAGAATTTCGTCGCTCGAGTTGGCAGCGTGAAAGATAAAAGAGACGGGACAATGGGGATCAAAATCAAGAAATATATGGTGCGCGAAGGTTACGTCCCAGGACCTAAATTAGTCGAAGCTCCAAAGAAAGAGGGCATAACAGTCCAGGTAGACGGGGAAGTGAAGAACTTTGATCCTGCTACTGGTAAAACACTCATGCCATGGGATGCGGGGTACCAAAAATGAGCAATTCATTATCCGGAGTAGTCTCTTTAGACGACATTGCTTCCTATTTATTGCCAGAGATAAAAAAAGATGTAGCAATAGCAATGGCTGCTGCTCGATATGAAGAGGCCAAAGCTCCGATTGAAGCTTACGCCTCAGCCCTAGTTGCTGCTCGATATGAAGAGGCCGAAGCAAAGAAACGACGCATTGAGATTGAAGAAAAAATCTTAGAGAGATATGAGCTTGAAGAGTCTGGAAGCAAAACTGTGAATACTGATAACGGACTGAAGATCACGCTAAAAACTAGCGTATCTCACAAACTCGATAAGGGGCATGAAATGCCTGATTCTTACCTAAAGGTCACCACGAAGACTGATCTTGATGTAGCTAAATATGAGCTACTCAGAACGCGCGACCCTATGGAATTTGGGCGCATTTCAAAATGGGTAACTGTGACACCACGCAAAGGGGCGGTCACGGTCGCAGTCGTATAACTTAGGAATAAGTGAAGTCGGTGCGCCTGTCTCGCTGTTCAGGTCGTTAAATGAAAATCAGCCTAAATAATCCAGCCGACACAATTTACACAGAATAAAATAACCAATAACCAATAATCAATAATAATATGGAAATTACACGAGAAGAAATGATGGAGCTTGTTCAATTCGATCGGGACAAAAATGGCACAGGTTACGTTAAAACTGTAAAAGGCGATGTCCGGTGCGATGTCGTTGGCAGTGTCGGTGGCAGTGTCCGGGGCGATGTCCGGGGCGATGTCCGGGGCATCGTCGGTGGCAGTGTCTGGGGAGATGTTGGGGGAGATGTTGGGGGCAATGTCCGGGGCGATGTCCGGGGCATCGTCGGGGGCAATGTCCGGGGCGATGTAAGGGCGATTTAATCCACTAATATATGATACAATTACCAAGAGGATGCTCACCCCTAGGCCATACCAGGAAGATGCTATTGCAGCCGTCAATGCGGCCTTAGCAGAACGAAGCGATAACCCTGCCATTGTCTTACCGACAGGATCAGGGAAGTCGCTCGTTATGGCATTAATGATCCATAGGTGGATTGAGAAATGTCCACAAATGCGAATCATGGTCTTGGCTCATCGGAAAGAACTAGTTGAGCAAAACGCTTTGGAATTACAGAGTGTTGATGCCTCTCTTTCAATCGGGGTATTCTCTGCATCGCTCAAGCGAAGAGAAACACTTCATTCAATTACGTTTGCGTCAATTGATAGTGTCTCGAAGAAAGCCGGGGATTTTCCACCTCAAGATGTATTACTTATTGATGAAGCACACCGGATACCGGTAAGAGGTGAGGGAAAGTATCGAAGATTTATTGATGCTATGAAAGCTCGGACCCCGGATCTTCGTATCGTCGGTTTGACCGCAACACCATATCGTTTAGGGAGCGGACCGATTTGTCATAAAGATCACATCTTGAACCACATTTGTCATGAATCAAATGTTGGCGATTTGATCAGACAAGGGTATTTGTCGAACATTCGTACAGTACAAGGCGAACACTCAAATCTTGATCTAACAGGAGTGAAAAAGACGGCAGGTGAATACAATTTAAAGGAGCTTTCGGTTCGAGTCGATCAGACCGATGTTATATCTCAGGCAGTGCAGGATCTTGTCTTGAAAGTGAGATATGAAAAGAGAAACAGCACAATAGTTTTCTGCATCGACACTGAACACTGCAAACATGTTAAAAATGAATTGCGAAAATATGGAATAGATGCGCCTTACATTTTAGGAACAACAGCGATTAAGGAACGAGATAAAATCGTTGAATCTTTTCGGGCTGGATATCTTCATTGGATGCTTTCTGTCAATTGCTTCGGTGAGGGTCTAAATGTGAAGCGAATCGATTGTGTGGGAATGCTTAGACCAACTCAAAGTAAGGGGCTTTGGGTGCAAGCGGTGGGCCGTGGATTGCGATTATTTGAGGGCAAGAAGGATTGTTTGATTCTTGATTATGGAGATAACATAACACGGCACGGGCCTATTGATTATAACGATTCAGGCGAAGTGAAATTAGCGACATGTGATGAATGCTCTAATGTGTTCAGCCGTGTCATTAAGGTGTGTCCATCGTGTGGGTGGGAAATCCCGTCAAGGCAAATTCAGATGTTTGAAGCTGAAGGTGAACGTGAGAAGATTATGCACGCCGCAAAATCTAAGTCAGGGATGCTACTAAATGAGCCAAAATGGGCTGCCGTAGATGGAGTCAGACTTCGACTACACAAGAAGGCCGGCAAGCCTGATTCAGTCCTGATCGAATTTCATTGTGGCATGATGCTGGCAAGGCACTGGCTATGCCTGGATCATGACGGATATGGAAGCGTTCAGGCTTATCGGTGGCTTTGCAATATGTCCCTACCAGTGTATGACAGCGCGTCCGATATGCTGAGTAAGTGTGATGGAGCGCTTATTATGAAGTCTGTGAAGAAGATTTTAGTCCGGTATGAAGGCAAATATCTGAAGATTGCTGCCTACGGGGTAGAAAGAAATGGAAGTATTTTAATTATTTAGCAAACTTGTATTGACAACCGAATTATGGCACGTAAAGTTGACCTTGAATCAGGCAGACAGTCTGAAATTAACTAATAAATAAAAAAGATATGAGAGATAAAATTATGACAAGAGAAGAATACATGAAAGAGTGTGAACGCCTGCTAGCGAATGCAACCTATGCTGCCTGCCAGGCAACATTATCATTTGAACTTTTAGAAATAGCTACGGCTGAAAAGGATAGCATTGCCGAAGAATTGAAAGACTACAATGCAGCAGTAGCATTTGCCCAGGAAAATGCTCAGGAACTTACAACATTCCTAGCGACCGCATACGGATCACCATCATTTCTAAAAATATAAAGACCATGAGCGATACACCGAGAACCGATCGACATCGTCAATATGCCCCGCGAATCTCATTACTAGAGTACACAAGCATGCTAGAGAAGGAAGCCGATCAAATGACAAAGCTTTACGTCAAGCTTATCCATGAAAAGGGATTATTGGAGTTGGCACTTGAAAAATCAAATAGAGAATTGAGCAACTTGAGACATCAAGCTTCAATTGATAGAGATGACAAAAAATAAAGAAAACAAAACTAACTCGCCGCGTTTTGTGTGGCGATATAAAGGAGAATATAACTCATCTGAAGAGATGTCCGTACAGCTTCAAGAAGAAGAAATACTCTATAGATTTTCTTCTGTTGTAGGATATACGATTAAACCTGACAGATTTTACCCGTGGCATGATACCCGCTGTCGAAACTCAGAAGATAAGGCGCAGATTTGCTGCGAAAAATACCTTGCTCGGAATCTTAAAGCTGAAGGGCAAAGGTTGATACGCCAAGCAGATATTCTGTCTAACAAGCAAGAGCCCTAATGAAAATTGTTACGTTGCCATTGCCTTCTAAGATTCTTTCTCCGAACGCTCGAGTTCATTGGATGCGCCTGTCTGTGGCAAAGAAGGCGGCTCGGAGGTTGGCAGCAATGATGGCGTTTCATCAAGTTGGAATCTATAAATTCGAGGGATATAGGTTGGACTTTTATTGGCCGGACGCTCGAAGGAGGGATGACGACAATGCAAGTACTTCCTGTAAGGCTTATCTCGACGGGATTTCCGACTGTGTAGGGCAGGATGACTCAAATTGGAAACATAACGGTGTCCAATTTTTTATAGATAGAAAAAACCCAAGGGTCGAAATTGTATTCACACAACTATGAAACATCTAAAATACGAATATATAACAGCAGCGGAATGTGGCAAGCCTGGTCATGCCCAAGAGGTAATGAAGGAACTGGGCATAACATACCAAACCAGCACGCCCCAATCGACGCTCGATCAATTTTGGTTCTGGAACTGTAAGGGAATACCCGAACTGCTAAAATATATAACGGAACTTGAACTCTATCCGATGGATTGCCTCGGATGGGGACTACTCTCCCGAAAAGAGGCGGAATCAATACGCGATTATGAAAATTGATTACCTAGAAGAATACGCCAGTAATAAATGCTTTTACTGGATAGAAACTGAGAAACAGGCAGATGCATTCACTTCATTTGCTAAAAAGATCAAGCTAAATTGGCGCTCAGGAGAACCGATTGAACTAGTTAATGTTGGAAAGCCAATTTGTATTTTTGCAGATGGGAACAGTAGATTTGCATATATGGTTTGTTTTTGGCATCCGGACTATGGATACAAAATAAGATGCGCCATCGCAGCCAACGAGGAATGAAGAAATTCTCACAATTTAAGAGTGTAAGGTGTGTTCAGCCTGCAACTGAGCCAATTAACGCGTTGGAGCTTATTGAGATCATACGTAGCGATGTCCATAAGGCAACTTGTGAGGCGATCCGCGTTGCTCCAGACAAAGACTGTAGGAGTAAAATAAAAGCAAAACTCCCTGTAGTCACCGCAAGCGGCCGGTTTTCTAAGAGAGAGGCGGCTGGATTTATACAACACTCTGGTATATTGATCGCGGACGTTGATCTTGAAGATAATCCGCAGTTGATCGAAGAAGTTCAAATGTATCGAATCGTTACTCAGCTTTGCGAAGATTCTAACACACACTTACTCTTTGTTTCACCTTCGGGCGGATTGAAGGTCGGGGTGAAGGTTGATGCAGTAGACAGTCGTACGCATAAGTCTTCGTTTATGTCGGTTCGGTCATGGTTCAATGATACGTACGGGCTAGTGATTGATAACGCGTGCAGTGACGTCTCGCGGCTATGCTTCCTCTCTTACGATCCGAAGGCTTATTATAATGCAAATTCAAAGGTCATAAAGACAATTGAAATTAAGAAGGATGATCGCCCATACTGGGAACCTCAGAAATCAATACAATCAAAGGAAGGCCTCACTCCGGGCGATGACTTCAGCAAAAAGACTGATCCATCGGACATGCTTAAAGCAAATGGCTGGAAGACTCAAAATGGGAAACAATGGACTCGCCCAGGAAAGTCTAGCGGTGTGTCCGGAACGCTCGGGGTCACCGCCAATAATCAGTTCTGGTGCTGGTCCTCTTCAGCCATGCCACTTGAAGCGAACAAATCATATAACCCGTTCGCACTGTATGCTGCCTTTTACCATGCAGGGAAGTATCAAGAGGCAGCAATTAAGCTTGCAGCAGATGGATACGGGCAACCATTGGACGCGAAGCTTCCAAGCGCAGCGGTGGCAACGATTGAAGCATTGATCGTCAACGAAATGAAGAAGGATAAAGACTCATGGAAACCAATTAAGGCTGAAATTGATAAAGCGAAATCTAAAATCAAACCAAAAGACCCCAATTCTGAGAACCAATTTCTTGAGGCGCTGCGTAACATTGCGGCGTCAACAGAGGAAAATATCAAAGCAATGAAGAAACGGGCGCAAGAGGCAGTCTTTATCTTGCCAGAAATTGCCATGATTGGAGATTGCACAATTTTAAATGCAGGCCCGAATATAGGAAAAACTCTGCTCACGCTTTGGCTGTTAACAAAACGTGATAAAAAGAAGACGAAGCATCTTGAAATTTTTTATATCAATGCGGACGACTCCTTTAATGGCGGCATTGAAAAAATGGAAATTTTAAAGGATGAGGGAATTATTACACTCATCCCAAATCAAAATGGGTTTGATTCTGGAAACTTATCAAAAATAATCAAAGCAGCGATCGACGAGGATGTTTGCGGACGGATGGTCATCATTCTTGATACACTGAAAAAGTTTGTGTCAACAATGGATAAGGGTGATGCACGGATCTTCAACATTATGGTGCGGACATTTACGCAAGCCGGGGGCACTCTCATCGCGCTCGCACATATAAATAAAAAAAAGGACAGTGACGGCAAGTCCATTGGCGAAGGTGTTGGGGATTTTCAAAGCGATTTTGACTGTGCCTACATTATCGAAAGCGACAAATCTAATAGCGGAAGTTCGACTCGAACAGTTGTGTTTGAGAACATGAAGCTTAGAGGACCGAACTCAATGAAGGTCATTCTTGAGTACGATTCAAGTGAGAAGAAATCTTGGCATAAGAGATTTCAGTCTGTTGTTCAGATCGAAACATGGAAAGCAAAAGAGAACGAAGCAAAGAAGAAAGAGAACGAAGCAAAGAAGCGACTGGAGAATCAACTGAAGATCGATCAACCGATCATAGATTATATCGCTGAAGTCTTAGCCGAGGGTCCACAGTCAAGTACGTCCATTTCGAGGAATAACCTTGATATTCCTGCAAGCGGAAGCACTCGTCAGAGAATGAAAGTCCTTGATAGATATGTCGGAAAGCACTGGGGGAAGTCAAAACAGCAATCCGGCATGTGGAAGAACCAATTCCCTTTTAGTTACTATTTACTGAAGAAGGGCGAAACCCAATAACCAACACGAATAAAAATATGAAAATAAAACACATACTAAAAACAATCCTGTTTTCCTCTTTAATAGGTGGAAGCATTTGCCAAGCAAACGAATTAAAAAACTCAGGATTTGAGGGAGATTGGCTGGCATTTGGAAATGCCTACATCGAAGATGTACAACCGAGAAGCGGCGAATGGCACGGAAAGCTCTTCGGGAACTGGACAGACTTTATAAACTATTCTGGGATGTATCAGGATATAGAAATATCATCTGGTAAAGGATACATAGCGGAGATGTATGCGTTAAATCATTCATCGGATCCGATGTCTTCAGAAAATAGAGTTCTATTGAAACTTGAGTTCTATGCTTCAGATAAGGAGCTTCTGCTAACAGTAGAATCTCCTTATATCGACTCTGGAGTGTATGATACGTATGAGCACATTTCCGTTCAAGCAGATGCGCCTGAAGGAACTACGTCGGCTCGTATTATCGCGCTATTTGAGCAAGTAGATTACAACGACGGTTCTATTAGTATTGATGACATTACCTTGAATCGGACTTCAATACCAGAAAATCAAGTAATTTTCTGGCGTCGATCGAATAAAAGCCTGGTGGACATGTCATATACAATGCCCTATTACTGGAACCCCAATGAGTTTTGGATGCTTCGAGGGCAGAACATTCCTACAGATCTTAGTGATTATAAATCTTTAGACCTTTTTTTGTACTCTGAGTACGCAAATGGACAGATTCTAACCATTACGATAACTTCAGAAAACCACGAAGTCAGTGGATGGGATTATTTCTATCATCATCTCACGGTGGATTGGACAGGTTGGAAAGACATAAGTCTTTCTTTTAAGGACGACTTTAAAAGTGCCAAAAGCCCCTTAGGCTGGCACAAAATTGATTGGATAAACATACACTCATATGGATGGGGACACTCAATCAAGGCAGACACAGAACTTTGGTTTGATATTTCTGAAATTACTCCTTAATTGTAAAATTTCAGGAGATTTAGGGGAATATTAACCAATCCGAAAGGAATAAATGAAATACGAAGAATTAGCAGCAGAACGAATTAGCTCCTATTTAACTCTTGGATCCCACCATTCAACTAAAGAAGCACAGACCGAAATTGCTGAGATAATCTCAAAGGCAAAGAAGGATACCGCTCTTTCTCATCACCCCCAACTCTCGAATTTAGCGAAGTTGAGTCTACTTTCTGTCAGTGTGTGCGAAGCGAAAGTGGCAAGGATTAAGCATGAAACATGGGAGGAAGTCATGGATTCTGAAGCTTATACTGAAGGGATGACAGTACTTCGTGAAAGAGGATACTGGATTATACAGGATCTTAACCAATAACCAATAACACTATGAACCCAAAATCCAAAGAACAAATCGAGATCGACGAAATAGATGAGAAAATCATTGTAATAATGAAGGAAATGGAGACAGAAAATGTCAGGCATAACAATATCATAAATA
>TARA_B100000749_G_scaffold168788_4_pt1 | contig 29117 bp, 29 predicted proteins | sample TARA_B100000749 | Tara Oceans TARA_B100000749 (sample SAMEA2621232) | marine metagenome | biome: marine biome (ENVO:00000447); feature: mesopelagic zone (ENVO:00000213); material: "saline water (ENVO:00002010), including plankton (ENVO:xxxxxxxx)" | depth 800 m
AGGCATGACGCTCGACGCCAATCCCTTCGGCCAGGTGCTCGTAGCCCTCATCACCCCGATGACGGCCGACGGAGAGGTCGACTGGCCGGCGACGGAGAAGCACATCGACGACGTCGTGTCCGCCGGTGCGGACGGGGTCGTCGTGACCGGCACCACGGGGGAGACCTCGACCCTCACCGACGCGGAGAAGCTGCGTCTGGTGGAGGTCGGCAAAGACGTCGCGGCCGGTCGAGCCAAGATCATCACCGGCGGAGGCTCCAACGAGACCGCGCACGCGATCGAGCTGTACAAGGCCAGTGAGAAGGCCGGTGCCGACGGCATCATGATCGTCACGCCGTACTACAACAAGCCCACCCAGGCCGGCATTCTGACCCACTTCCGGCTCGTTGCCGACGCCACCGATCTGCCGGTCATCCTCTACGACATCCCGGGCCGCACCGGCGTGCCGATCGCCTACGAGACGCTCCTCCGCGTGGCCAAGCACCCGAACATCCTCGCCGTGAAGGACGCCAAGGGAGACTTCAGCGAGGTCAGTCGGGTGCTCAATCAGACCGACCTGATGTACTTCTCGGGCGACGACGCCAATGTCCTGCCGCACCTGTCGATCGGCGCCAGCGGACTCATCGGGGTCACCGCCAACATCGCTCCGGCGCCCTACCGCGCAATCGTCGATGCCGTCAACGCCGGCGACCTCGCCACCGCGACGGCGCAGCATCAGACCCTCGAGCCTCTCGTGCGAGCGGTGATGACGCATGTTCCCGGGACGGTCGCGGCGAAGTACATCCTGCACGGCCTGGGACGCATCTCCAGCCCTCGCGTGCGCCTGCCGCTGGTCGGTCCGGAGGAATGGGAGGCGGCCATGATCGAAGACGAGCTCGCGCTGGTGAGCGGAGTCGACGGTGCGGAGTTCCGCAACTTCCGCCCCGACCGCAACGCCGCCGCCGGCGGAGCGCTCCCGAAGGTCTCGGGGACCACCCGATGACCCCTCCCACGTCGGTCGCCATGCCGCCCGGACTCGAGAAGGGCACGCTCCGCGTCATCCCGCTCGGGGGTCTCGGGGAGGTCGGTCGCAACATGACCGTCTTCGAGATCGACGGCAAGCTGCTCGTCGTCGACTGCGGTGTGCTGTTCCCCGAGGAGCATCAGCCGGGTGTCGACCTCATCCTGCCCGATTTCGAGCCGATCAAGTCGCGCCTGAACGACATCGTCGGGGTGGTGCTCACCCACGGCCACGAAGACCACATCGGCGCCGTGCCCTACCTCCTGAAGCTCAAGGGAGACATCCCGATCATCGGATCCGGGCTCACCCTCGCGCTGACCGAGGCGAAGCTCAAAGAGCACCGCATCAAGCCCTACACCCTCACGGTCGCCGATGGCCAGCGCGAGCAGGTGGGTCCGTTCGACCTCGAGTTCATCGCCGTCAACCACTCCATCCCGGATGCGCTCGCCGTGGCCATCCGCACGGTCGCCGGCACCGTTCTGGCCACGGGCGACTTCAAGATGGACCAGCTCCCGCTCGACGGGCGCCTGACCGACCTGCGCTCCTTCGCACGTATCGGCGAGGAGGGGATCGATCTGTTCATGGTCGACTCCACGAATGCCGACGTGCCCGGGTTCACCCCGCTGGAGCGGGAGATCGGGCCGGTCCTCGACCAGGTCATCGGCAAGGCGCCGCGCCGCGTGATCGTGGCGAGCTTCTCCAGCCACGTGCACCGCGTGCAGCAGGTGCTGGATGCCGCCCACGCCCACGGCCGGCGCGTCGCCCTCCTCGGACGCAGCATGGTGCGCAACATGACCATCGCCGAGAAGCTGGGCTATCTCACGGTGCCCTCCGGTGTGCTCATCGACTACAAGAAGGCGCGCGATCTCCCCGACGACCGGATCGTCTACATGTCGACCGGTTCGCAGGGTGAGCCGATGGCCGTGCTCAGCCGCATGGCCAACCTCGATCACGAGATCGAGCCCGGCCCCGGCGACACCGTCATCCTCGCCTCCAGCCTCATCCCGGGCAACGAGAACGCCGTGTACCGCGTGATCGACGGTCTCACCAAGCTCGGCACCAACGTGGTGCACAAGGGCAATGCCAAGGTGCACGTGTCCGGCCACGCAGCGGCAGGCGAGCTGCTCTACTGTTACAACATCCTGCGCCCGCGCAACGTCCTGCCGATCCACGGCGAATACCGCCACCTGATGGCCAACGCCAAACTCGCCCAGGACACGGGCGTTCCCGCCGAGCGCACGCTGCTCGCCGAGAACGGCACGGTCATCGATCTTCGCGACGGCGAGGCGCTCGCGGTGGGTCAGCTCGATCTCGGCTTCGTCTACGTCGACGGCTCGTCGGTCGGCGAGATCACCGACGCCGACCTGAAGGACCGTCGCATCCTGGGCGAGGAGGGCTTCATCTCCGTGATCGTCGTCGTCGATGCCGCGACGGGCAAGATCATCAGCGGTCCGGAGATCCACGCGCGCGGTTTCGCCGAGGACGACAAGGTCTTCGAAGACGTCAAGCCGAAGATCGCCGCCGCGCTGGCCGAAGCGGCGCAGTCGGGAGTGCGAGACCAGCACGCGCTGTCGCAGGTGGTGCGGCGGACGATCGGACGCTGGGTCAATCAGCGTCTGCGGCGTCGTCCGATGATCGTTCCGCTGGTCATCGAGGCGTGATCGCCCCGGTGTAGGACCGCTCCAGCCCCGGGCGCAGGCGCACGAGGAGCTCCTCGCCGACCGTGTCGATCGATTCCGCGACGGTCGTAGCGCTGTGCTCGCCGTGCGCTCCCGGCCCGAAGATGTACACGCGGTCTTCGACGCGCGCGCCCGGATATCCGGCGACGGTCGAGGTCGCGCCGTCGACCGTCAGCAGGCGGCGCGCGCCGGCGTCGGTGCCGACGGTCACGCGGCCGCCGAGGGCCGACGGGACGCCGTCGAGCGATCCGATGTCGATCACCACCCGGTCCCCGGCCACGTCGATCACGTCGGCGACGAGCGTCGCGGCCGGCGAGATGCCCGGCAGATCCGGTCCGCCCGCGGAGCGGATGCCGTATCCGAAGGCGCCGACACGCACCAGATCATCGCGGAACTCCGGACGGGCGAACGCGGCCGCGCTCGCCGCAAGGTGCCGCACGTCCGGGGTGAGGCCGGCCGCGCGAGCGATCGCGACCGCATCGAGGAACAGGGCACGCGAGGCGTCGTCGTCGGCGTCACTGGTCTCGGCGATGTGGGTCCACAGGCCCACGACGCGGATGCGTCCGTCGGCTTCCGCCCGTGCGGCGCGTGCGACGACATCCGACCACTCCTCCGGGCGCACGCCGTTGCGATGCAGGCCGGTGTCGACCTTCAGATGCACACGCAGGTGCCGATCCGCGGCGATGATCCGTTCCAGGTAGGCGGCGTCGCCGACGCCGAGATCCAGGTCGGCGTCGGCGGCACCCTGCAGCGAGTCGGCGTCGAGGGTCGTCGTCCACGCGAAGATGCGCGAACCGCCGCCGACCACGCGGCGCACGCGCAGTCCACTGTCGATGTCGAAGGATCCGAACCAGTCGATCCCGGCCGCCGAGGCCGCTTCCGCGACGGGCTCGAGACCGTGCCCGTAGGCATCGTTCTTGACCACGAAGAGCGTCTCGGCGGGGGAGACGGTGCGGCGCACCGTGGCCAGATTCTCGCGGAGGCGGTCGAGATCGACCGCGAGGCGCGCGGGCATCAGGCCACGCTCCGTCGCGGCACGCACGCGCCGATCACCCCGGCCAGCTCCGCCCGCGTCCATCCCGTCGCCTCGGCCCAGCTGTCGAGGCTGCGCCGAGCCGGGCCGTCGCCTCCGAACAGCGAGACGGGCGCTCCGGGGACGACGGACGAGCCGTCGGGCCCGAGGTCGACCACGCATACGTCCATGGCGATGCGACCGATGACCGGGCACATCCGGCCCTCGACGCAGACCGAGATGCGGTTTCCGAGCGCTCGGGCCACGCCCTGCCCGTAGCCGCCGGCGACGAGCCCGATCCAGGTGTCGGCCGCTGCACGGTGGGTGTACCCGTACGAGACGCCTTCGCCCGCCCGGAGCGGTTTCGTCGAGAGGATGCACGATGAAGCGTGCATCGCGGGGTCGGCGCCCGCGGAGAGTCCGTAGAAGACCGCGGAATCCCCGTGCGGCGCGACCCCGTGGAGCCCGGCCGCTCGCAGGCGGGGGGCGTCGGCGGGCTCCACACACGCCCGGTCGACCCCCGCGGCCAGCAGGGCCCGCACTCCGGCGTCGATGCCATGGCCCCAGGCGTCGCGACGGAGGTCGACGACGATGCCGGCGGCGGCCGCGGCTCGGGCGCCGGTGACGAGGGCCCCGTCGGAGACCTCGACCGAGAGCCCGGCCGGCGTCAAAAGCCGATCACCTCACGGTAGCGCGGGCGGTGACCGGTGCGGCGGCCGAGGACCGAGGGCTTGATCTCGTAGACACCCGTGCCCCAGTTGCCCTCGATGAGCACGGGACCCTTCTCGGTGATCGCGACATCCCATCCGACGTACTGCACCTGCGGCACGACGCGCGCGGCGCGATCGATGAGGTCGAGCGCCTCCTCGAGCATCGGCAGGCGGAACTCGGCGATCGGGAATCCGGTGTCGGGGTGTCGTTCCCACACGTGGCCGTGCGAGTCGTATCCGTCGCCCATCGCCTTGCCGTGCTCGTCGAGCATCGTGTAGAAGCCGCCGAAGTCCATCTGGTCGGCGGCCTGTCCGCGCCCGAACTTCTGCGCCATGGCGAGGATGTGGGTCTTCTCACCGTCGAAGAAGGCCGCGATGCGCGTCGAGTTGACGGTGCCGGGACAGACGGCGGCCAGGTCGGGGTGCTGCACGATGTTCTCCTCGATGAGCAGCTCACCGCGCTCGAGGAGTCCGCGGTGGAAGGCCGCAGCGTCGTCGACGTCGTCGATCGTGTAGCGGGTGATGGCCGAGCCCGCCTGGCCGGTCTGGCGCTTGGTGATGATCGTGGGGTGCGTCGCCATGAACGCCGCGAGCTCGTCGGCGTTGCCGGCGTCGAGCATCATCCAGTCGCGGCCGAGAAGATCGGAGAACTCGCGCACGAACGCGAACTTGTCGTGGAAGAGGTGCCGGTAGTCCGGGTGGTCGTACTTCTGGGAGATCGCGTTCGAGATCGGATGCGTCATGAACGTCTTGCGCTCGGCGCGGGTGAGCATGGCGAAGTCGTAGTCGACGTAGTCCTGGAAGCCGACCTTGTGGAACGCCGCCTGCCAGTACATGTCCGCGACCACCGTCGCGACGGGCTTGCCGAACTGTCGAGAGACCTCGCGCGCACGCTCGACGACGGATCCGGCGTTGAGGTTGCGGACGCGGTAGACGAGGTAGTTCACATGCGACCGGAGGCCGAGACTGCGCGATGCCATTCGTTCTCTCTCGATGGGCGGGACGGGAAACTCTCCCCGCAGAGCCTAATCGCCCGCGCGGCGCGGTGCCTGTGCACCGCCGAGTCGCTCCCGGGGAACGTCGGCGCCCTCGCCTACCGTGGATCGCATGGCCAAGAGCTCCACCTCCACCTCGCGCGGGCGGGCGCCCGGGAAGGGCTCCTCGACGCGCGCCCGCAAGCCCGACCCGACGCCCACGCGCTACGTGGGAGACGAGGACAAGCCGGCTCTGACCGTGCGCGCGTGGATGGGACTCGCCCACGGGGTCGGAGGCCTGTTCCGGGCGTTCGGTCCGGAGACGCTCGAGAAGGACCAGCGCCGTGACGGCCTGCCGCTCCTGCTCGTCCTCCTCGCGGTGATCGGTGCGGTCGTGGAGTGGTTCTTCATCGGCACCGAGGCGGGCGCCGCCATCAGCGCCTACTCCGTCGGCGGCCTCGTCGGGCGCGTCGCGTTCGTCATGCCGGTGCTCCTGGTGTTCCTCGCGGGGTGGATGTTCCGCCACCCGTCCTCGGTGCACGACAACGGCCGTATCGGCATCGGCTTCGGCCTCTTCGTGGTCACCATCGCCGGTTTCTGCCATATCGCCGGCGGGCGGCCGCAGCCGCGTGAGGGGCTCCCGGCCCTGAGCGGCGCCGGCGGCGTCTTCGGGTGGATGATCGGCGAGCCGCTCGCGATGCTGCTCACCGACGTCGGCGGATGCATCGTGCTCGGCGTTCTGACGCTGCTGAGCGTGCTCATCCTGACCAAGACCCCGCCGAACCGCATTGGCCGACGTCTCGGCGACCTCTATGCGTGGATGTTCGGCGCCGAGCGCACCGAGGCGGGATCGCCGCGGTTCACAGACGACGGCGACGCCGCCGACGGCGACGGCTCCGACGATGGTGTGCCCTGGTGGCGGCGGAACAAGAGCGGCCGTGAGAAGGACGCCGACGGAGAGCTCGGATCCCAGGACCTCACCGAGCTGCTCGCGCCGGGCGCGCCCGAGGGCGGCTTCGAGAAGGCGATCCAGCCGCCGGCACCGGAGCCGACGACGATGCCCCGCCCCGCCGACGACGCGGTCACCGAGGTCATCGATCCGGTGTCGCTGGCCGGACTGTCCGCGTCGGGCTCGCAGACGTCGCTGCGCGACGACGCCGACAGCGAGTCGGATGATGATCTGCCCGGCCTGTCCGGCATCGGCGGCGACGCGCCGCGGGACCAGCCGAGCGCGCCGTATCGCCTGCCGTCCGTCACCGCACTCGCCCAGGGGACGCCCCACAAGTCGCGGTCCGAGGCGAACGATGCGGTCGTCGCCGCCATCACGGGCGTTTTCGAACAGTTCAAGGTCGACGCGACCGTCACCGGCTTCTCGCGCGGCCCGACCGTCACGCAGTACGAGATCGAGCTCGGGCCGGGCGTGAAGGTCGAGCGCATCACCGCGCTCACCAACAACATCGCCTATGCCGTCGCCTCGAACGAGGTGCGCATCCTGGCGCCGATCCCGGGCAAGAGCGCGATCGGTGTCGAGATCCCGAACACCGACCGGGAGATCGTCACCCTCGGTGACGTGCTGCGTTCGCAGACGGCCGTCCAATCGACGCATCCGATGACCATCGGCGTCGGCAAGGACGTCGGGGGCGGCTTCGTGGTGGCCAACCTCGCGAAGATGCCTCACCTGCTGGTCGCCGGATCCACCGGCTCGGGCAAGTCGAGCTTCGTGAACTCCATGATCACGAGCCTGCTGATGCGTGCGAAGCCCAGCGATGTGCGCATGGTGCTGATCGACCCGAAACGGGTCGAGCTGACCTCCTACACCGGGGTTCCCCACCTGATCACGCCCATCATCACGAATCCCAAGAAGGCGGCCGAGGCGCTGCAGTGGGTCGTGAAGGAGATGGACATGCGTTACGACGACCTCGCCTCCTTCGGCTTCCGCCACATCGACGATTTCAACAAGGCCGTCGTCGCCGGTGAGGTGAAACTGCCCGAGGGCAGCGAGCGCGTGCTGAAGCCCTATCCCTATCTGCTGGTCGTCGTCGATGAGCTCGCCGATCTCATGATGGTCGCACCGCGCGACGTCGAGGACTCCATCGTCCGCATCACGCAGCTGGCCCGCGCGAGCGGCATCCACCTCGTGCTCGCGACGCAGCGACCGAGCGTCGATGTCGTGACGGGCCTCATCAAGGCCAACGTGCCGTCGCGCCTCGCCTTCGCCGTCACGAGCGTGACCGATTCGCGCGTCATCCTCGACCAGCCGGGGGCCGATCGGCTCATCGGCCAGGGCGACGGGCTTTTCCTGCCGATGGGAGCCTCGAAGTCCCTCCGTGTGCAGGGCGCGTGGGTCAGCGAGAGCGAGATCGAGAAGGTCGTCTCGCACGTGACCAATCAGGCACGCCCCGAGTACCGCTCGGACGTCGAAGCGGCCGTGGAGAAGAAGGAAGTCGATGCCGACATCGGCGACGACCTCGAGCTCCTCCTGGCCGCAGCCGAGCTGGTCGTGTCGACCCAGTTCGGTTCGACCTCGATGCTCCAGCGCAAGCTGCGTGTCGGCTTCGCCAAGGCCGGGAGGCTGATGGACCTGCTCGAGTCACGGGAGATCGTCGGGCCCTCTGAGGGCTCGAAGGCCCGCGATGTTCTCGTCACCAACGAGCAGCTCCCGGGGGTGCTCGCGCGCCTGCGGGGGGAGGACGGACCCGCAGAGACCCCCAAGCCCTCCGCTGCGCCGGCTGACCCCTACGAGGCCGATCCGCTGGAGGCTCAGTACGAGGGCAAGCCGGTGGTCCAGGTGGATGAGGATGAGGATGCCTGGGGCCTGACCGGGCGAGAATGATGACCATGGCCGTTCCTCGTCAGCTCCCCAATGCCATCACGATCGTGCGCATCCTCTGCGCGCCGGTCTTCCTGTGGATGCTCCTCGCCGACGATGGCGCCGACGGTGGTCTGCGCTGGGCGGCCGCGGTCCTTTTCGTCGTCGCGATCGCGACCGACGGTCTGGACGGACACCTCGCGCGGGCGAACGACATCGTGACCGATCTCGGCAAGCTGCTCGACCCCATCGCCGACAAGGTGCTGACCGGCTTCGCCTTCGTGGGGCTCTCGATTCTCGGGGAGCTCCCGTGGTGGGTGACGATCGTCATCCTGATCCGCGAGATCGGCATCACGGTCTATCGCTTCGTCGTCGTGAGCGACCACGTTCTCGCCGCCGCCTGGATGGGAAAGCTCAAGACGGTGGCTCAGGGCGTCGCGCTGGCCCTCGCTCTGCTGCCACTGTGGACCGTGGTCGGCGACGGCATCTTCTGGGTCAACGGCGTCGCGATGGCGATCGCCCTCGTCCTCACGATCGCGAGCGGCGTCGACTACGTGGTGTCCGAGGTGCGCGGAGCGCGCCGCTCGCGCCGATGAACGACGCGGCGACGCTCGTCGAGGCGCTGCGGCGGAGGGGGTGGTCGCTCGCCACCGCCGAATCGCTCACCGGCGGACTCGTGTGCGCTGAGCTGACGGCTGTGCCGGGGTCCTCAGCCGTCGTGCTCGGTGGCGTCGTGGCCTACGCGACCGAGCTGAAGGCGGTGCTCCTCGACGTCGCGCGAGATCTTCTCGCCGCGCACGGTCCGGTGCATCCGGAGGTGGCGGCCGCCATGGCCGAGGGAGTGCGTCGACGGCTCGGTGCCGACGTGGGCGTGGCCACGACGGGCGTCGCCGGTCCCGCTCCACAGGGCGAATCTCCCGTGGGCCGGGTCTATGTCGCGGTCGCGTCGCCGAACGGCCGCCGTGTCGAGGAGCTCTCGCTGCAGGGCGAGCGCGATCAGATCCGTCGGCGAAGCGTCGACCGCGCGCTCGCGCTCGCGACGTCGATGATCTGACTGAATTCGACGCTCGCCGAGGGTGTTCGGGAATGCCTGGTGTTTCCCTTCGGTTACATTCGGTGATTCCCACCCCATGCAAAGGGGCCGGGATTAGATTGGACATCACGGTGTTGTACTGTGGTGCACCCGGCGATCGGAATCACAAGTGAGGAGGGGCCCGACATGATCCTTGTGCGTCAGGAGATCGGGGAAGTCCTGCGGGACTTCCGTCAGCAGAAGGGGCAGACCCTCCGCCAGGTCGCCAGCCGCGCCAGCGTCGCGCTCGGCTACCTCAGTGAGGTGGAGCGCGGCCAGAAGGAGGCTTCGAGCGAGATCCTCGCCTCACTGGCCGAGGCTCTCGACGTGCCGATCTCCACGATCATGCGCGAGGTGGGCGACCGCCTGTCCGTGCTCGAAGGTCTGCAGACGTTCCCGGACGTGGTCCCGGACGACCTCGTCGCTTCCGTCGACGCCGAGCTGACGCTCCGGTGACCGCCCTCCCTCACGGGAGAGTCCATGCGGCGCAGTGAATTCCGTCGCGCCGTCGACGATGAGTTCGGTCCCCGAGGCGGAGCGCTGCTCGACGATCTGGTCATCCCGGGGATCGGCGACCGCACGGCGTCGGCCGCGTTGGATGCCGGCGTGCCGCCGCGCGAGGTGTGGATCGCCCTCTGCATCGAGATGGACGTTCCGCCGGAGCGACGGCACGGTGTCGGGCGACTCGAACCCCGTCGATGACGACACGCCGCGTGCCTCGAAAATGTGTTCGAATCGTGCCGTAGTGTGCTGCACACGGGTCGTTTCGACCACGTGATCCCCGGCCGGTGCCGGATCTCCGACGCGATGTCGGAGCCCCCTCCTACCGTGGATCGCGTCATCGAGACCCCACGCCTTGTCGCAGCATCCGATCCGCCGGAGAGGAGCGCGACAGCCTACAGGCGACGGATTGCGAGCATAAGGAGCACGCCATGCCATCACCCGCTGACCGCGAGAAGGCCCTCGAATCGGCTCTCGCCCAGATCGACCGCCAGTTCGGCAAGGGGTCGGTCATGCGCCTGGGCAGCGACGAACGCGCCCCGGTCGAGATCATCCCGACCGGATCGATCGCGCTCGACGTGGCGCTCGGCGTCGGCGGGCTTCCTCGCGGGCGCATCATCGAGATCTACGGACCGGAGTCGTCGGGTAAGACGACGCTGACCCTGCACGCCATCGCGAACTGCCAGCGCGCCGGCGGGATCGCCGCGTTCATCGACGCGGAGCACGCCCTCGACCCCGACTACGCGCAGAAGCTCGGCGTCGACATCGATGCGCTCCTCGTGTCGCAGCCCGACACAGGAGAGCAGGCGCTCGAGATCGCCGACATGCTGATCCGTTCCGGTGCCATCGACCTGGTCGTCATCGACTCCGTCGCGGCTCTCGTGCCGAAGGCCGAGATCGAAGGAGAGATGGGTGATTCCCACGTGGGTCTGCAGGCGCGCCTGATGTCGCAGGCGCTGCGCAAACTGACCGGTGGGCTCAACACCACCAAGACCACCGCGATCTTCATCAACCAGCTGCGTGAGAAGATCGGCGTCTTCTTCGGCTCGCCCGAGACCACCGCGGGCGGAAAGGCGCTGAAGTTCTACGCCTCCGTGCGCCTGGACATCCGTCGCATCGAGACGCTGAAGGACGGCTCCGACGCCGTCGGAAACCGCACGAGGGTGAAGATCGTCAAGAACAAGATGGCCCCGCCGTTCAAGCAGGCCGAGTTCGACATCCTCTACGGTGTCGGTATCTCTCGAGAGGGAAGCCTGATCGACTTCGGCGTGGAGCACGGCATCGTCAAGAAATCGGGAGCCTGGTACACCTACGACGGTGAGCAGCTCGGCCAGGGCAAGGAGAACGCCCGGAACTTCCTGATCAAGAACGCGGATATCGCGGCGGACATCGAGACGAAGATCAAAGAGAAGCTCGGGATCGGCCAGCCCCGCGTTGAAGCCTCGGCCGACGAGTTGGCCGCCCGCCGACCGGCCTGATGGTCCGGTTCGCCGATGACGGGGGCGAGGAGGCGGATGAGCGCCTCGCCCCCGTCACGCCCCTCTTCGGCCCGCGTGGCAGTGGCGCAGACACGACGCGTATGGCCGCATCGGCGGCCGCGGATGAGCTTCCGCCCGACCGGGCCGGTGGATGGGATCGCACCTGGACGTCGGATCCGGGTCTTTCTCGAGAAGCCCACGAAACCGAGATCGTCGGTCATGCCGACGCCGACGAGGCCCGTGACGCCGCGGAGAAGCAGCTTCTGCGCAAGCTTCGGAGCAAGCCTCTGTCGATCGCGGAGGCCCGCGCGTTCCTCGCGACTCACGAACTCGACGACGGTCTCGCTGCGTCGATCATCGACCATGCGTGTCGCCGTGGCTACCTCGACGACTCGTCGCTCGCCGAGCACCTGATCCATGTCGCCGTCGATCGCAAGGGTCAGGGGCGTACCGCGATCGCCATGGCGCTGCAGAAGCGTCGCATTCCCCGTGACGTCGTCGACGCGGCGCTCGCGGGCCTGCCCGACGACGACGGCGATCGCGCGCTCGAGTTCGCGCGCACGAAGGCTCGGCAGCTGGACCGTGTCGAACAGGACGTCGCGCTGCGGCGGCTCGTCGGCCAGCTTTCGCGCCGGGGATACGCCGGTTCGGTCGCCATGGAGGCCGCGCGGCGTGCGCTTGACGAGCATCGTGGCGCGCGAGGCGTCAGGTTCTCCTGATCGCCGCCGCCCCGGGAGTGCCATGGTTGCCTTGGTGGGGCTTGATGCCGAGCGTGTGCTCGGCAGGTCACGATGGGCGATCGTAGACTGAGCAGATCATGTCCATGCCCTCCTCCGCGCCGACGCTGATCGCACCCTCTCCTGCCGCCACGACCGCCGACGGTCGAGCCCGCACCTACGAGGTGCGAACGCTCGGATGCCAGATGAACGTGCACGACTCCGAGCGTCTCTCCGGCTCCCTCGAGAGCGCTGGGTACGTCAAAGCGCAACAAGGCGACGAGGCTGACGTGATCGTCATCAACACCTGCGCGGTGCGTGACAACGCCGCCGGCAAGCTGTACGGCACGCTCGGGCATCTGAAGTCCCGGAAAGATCGTCACGAGGGCATGCAGATCGCCGTGGGCGGCTGCATGGCGCAGATGGACAAGCAGGCGGTGATCGACAAGGCGCCGTGGGTGGATGTCGTCTTCGGAACCCACAACATGGGCTCGCTGCCGAATCTGCTCGAGCGAGCTCGTCACAACGGCGAGGCCGAGCTCGAGATCCTCGAATCCCTCGACGTCTTCCCGTCGACGCTCCCGACCAAGCGTGACGCCGTTCACAGCGGATGGGTGTCCATCTCCGTCGGGTGCAACAACACCTGCACCTTCTGCATCGTGCCGAGTCTGCGGGGCAAGGAGAAGGATCGACGCCCCGGCGACATCCTGAACGAGATCCGGATGCTCGTCGACGACGGGGCCATCGAAGTCACCCTGCTCGGACAGAACGTCAATTCCTACGGCGTCGAGTTCGGGGATCGCCAGGCGTTCGGCAAGCTGCTCCGCGCCGCGGGGGAGATCGAGGGCCTCGAGCGGATCCGTTTCACCAGCCCGCACCCGGCGGCCTTCACCGACGACGTCATCGACGCGATGGCCGAGACGCCGCAGGTCATGCCGCAGCTTCACATGCCACTGCAGTCCGGAAGCGATCGGATCCTCAAGGCGATGCGACGCTCGTATCGCAGTTCGAAGTTCCTCGGCATCCTCGACCGTGTGCGCGAGCGCATCCCGCACGCGGCCATCTCCACCGACATCATCGTCGGCTTCCCGGGGGAGAGCGACGAGGACTTCGAGGACACGATGCGCGTCGTCGAGCAGTCCAGGTTTGCGTCGGCCTTCACCTTCCAGTACTCGATCCGTGAGGGCACGCCCGCGGCGACCATGCCCGACCAGCTGCCGAAGGCCATCGTGCAGGAGCGCTACGAGCGTCTCGTCGCCCTGCAGGAACGCATCAGTCTGGAGGAGAACCACGCCCAGCTCGGTCGCGAGCTCGAGGTCCTCGTCTCCACCGGTGAGGGCAAGAAGGACGCGGAGACGCACCGGCTCACCGGCCGCGCCGAGGACAACCGCCTCGTGCACTTCGAGGTTCCGCGCGGGTCCGAGGCTCCGCGGCCCGGCGATGTCGTGTCGGTGACGGTGACCCATGCCGCGCCGTTCCACCTGCTGGCGGACGCTCCGGACGGGCAGCCGCTGCGCATCCGCCGAACGCGCGCAGGGGATGCCTGGGATCGTTCGCAGGCCGAATCGTGCGGTGTGCCGGCGACGTCCGCCGCCGACGGTATCCGGGCGGTCTCCCTCGGGCTCCCGAGCCTGCGCATCGGCGGGTGAGCGCCGCGCGGCTGTGGGTGATCGCCGGCGCGACGGGCACCGGCAAGACGTCGCTCTCGCTCGCTCTCGCCGAGGAGCTGATCGGACGGGGGCGCCCGGCGGAGATCGTCAACGCCGATGCCATGCAGCTGTATCGCGGCATGGACATCGGGACGGCGAAGCTCGCCGAGTCGGCGCGTCGCGGCATCCCGCATCATCTCTTCGACGTGCTGGATGTCACCCAGGAGGCTGCGGTCGCCTGGTATCAGCCGACCGCGCGTGAGACCATCTCCGACATCTTCGCGCGTGGTGCGGATGCGGTGCTGGTCGGCGGATCGGGACTGTACGTCTCGAGCGTGGTCTTCGACTTCCGTTTTCCGCCCCACGACGACGCCGTGCGTGCCGAGTTGGAGGCCGACCTCGACCGGTACGGAGCCGGCATCCTTTTCGCGCGGCTGCGTGAGCTCGACCCCGCCACCGCCGCGCGCATCGATCCACGCAACGGTCGTCGGGTCGTCCGGGCGCTGGAGATCGTCATGCAGGGCGAGAGCACCCACGGTGCCGCGCTGCCGGAGACGCCGTCGCTGTGGCATCCGGAGACGACGCTCCTCGGCGTGCACGTCGACCGTGCCGAGCTGGTCGGACGGCTCGATCGCCGTGTGGAGGCGATGTGGGCGGAGGGGCTGGTGGCGGAGGCGGAGCGGCTGCGGGCGCGTGGCCTCGAAGACGGGGTGACGGCACGTCGCGCGATCGGCTACGCCCAGGCGCTCGCGCAGGTGGACGGCCGCATCGCTGAGAGCGACGCGATCGCGCAGACCCAGGCCCTCACGCGGCGCTACGCCCGTCGCCAGGTCTCGTGGTTCCGGCGCTATGACGCGCTGACGTGGGTAGAGCCGTCGCCCGATGCTGCCCGCGACGCCGTCGCACGCGTGCGGGCCGCAGCGCCCGTAGACTGACAGGATGCCGCAGACCGTCGCGTTCACCAAGGGCCACGGCACGGGGAACGACTTCGTCGTGATCGCCGATCCCGACGGTGCGCTCGATCTCACCGACGACCATGTCGCCATCCTGTGCGATCGACGCTTCGGCATCGGAGGAGACGGCCTGCTGCGCGTCATCCGCTCGACGTCGATCGAGGAGGGCGCCACCGCCGCCGCCTCCGGAGCGGAATGGTTCATGGACTATCGCAACGCCGACGGCTCGGTGGCCGAGATGTGCGGCAACGGCACGCGGGTGTTCGCGAAGTACCTCGTCGACACCGGTCTGGCGTCCCTGGAAGAGCCGCTGCGCATCGGCACGCGCGCGGGCGTGAAGACCCTGACGCGCAGCACCCTCGGATTCGAGGTCGACCTCGGCCGGTGGGATGTCGTGGACGACGACGTGCTCGTGCGTGCCCGCGGGCTGAGCGTCCCGCGACCGGGTCAGCATGCCGACCTCGGCAACCCCCATGTGGTCGTCGCGCTGTCGTCGGTGGAGGAGCTGCAGGACCTCGACCTCACCGTGGCTCCGATCCTCGATCCCGCGCCGCCGGCGGGAGCGAACGTCGAGTTCGTCGTGCCCGAAGACCCTCTCGTCCACGACGGCGTCGGCCGCATCCGGATGCGCGTGTTCGAGCGGGGCGTGGGGGAGACCCTCAGCTGTGGAACGGGCGTCGCCGCCGCCGCCCTCGCCGTGCGTCACTGGGCCGGAGCCGGCGCGCCCGAGCAGTGGAGCGTGGATGTCCCCGGCGGTCGTCTCGGCGTGCGCCTCGTGCCGCACGCCGACGGCTCGCACGTGCTGCTCTCGGGTCCGGCCGCCCTCGTCTACACCGGCGAGATCACCCTCGCCTGATCCGCTGCCTGCCGTGCCCCGACTCAGGCTGCTCGCCGTGCCCTGACCCGCTGCCTGCGCTGCCCTGGTTCAGTCTGCTCGCCGTGCCCTGACCCGCTGCCTGCGCTGCCCTGGTTCAGTCTGCTCGCCGTGCCCTGACTCAGGCTGAGGAGGGCGTGCCCGCACGTTGCCGCCGAATCACGGCGGCCGGGCGAGGCTCAGCCTGAGTTGGTGCCCACGCCTGCACACGCGTGCCCACGTGTGCCCACCGGTGCTTCGGATCTCAGGGCAGGGGGATGACGCCGGTCGCCGCCGCGCCGCGCCGCCGTACCTTGATCACCCGGAACCCGCGGCCGGTGGCCACCCGGTGCACGCTGTAGCCCCGTTCGAACGTCGCTGCGAGCCAGCGCTGGAGCGAGTCCGATCCGAGGTTGCGGGAGACCACGAGATGCGCGTCGGAGCGCTCGTCGAGGCGAGGGATCCACGTCTCGAGCAGCCCGTGGAGCTGATCCTTGCCGACCCTGATCGGCGGGTTCGATCGGATCGCCCGGAACGCGACATCGGCGGGAACATCCTCGGGTGTCACCGCGTTGACGTTGGCGAGGCCCAGGGATGCGGCGTTCCGGCGCGTGAGATCGAGCGCGCGCTCGTTGACGTCGACGGCCCAGATCGTCGCGTGCGGGGCTTCCAGGGCCATGCTGAGGGAGATCGGTCCCCACCCGCAGCCGATGTCCAGCAGATGGCCGCCCTGCGGCGGCATCGGCGTGTTGGCGAGGAGAACCGCCGTTCCGGCGTCGATGTGGTCTGGGCTGAACACCCCGCCGGCGGTCACGACATCCGCATCGCGGCCCGCCAGGGTCACGCGGATCGTGCGGAGGTTCTCGGGACTTGCGGGAGTCGCGGTGAAGTAGTGATCGCTCCCCATGGAGCACGAGCGTAGCGGAGCGGACAGCCTCAGGGGGAGCTAGAATTCACCGATGCCCGCTCGGCGCGAGAGAGCGCGCCCCGGGTGTGACGAGCCGCGGCTGCGATGCCGCCGGCCACGATGACGAAAGGCGAGGATGACCGATACCACCACGACGCACGGAGCCGACGACGCACCGCTCGACCCCGTCGAACGCGTGCTGTCGCGGGCGAACGGGCGGTCGGGTGTCACGGTTTTCTCGGGGGCGCAGGCGCTGCAGGATGTGCGCACCGCCGGCCGCGGTGACGACGATGGCGCCCAGTGGGATCGCGAAGACCGCGCGGCGCTGCGACGCGTGCCGGGGCTGTCGACCGAACTCGAGGACGTCACCGAGGTCGAGTACCGCCAGCTGCGCCTGGAGAACGTCGTCCTGGCGGGGGTGCACCCCCAGGGGGAGCAGGAAGACGCCGAGAACTCGCTGCGCGAGCTGGCGGCCCTCGCCGAGACCGCCGGGGCGGTCGTTCTCGACGGCGTGCTTCAGCGGCGGCCGCATCCCGACCCCGCGACCTACCTGGGCCGAGGCAAGGCCGAGGAGCTGCGCGACCTCGTCGCCGCTGTGGGCGCCGACACGGTGATCGCCGACACGGAGCTGGCCCCTAGCCAGCGGCGCGCGCTCGAAGACGTCGTGAAGGTGAAGGTCATCGACCGCACGACGGTGATCCTCGACATCTTCAGCCAACATGCCAAGAGCCGCGAGGGAAAGGCGCAGGTCGAGCTGGCGCAGCTCGAGTACCTGCTTCCGCGCCTTCGTGGATGGGGTGACTCGATGAGCCGCCAGGCCGGAGGTCAGGTCGGAGCCGCGGGCGCCGGGATGGGCTCCCGCGGACCGGGTGAGACCAAGATCGAGCTGGATCGCCGCCGCATCCGCACCCGCATGGCGCAATTGCGTCGCCAGATCGCGTCGTTCGCCCCCGCACGGGCCGCCAAACGGGCCGAGCGAGACCGTCACACCGTGCCGTCGGTGGCGATCGCCGGATACACCAATGCCGGAAAGTCGAGTCTTCTCAACCGCCTGACGAGCGCTGGCGTGCTGGTCGAGAACGCCCTTTTCGCAACTCTCGACGCGACGGTGCGGCGCACCCAGACCTCCGACGGGCGCGTCTACACGTTCACCGACACGGTCGGCTTCGTGCGCAATCTGCCGCATCAGCTCGTCGAGGCTTTCCGCTCGACGCTCGAAGAGGTCGGTGAGGCCGACGTCGTGCTGCACGTGGTCGACGGCGCTCATCCGGACCCCGCCGCGCAGCTCGCGACGGTGCGGGATGTGATCGGTGACGTCGGTGCGCGTGAGCTGCCCGAGCTGGTCGTGTTCAACAAGGCCGACCTCATCGATGACGACACGCGGCTGGTGCTGCGCGGACTCGAGCCCGATGCGGTGTTCGCCTCGTCGCGAACCGGCGAGGGCGTGGACGAGATCCGTGCCCGGATCGAGGGGATGCTGCCGCTTCCTCCGGTCGAGGTTCGCGTGCTCGTGCCGTACGACCGCGGCGACCTCGTCTCGGCCGTGCACGAGACGGGCATCATCCTGACGCAGGAGCACGTCGCGGACGGCACCGCCATCCATGCTCATGTGCCGGCGATCCTGGGCGCGCGACTCGCACCGTTCCTCACCGCCTGACCGGCCGATCGCCGAACCGTCGGCAGGCGGCGCTGCTCACCGCTGCAGCTCGATCGGCGCGACCCCCGGGGTGTCGAACCCGAAGACGGCGCCGAGGAAGGCGTACTCAGACTCCAGCGCGTGGACGATGGTCTCCGCACGACGGAATCCGTGTCCCTCGCCCTCGTACAGCACGTATGCGTGCGGCACGCCGCGCGCCGATAGCGCATCGCGAATGGCTTCGGACTGGGCGGGAGGCACGACCGCGTCCTCGCTGCCCTGCAGAAGGAGCAGGGGCGCCGAGAAGCGCTCCGCGTGGGTCAGCGGGGATCGCTGGATGTAGAGCTGCTCGGCCTCCGGCAGCGGCCCGATCAGACCGTCGAGGTAGCGGGCTTCGAAGTCATGCGTGTCTTCGGCGAGGGCGCGGGCATCGCCGACGCCATAGCGGGAGATGCCGGCGCTGAAGACGTCTCCCGTGACCAGGGCACCGAGCACCGTCCACCCTCCGGCCGAACCGCCGGCGATCGCGACGCGATCCGGGTCCGCGAGTCCGCCGTCGATGAGTCCCCGGGCAGCGGCCACCACGTCGGCCACGTCGACGACGCCCCACTGCCCGCGCAGGCGCTCGCGGTAGGCGCGCCCGTACCCGGTCGAGCCGCCGTAGTTCACATCCAGGACGCCGATGCCGCGGCTGGTGAGGTACGCGGCCCGCGAGGAGGCGACCGGACCGACATGCGAAGTGGGGCCACCGTGGACGAAGACGACGTAGGGGGGTCGTTCACCGTCGGCAGCGGTGACATCCGGGTTGGTGGGCGGGTACGCGAACGCGTGAACGGGGCCTGACGGGCCGTCCACCGTGACAGCCGTGGCCCGTGGCGTCCATTCCTCCCCCCACGGCGGGGATGATTCGCGCACCGCGACCACCGTCCCGTCCGAAGCGTCGACGCTCCAGACGCCGGTTCCACCGCCGGGCACCGCACCGGAGACGAGCGCACGCGCTCCCCGAGCGTCCTCGATCACGACGCCTGAGACCGCAGGGACCGGCAACGTCGTGGTCGCACCGGTGGCGGGATCGACCGTCACCACATGATCTGCGCCGTCCGTGCGAACCGCCACGACGTGGTCGTCCGCAATGGTGTACCAGGACAGTCCGAGCACCCACAGTCCGCCTCCGGTGTCGGCGTCGGCAGGGGCGAACGAAGCCCTCGGGGCCTCGTCCCCGAGCCGCCACCGCATGAGATTCCACCGACCGGACGCGTCGTCGAGGTACAGCAGGGTCTGCTCGTCCAGCCAGCGCGGCTGGAGGACGGAGCGGTCGCCGGTGACGGGAGCCGTCCATTCGCCTACAGTGCCGCCCTCGATGCGTCCGACGCGCACCTCGGCGCGTTCCCAGGGCATGTTCGGATGGTTCCAGGCCACCCACGCCAGGTGGGTTCCGTCGGGGGAGAGCGCGGGCTGTGCGACGAAGTCACTCCCTCGTACCAGGACGACGATCGCGGCGTCGTCGTCCGCGGCTGATCCGTCCACCGGAATGCGGACGATCGCGCGGCGGGGAACGGCCAGCCCGGGATCGTGCTCCTCGCGGACGGCGAGCAGGACGCCGTCGCGCCACTCGAGGCCGCCGTGGCGCGCGTGGCCCGCCACGGGAGTGAGGGGACGCACGGTCCCGTCGACGACGGAGTACACGCGCTGATCCGTCTTCTCGACGAAGAACAGCGTTCCGGCTTCGTCGGCGGTCCACGCGCCGCCGCCGTACTCGTGCACGGTGCTTCGCGCGTTCCAGGGAGCGGGCAGCACATCCTCAACGTCTCCGCCGTCGCCGCGGCGGCGTACCGCGACGCGACCGGCCTCGGCCGGAACGGGCTCGCCCCACCACACGTCCTCCCCGACGAAACGAGCTCCGTCGATCCGGGGCGACGCCGCTGAGGCCGCCTCGGCGGTGATCAAAGAGGGCCAGGAGCCGTAGGGGAGTTCGGAGGTCATCGTCCCACCGTACGACGCGGTGACCTCCCTGCGGGCTCAGCGCAACGGCTGCGTGGGTGCGTTGCCGGGAAGGACCGCCGTGTCGCTTTCCACATCGGCCGTCGGTTCAACACCGACCGTCGGTTCCGCGTCGCTATCAGACGGTGACCTCTCGAGCAGGGCGGTGACGAGCCACACGGCGAGAGCGAGGACGATGACCAGGGCGATTTCGCCGAAAGTCAGGGGCCGCAGTGCGAACAGCAGGAGCATGGCGAGTACGAGGACGACGACGCGCACGAGCACGCGCTGGCGATTCATCGCGTCCCCGAAGGCGCCCGTGTCGAGCCCTCGACTGCGCAGTCCCGATCGCGCCGACGCGGTGAGCGAGCCGGCCACGGAGCGGATGCGCCGTGCCGGTGCCCAGCGGCCGCTCAGCCATGCCGCCACGGCGACGACGATGCCGAGGAAGGTCAGGACGACCGCCGTGTCGCGGACGGCGCCGATCACCGTGTCGTAGATCGACTCCAGAGTGCGAGCGGGGATGCCGAGACCGGGTGCGTTGAGGCTGAGGACGGCTCCCGCGCTCGCGAGGGCTACCGCGAGCAGCCCTGCGCCGATCGTGATGGCGAGGCCGACCCCGAGCACGGCCGTCGACCGTCGGCGCGCGATCAGCACCCCGACGGCGGCGAGGCCGAGGGCGACGAAGGGGATCCAGTAGCCCGCTGTGACGGCGAGGTTGTAGACGGTGCCCACCAGAAGCAGCCCATCGGCCTGGACGATGACGATGGTCTGATCGATCGCCGGCATGGAGGTGACGAAGCCGAAACCCTGCGCGGCCAGTCGTGTCTTCAGCTCCTCGATGATCGGGCCGAGCTGGATGCCGAGGGCGCCGGTGTCGTCGATCGCGATCGCGGTGGAGTCGTCGCCGGTCGCCGCGGCGACGAGCGCACGATGACTGGCGACGAGAGCCGTTCGCCACACCTCGGGGAATGCGTCGGACTGGACCACTCCGGTGATCGCCGAGTCGATGAGGCCCTGTACGCCCTGCACGGCCGGTTGGCGGAGCAGGTCGAGCGCCGACGACGCGGCGGGCGGCAGGTCCAGGCTCTGCACGCCGTCGATGACGTCGTTCGTGATGCCCTCGACGTCGACGGCCGCGTTGACGGCGGTGGAAGCCTGGTCGATCACCAGCTGCTGCACATCGGGATCGTCGGCGAGGGGGCCGAAGGTCTGCACGAACGCGTCCTCGCTCACGAGTTCCGCCCGTGCCCACGTGCCGAGGACGGAGACGGGCACCAGGATGCCGGCGAGCACGATGCAGACGGCCGAGATGAGCGCACGCCACCATCCGGTGCGACCAGCGCGGTCTGAGACGGGTGTTTCTCCGCTGAGCTCCGAGGACGCCTGGGAACGAAGGTCGGCGTTCTCCGCTTTCAGCCGTTCGATCTCCGCGCGGAGATCGGCGATGTCTGTCGTGGCCATGGCGAGGGCTCCCTCTTGTCGGGTCAGCCCCATTGTGGCGGGAACGCCGCCCCGTTCGCACGTGTGCCCCGGATCAGGTTCTCCGACGCCCTCAAGCGGCCGGACACCCTTTTCCCGAATTCTGGTTTCTTGCCCGAATTCTGGCGCTTGTCTCCTGGATCCTGGCCTCGTGCGAGGTGAGGCGTCGGCGTGAGAGTTCCGTCCTGCCCCCGCCTCCTGCTGACCCAACTCAGGCTGAGACACCCTCGGGAAGCCGCCACGGCACCAGAGTCACCGGCACAGCCTGAGTTGTTGCACGCGCGGTGCGCTGGCCGGCCGAGGAGACGGCCGTCAGACGGCGCGCATCACCGCCACCACTTTGCCGAGCACGACGGCCTCGTCCCCGAGGATCGGCTCGAACGCGGAGTTCCGCGGCAGCAGCCACACGTGACCGTCGCGCTGGCGGAAGGTCTTGACGGTCGCCTCCCCGTCGAGCATCGCGGCGACGATGTCGCCGTTCTCGGCCGTCGGCTGCGAGCGCACCACGACCCAGTCGCCGTCGCAGATGGCCGCGTCGATCATCGACTCGCCGGACACCTTGAGCATGAACAGGTCGCCCTTGCCGACCAGCTGCCTCGGCAGCGGGAAGACCTCGTCGATCTGCTGGTCTGCGGTGATCGGTACCCCGGCGGCGATGCGCCCGACGAGGGGGACCATGGCGGCATCGCCCACCGGGGGCGCCGCGTCGGCGGGGCTTTCCGTGCTCGCGCCGGGGAGGTCGATGAGCACCTCCATCGCGCGGGTCTTCCCGGCATCGCGGCGCAGGTAGCCGCTCAGCTCCAGCTGATTCAGCTGATGCGTCACGCTCGACAATGACTTCAGCCCGACCGCGTCGCCGATCTCACGCATGCTCGGCGGATACCCGTGCCGTGCGATCGATCGCTGGATCACTTCGAGGATCGCGAGCTGCTTGTCACTGAGGCTGCGGCGCCGCCGGGTCTGGGGTCGCGCGCGGCTCGTCGGCTCGGTCATCTCGTGCTCCTGTCTCCTCACCCCTCGTCGTCCGAGGGGCACCGGCCTTCGAATGTCGGAGGTCGGTGATGGGCTCTGCTCATCGAAACGGTATCCGCCCTCGTCCGACACGGTGTGCAAGCGCTCCGCGTGTCGTGTTCGAGAGAAGTCCACCGTTCGGGCCGCTTGACAGCTTATGATATCGAAGATAGCTTCGGAAGAGAGGTTCGCATCGCCGGCTCCCGGCCGAGTTCTGCGATGCGAACCTCCCGCCGAGAAGGAGGAGAGATGACCGCGATCAGCATCACCCCGCACCACCGCACCCGCCTGCGCATGACCGTGCGCGGCCGTCGCGTTCTCGCCGCCGCCGCGGCACTGCCCGCCGCCGCGTGCGTGGCGGTTGCGGTCATCAGCGGTGGCAGCGCGCTGGCGTCGCGGGATGACGCCGGCGACGCGGCCTCGTTCTCCACGGTCGTCGTGAGTGCAGGTGAATCGCTCTGGGCGATCGCGGAGCGCGTGGCACCGGAGAGCGATCCTCGAGACGTCGTCGACGACATCGCGCGCCTGAATGCTCTCGACGGTGTCGTTGTCTCGGCTGGTCAGGAGCTGGCCATCCCGGCGCGCTACGACACGGCACCGTAGTCCGCCGGGCGAAACGCGCCCGTACCATGGGAGGGGTGACCGCTCGCCTCGACGACCTTCCTCTCCGTGACGATCTGCGCGGAATGACTCCGTACGGTGCGCCTCAGGCACCGCTTCCGGTGACGCTCAACGTGAACGAGAACACCCATCCCGTGCCGGACGAGGTCGCCGCCGACATCCTCGATGCGATCGCTTTGGCGCTTCGGGACGTCAACCGCTACCCCGATCGCGAGTTCCTGCCGCTTCGCGAGGCGTTCGCGGACTACCTGGGTGAGGGGCTGCTTCCTGAGCAGATGTGGGCCGCCAATGGTTCCAACGAGGTGCTTCAGCATGTCCTGCAGGCGTTCGCCGGGCCGGGGCGGACGGCGTTCGGCTTTGCGCCCACCTACTCGATGTACCCGCTGCTGACCCGAGCGACCGGTGCTGCCTGGGTCGCGGGATCGCGCGAAGACGACTTCTCGGTGACCGCCGATTCGGCGGCCGACCAGGTCGCAGCAGCGGATCCCGATGTGGTGTTCCTGTGCGCCCCGAACAACCCGACGGGCACGCCGCTGCCTCTTGACGTGATCGCCGCGGTCTACGACGCGAGCAGGGCGATGGTCGTGGTCGACGAGGCGTACCAGGAGTTCGCGCCTCACGACGAGCCATCAGCGATCACCCTGCTCCCGGGGCGCGAGCGACTGATCGTCTCGCGCACGATGTCGAAGGCATTCGCCTTTGCCGGAGCTCGCGTGGGTTACCTCGCCGCCGACCCCGCGGTCGTGGACGCTCTGCGTCTGGTGCGCCTGCCGTACCACCTGAGTGCCATCACGCAGGCCGCCGCGCTCGCGGCGCTGCGTCACGCGCCGGTCATGCTCGGCATGGTCGACGAGATCGTCGCGCAGCGCGACCGCATCTCCGCCACCCTCGAGGCGCTCGGCTACCAGCCGCACCCGTCGTGGACGAACTTCGTCCTGTTCGGGGGAGTCCAGGACCCGGCGGCGACGTTCGGTGCCCTCTACGACCGTGGCATCCTCATCAGGGACGTGGGTATCCCGCACCACCTCCGCGTCACGGCGGGAACAGAGGCGGAGACGAGCGCGTTCCTTGATGCGCTGGCGTCGTTAGGATCGACGTCATGACCCGCACCGCCTCGCTCACCCGATCGACCAGCGAGTCGACGGTCGAGCTCCAGCTCGACCTCGACGGCACGGGGCGCAGCAGCATCGACACCTCGGTGCCGTTCTACGACCACATGCTGACCGCGTTCGCGAAGCACTCGCTCACCGACCTGACCGTTCGCGCGTCGGGCGACACCGACATCGACGCGCACCACACGGTCGAAGACGTCGCGATCGTGCTCGGGCGGGCGATCCGGCAGGCTCTCGGCGACAAAGCCGGCATCAGCCGCTACGGGGATGCGCTCGTCCCGCTCGACGAAGCCCTCGCCCAGGCGGTGGTCGACATCAGCGGTCGACCCTACCTGGTGCACATGGGCGAGCCGGCCGGTTTCGAACACCACCTCATCGGCGGCCACTTCACGGGGTCGTTGGTGCGCCACACTTTCGAGGCGCTGTCCTTCCAAGCGGCGCTGACCGTCCACGTGCGGGTGCTGGGTGGCCGGGACCCTCACCACATCGCCGAGGCGGAATACAAGGCATTCGCGCGGGCCTTCCGCCAAGCGAAAGCGCTGGATCCGCTCATCGACGGCGTGCCGAGCACGAAGGGCGCCCTGTGACCGACCGGCCCCTCGTCGCCGTTCTCGACTACGGATCCGGGAACGTCCATTCCGCGGTCAAGGCTCTCGTCGCCGCCGGAGCCGACGCGCGGCTGACGACCGACCGAGGGCTGATCCAAGACGCGGACGGACTCGTCGTGCCCGGCGTCGGCGCTTTCGAGGCGGTCGTCACCGCGCTGCGCTCACGGCGCGGCGACGAGCTCATCGGACGACGTCTGGCCGGCGGTAGGCCCGTGCTGGGGATCTGCGTGGGGATGCAGGTCCTCTTCGAGCACGGTGTGGAGCGGGGCGCGGACACTCCGGGACTGGGCGAGTGGCCGGGCGCTGTCACCGAGTTGGATGCTCCTGTCCTTCCCCACATGGGATGGAACACCGTCACGCCGGGGGCCGGCAGTCGCCTGTTCCGGGGAATCGAGGACGAGCGGTTCTACTTCGTGCACTCGTTCGCCGCCCAGCACTGGACGATGCAGACGCAGCGCCCCCTCGCCGAACCGGTCCTGACCTGGAGCGAACACGGCGTGCCCTTCCTCGCCGCCGTGGAGAACGGGCCGCTCGCGGCGACCCAGTTCCACCCCGAGAAATCGGGGGAGGCCGGCATCCGGCTGCTCGCCAATTGGATCGACGGGCTGGCGCCGACTAACCTCTGAATCCGTGCCTGCGCCCGGCCGCCCGGATCCGGTGCCGAGACGCACGAGGAGCTATGAACGATTTCGCATCAACGCCCCAGCTTGTCCTGCTTCCCGCGGTGGACGTCGCCGGGGGAAAGGCCGTGCGACTCACGCAGGGTGAGGCCGGTTCGGAGACGAACTACGGCGACCCGGTCGACGCCGCGACCGACTGGGCGCGCCAGGGGGCCCAGTGGATCCACCTCGTCGACCTCGATGCGGCCTTCGGCCGGGGCAGCAATGCCGGCATCATGCGCAAGGTGATCAAGTCGGTGCGCGGTGTTCAGGTCGAGCTGTCCGGCGGCATCCGCGACGATGCCTCGCTGGAGGCGGCTCTCGAAAGCGGCGCCTCGCGCGTGAACCTCGGGACCGCCGCGCTGGAGAACCCCGAGTGGGCGGCTGACGTGATCGGCCGCTACGGCGACCTCATCGCCGTCGGCCTGGATGTGCGTGGGACGACGCTCGCCGCGCGGGGCTGGACCCGCGAAGGCGGCGACCTGTGGACGGTGCTCGATCGCCTCGAGTCAGCCGGATGCAGTCGCTACGTCGTGACGGACGTGACGAAGGACGGCACCCTGCAGGGCCCGAACACCGACCTGCTGCGTGAGATGGTGACGCGAACACCGAAGCCCGTCGTGGCGTCGGGAGGCATCTCGAGCCTCGACGACATCGCCGCTCTCCGAGAGCTCGTGCCCCTCGGCGTCGAGGGTGCGATCGTCGGCAAGGCCCTCTATGCGAGGAACTTCACCCTCGCTGAGGCGCTGGATGTCGCCGGGCGCTGACTCCGCGCAGCCCGACGGCGGCTCGGACTCGGCGGGAGTCCCGTGGGAGGGACGCCGCTTCTCCGACAATCCCCACGCCGCTGACGACGGCCGTGCTGATCCCGCTCTCGAGCGGGCGCTGCGGGACTTCCGGGCGGGCGAAGGCTCCGAGGCGCAGGTCGTCGACGCGTACCGGACAGCCCGTCTGCTGATCCCCCTCATCGCGCAGAAGGGCGACGGTGACGGCGACGCGGTCGGTGCACACGGACTCGCGGTGGACAAGACGCAGGAGCTGTCGATCGTCACGGTCGCCGCACCGGACGGGCGACACGTGCTTCCGGTCTTCACGTCGGTCGACACCATGCGGGTGTGGGATGCGCAGGCGCGTCCGGTGCCCGCGGAGGGCATCAGGACCGCACTGGCGGCATCGGCGGACGACACCGACCTCATCGTCATCGATCCCGGCTCGGAGACCGAGTTCGTCATCCGCCGTCCGGCGGTCTGGGCGATCGCTCAGTCGCAGCAGTGGGAGCCGAGTCATCGTTCGCCCGAGGTGGCGGCCGGACTCAACGAGAGCGTCGGCGGCGAGCTGGCCATCATCGACCTCGCACTCGAACCCGGCGATCCGGGCGCGCGTGGACGCGGGCCCGAGCTGATCGTGCGCCTGCACCTGGCTGACGGTCTCGATCAGTCGCAGCTCGATGCCGTCCTCGCACGCCTGGCGAGACGATGGGCCGCGGATGACCGCGTCGCCGTGCTGGTGGACTCGCTCGCCGTGAAGCTCGTGCGCTCGGATCCGCTCAGCTGACCGGCCCGGTCCATTTCTCGCCCGGTCCCTTGCCGATGGGGTCGGGAATCGCCGATGCCTCGCGGAAGGCGAGTTGCACCGAGCGCAGTCCGTCGCGGAGGGATCGCGCGTGCATATCGCTGATCTCCGGGGCGCCGGCGGTGATGAGCCCGGCGAGGGCGTTGATGAGCTTGCGGGCCTCGTCCAGATCCTTCTGCGTGTCGGGGTCGTCGGCGAGTCCGACCTTCACGGCGGCCGCGCTCATCAGATGCACCGCGGCGGTGGTGATCACCTCGACGGCGGGGACATCCGCGATGTCGCGGGTCGCCGACTCGGCGGCGGCTTCCTGAGAGGCCCACCGAGCGTGACGTTCGTCGTCTGCGTGGCCGTGGTCGGGGGGAATCGTGGACACGTGGTGCTTTCTGGTAGACTTCAGCGGGCTTCAGAGCACTGTGCTCTGGAACGAAAGAGGATCACATCCCACCCGCGCTTGCCGCTCCAGGCTACCGGGTCCACGCACTCCGCTCCGGCGACACCATGTCGGAGTCGACCCGGAGACATGCATGTCGACCGAGGTACGGGTGCACGATGTCGGCGTTCGGACGCCGCGTCGGGTGGAATGGGGACTCTTCCGCCCGCGACATACCGTGTCGCGGTGGCCACCACCCGCACGAAGAGGAGTTCCGCATCAGCGATCCCCGCACCAACGAGCGCATCCGCGTGCCTGAGGTCCGTCTCGTCGGCCCCAACGGCGAGCAGGTCGGCGTCGTCCGCATCGAGGTTGCGCAGCGTCTTGCTCAGGAGGCGGATCTCGACCTGGTCGAGGTCGCGCCCAACTCGAAGCCGCCCGTGGTCAAGATCATGGACTACGGCAAGTTCAAGTACGAGGCTGCGCAGAAGGCCAAGGAGGCGCGTCGCAATCAGGCGAACACGGTCCTCAAGGAGGTCCGGTTCCGACTGAAGATCGAGGCGCACGACTACATCACCAAGCTCAAGCGCGCCGAGGGCTTCCTCCAGGCCGGTGACAAGGTGAAGGCCATGATCCTGTTCCGCGGGCGCGAGCAGTCGCGTCCGGAGCAGGGCGTGCGACTGCTCCGCAAGTTCGCCGAAGACGTCGCCGAATTCGGCACCGTCGAGGTCAACCCGACGCAGGACGGCCGCAACATGACGATGGTGATCGCCCCGCACAAGAACAAGTCCGAGGCGAAGGCCGAGCAGAACGCTCAGCGCGCGGCGAACAAGGAAGCCTCGCGCGCATCGCGCACCGGCACCGACGGCGACACCGCCCCGGCGCAGTAGCGCTCCCCAAGACCCCCGCTCCGTCGGGACCCCGTTCCCGCCCGAGCGGGAAGAGACACGAAGGAAGAAAAATGCCGAAGCAGAAGACCCACTCGGGTGCCAAGAAGCGCTTCAAGATCACCGGCAGCGGCAAGCTCAAGAAGCAGCAGGCCGGAATGCGCCACAACCTCGAGGGCAAGTCGAGCCGCCGCACCCGCCGTCTGAACCAGGATCAGGTGCTGTCGAAGGCCGACACCAAGCAGGCCAAGAAGCTTCTCGGCCGCTGACGCGGCCCGTGCACGAATAGGAACGAAACGAAATGGCTAGAGTCAAGCGGGCCGTCAACGCCCACAAGAAGCGTCGCGTCATCCTCGAACGCGCCTCCGGTTACCGGGGTCAGCGCTCGCGTCTGTACCGCAAGGCGAAGGAGCAGGTCACCCACTCGCTCGTCTACGCGTACCGCGACCGTCGCAAGCGCAAGGGCGACTTCCGTCGCCTGTGGATCCAGCGCATCAACGCAGCCAGCCGTCAGCACGGCATGACCTACAACCGCTTCATCCAGGGCCTCGGCCTCGCGGGTGTGCAGGTCGACCGTCGCATGCTGGCCGAGCTCGCCGTGAACGAGCCGACCGCGTTCGCCTCGCTCGTCGAGACCGCCAAGAAGGCGCTGCCCGAGAACGTCAACGCCAAGAAGACGGCGTAAGGCTCTCTCTCGAAAGGGCGTCCTCCTCCGGGAGGGCGCCCTTTCGGCATCCCGTGCCACGCCCCGCGCGGCCGCATCGTCGGAGATTCGGCCCGATGTCGGACGATCGCGCCGGAATCCTCCGACATCGGCGCGATTCTCCGACATCGGGCCGGGCAGGTGGGGCGGGCGAGGCAGGGGG
>TARA_B100000749_G_scaffold44406_2_pt1 | contig 27465 bp, 24 predicted proteins | sample TARA_B100000749 | Tara Oceans TARA_B100000749 (sample SAMEA2621232) | marine metagenome | biome: marine biome (ENVO:00000447); feature: mesopelagic zone (ENVO:00000213); material: "saline water (ENVO:00002010), including plankton (ENVO:xxxxxxxx)" | depth 800 m
CCCACAGGAAGGATTTCAGGAGGCCGCCGCAGCCGGTATAATCGTACTGCTGGTCATACTCCTCGTGATGAACGCGGGGGCAGTGATACTCCGCAACCGTTTCCAGAACAAGTGGGACTGATCACGGCCGCGAGCCCAAACGGTTTAGTCGAACTGCTGAAAGGATCAGAGAAAGATTGCAAAACCAGGAACCCATCCTTCAGACACGCGGGCTCAGCGTCTATTACGACACGAAAAAGGCGGTTACGGACGTGGACTTGGACGTCGCCCGGAACCGGATCACCGCCATCATCGGACCGTCTGGCTGCGGCAAGAGCACTCTACTTCGTTGCTTCAACCGGATGAATGACCTGATTCCCTCGGCGAGGGTAGAGGGGCAAGTTTTGTTCGACGGTCTGGACCTCTACGGCCACGACGTTGATCCCACCGAGATTCGCTACGAGATCGGAATGGTGTTCCAGCGGCCCAACCCATTCCCGAAGTCCATCTACGACAACGTGGCATTCGGTCCGCGCATCAACGGGTTCGCCGGTAGTATCGATGAAGTAGTTGAACAATCATTGGTTCGCGCGGCCCTCTGGGATGAGGTAAAAGACCGCCTGAAAGCGAGCGCGCTATCGCTCTCCGGAGGCCAGCAGCAGCGGCTCTGCATCGCCCGGGCTTTGGCGGTGGAGCCAAGAGTCATTTTAATGGACGAGCCCTGCTCGGCCCTGGATCCCATAGCCACGCTAGCCATCGAAGAGCTGATGCGTGAGTTGTCCGAGGACTATTCGATAATCATCGTGACCCACAACATGCAACAGGCGGCGCGCGTTTCCCACTACACCGCGTTCTTGATGGTGGAGGAGGCGAGGGTGGGCTTCTTGGTGGAATTTGGCGAGAGCCGCCAGATATTTACCAACCCTGAGGACGAACGGACCGAAGCTTACATAACCGGCAGGTTCGGATAGGCTGGGGAGGCGTTATGGTCAGAGCTGATTTTGATAGGCGTTTGGAAGATCTTGAGGCCGAACTTTTGGGCCTGGGCGAGATGGTGGAAAAAGCTATCTTGAAGTCGATGGATGCACTCAAGCGCCGGGACTTGGCCATCGCCTACGAGGTGGTGGCGGAGGATGACCTCATAGACGAAAAGCGCTTCGAGTTGGAAGAGAAATGCATCGACTTGATCGCCACCCAGCAGCCCCTGGCAATCGACCTTCGGACGTTGCTGGCCGTTCTGCACATCGCGGTGGAACTGGAGCGTATGGGTGACTATGCAGAGGGCATCGGCAAGATCTGTATGATCATCGGCGATGACGAACCGGCTGAGACGCCTCAGAAGTTGGATCAGATGGCCAGCATGGGAGTGGCTATGCTGCAGCGCAGCCTGAAGTCTTTGATGGACCGGGACACGGACCTGGCCAACGATGTCTGGGACTCGGATGACGAAGTGGACGCGCTCTATGCCAGCGTCTGCCACGATATATTTGTGGAGATGGGGCAGAATCCCAAGAGCATCCAGGCCGCAACCCACTTCCTTTGGGTGGCCCATGACCTCGAACGGATCGCAGACCGGGCGACGAACATCGCTGAGCGGGTGATATTCGTGGTCACAGGCCGAATCGGACGCTACAAACCGCCGGAATCTACCGGATAACCGCCCTGGCACACCCCAGGACCCGTGCCTACGCACGCCCAAAATATTGCCTGCCCGTTAGCGGTTATGTATTGTATAATCGTGATTGACGCTCGAGCGTAGTCTGGGATTCTCCCAGGAAAAGTAACAACGGCTGATACCACGGTAATTGGCTTTCATGCAAGAGAAGTACCAAAAAGAGATCGAAGAGATCCTGAAGAATGCGGGTGAAGTCGCGCCCGATGAGTCCGGCCGGGAGGTTGAAAAACCCTTGGAGGACCGCTCTAGGGCTGTGCGCCAGGCGGATGAAGCCAGTAAACCCCAGCCCTATCAATCGCCCAAAGGAGGCTGGCCTTCCATAACACCAGGCAAGATTCTGATGACGGGCCTGGTCGTTTTCATCATCACCGCCCTGCTGCAGATATGGGTTTTGATCTGGGTTGGACTGGCCCTGTTGGTCCTCGGATACCTGCTCTTTTTTATCACGCCCAAGAACGTTTCGATAGAAAAAAGATGGCGGGGAGAGTCTATTGAGGACAAACCGGAGTCCGTCTGGAACTGGTTCAAGCGCTGGATGAAGAGTTAAACCCGGGAGGATGACAGGTGTTGGAAAAAGGCCAAGCCAAGTGGGGGCAGGTTTCTAACCTGCCCCCACTTGGCTTCCGTGGTTGTCTGATCGAAGAGGCGTTTGGCGGGGTTATGCGCGGAGGTGCCTGCCGCTGCGAATTTGGCAGACGAGCACCAGGGCGGGTTGGAAACTCGTCCCTACGGGACAGGTGGACCGGTAGCGGTTGAAACCGGCTCCCCGAGGCTAATCTGTTTTGACATAGTCTGGGCTCAGGCGCTCCGCTAATGCCAAGATCAGATTGCCCATGTGAGGGTGGTCTGGCTCAACGTCCACCCTGAATCCAGCCTCGAGCATTCGCTCGGTGCAGACCGGCCCCACCGAGCCGAGGACCAAAAGACCCTTATCCAAAGCCTTTCGCAAGGACTCCTCTCTCCCGGCCTGGGCGGCGATGGACAACAGATTGTCAACCTGTATCCGGCTGGTGAACGCCAGTGCGTCGATTAGGCCGCCATCCAGCGCGTCGATCAGACCCAGTACCGGCGTTGCGTCTTCCGCCAACCCCCAGGTGTACAAAGGGACCTCGCGCGCGGTGGCGCCGCGTTCTTCTAGAGTCTGCATCAGCAGGCCGTTAGGCCCACCATAAGCCTGTACCGCCACGTCTTTGCCCCTAAGGTCCAGTTCCTCAATGGCGGTAAGTAGGTCCGCGGACGTGAACGGCTCCGGTGGCATGTGGTCGATGTGGACCTTGTATCGGCGCAGAACGGCTGCGGGCTTGGGGCTGCGGGCTATCACGGTCATGGCGGCCAAGGCTTCCAGCGTTTTTGACTCTCTGCCCTGGGACGCCGCGCTGTCGAAGAGGGCCTTGGTGCCGACGCCGGTCTGGAAGACCATCACCTGCAACCTTCCGGCGCAGATATCGGCCACCAACTGAATGACCTCTGGGGTGTCGCCCAGGTGAACTTCCTGCAGCACCGGAGCCGGGTAGGGAATCCCGCCGTTACGCTCAATCAAGGCCCCCATCTCAGAGAGCATGCGGGCCTCAACGTAAGCGATGGTTTTTCCTGCGAGGGAAGAAGAAGCCAAATCAGTAACGCCCTAGACGGCGCACTCGCCCTCACCCCGTTCCAACTTGTACAGGTTGGTGCGTTCCCAGTCGACGTACATGTCCGATCCGGGAGCGGCATCTGCCACGGCTAACTGGGCCTTTTCGGCAACCTCAGTCAGCTCTTCCAGTCCGACGCGGTCCAAGAACTGGTTGAACTTCTCGCCGTCGTTGCGGTTGTCCTTGTAGTAGTTGACAACGTGTTTCAGAACGCCCGGGACTGACTTCGCCGGAACCTTGACTCTGGGGATCCGCGTTCCGATGCGGGAGTCCTGCACGTTGACGTCGCCGTAGTTTCCGCCCAAGAACATTTCGTAGGCGGGTATCTGCTCGCCGTCGGCGCCCTTGGTGGCCGCTCCGTGGAAGCCGATGTTGGCGATGTGATGTAGGCCGCAGCCGTTGGGGCAGCCGCTCATCTTGATGCGGATGTCATTAACGCCCTCATCTTGGAGCAGCCCGTCCCAGCTCTCGATCTCTTGTTTCAGAGCGCCGGCCAAGCCCATGGAAGACGTGATGCCCAGTTTGCAGCTATCGGTGCCGGGGCATGAGACCACGTTGCTGATGGAATGGGCATTGGCTTCCGCCAGGCCGATCTCGGTCAGCGCGTCCCACACGTCGTGGAGCATGTGCTCCGGTACGAACCGCAGGGCCAGGTTCTGTTCCTGGCTGGTGCGGGCCCTGCCGCCGGTGTACTTGCGCATGATGTCTGCCAGGCCGTGGAACTGGCTCGCTGAAATGTTTCCGCGTTCGGGCTTCACGTGCACGACGTAATAGCCTTCCTGCTTCTGGGCTTCAACGTTGGTCTTGCGCCACTCGGCGTAGTCACCGCCGCCGTTGCTACCGTTGGCCGAATTGGCGGTCAACGCGGGAGGGGTCTCCCGCATCATCTCTTCGACGTTCATGAACGGCTTGGGGTCGACCGAGCCGATGTTCTCCAATTCGGCCTCGACCAAGGTCTTAAACTCGTCCAGGCCGATTCGGTCGATCAAGACCTTCAGCCGGGCCATCATGCGGTTCTTGCGCAGCATGTCGGCGTTGTTGAAGACCGTGAAGATCGCCAGAGCCAGCCGGAGGAAATCCTCTTCAGGTAGGAATTCGTAGAGGGGTTTGGCCAGCCGGGGCATGATGGACGTTCCGCCGCCGACAAACACTTTGAAGCCGCGCTTTTCGACGCCGTCCTCGACCCTGATCTGAGAGACATAGGTCAGGTCCTGGATGGCGGCCGCGACATGGTCGTGGTCGTCGCAGCCGGTGAAGGCGCTCTTGAACTTGCGGGGAAACGCCTGGGTCAGCGGGTGCCGTACCGCAAACCGCACGAACGCGGCCAGGTAAGGCGTGGGGTCGAAGATCTCTGACGCGCACACCCCGGATGTGGGTGCGCCTACTACGTTGCGTACGACGTTGCCGCAGGCCTCGCGGGTGCTCAGACCGGCCGCGCCCAGCAATCTCAAGGCGTCGGGGCACTGGTCCAGAGGGATGTGGTGGAACTGGAAGTTCTCCCTGGTGGTGATGTGGCCCTTGCCCAGGGGTGCATATTTCGTGGTGAAATCGCCCAGAGCGTCCATGGCTTCCGTGGTGATGATGCCGCCGGGAATCTTGACCCGAATCATCTGAACGTCGACCTGGCGCTGGCCGTAAACACCCTGCTTCAAACGGAAGGGTGTGAACTCCGTGTTTTCCCGTTCACCGGCCACGAACGCCGCCGACTCCTCCTCCAACCGCACGATCTCGTCTTCCATGAAGGGAATGATGCTGTGAGAATTCTTGGCAAGCTCCAAGCTCTCTGCGTAGATGGTCTCCGGGGTGGTTGCTTGTCCGGTCGAGGTATGGCTCGTCAATTTGATTCGTCCTCCAGAATTTTGGGCAAATAAAAAACCCACCAGTCGTATTCACGTGGTGGGTTCAAGGGTTCCTAGTTGAGTTGTTATCTAACGCAGAAGGTTACCTGTTCCCTATGTAACAGATACAGGTACAACAAGAGGCGCAGGGGTTACCGTTCACCTTCAACATTGATATAGAGTCTACTCTCGTGAAAAATAGCTGTCAACAGGCACGCACGAAGGCCGGAGATAAGGCCGGGATCCTGACCGATGAAACACAGCGGTAAATGCACAGTATGTTAATGCAACTACGATGCCTGTATAGTCATCAAAGTCGGGATATCGAACTGCGGGAACAGATAAACCATGAAATCGACGGCTGATGTTGTGATGATCGGTGGCGGCGTGATCGGCGCTAGTATCTTGTTCAACTTGGGTCGGCTGGGCGTGACTGATACCCTGCTTCTGGAAAAGGACGTGCTCGGCTCAGGCTCTACAGGACGTTCGCAGGCCATTTGCCGGATGCATTATTCCAATCCGGTGACCGCCACCATGGCGTGGGAAAGCCTGGGGATCTTCACAAACTTTGATGAGGCTGTGGGCGGAGAGTCGGGGTTCGTCGAAACGGGATATCTGGTAGTGGTGGGCCAGGAAGATGGCGCCGGTCTGGCGCACAACGTGGCGATGCAATACGGGCTGGGCATCGACACCATGCGTGTAACCGCCAAGGACCTGGAAGAGATAGCGCCCATGGTTTCGGTGACCGAAGGCGAGTTTATGGCTTGGGAGCCCCAGTCGGGCTACGCCGACACTTATATGGTCACCACTTCGTACGCGAAACGGGCACGCGAAATGGGGGCCGAGATCGTGCTCCGGAACCCGGCTACTGCGATCGAAATATCAGGCGGGCGGGTGAAAGCTGTGGTCACCGCCGAGGGCCGGGTGGAAACCCCTGTGGTTGTGGTCGCCGCAGGCCCATGGTCCAAGGAAGTGTTGGGCCAGATCGGCGTGGACGTCCCATTGGTCCCGGTGCGCCATCAGGTTGCCTCCATCACACGTCCGGTGGACAAGTTGCCTCTGCATCCCACGGTTGGAGACATCGCCCAGTCTTTCTCGTTCCGGCCCGACGGCAGTTCATTGACCATGATGGGTTTTGGCGACGATGAAGAAGTTGGGGTTGAGACCTACAATCAGGGCGTGGACATGGACGTGATGGCCGACGCCATGGGCCGGCTGACGCGCCGGATACCGGCCATGTCGGAAGCCTATTACCGGGGCGGATGGTCCGGCTTGTTCACCACCACTCCCGATTGGCACCCGATCTTGGACGCGGTACCGGGGATAGACGGCCTATACTGCGCCGTGGGATTCAGTGGCCACGGGTTCAAGTTGTCACCCATGATCGGCGTCACCATGGCGGAACTGATTGTCGAAGGCGCCGCTAAGACGATGGATATCTCACCCCTAAGGTTCAGCCGCTTCGAAGAAGGCGACCTGCTGGGGTCCAGCTACCGCTACCGGGTCCTAGCCTAACCGCCGCCACCGGCATAGCCAGTTTTTGGAATAGAAGTGTTTCATTTCGTTAAACGGCTTTTTTTATTGTCGGTTGTTACTCTGGTGTTGCTCGGCGCGGTGCAAGGTAGCGACAGCCCCTCTCCCAGCGATGTTGCGGTGTCGCCGCATAAATACAGCTTGTTTCGTTGGGAGGTGGACCATTTCCTGGATAAGTGGGTGAACAAGCTCCAGGAGATCCTGCCCTGGAACTCGGAACCCTCTCGGGAGGCCAGCATCGCCCAGGCCCAAGAATTCTTCGGTCTGATCGCGGAGATTCGGGAGTTGGAACGCGAGTCAGCGGATGATAACGCGGCTCGGATTGAAGTACTGCGGCTGCGGCGAAGCGACATGCAGACCGATGTGGAAGAGACCGTGGAGTCGGAGATCAGCGCCATATTGGTTGAGGAGGGCTTCTCGTCCCGGATCGGGGTCATCTTCCCGCCGGTGGACACCGTTTTCGCGGCATCGCCTGGGGCGTTGATAATCTCGCCTCGGGACCGAATCTCCCAGATAGATTCCACTCTCCTGAACCCGGGTATACCCGGCAATGTGCGGAACGAGTTGGAAGAACTTATCTTCTGGGAAGACGGGGTGTCGGCGTTGGTGGTCAGCACCGGGGGCGTGGCCACCTACCCCAGTGTTGTTTCGGCCACCGGCACTCTCCACGACGCTTTGGTGATCTCGGCCCATGAGTGGCTGCATCACTGGTTCTTCTTTCAGCCCCTGGGCCAGCACTTCTGGGACAACGGCGACATGGCCACCCTGAATGAGACTGCGGCTTCCATCGGCGGAGAGCTGATCGGCGACCGGGCCTTTACCGCAATGACCGGGGTGATAGTCGATCGCGGAAACGAATCAGGATCCAAGCCGCCAGATCCGGAGGCATTCGACTTCAACGCAGCGATGCGTGAGACCCGGCTCGAGGCCGAGGCGCTGCTGGCTGAGGGCAAGATCGAAGAAGCTGAATCCTATATGGAGGAGCGGCGGCAGTTCATCGATGACAACGGCATTTTCATCCGCAAGATTAACCAGGCATTCTTCGCCTTCCACGGTTCCTACGCCACCGGCGCGGCGTCCCTCAGTCCCATCGGAGATTTGCTAGAGGAACTGCGTGACGGTTCGGATTCGGTGGAGGAATTCCTGAAGACCGTGGCGGAATTTGGCGAGGTCGATGATCTACCGGAGTATTTGGGCGTGGCCGCGCCTTAGCCCCCCAAAAGCTTCTGGGGGCGGTTCCTGAGGACGTCTTCCGCTTGGGAGATGATTTCCCGGAGGATGTAGGACGCCGGTTCGATGGAGCGGATGAGTCCTGATGCGGCGCCGGCCCGGACGGGGGCGGTGGTGGCGTCGCCGGCGGCGGCGGCGGTGGCGATGTCTTCACTCAGTTCGCTCTGGTGGGCCATCATCTCTGCTTCTTGGCCGTGCCACCGTTCGGTGAAGGTGTTGCTGATTACCCGGTCACCAATTACTTCCAGGTCGAACGGAGCGTCCGAGACCAGGTCGTAGACCTTGGTCAGTACCGTATCGTCGGCATCGGCCAGAATCACTTGGCCCTTGGCCCATTCGGGACCGGCCCACTCCAGACTGGCGACGAACCGTGTGCCCATCCAGGCCCCTTCGGCCCCCAACATCAGAGCTGCAGCGAGACCTGGGCCGTCGGCGATCCCTCCAGCCGCAACCACCGGAATGTCCCCTGCGATCTTCACCACCGCGCGGACGAACGACAGCGTTCCCAGATAGCTGGTGTGCCCGCCGGCCTCGTTCCCCTGAGCGATGATTACATCGGCGCCGGCGTTTACCGCCTTCTTGGCGTTGGCCAGGGTCTGCACCTGGGCGAAGACCTTGACCCCGCTGCCCTTAGCTTGGTTGATCAGATCAGTTGGGTCGACGAAGGAATGGCTGATGGCCGTGACTTTCGCGTCCAAAGCGGATTGGATGGACTTTTCCAGTCCGGGCGCAGAAGAGATGAACCCCACTCCAAAGGGCGATGACGTTTTCTCTCTCACGGCTTGGATCTGTTCTTTGAGCCAGGACGGGTCTGGGTCCAGGTTGGAGCCAATCATGCCGAACGCGCCGGACTTTGATACCGCCGTGGCCAGTTCGGCGGACGCAGTCCCGGTCATGGGGGCGTTGATTATGGGAAAGTCTATGCCGAGTAGCGTGCAGAGTCTTGTCGTTAACATCGTCGTTCTCCCGTGGTTGGTTGAGGTGGGTTGTGGCCCTCACCCTAACCCTCTCCCGCCCTTCCGCGAAGGGGCGGGAGAGGGAACTTTTTGGCTTGGCGTGGACTTAGCTTATACCCATGGGGACCGTTTGGAGCGGTCTTTCTGGGAGGTGGCGGCGGAGAGGCCCTGGCGTTCCAGGGAGTCGGTGAGCATGCGCCTGAATACTCGTCGGTCTCCGGCGCTGACCACCGCCTGCTCGTGGGACTCGGAGATGGCCACTGGGTAGCCCTGGCCGCGCCGGCATTGGTCATATACCAGAGAGTGGGTCAGGGAGAGCAGCGTCTCGTTCTTGGCTACCCATTTGGGGATCTCGACCCGGCCGATCTCCTCGCCGGCGTTCACGTAGAAGAAGTAGACCTTGTTGGGCTCGTCGTAGGACTCCCTGGAGACGGACGAGTTGGTCTTGTAGACCGGAGAGCGCCAGCCGGGCTCCAGCAGGCGTTGGAACAGGTCCCGGTCCAAGAAGTCGTTGGCGCCGTTGCATGGCTGCTGGGTGGAACGGCGGTTGTTGCACGACTGCGTGCAGACCGATACATCGTGGGGACAGAGGGAGCAGCGCACGGCGTTCACGGCCTCGGTGCTCCGTGGGTAGGACACGTAGGCGGCTAGGGCGACGGGACGGGTCTCGGCCAGCTTTTCCAGGCGTTTCATGGCGGGAAGCAGACCTTCGTTGATGATGGCGTCGCTCACGTAGGGACGGTAGGCCTGTCCGGAGAGGCCCCAAAGCACCAACGAGCCGTCCACCAACGCCAGGACCGGCAGGCCGGGCGGGCATTGTTCGACCGTGTTGGCCAGGGTCTCCAGCTCCTTCACCGTGCGCACCAGGCCCAGGAGTGGGCCGCTGATCATCTCCTCTCCCGTCGAGTTTTTTGGGTCCGAGATGTAGAGTTCTTCAGGCATGGTGGCTAAACGAGGGTGGCTGAATAGAGTGGCGTCGGGCTGGCTGCCGTAGGTCAGCACGCATCCGCCGAAGTTCAACAGGTAGCAAGCAACTGGCAGGTGACGGTCGACATCTATATGAGAGCCGTCAACGGCGGCGACAACCCAGTCGGTGGGCGGGTCGGCAGGCGGGTAGGCGCCCAGCAGAGACTCTTCGACCTCGGCGGCCAAGTAGGGGCGTTGTTGGGTGTCGGAGGTCATTTTGGAGGCGGTGTCGGGGTCGATGCCGGCCGCCGAGTTCATCAGGGCCGTCAGGCGTTCCTCCCGGGCCTTGCTGGCGCCACGCACCGACCGGGTGAGTTGGTCCAGTTGCAGGACCGTTTGTCCCATATCCAGTCCCAATCCAGACCTACCTAACCGGCTTGCCGGGCTTTCTAAGAGTGCTTTGCCGCCGGTTTCTTTGACTCAAGGAACGCCTACCTCAAAACTCGTTCGTCGCCCGTGCGGCGCGTGATCTGCTGCTGGTCCATGTGTTCCAGCAGGGGAAGGATGTATTTTCGGCTGGTGTTGAACATCGTCCGAGCTTCGGCCACCGTGATGTTGCCCTGGTCCTTTAGGTGCTGGACGATGCGCTCGGTCATCTCGCGGTAGGCCGAGGCGTCGAAGATGACTCCGTCAGTTACCCGAACTACTTTGCCTTGGTCGATCAGCACCCCGAGCAACTCGGGGCTGACTCTCTGGTCGCTGGGTGGAGAATAGGGGTCTTTCTGCAGGGAATTCAAGTAGGCGGACGCCTCCTCTTCCATCTTTGGGGTCAGGGTGATCTCATGATCCGGCAGGCGCAGAGATTGGCGTTCGTCGACTACTATCTGTTCTTCGACCAGACGGGCCAACGCCCGTTGATAGACCGGCTGTGACAGATTCAGGCGGCTTCGGATCTCCTGGGCGGGAACGCCGTGCCGCAGCGGGTACTGGGTGTGGTAGAGCTGCAAGGCCGAGGCGACTTTGCTCTTAAGTATGCCCCATCCCTGGGCAGAATAGACCACGGCGTCGGCGTCACCGCCGAATTCGCCTAGACTGACCAGATGGCCTTCCCCAGTGAGCTGAGAGACCCTTTCAGTTACTTCCTCCGGGGAAAGGTTGGTCCGCTGTGAGAGGGTCGTCATATCGCAGGGGCCCCACTGTTCGGCGACGCTGATGATTATGTCGCCGCCGGTGCCCTGGTCCAGGGTCATAAGCCGGTCTATCACATCGTCGTCGAACCGGCGGTAGCGGCGCCGGGGATTGGGGTCGACGATCTGGCCGCCGCCCAATGTGTCTTCCGAAGACCGGATCACGAAGAAATCGCCCTTGACCGCTGGCAGCGGGTCGGCCAATAGCAACTGGACCCAGCCTTCCTGTCCAGCAGTCAACCGGTCGGCGTCAAGGAGCCGAACCCGCGCCGATGCTTCGCTGGTGAACAGGTGGAAGGTGACGCCCTGGTTGTGTTTCAGAGGATTGGGAGCGTTCTTGACCATGCGCAGGCGGGCATCCAGACGGTAGGTGGGCTTGAGCCAACCGGGGATGGTCAGAATCTCGCCGCGCTCGACTTCGCCCTTGGACAGGCCGGATAGGTTCACCGCCAGCCGCACGCCGGGGTCGGTGGCGTCCACCTTGGTCTTGTGGCTCTGGAGACCTCTGACCCTGGCCCGCTGCCCCGACCCGGCCAGCTCGATCTCCTGTCCCACGGTCAGTGTTCCATCGATGAGGGTGCCGGTGACCACAGTTCCAAAGCCGGAGATCGTGAAGCAGCGATCTATTGGGAGGCGGGGCCGTCCCAAATCCTGCCTGGCGTCGGTCTCATCCAAGATGCTGTCCATGGTGGCTTTCAGTTCTTCCAGGCCGTCGCCGGTGTAAGCAGAGACGCCGACCATGGGGCAGCCCTCGAAGGACGTGCCTTGCAGGGTGTCTTCCACCTCGGCTTTGACCAAATCCACCAGCTCTTCGTCCACCAGATCGGTCTTGGTGACCACCACCAGGCCGCGGGTGATCTGAAGGATGTCGAGGATGGCCAGGTGCTCCCTGGTCTGGGGCATCACGCTTTCGTCGGCGGCCACGATCAGCAGGGCCAAGTCGATTGCGCCCACGCCGGCCAGCATGTTCTTGATGAACCTTTCGTGGCCAGGCACGTCAACGATGCTGACCTCCCGTCCGCTGGGCAGCGCCATCCAGGCGAACCCCAGGTCGATGGTCATCTCCCGGGCCTTCTCTTCGGGGAAGCGGTCGGGGTCGATGCCGGTCAGCGCCTTAACCAGCGTGGACTTGCCGTGGTCCACATGGCCTGCGGTGCCTATGACGTACATGGCGGAACGCCTTTTTTATTACTACCAATCACAGAACTGACGCCTTATTCGGTTTTTCAATCCTCGTGGCTTCGCAGGGTGATTAACGTTTTCGATCGTATCCAAATAGTCGTGAAAGGATTTACACTTCCAATCATAGGCCTCAATATCACGGCCGGTATGTTTGTATTTGAAATATTTGTAGGGCCTATTTCTGAGGCGGTTGTATAGGCTGGTGTCGGATCGGCCTACGTAACGAACTGGACCGCGAATCGTCTTGTAGAATAGATAGACTCCAGGTCGGTCATCGACATTGCTCCAGAAGACATCATCGACTCTACTTAATCGGCTAAGTCGGAATTCGGCCAATGGAATGTTCCCTTCAGTGTCAACTTAGAAGCCGCTGGAAATGGTGTGGCTTCAGAATAGCACCCGAGCCACTAGCGGCAAAGCGTCCACTGACAATCGCCTACTCCAAGAACCTGGTAAAAGCCTGGTTGGCGACTAGATAGCTTCGACCGGTCAGCTTCAGACAATCGCCATCTTGTTCCAGAAGCCCCAATTGGATGCACTCCGCAATCGCCATTCGAAACTTCTCGGCCAAGTCTACTCCGGCGCGGGCGGAGGCTTCGGAAAGGTGCAGGCCCTCCAGTAGCCGGAGGCCCAGGAACATGGTCTCGGAGCTCGTGGTCTCTTGGCTAAGATGCTCCCAGCCGCCCAGGGTCGAAACTCCCTGCAGCACTGCTTCGATCAACTCATCTGCTCGTTTCACTCCCGCGTCGGCCCAGGCGGCGGCTTTGCTGTTGTAGTCCCGCGGCGATAGGACGGTCCAGAATCGGTAGTCACCCAGACGGGAATGAGCGCCGGGGCCTACGCCCAGGTATGGGCCGTTCTCCCAGTAGACCACGTTGTGTTCGCAGGCCCGGCCCGGCAGTGACCAATTGGAAATCTCATAGTGGTGGTAACCCGCAGACGCCAGAGACTCGCGGGCATACTGATACATGTCGGCGGCCAGGTCAGGGTCGGGCTCGGGGATCTTGCCTTCTTCTGCCCAGCGGTGCATCGGTGTTCCTTCTTCCAAGGTCAGGGCATAGAGGGAGATATGCTCCGGGGCGAGCCCGGCCAGTGAGTCGAGCGTTCGTCGCCATTGGCCCATGGACTGGTTGGGCAGGCCGTACATCAGGTCCAGGTTCACGTTGTCAAAACCGGCTTGGCGGGCGGCCTCGAACGCCTGGACCGCCTCGGACGCCTGGTGGCGGCGGCCCAGCAGGTTGAGCAGGTCATTATCCAGGCTCTGCACTCCGATGCTGAGACGGTTGACACCCTGGGCGAGGATGCCGGCGCAGGCCGCTTCGTCCAAGTCTCCGGGGTTGGCCTCGATGGTGATCTCCGCGGCCGAATCGACCTTGAATGATTTTTGGATGGACGCGAGAATCTTTTCGATGTAACCCGGAGGCAAGTAAGAAGGAGTTCCCCCGCCGAAGAAGACCGACTTAACGGCTGAGTGCGCCAGGGTCTCTCCCCAACATTCGATCTCAGTCGTGAGTGCCGGGAGAAATGGCTCGATCAGATTCTCGATGCCCTGGTAGGTGTTGAAATCGCAGTAAGGGCACTTGGTATTGCAGAACGGAACGTGGACATAGAGTCCCATTCTTGAGGCGGGAACGATCGCTTGGGAGTTACTCGTCGTCAATCAACCGACTCGATCCGTCGACCACTTTCTCAGGGTCCTTGTCTTCCGGACGCTCGGATTCTTTCACCCGGTCCATATGCTGGTCGACGATCCAAGGAGGCGCACCTTTCGTCAGAATGAGCAGCGCCAGGCCCAAGATGAAAAGGTCGTCGAACCGACCTAGTATGGGGACGCGGTCTGGAATCAAGTCCAATGGAGACACCGCATAGAGGATCGCCAGGGGCACCAGGGCGCGCAGAAAGATGGAAACCCGCTTATCGAAGGTTAGACGCCAAACCAAGCGGGCAAACTTGATCAATCTTGGGACCAAGCGCGGAGCTAGGAAATATAAGAGGGGAAACGCAAATCTGTATAACATGGCCGCACTCGAAGCGAGTATTCTCTCCCGTTAAATTATATGCCAAGGTGTGTTAACTTGAAACTGACCGGTTCACATAACTGTAATACGCACCATCTGAGCATCTGGCCTTATGGATGGCGCGTTACTGTAGATGATGGAGGGGTGAGCATGCCCACTGCGAAACGTCCCCAGACCGTCGGAGCTCTCCGCAAGCGTAAATACGAAGTGATTCCCGTCCGCGAAGAGATGCGGAAGAACCTGATCGCCAAGATTCGCGCCGAAGAGATAGTCTTTCCCGGTATCGTCGGATTCGAGCAGACGGTCATTCCTCAATTGGAGAATGCCATCCTGGCCGGACAGGACATCATCCTGTTGGGCGAGCGTGGGCAGGCCAAGTCCCGCATCATCCGGAGCCTGACCAACCTGTTGGACGAAGCGATCCCCAAGATTGCCGACTGCGAGATCAATGACAATCCCTATGAACCGATCTGCCGGGCCTGCCGGGACAAGGTGGCGGAGTTGGGCGACAAGACTCCGCTGGAGTGGATCTCGAGAGAGGAACGATATTCGGAAAAATTGGCAACCCCCGATATCTCGATAGCTGACCTCATCGGCGAGATCGACCCCATCAAGGTCGCCGAGGGTCATTACCTGTCCGACGAATTGGTGATTCATTACGGATTGGTGCCCAGGACTAATCGCGGCATCTTCTGTATCAATGAGCTCCCCGACTTAGCGGAAAGGATCCAGGTGGGGTTGTTCAACCTGATGGAAGAGCGGGACGTGCAGATCAAGGGTTACCGTGTGAGGTTGCCCCTGGACGTGTTCGTGGTGTCGACGGCCAACCCCGAAGACTACACCAACCGCGGCCGCATCGTGACCCCGCTGAAAGACCGCTACGGTTCCCAGATCCACACCCATTACCCTCTGGACCCGAAAGACGAGATCGCCATCATGGACCAGGAGCGCACCCGGTTCCCCGAAGAGGACAAACTCCTGATACCGGACTACATGAAAGAGGTCTTGGCGGAGATTACGACTCAGGCACGGCTCAGCAGTGAGATCAATCAACGCTCCGGTGTGAGCGTCCGGGTCTCTATCTCAAATTTCGAGACCATGTTGGGCAACGCCGTGCGCCGCGCCATCAGGAACGGCGAAGAATGGGCCTGCCCGCGGGTCAGTGACCTGTCATTCATCGTGGCGTCGTTCGCCGGGAAGATCGAGCTCGAGACCTTTGAAGAGGGACGCGAGACGCGCCTGACCGACGACCTTACCCGACGCGCCGTTTTGCGGACCTTTGGCAGCTACTTCGAAGTCGAAGAGCTAGAACCGGTGGTCACCGCCTTCGACCTGGGCAACCGCGCCGAGACCGGCAGCGACCTTCCGGCGGCCGGTTACCCGGCCATGGTTGAGAATATCGCCGGATTGGCCAAGGCGGTCAGGAAGTTGACGAAAGACAAGCGGGCCGAGGCCATCGCCTCCGCCGCGGAATTCATACTGGAAGGCCTGCACCTCAGCCGGAAGCTGAACTGCGACCGGTCAGGGGAAGCAGCGGTCTACAAGCGGTAGCAACCTCCCAGCACGGTCAAAGGCACCGCCGCATGACTGTTCCGGCTTGCCCGAATATACAGCCAAAGCGTATAATTAGAACAAATGTTTGAATTTGTACTGATTTAATCACTGGGTGTACAGGGAGGGGCAATGGCCGGCGCCGACGTTCAAGAGATCCACTGCAAGACACTGCTCAATAAGATCGATGTTCCCCGGTTTCCGTTCCGGTGGACCATGAACCCGTATCGTGGCTGCCGCCACGCCTGCACCTATTGTTACGCCCGGCCTACCCACGAATTTTGGGGTCTGGACTCAGGACGGGACTTCGAGACCCGAGTCTTCGCCAAGGTAAATGCCCCCGGGGTGTTGCGCCAGGAACTGAAACGCCCCAGTTGGCGCCGGGAAGCCATCGCCATCGGCACTGCCTCCGACCCCTATGAGCCCGCCGAGGCCGAATACGAGATCACCCGCCGGCTGCTCCATGTTCTGAGGGACTTTCAAAACCCAGCGTCCATCACCACCAAGGGTGTCTTGGTGCGCCGGGACGTAGACATACTGGCGGAACTGAGCCAGGTGGCCGATGTCCACGTCAACTTCAGTATCGGCACCATCAATGAGAAGGTGTGGAAGATGATGGAGCCTGGGACCCCGAATCCCATGTCCAGGCTTGAAGCCATGCAGTATCTGGTGGAGAACGGTATTTCCGCCGGCGTGATGATGGCGCCGTTGCTGCCGGGAATCACCGACGATGAAGCGAACATCCAGGCGGTGGTGGAAGCTGCCCACGAGCATGATGCCCAATATTTGGGAGCCAACGTGCTGTTCCTGAAGCCGGGCTCAAAAGAGTGGTTCATGCCCATGTTGCGAGAGGCCTACCCGCACCTGACCCCAGGGTACAACCGGCTGTACCACAATACCTACGCGCCCAAGGAGTACACCAGGAGCGTTATGGACACGGTGGACCGGGTGCGCCGACAGTGGAATCTTCCCGACCGGGCTACGGCCCAAGAAAACATGACGCCCAGAGGCCAGCTTCAGTTGGCGTTTACGGCCTAAATTCGGGTCAGTACCGGGAGACGTTGATCTCCACCAGCTTGCCGGTCACCAAGAAGATCACGCGCTCGGCGATATTGGTGGCCCGGTCGGCGATACGTTCCAGGTCGTGAGCAACCCAGAGCAGGTAGGTAGCCCGTTGGATCGTGTCCGGGTCTTGAATCATGAATAGAAGCAGCTCCCGGTACACCTGGTCGTAGAGATCGTCTACTTCGTCATCGGCCTGACACACTGCATTGGCCTTTACCATGTCCCGGTTCAGTAGCGAATCGATGCTGTCGTTCAGCATGGTGGTTGCTTTCTCGGCCATGCGGGGAATGTCTATGAGGGGCTTCAGGGGTGGCGCGTCGCCCATCGAAATGCTGATCTTGGCGATTCCCTCGGCGTAGTCGCCCATCCGCTCCAGTTCCACCACGATGTGCAGCAATGCGATGATGGCCCGCAGGTCTCCGGCCACGGGCTGTTGAGTGGCGATCATGTCGGCGCAGCGTTCTTCGATCTCGAACCGCTTGTGGTCGATGTAGTCGTCGTCGTTGATGACTTCTTGAGAAGCGACCAAGTCACGCCGTTTCAGCGCATCCACCGCCCGGTTGATGGACTTGCCCACGATCTGGCCCAGCGTTTCCACTTCTTGTTGAAGCTGATTTAGTTTTAGGTCGAAATCTTCTCGTGGCATGATATTCCTCCCATTTGGTCCGGGATGGGAAAATCGGTATGGCCCCGGCTAACAGCCGGCTGGTCTGACTATAGCTATTCTAGACCTTTTTCCAGAACGGCTCGCGGGTTCGTTGTTGGTCCAATAGAGAAACATCCAGCAGCTCTGGCTGGGCGCCCGGCGGGGCCAGCTTTGGCGTCTCGTACCCAAGGCGCTCGAATACTTCAGGATTGGTGTAATAACCGTTGTAGGTCTGTAGGGTCAGCTGGTCGAAGAAGGCGGGATCAGCCGCCTCGATGGACCTTAGCAATTCGTCTTTAGCGGTATCGGGCAGGCCCTCGAAACCAGTGAAAGAGTCCTGTCCGGCGGCCACGGCTATCTGAGCCAAACCCTGATTGAAAAGACGGGTCAAGCTGGGGGAGGCGGCAGCTGTCTCCTCGATAAAAGCGGTTATCCCCAGGTCTCCCGCGCCTGGCATTTTGTCGTTAGAGGGGATGATTCGGTTGATCACGCCGGCCAGCAACAACCGTTGGGCCGGAGAGAAAATCTGTTTTGCTTCGCTCAATCTTGACTCCAGTTCCGTCCCGTTAATTGGAACACCGTTTGCACCGCTGGGTCCGGCCTACGCATCAGAGTTGGAAACGAATGGGCGTCGGGAAGTGTGACTAGGATACTCTGCGCGTCTGAGCGCAGTCAATTTGGGGGATGGACTCGAAGGCGGCCAATCCCGCCCCAAGGGTTGAGTTTTGTCAGATTCGGTTGATGGATTGCTTCTGGCCGGAGTACCATTGCGCTATAGATCGGCCGGGCAAAACATCCCGCCGTTGGATAGATTTTAGGCCTACCCCGAACCTCGTTCAGGACGGCTTTTCACCGGACAGGTAATGGTCCGAAAAAACCCCTTCTTCAGGATTCTCGGCGCGGTCGTCTTCTTTTTCGAGGGCCGTAACGGAGGCGTGATCAAGTCCGTGGCCGATGGCCGCCGTGAACAAAGGTTCTGGCTGGCAACCCAGTACTTCAGTTGGCGTAAGTTCTGGAACTTGATTCGCGTTGAGGTCCAGGTCAGGTTCGGCCGCCGCCTTGTCTGGGGGTCTCCCTACGAGTGGGAGATCGACACCACCAACATCTGCCAACTGAAATGTCCCCTGTGCCACACCGGCAAAGGCACAATTCACCGGGACCAGGGCGTGATGGACTTTGGCTTGTTCACCAGTGTCGTAGACCAGATAAAGCATTCATGCATGTGGCTCACGCTTTACAGTTGGGGCGAGCCCTTCCTTAACCTTCGGATCCATGAATATATCGAGTATGCCCACAAGCAAAAAATCGCGACGATCATCAGTTCCAACCTGAACAAACCCCTAACCCCTGAGATGGCTGAGCAGGTGATCAGGTCGGGTCTGGACGTGTTGATCGTGTCATTGGACGGAGTGACCCAAGATGTTTACGAGATCTACCGGGTAACCGGCCATCTGGACCGGGTGTTGGATAATCTGCGGCTTTTGGACCAGAAGAAGCGCGAATTGGGCTCGTCGACCCCCCATATCGAATGGCAGTTCATCGTCATGCGGCAGAACGAACACCAATTGGATGAGGCTAGGGCGTTGGCTGACGAGTTGGGAGTAAACGCACTGGTGTTCAAGAAAGTGGACTTTCCCCATGGTGAAGACGACCTCGATCTGGCCGAAAAATGGCTACCCCGCCAGCACCCCGAGTACTTGAGGGAAGACCCATTCTTCAAACCGTACGCAGAGGACGGCCGGCTCTGTTGGCGCCCCTGGCGGTCTGCGGTGGTCAACTGGGACGGCGGGTTTGCTCCGTGCTGCTATCTCACCGACAAGACACAGGATTTCGGGGACCTGAGCCAATCTTCAGTAAAAGAGATCTGGAACAACGATAAATACAAGGCTGCCCGGGCGCTGTACCAAAAGAACTTCGTTCCCGGAGAGTGGATCGGTTGCTTGGACTGCAGCGTTTACCAAGGAAGCAAGAGCGCGCGCTGCCGAGGGCCGGTGGACCTGCAACGTGAGCCGGTGGTGCTTCAGATCAACGGCGCCAAGTCCGTCAACGGAGACGGGGCAAGGCCCGAAAACGGACTGAGTGGTCCAGAGGTCGTCACTGTTTCCCAGAATGGGCGAGGCGAAGGACCAGCGGCCAAAACCGAAGAACCAGTCTAAAGCCCGCCACGCCAGGGTATGGAAAAATCGATGATTTTCTGGCAAAATCCGTTTAAATATAGACCGTATAAATTGCGCTGGGCGATTGGAACCGCAACTGGAACTTCTTCGCTGGCAGCGCATCAAAACTAGATGAGTCAAGAGTGCCGGGCGGCGTGGATGCTCCACCGGACCTGAATGCAAGCGGTCATCGTTAGAGCCTGATAATGGCTACAATCAAATATCAATTCCCCCAATTCCCCCTCTCCAGAATCTGGCTCCCTCACCTAAGGGAGATCGGTTTAGTTGTCGGTGCGTACTTCGTCTACATGTACAGTCGCACGCTGGTTTTTTCGGATTTCCAAGGGACAGCCCTCGCCAACGCCCACCGGGTGATTGGTTTCGAAAAGAACCTCGGCTTCTTCTGGGAACCGGTATGGCAATCCTGGACCATCGAAAGCGCCAGGTCATTGGTCATCTTTTTCAATTGGGTCTATATAGTCACCTTTTTCCCCATCGTCCTGGCGGCATCTATAGTCTTGTATCTCACCAACCGGGACCGCTACAAGTACTACCGGAACGTCGTCCTTCTCAGCTTTTTGATCGCTCTGGTGGGGTTCATGCTGTTTCCGCTGGCGCCGCCTCGGATGATCGCTGATCATTTCGTGGATACCATCAACATCTTCGGCCCGGCCGGCTACGCCAGCCGCGAGTTCGCCAACTACTACAATGCCTATGCAGCCATGCCCAGCCTTCATTTCAGTTGGACCGTGATGTTTGGCATCATCTTTCTCCGGACCAACAACAATATGCTCAAGGTAACCGGCGTTATCTATCCGACAATGACCCTGTTCGCCATCACCATCACCGGGAACCACTTCATCATGGACGCAATCGGTGGCGGACTGCTGATCATGGCTTCATTCTTGGCCATGGAGCTTGGTTTCCGCAGACGGTTCTTCGTTCCCGTTGTTGTATCCTGGACGCGTGCGAAGTTTGGGCCTGCTGCGAGGACAGTTGGTGAGATGGGAAACTGGCTGTCGGACAGTCATCAACGGCCGACTACACTGGTTTCGGAGGACCCATTTTCAACGTCGGACCATCAAGGCTGCCTGTGAGCAGTCCTCGCTCCGCCAATCCGGCATGAAGCCTCGGTGATCTCCGCCATTCGAAACAAGCGCGCCGCTATCAGCGAAATCTCTCTGTATGTCGGCGCGTATATCGTCTATCTGGTCACCAAGGGACTGATCCACTCAGACACCCGGGTAGTGGGTCTGGTCAACGGTGAGAAAGTAGTGTCGCTTCAGCGGGACTTGGGGTTTCTCTGGGAGCCGGGCTGGCAGTCTTGGGCTTTGGAGAACGTGAAAGCTCTGGTGGTGACGCTGAACTGGGTGTACATCATCACCTATTGGCCGGTGATCCTCACCGCAGCGTTGGTCCTGTACCTTAAGGACCGCCAGGGTTACAACTTCTACCGGACCGTCGTCTTCATCAACCTGGGCGGGGCGTTGTTAACTTTCATGATCTTTCCGGTAGCCTCGCCGTTCGCCATACCCAGCGTCGAATTAACGGATTCCATCCAGGAATTCGGCCCCAAATTCTACGGCAGCGACGGAATGGCCTCGTATTACAACATTTCCGCTGCCATGCCGAGCCTGCACTTCAGCTGGACGGTTATCCTTGGGGTGCTGTTTTGGCGGTCGTTCCCAGGCTGGTGCCGGGTCGTAGGTCTGTTGTACCCGGTCATGACTTTCTTCGCAATCACGCTCACCGGAAACCACTTCATCTTGGACGCCATGGCCGGTGCGGTGCTGGCGGGGTTGTCGTTCAGCGTGGTCCTGCTGCTGCGGGCAGCACAGCGCCGGCTATTAGGATCCTAGGCTAGCGGCGCTTGCCCCATTCGGGGTGCTGAAAAGTTGGCAGTTTCAGCCGGTCGATGGGCCGGTCTGCCGCGACAACTGGCTCGGGTTCCGGTTCTTCCACGGCGGGGGCGCGGTAGGCTTGTCCCAGAACGCGGTCAGGTCCCAAGCTGCTTAGATGTTGCGCCAGAGATTCCAGGTTGTTCAGGTTGTGGACCGGCAGGAAATCGTCCACGAACGGCAGCGCGGCCTTCATTCCCTGGGTCAGGGGCTGATAGCTGGGCGAGCCTAGTAGAGGGTTCAACCAGACCAGACGGTGGCAACTACGTTGCAACCGGGAGGTCTCCTTGGCCAGCAATTCCGGGTCGCCCCGGTCCCAGCCGTCGGAGATGATCAAAACAACGGTCTGGCCCCGGAGGACCCGCCGCAGCCATTGGTAATTGAAGGTCTTTACCGCGTCGCCGATGCGCGTCCCGCCGGCCCAATCAGGCACCGATTTCGAGACTTCATCAATTGCCTGATCGATGCTCCGGTATTTCAAGTTCCGGGTGATGCGGGTCAGGCGTGTGGCGAACAAGAAGGCTTCCAGTTGGTCGAAGCCCCCGGCGCCAAGGCCACCGGCGATAGTATGGATGAATTGGAGGAGCATCCGGGTGTAACGCTCCATGGAGCCGCTGACATCGCAGATGAGCACCAAAGAGCGGGGCTTGTCCTTGCGGGACCGGTGGGCCAGTTCTAAGAATTCTCCGCCGTATCTGAGACTGCGGCGCATGGTGCGGCGCAGGTCCAACGGGCCGGACTTCCCAGACGCCAGCCGCCGGGTGCGGCGCTTGCCAAGGTCCCAGGTCAGGCTGGCCATCATTTGGCGGGCATCTGCCATCTCCCCTAATGTGAACTCGGAGAAGTCCTTTTCACGGAACACCTCAACCGCGCTGTAGGTGCGGCTCAGGTCCACGTTCTGTACGGAATCGTCGTCTGGCTCGCCTTCGAACGTACCGGCGCCCCCGGGTTCATCGTCGCGGCCTGTGCTCACCTGGGGCTTTCGGAACCGCTTCTGTTCGCCCAGAGAGCGCAGGTCCATGGTGGTTGTGCGGTCTGAAGGCTTACGCCAGAACACCTGGAATGCCTCATCGAAGATCGGTAGGTCCTGCTTGCGGTGCACCAGGATGCTGCGGGCGGCCTGGAAGAATTCGCCGCGCTTGCCGATGGACACGTAGTCTGTCGCGCGGACCAGGTCCAGCATGTTGCCCGAGCCAATCTCCAATCCCACCCGGCGCAGCATCTCGCCGAAGAGAGTCAAGCTGTGCAGGATATGGCCGTCGGGGCCTGCATCATTGGGGATGATCGGTATAGGGCCGGGCATCGTCAACTAAGTTACCCTTGGCGGCGACCGCCACGGCGCGGCCCGCGGTTCTTGGAACGTTCCAACATCGCCCGCACGGGCTCGCCTTTGACGGTATCGATATCGTCTTGGTACTTGAGCATCATGCCCAGCGTGTCGTCGATCACCGCCGGGTCAAGTTCGGTCTGGTTCAAGGCCAGCAGGGCTGATAGCCAGTCCAGGGTTTCGGACACGCCCGGAATCTTGAACAGTTCGGTCTCCCGCATCTCCTGGATGAAAGCGGTGACCTGCTCGGCCAGCTTCCTGGGGGCATCAGGGATCCTGGCGGTGATTATCTGAAGTTCCTTCTGGTAGTCGGGGTAATCGACCCAATAGTAGAGGCAGCGCCGCTTCAGGGCGTCGTGGACCTCCCTAGTGCGGTTCGAGGTGATGATGACGATGGGCGGGTGGGCGGCCCTGTAGGTGCCCAACTCGGGGATGGTGATCTGGTAGTCGGCCAAGAGCTCCAGCAAGAACCCCTCGAATTCCTCATCGGAGCGGTCGAGTTCGTCGATCAGGAGCACTGGCGGTCTTTCCTCCGCCTCGTCGATGGCCTGGAGCAGCGGGCGCTTGATCAGGAAGTTCTCGCTGAATAAGTCGGCATTGGCGGCTTCCCGGTCGACGTTGCCCGCCGCCTCCATCAGCCGAATCTCCAGTACCTGGCGAGTGTGGTTCCACTCGTAGACCGCCTGATTTATGTCCAGTCCTTCGTAGCACTGCAGGCGAATCAACTTGGTGCCCAGTCCGTTGGCCAGGGCGCGTGCGATCTCGGTCTTGCCGACACCGGCCTCCCCCTCCAAGAACAGGGGCCTTTGCAGCTTCATCGCCAGGAATATGGGCACTGCCAACGCCCGGTCTGAGATGTAGACCTGGCTCCGCAGTAATTCCTGGACGGCTTCGATGGACTCGGGAGCTTGGTACTCTCCGGAAGTATCCCTGGGAGTGTATTTTGGTTTCTTGGCGGTATTTCTAGGGTTTTTCCCGGTGGTTGTCAATGGATTCACTGTCTCCCGCAGATCACATGTGAGGCCTGGTCAGTCACGGGCGATAATTGTATCCCAAAGGCGTTGAGCGCACCACCAAGGTTAGTCCAGCGGCGGCACATAGATCGACTGGAAGAAACGCCTGACTAGGTGGCCCAGGCGAGTCCAGTGGTCGTTCAGAGATTGCAGTTCGTCCGGTGTCAGTTCGTTGTAGGTCTTTTCGAGTTCTGGGAAGTTCCAGACGGTGAAGGCCCAGAACTCCGGGACCAGGCCCGCCAACCGGGCCTGGGCTATCTCACCGGTGGCCCCGAGAAGCTTCCAGGAGGCCAATATCCTGCCATTATAGGCGACGGCCAGCGCCTCGGCCCATGATGCCCTCCTATCGGCCCCTGTGTACGGCTCCATGAGTTCCAACAACCTATCGGCCCGCTGCGAGTCGTCCACCTCTTGGCCGGCGAACCTGCGGGTATGGCGGCTCTCCCAAGCAGGTCCCAAAGCCGGGACGACCAGACCGCCATCTGAGGCAATTGCCAGCATGGAACCTGCCTCGGACCACTTCACGGCTTTTTCACGGGCGATGGCCTCATGGGTGTCGGCGTCTTCGTTTGGCGACGCTGTAACACCAAGTTCATTGGGGGTGACCGGGTGGAACGGAAGGCCGTCCAGCAACGACCGGAAGGCGCTTTGCTTGTCACCGTTCCCGGTGGCTAGCAGGATGGGCTTTGCTCCACGTGGTTCCGGCGTTGCCATCTTAACGCAGAGCTAGAGGATGCGGGCTACGGCCCTGGTGGCGGCGCCGTCTCCCCCTTTGAGTTTCAGGGGCAGGGCCCAGAGCTCAAACTCCTTGCCCACCAGCTTGTCCAGGTTGATCAAGTTCTCTATGAGGGGAATGTTCTGGCCCAAAAGCAGGCGGTGGACTGGAAAATCTTTTATCGTCGACAGGGGCGTTTCTGGGTGTTTGTCGATGGGGAAGTCCACTGCCACGGCGTTGGCGCCGCACTCGGCTAGGTAGCCGGCACCCTCGGTGCTGAGATACGGGCCGTGTCCGTAGAAACGAGGCCCGCCGGACTCGACTTCCGCCCACCCGGTGAACAGGACTACGATCTTGCCTTTGACGGAGGCCGGGTTGGCGCCGGCGTCCGTGAGTTCCGAGACCGACAACGGCGTTTGCCCCTTAGCCACGGACCGGAGGTCTAACAGGAGGGCCGGGCCGGCGTATTTCTCCAGCGGCATGTTCTCGACCGTCGTCGCGCCGTCAACGAAATGGAACGGGGCGTCGACGTGAGTGCCGATATGGGTCGCCAAGCACAGCTTCTGGTTGGAGCGGGCGTGGGTGGCGTGAGTCTGGATGGATTCGGTCTCCACCCCCACCAATCCGGGCACCAGACTGATACGTTCGCTGCCCAGCGTCAGGGTCAAGTCGATGAGTTCAGCCATGCCGGTTACCCCCAAATGACTCAGTTCGCCCGCTAGTCGGAGTCCAATTGTTCGATAAGAGCCGCCCGCACCGCTCGTTCCGCGATCTGTGGCGTGGTCTTGGCCTCGGCCGGCAGGTCGTCTTCCCAGTCCGGAATCAGGACTCTTGCGCTGGACTCCATGCTGTAGATCACCAGCACGCCGGAGAAGCTGAAGAACATGGAAAGCACCAACGCCGGGTTGAACGAACCTGTGGCGAAGATGGCCAGCCCACCCAAGATAGTGGCGATGGCGTGGCCCGAAAGCGCGCCCATCATCTCAAATCCATAGAGGGTTGCCAATGGGCCCATTCCGAAGTACTGGCGGTTCACCACTAGGTAGGCGGACATCTCGCCCCCGAATCCCAGCCCGAATAGGGCAGCGAACAGATAGAAAGTCCAAGCGTCTTGCGCCCAGAACAGCACCAGGACCGTGAGGCCCTGGACGAACAAGGCGGTCATCATCACGGGCTTGGCGCCCATGCGTTCCGCCAAGATCGGGGCCATGAACCGGCCCACGATACTGAAGACAGATATGAGCGCCAGTATGAACGACGCTGCAGTCAGGCTGACTCCCTGTTCGATGGCCAAAGGGATGGAGTAGATTAATACGATGCCGTGACCGGCGCAGCCCAAACCGTGAATCGTGGGTAGGTTCCAGAACGCTCTGGTCCGGCGCATGGCTTTGTTGAAAACTTTCAACCGCAACCGGTCGATGTCTTTTCCGCGAACGATTTCCGCGGGGTCGCCGGCATTTGCTCCGAATGCGGTGACTCCAGCATCCGCTGGCTTGGAGCGGTAGAAGAGGGTCAAAAAGACCATCATCCCACCGCCAGCCAGGCCGATGTAGGTAAACGTTTGCTGCCAGCCGACTGCGTTCAGGAGGTTTGCGATGCCGGGCGCGACGGCGGCGGCGCCGATACCGCCTGAGGCCCAAAGAAGTCCTGTAGCTAAGCCCAGGCGTTGTTTGAACCAGCCGTTGACCGAGGCCAATAGCGGCACCATGGACAGTGATTGGGTGACGGACAGCATGGCACCGAAGTAAAGGAAGAATTGCCAGAGATGGGTCACGGTGCCGATCAAGACCATGCTGGTTGCGTAGAGGACCCCGCAGGCGAACATCATGGGACGGGCGCCGTAGCGGTCTCCGAGCATGCCGGTTATGGGGGCGGCCAGCGCTCCAAAGAGGTAGTAGGAGGCCAATGCGGCCCCGATCAGGCCCATGTTCCAGCCGAAACCGCCGTCTGGATCGTTCAGAGGCGCGACCATGATTCCGGCCGCCATGCTGATAGATTGGCCGACAATCTGGGTGATGGCTAGGATGGCTAGTATGGTCCAGGCCCGGTGGATTCCTTTTGGGGTGCGAGTGCTTGCAGGGGTAGGGGGGGTGGTGACCGCCATGGTATTGGTATTACCGAGGGAACCGGACGGACCGTGGGGTCTGCCCGGTCTCCTGATGTCCTTATTTATTTATCGCAGTGATTGGGTCTGGCCTAGTGCAGGGGACAAGCCCTCAAGAATGCGCTGCCCCACCAGGTGTCTCCGGCGGCCTCATGATCGCCCAGGCGCGCAATCTGATACGGACCCGAGTCGGTTTCCTGAAGGTTGGCGCCGCTAAGGGTCGGCGTTGTGCCTGGCAGGCCAAATGCCAAGGTACGCTTGCCCACGTCGGCCGATACAGCCCACGCCCCGAAGAAAATGATCAAGGCGATGACTACGGCCAGCACGACCGAGAACGTGAGCGGAACCGGGATTCGTCTTGAAGTGGTCACTCTGTCATTTGGTTCCAGTAATACGGTTCCCTTAAAGATTCCCCCAGATGATCAGGCCGTCCTAGTCCCGGACTTCAACCTCGAATGGGAAGACCATGTTGTTGCCGTAGCCACGGCCGTCCCAAGGATTCGGGAACTCCATTGGCTGGGTGTCGCCCAGCACGTTGGTGGCGCGGCACATGATGGTGTATTTACCTGGAGCCTTGGGCTTCCAGGTGTGCTCCCACCGGTACCACGAGTAGGCTTCCCGGTCGTGGAGCTTTTCCACTGGGTCCCAGGTCTCGCCGCCGTCGGTGCTGATTTCAACTTCTTCGATGTCTTCTTCACCGGACCAAGCGGCGCCGGCCAGGTTGTAGCCGCTGGTGGGGATGATCTCTCCCGGCACCGGGTTGGTGATGATGGACTTCACCCGCAGCTTGGTGTAGTAGCGGTACGGCTCGGGGTTGCCGGGCTCGTTCATTGTCATGTACCGCTCGGTCATGTA
>TARA_B100000749_G_scaffold280602_1_pt1 | contig 25470 bp, 25 predicted proteins | sample TARA_B100000749 | Tara Oceans TARA_B100000749 (sample SAMEA2621232) | marine metagenome | biome: marine biome (ENVO:00000447); feature: mesopelagic zone (ENVO:00000213); material: "saline water (ENVO:00002010), including plankton (ENVO:xxxxxxxx)" | depth 800 m
CCTTTGCTTCTACCAAGGTGTCCGGTTTAAATGGGGGCTACTACACATGGGTTGTGGAGCGAATAAAGCTCGATTCGGGCTTTATTAGGGCACACCACTCAGGAACACCAAATGCCAATGCGGGTGCTCCTGAGTCTCGAAGGTTTTTACCTGACGAGCACTATTCGATATCGGGCTTTTCCTGATTCAAGGTGTTCGAAGGCCTTATTGATTTCCTCGAACTTGAAAGATTCTGTGACAGGCCTGATATTATGTCGAGCAGCAAACTCCATCATGGTGTTCAGCGTCGCAGGTGATCCGACTGGCGAGCCCGAGATTGAATTCTGCTGCATGATCATCGGTAAGGCTGCGACTTCCAGGGGTTTTTCTACGATACCAACGAAATGCAGCCGTCCTTTAGGTTTAAGAGTGGCCACCAAAGCATTCCAGTCCATCGCCACGTTTACAGTAGATATAACAAGGTCGAAGTGGCCCTGAGCACCTGCAATTTCCTCTGGATTACGGGAATCGAGGCAATGGTGGGCGCCAAGATGCCTCGCTTCGTCCATCTTTGATTTGCTGGTGAGGGCGGTTACCTCACATCCCCAGGCACGCGCGAATTGGAGTGCAAGGTGGCCAAGACCGCCGATACCAATTACAGCCACTCGGCTGGTAGGTTTGATTTCGTATTGGATCAGCGGATTAAATACTGTGATTCCTCCGCAGAGCAACGGTCCCACAAGATTCAGGTCAAAGGATTCAGGGATTTTGATTACGCTAGTGTCTTGTGCCCGCACACGCTCAGCGAAGCCCCCAAAATGGCCAATGATAGTACCTTGTTGTTCTGTGCAAAGGTTGTGGTCACCACCAAGGCATTGATTGCATGTGTTGCAATAGCCTTTTTGCCAACCTAGGCCAACTCTGTCCCCCGCCTTGACGTTTTCGACGAGATTTCCAACAGAAGCGACGACGCCCGCGATCTCGTGTCCGCCGACAAACGGATATTCTGCTATGCCCCATTCGTTTTGCCACATGGAAAGGTCACTGTGGCAAACTCCACAACTGCGAACTTCGATCTCGACTTCATGTGGTCCGATCTCACCGGGATCGTACGAAAAATGTTCGAACTGGCCGCCCGGTTCGAAGGCTGCGTAAGCGTTAATGACCATAACGTTCTCCTGACTATCGATTCATTCCTGCCATGTAAAATCCTTAAATCTGTCTCGTAGATCCTTTTTGCTCAGTTTTCCTGTTGCTGTGTGCGGCAGCTGATCGACGATGACGCAATCACTGGGAACCCACCATTTCGCGACTTTATCCTCGAACCAACTCAGCATGGCTTGGGGGGTTAGCTTTGAGTCATCCCTGACCACCAGTAACAGCAGTGGCCGCTCAGTCCATTTCGGATGGGGGAGAGCTATGACAGCCGCTTCCACAATATCCGGGTGGGAGACAGCGAGGTTTTCCAGTTCAATAGAGCTTATCCATTCGCCCCCGGACTTTATGACATCTTTGCTTCGATCGGTGATTTGCAGGTAACCGTCAGGATCAATCGTTCCGATGTCCCCGGTGTCGAACCAACCGCTGTTATCGACCGCAGGTTGTTCCTGTCGGAAATACTGATGGATAACCCAGGGGCCACGGACTTTGACCGCTCCGGAGGACTTGCCATCCCAGGGAACTTCCCGCTCATGGTCATCAACGATTTTGATGTCGACTCCAAACAATGCCGGCCCCTGTTTCAGTTTTTTGCTTGTTAATTCAGCTCCGCTCAAGTGACTCAGAGATGGTTTCTCTATGCCGTTGTAGCTTGCGATTGGGTTAAGTTCAGTCATGCCCCAGCCTTGCTCGACCCGAACATCATGCAAGCTCTCGAATTCCTCATAGATGTTTTTTGAACAGGCCGCGCCGCCAACCCCAACGCGGGTGAGCGATGGGACTGTGATCTTGTGCTCCCTGAGGTAGCGGAGGAGGGCGCTCAGAACGGTCGGCACTCCGGCTGTAAACGTAACACTCTCGCTGTTGATCAGGTCAGAGAGTTCAGCACCGTCGCCGGCTTTGTTGCCTGCCAGCACCAGTTTGGCGCCGTTCATGGGACTGGAATATACAAGGGACCAACCGTTCGCATGGAACATGGGTACGATTGGAAGCACGACGTCTTGTGAGCTAACACCGAATGCATTCGGGGCTGTGGTGGCGTAACACTGGAGGATCGTGGGCCGATGTGTGTAAAGGACCCCCTTGGGATTGCCCGTGGTTCCAGAGGTGTAACAAAGCGCCGAAGGGGTCGTTTCGGGCAGCTCCGGCCAGTCGAATTCATCCCTTTCAGCCTCAAGCAACGCCTCATAACACAGGACGTTTGACAGACTTGTCACTGGCATTGCAGCTCCAGGGCAGAGAACGACAATACCATTTAGATGCGTCAGTCGAGGCGCAAGCTTTTCGATTAAAGGAATGAAATCCGGATCAACAAAAAGCCAGCGATCTTCGGCATGATTGATGATGTACTCAATCTGCTCGGAGAATAGTCTTGGGTTTATGGTGTGGCATACCATTCCGCTGCATGATATCGCGTAATAGAGTTCGAGGTGTCTGTAGTCGTTCCAGGCGAGAGTTCCGATGACATCACCGCTATGAATACCCAATCGATCAAGGGCATTTGCAAGCTGCCGAACGCGTCGGAATGCATCACGATAGGTGTAACGATGGCGGGGATTATCCGGCGCGATTGAGACAATCTCCTGGTCACCGAAATAACGTTCGGCATGTCGCATGATGTTTGTGATCGACAGGGGCGCATCCTGCATCGGAATCATCGTGGCCTCCGCTTGTATTTGTTAGTTGGTGGGTGATGGAGAGAAAAAGCCGGCGATGGGAACCATCGCCGGAAACCCGATCGTCAGAGCTCAGTTTGGTTTTTGCCGACTCGACCTTTGTCGGTTTTGTCAGCAAATGCTTGGAGGAGCTTCATGACTGGCGGGTTGGCGGCGCCTGAGTAACCGGTAAATGCCTCATAGGCCAGCTGGTCATCCAGAGGGCGGCCAATGACGTTCAGGATCGTCTCTTTGGCAGAACGAACAGCCCACTGGTCATTACGCAAGATGGTTGCAGCGACCTTTTCTGCTGTCTCCATCAACTCGTTCTGGGGAACGACCTTAGACACCATGTTGCACTGAAGAGCCCGCTGAGCACTGATAGGCTCTGCAGTAAGGTTCATCTCAAGGGCAATGCCGACACCACAAGTGTTCACCAAGCGGACGATTCCGCCATCACCATGGTGGTAACCGCGACGGGGCTCGAACGAACCAAACTGGGCGTTTTCGGATGCGATTCGGATGTCGCAGGCCATCGCAGTCTCAAGGCCGCCTGCCAGTGCCCATCCGTTTACAGCGGCAATCACAGGCTTGTACATGCGGTGCATGCCGCGAGTCAGACCACCAAGGCCATCACGGATTTTTTCACGGGGGAACAGGGCGTTATTCCTTTTAACCCAATCTGTGGCGTGGGTCTTCAAATCGGCTCCGGCACAGAATGACTCGTTGCCAGCACCGGTTACGATGGCCACATCGACGTCCTCGTCGACTTCAAATTGCTGCCAGATCTCCCAGAGCGCTTCGTGCATCTCTTCGTTAATGGCATTCATCGCTTCAGGGCGGTTGAGCGTTATGTACGCAATTCGATTGCGCTTTTCGTAGAGTACGGTAGGCATGGGTAATCTCCTGTTATCGGGTATTCACCGCTGTTGTGGAACCCATATTAGAATGCCCCTGGCCCTGACTCTGCGGATAAAAGTGACAGATATGTGGAGAAAACGGCCATAAATACTTTTTTAGCTCAAACATTCAAGTAGCATGTGCTAAAAACCGAACTCATACAGGTCAAAGTATTTTGCAAAAACACAATCGATCTGGAACGGTTGCTATTCTTGCGTTTGATGGCTCGATGGAAATGAGTGTCGCTCTGGCGCGCGATATCTTTTACGCCGGTGCGGTTGCGCTCCGGCACCAGGGCGTTCCTGGGCAATCAGAGAAACGGGTGTTGGTCGCCAGTGAAACCGGAAAGCCTGTGACCACTTTCAATGGATCTTTGTTGCAGCCCAACTGCAGCATTGATGAGCTCGATCAACCCGAACTCATCATTGTCTCTGGAATTTGGGACGGTGTGGAAACCGTCGTCGAGAAATACCGAAAAACCGTGGATTGGTTGAGGGGTCAAGCCAAGGGCGGCGCCAGGATCGCGTGTTTGCACACTGGCACGTTTTTGATGGCAGAAACCGGATTGCTGGACGGAAAGTCTGCAACGATTTATTGGCGAATGGTGGATTTGTTTCGAAACCGATACCCAAGGGTAATTCTGCAGCCAGAGAAAAATCTCACTGTGGCAGAGAATCTGTATTGTTCCTCCGGTGTTTTCTCGGGATTTGAAATGGCGATGTACCTGATTGAAAAACTGTGGGGAATGCACGCAGCTTCTCGTGTGTCACGCCATTTCATGATGGATGCGCCGAAGCCATCGGCGGAATTTGAGTTGGCGATGACCGCCAAAAAACAGCACGACGATAAGAAGGTGAAGCTGGCCCAGGAGTGGATCGAGAATAACTTCTCCTCCAATTTTCTTTTGGAAGAATTGGCCGACAGGCTTGGGTTGAGCCTGCGAAGTCTTCGCCGCCGCTTCAAGGAAGCAACCGGAGAGACGCCGATGCAGTACCTGCAGGATGTTCGTCTTGAAACGGCTAAGCAACTGTTAACGTCGGACATTTTGAGCGTGGATCAGGTGGGGTATCGAGTTGGTTACGACGACCGGAGCTACTTCAGTCGTTTATTCAAACAAAAAACGAAATTGTCTCCTGGTGAATATCGGAAAGCCGCGTTCAAGGATGAGCAGGGCGCGTGATTGCTCTACGTAAGGTGCTTTTGCAGTCTTTCGCGTAGTGCTCAGGTTGTTGGATGAAATCCAAGGTCAATATGTCTAACCAGTGGAGGTCCGGCGACGTAAATTGCGTCTTCGGCTACATTTAGTGGGCGCTTATGCTGCTGGCAGCGCACAGTAGTGGCAAGCCTAGTTTGCAAAAAAACGAGATCTCGAAGTCCGCTTTTCAGGTGTTTGCGGGCCGACCGCAAGCCTAAAGCCATTTTTTATTGATCAATCGGTGTCCGGTTCGCGCGGTCGATATTTCCATTCGACCCCATAATCAGCATTTGCGAGCCCCGAGGGTATGGGGTTCTATCACGTCACTGGGGGTACTTCGAAAAAGCGGCTGAATTTCTCCCAAGGAGAGTGTTGGCCTTTCCGCCTGAATGTTCGCTTTGCGACCATCCCGCATCTCAGGCAGTAGCTAAACAAAAGCGAACATTCTCGCTGTTAAAGCAATCAGCGACCACGCAAAAATTAAACGTACATGGTCGCTGTTCGCTGCTGACTCTATTGGTCCCAGATTGGCGCAAAGTCCGGATTTGCTATTCGATGATTGCTATTCAACATTGTTATTTCAGACAGTTCGTCGTCAGACAAAACCAAGTCCATTCCCTTCAGATTCGATGCGAGATGCGCTCGTTTGGTAGATGAGGGAATCGCCACAATATCCCTTTGTCTTAACCATGCAAGTACCACTTCCGGGATTCTTGCGTTATGGTTTTCAGCAATTTTACGCAGGGTGTCGTCTTCCAGTACTTTGCCGACTGCCAATGGCATGAAACCCGTTACTTCAATGCCATTTCGTTGGCAGAACTCGACTACCGCGTCATTCTGTAGGAAAGGATGGACCTCCACCTGGTTAGTCAAGATCTCGCCCTTTCCGGCGATGCCGATAGCATGTTTGACCTGTTCGATGGTGAAGTTGGAGATTCCGATCTCCCGCGCAAGACCCAGTTTCTTGGCTTCGACCAGTTCGGAGATGTACTCCTGCATCGGAACTTCCTCACCGGGCGACGGCCAGTGGATCAGCAGCAGATCGACGTAGTCTGTCCTCAATTTGGTAAGGCTCTCGCGCACACTGGGAATGAACTTGTCGCGTGCCAAATTTCCGTACCAGACCTTGGTGGTGATGAACAGATCCGACCGATCAATTCCCGAGGCAGAAAGCAGGTTCCCAATTTCATCTTCGTTTTCGTAGATCTGAGCGGTGTCGATGTGCCGGTACCCAAGGTTAAGCGACTCAGTAACAGCGGATTTCAGAGCATCGCCTTTTAGGCGGAAGGTTCCAAGACCGGGATTAGGGATAGCGGTTCTCATATTTTACTCCTGGTTAGCAAAATAGCGGACGTCAATGACCGTCTTTAGCGGACGGTTCTGGGTTGTGGTTGCCTCCAGCGCTTCTGGGAGCGCTGTGATGGGTTCGATTCGTGGTTCCGGGGCGAGCAGGTTTTCACGAGCCACCATTGTGAGAAGGTCCTCTCCGGCTTGACGGAACTGAGCCCATTGGCGCTCGGTGCCTACGCGAAACAGCGCGTTCAGAGCCACCTCATGCAGAGACAAGGCTTTGTCAAAGGGTGGCACCGGAGGTGTCTCCAAACGATCCTGAATACAAACCAGGTGGCCATTGGCCTCAATCAAGTCGGCCATCGACGCAGCATGCTGCCCGTTGACTGTGTCAAACACGGCGAAGAACTGGCTTTGAGAAGAATTGGTTTCCCAGGCGATCACAGTTTCGGCTCCCAACTGACGAAGCGTCTTGTGGTGCCGGGCCGAGGCCATGGCCGTCACTCGATAGCCCCGCTGCGCGGCCAGCTGAACTAGAAATCGGCCAACCATGCCGCCGGCTCCCGTGATCAGAACATCCGCCTCCGCTCGACCCGGGACTTTTTCGATCGCCTGCCAGGCTGTCATCAATGGGCAGGGCAGCGACGCTGCCAGTAACAGAGGCAGGATGTCAGGGACTTTCAATAAGGCTCTATTGTCGACCACCGTTTGGCTGGCAAAGCTGCCGTTCCGGTGCAGGTCCTGGTGGTACGCAACCCTTTGTCCGGGAACAAGACCCTTCACGTTCTCGCCCAGCTTGAGCACAGTGCCTGCACCGTCAACGCCGGGAACGTGACCGATATTCCAGTTCGCTGGCCAGTTCCGGATCATTTTCCAGTCAACCGGGTTCAGGCCGATGTATTCATTCCGGATCACAACGTCGTCGGGGCCAGGGGTGGGTACAGAGTTGAGATTTTTCCATTGAAGGGCGATGGTGGGCTTGTCCTTTCCCACGACGCCCCAGGCCATTGGTCTGTCAGTTCGCATCATGAAACACTCCCAGAACATCTTGGGCAATGAGCCGCAATGACTCGTCCACTGGGGCCTGGTTGCGCCGGAAATGAAGTCCAATGTGGTTTACGCCAGCACCCTGCATCTCCTCCAGTTCCCGGAGCAGACCATCCCTTCCAGTCTTGAGGCCGAAGCGATGACGTCTACGCGGCGCTTTGGGATCGTCGAGGTAGTCCAAGTGAATAAAGGACACATAGGGTTTGTCGCCGGCCACGTTGCGCCATAGTTTGACGCGATGCACGTGTTCCTCCGGCGTTCCTGGATACGCCAGCCAGCCACTCATGTGCTGGCCGATCCACTCCGGTGACTGCTGTGACAGCCCGGCGGACAGCAGGGGTGGCGTTCGGGTATCCGGTAAAATGGCCTGGCCCGGTGACAATCGCGAGTCCTGTTTGCCGGTCAGAATCTCCACGCTGTTCCGGAAGGCTTGTCCGCGGTTTTCATAGTCTGCGCCAAACAATGGGTATTCCGAGGGGCGGTCTCCGCTCGCCACGCCTAGCATCAAGCGGTCCTGGCTCAGTGCCTGAACCGATGCCGCTGATTTGCGTACGATCCAAGGGCTGCGCAGCGGGAGAACCACTGCTGCTGTGCCAAGCAGAATGTTTCGGGTTATCCCGGACAGGAAACCCAGATACACCAGTGGATCGAACACCTGGGCGGCGTCGCCGAACGACGGGTCGTAAAGAGGCACATCCCGAATCCACAAGGCCCTGAACCCCAGTTCGTCGGCCAGTCTGGCGAGGGACGGATGTTGGCTGAGATCCGGCACACCAAACGGCCGCTTGTCGAGCATGCGTTGACGCTGGCCATCCTGGGTCCAGTCGTTGTCTAGCGGAAGCTCCAGCCCAATGGTCAGGGGGCAGGCGGTTAGCTTTGAAAGCGTCATAGTACACCTCAATGGGCCTCCCTTCCGGGAGGCCTCTGATGGTTTAGGCCGTAGCCGGTTCCCGGTTATCCAGTGTTGAGGAAATCCGGGTCAGGAGCAGGGCGCTCAGTACAATTACTCCACCAATCCAGGGCGTGTTCATCAGCCCCATATCCTCGACCACGTGCCCACCGAGCCAGGCGCCGCCGGCAATGCCGATGTTGAATGCAGCGATGTTCAATCCAGACGCAACGTCAACAGAATGGGGCGTATAGCGCTCTGCAAGTTGAACCACGTAGACCTGCAGGCCAGGTACGTTGCCGAAGGCAAAGGCGCCCCAAATGAGCAGGGTGATGACTGCGGCAACTGGATTGTAGGCCGTGAAGCTAAGCACAAAGAGGATGGCGGCCAGGCCACTGAAAATGATGTACAGCGCTGAGGTCGGGCCAAGGCGGTCAGCCAGTTTGCCGCCCCAGATATTGCCAGTGGCTACGGAGATGCCATATACCAGAAGCAGCAGACTGACCATGCCAGGCGCAAACCCGCTGACATCTTCCAGAATGGGTGTCAGATAGGTGAAGGCCGTGAAGGTACCGCCATAGCCGACGGCGGTCATGGCGTACACCAGCAGCAGTCTCGGATGGGTGATAACTTCAAACTGTTGCCGAAGCGTGGCAGGCGCTGATTTCTTCAGGTTTTTCGGCACCAGCAGTGCGCTGCCAATCAGTGCAATGATACCCAGGGCAGCGACGGTCAGGAACGTAGCGCGCCAGCCGAAGGTTTGTCCGATAAACGTGCCCAGTGGCACGCCTGTCACCAGTGCCACCGTCAGGCCGGTGAACATGATGGCGATGGCGCTGGCTTCTTTGTCTTTCGAAACCAGGCTGGTGGCGATCGTTGAACCAATCGAAAAGAATACGCCGTGAGCAAGCCCGGTCAGGATTCGGGCCGTCATCAGCGAGGCGTAATTCGGGGCCATCCAGGCAAGCACGTTACCAATGATGAACAGACTCATCAGGGACAGCAGCACCCATTTCCGATTCCAGCGACCCGTTAATGCGGTGAGTACAGGGGCGCCAACGGCGACACCCAGAGCATACAGGCTGACCAGGAGGCCAGCCGAAGGCAGGGTAACGCCCAGATCCTGGGCGATAGTTGGAACCAGTCCGACGATCACGAATTCGGTGGTTCCAATCGCAAAAGCACTTAACGTCAGTGCGAATAGTGCAATAGGCATAACGGTTCTCCATTGGAGTTGATTGACGTTGCCTAGTGTGGTCTTCCATACTTTTGCGATAAACAGTGCTTTTTGAAAATTACTTTTGCGGATAATGAAAATGAAAAGTCGTTCGGACGATCTCCACTTCCTGCTCGCGGTGGTGGACAGTGGCAGCTTCAGTGGCGCTGCGGAGCAACTGGAGGTGTCCGTAACCCGGGTCTCCCGCGCGGTTACCCGCTTAGAACAGTCCCTGAACACCACGCTTCTGAATCGAACTACCCGCAAAGTGGGGCTGACAGAGGAAGGGCGCTTGTTTGTGGAGAAGGTGCGAGGTGGTTTGGCCGCACTGGAAGAAGCGGAGGAGCAACTCGCCATTCGCAAACAACGGCCAGCCGGGCGCTTGAGGGTAGACGCCGCAAACCCATTTCTGTTGCATCAGATCGTTCCGCACGTACGGGAATTCAGGAGCACCTACCCGGATATTGAGCTCGAATTAACGGCCAGCGACCAGATTGTCGATCTTCTGGAGCGACGGATCGATATCGCGATCCGGATTGGCCCGCTGGACGATTCGACGCTTCATGCCAGAGCGCTCGGCCGCTCGCCACTGTCTGTGGTGGCTTCACCGGGGTATCTTCAGCATCGAGGACAATGCCGCTCTCTTTCAGACCTGGCCCAGCATGAAATCATCGGCTTCACTGCGCCAGAATCGCTGAATCTGTGGCATCTGGGAGAGGGGTTGAAAGTGAGTCCGACCATCCGTGCCAGCAGCGGAGAAACCGTGCGCCAGCTGTGTCTGGAGGGAAACGGACTGGCCTACCTGTCTCATTTCATGATCCGCGAGGATATCGCCTCGGGCAGATTGGTAGAAGTGTTGAACGATCAGCTGGTCCGACCTAATCCCCGTGAACTGGTCAGCGCCGTTTATTATCGGAACACTTCGCTATCGTCCCGCATTCAGGTGTTTCTCGATTTTTTTGAAGATCGCTGGAATGCCAGCAAGGACTGATGTCTTTGCCTGCGTGTGGTAGGAATTACCGGTGCCCGGTTGCAAGCCTCGATAGGCTCTGGCATCTTCCGCGATTTTCTCTCTGTGTTCCCGGCACCGGTTATGAAGATTCTCTATCCGGTTTCGATTCGACCTTGTTTATCCATCAGATTCAGGACTCGTATGAACCAATCAAAAGGCGCCGCTTTTTTTCTCTGGGCAGCGGCATTTTCTGCCATTTTCATGGGCACCATTGGGGCGATTTCGGTATTCGCGAATGCCGGGGCAGAAGTTGTAACCTTCTTCCGCCTGTTTATCGGCGCCGTGCTCATGGCGGTTTATTTGCTGGCTAGCGGGCAACGCCAGAAGGCCTTTATGTGGCCCGGAGGCAAAGTCCTTCTGACCGGCGCGTTTCTGGCCGGGTTTGTAGTTTTTTACATCATGGCCGTTGATTACACGGCGATGGCCAATGCGGTGATGGTGCTATATCTGGCGCCAGTTACTGCCTCGCTGGTGGCTCATTTTCTCCTTGGAGAGCGATTGACCTCACTGGGCGTGGGATTGATAGGCGGGGCACTACTGGGGTTTGCCATGATGATGGAGTTCAATTTCAGCATCAGTGGCCGTGCAGACGAAGCGGTGGGGCTCGCTTATGCCGCGCTGGCGATGCTCTGCTATACCGCCTTCATGCTAACCAACCGCCTGATTGACGACCGTGTTCCGGTATTGACCCGCAGCGGTTACCAGATGCTGGCCGGTGCGCTATGCATGCTGCCGCTGATGGCGCTCGATATAGAACCAATGAGCCTGCATCAATGGGGCTGGCTGGTCGCAGCCGGGATTGTTCCAGGCTTTCTCGCCATCATGTTGGCCGTGATCGCTCTTAAGTCATTGCCGGCCGCAACATTCGGCACACTGGCCTATCTTGAGCCGATTACCGTAGTGGCGCTCGCCTGGGTACTTTTCGATCAAGGCCTGAACAACCTGCAGCTGGCCGGGTGCGCATTGATCATAACCTCAGGCATTGCTCAGGCCTGGCTTTCTACCCGCACCGGCGACTCAGATATGCAAGCGGAGCCTGTCAGGGCAGGCGCTTCCTGACACCCGTAAAAGTTCCCTTCTGATTATGCGGATTTTACGAAAACTCAAATCTGAAAAGGCCAGTTTTTATTCTTTTTAAATGAGCGTAGCTTGACGGTCTGGTTTATTTATCAGACAGAAGGAGCTACCAAATGGTCTCGCGCAGAGTCGTATCCATCATTATCCTTGCCAGTACCGCGACAGTGGCGAATGCGGATAACCATGACACAGGTTCCCTGGTGAATGTCACGTCCGCTGAGGAGGTGGAATGGGGCTACCTCAATCCATTGCGCGGCGTTCTCAGCCCTGGCGCAGCTGATCTCTGGGGAGACCGCACCAGCGGCAGCGCGACAGGAATGCTCGTTAGATTCAAGAAAGGATTCGAGTCCCCGCCCCACATTCATAACATTACTTATCGCGGCGTTGTGATTGAGGGAATGATGCACAATGACGATCCATCTGCAGCCAAGATGTGGATGCCGCCAGGTTCCTTCTGGACTCAGCCCGCCGGTGAAGACCACACCACAGCGGCCAACGGCGAAACTAACCTGATTTATCTGGAGATCGACTCCGGACCTTATCTGGTACAACCCTCTGACGAGCAATTTGACAACGGAGAGCGGCCACTAAACCTGCACGCCGACAACGTCGTCTGGCTCAAGAAAAGCGACCTTCACACCATTAAAGCAGACAATGTGCAGGTCACTCATGTCTGGGGCAGCACTGCTGATATGGGCGGTTCGATGATTAAACTTGGGGCCGGTTTCGAAGGGGAACTGTTGACGGACGCCAGTGAATTCCGGGCTGTGGTTATTGGCGGTGAAGTGTCCTATGACGCTCGTGATCTCGAAGAACCGAAAATCCTAAAAGCTGGAAGCTATCTGGAGTCCATCGGCCACTATACGCACCATCTCGCGAATTCTGGGGATGGGGAAGTTACTTTGTACATCCGCACCAATACCCGCTACTCAGTGCAATAACGCTTATCCCGACCTCGCTGCTGCCCGATCATGAGTGGCCCGGGCGGCAGCTAGCAGACATTCGTGAAGAGGTTCATTAAAGCTGGAACTCAGGGTGCCAGCGGTAATAATGTTCATGGTCAATTGCCTCTGCCCCGGCATTTGGTTCAGTCGAACCGGGCGGACTTTGGGCGAGATTACAGAGGATTCGGGGAGTAGTGCCATGGCCATTCCGGATTCCACTGCGGCGTAGAGATTATCTACGTCGGTGCTTGTCAAAACCGCCTCGTAATTGAGGGAAGCCTGCTTCAGATCAGTGGCGGCCATATCCCTGAGTGCGCAGTCGCTCTCCAGCAAAGCGACGGGCAGCGTGTCTTCTCCAGTTACCGAAAGACTGGACGACGCATACCAGCACAAAGCCTCTGACCAGAGCCTCTGTTCAGGCTCGAACTGCGGCTCACTCGTCACGATGGCTACGTCAAGTTCACCAGTATTCACCATCTCCCGGAGTCTCCGGCTGCGCCCACAGGTGACTCTGGGCACCAGTTCAGGGAAGGCGTCGCGAATTCTGGGAAGAAACTGTTGCAAGAACGTCTGGGCGTAGTCGGTCGGTATTCCAAAGTGCACCTGGCCGCGCAGAGGCTCCAGGCTGAGTGCACTGAGTGTTTCGTTGTTCAGGCGCAGGAGCCTGTCGATGTAGCCGAGCAACGTCTTGCCGGGCTCGGTGAGCCTGATGCCCTGATTGCTGCGCTCCAACAGTCGATGGCCCAGATGCTCTTCCAATCGCTTTATCTGCATGCTGACAGCCGCCTGGGATCGGTAAAGACGGCTTGAGGCCTCTTTGAAACCACCAACTTCTACCACGACGGCAAAGGTGTTCAACAGGTCCAGATCCAACAGAGGTTTCATGGTGGGGCGCCTTTGCTTGTGATTTAGATAATCTGAATAACGCTATCACTAATATTCGTTTGAGTGAATCACCTTTGGGCTTTATGATCGATCCAAGCTGCTGTCGCTGATCATAATTTGATCGCGTCAATTGATCCTGAATCGATGAGGAGCCCGCCCTGTGAATCAGATCGAACTTCCTGAAACTATGTCAGCCGTTGTTCTTACTGGCCACGGAGGTCTTGAAAAACTTGAATATCGCGAAGATATCAAGGTGCCCAGACCCGGTTTGGGCGAGGTTTTGATCAGGGTTGGTGCAAGTGCGATTAACAATACCGACATCAACACCCGCACAGGCTGGTATTCCAAGGGCGTGACAACCGGCACGGAGGAAGGCGCTGCCAGCGGCTTCGCGTCGGCCAATCAGGACGATGGCGCCTGGTCGGGGAAGCCACTCAATTTCCCACTGATTCAGGGTGCCGATGTTTGCGGTACCATCGTTGCAGTGGGAGACAGCGTGGACTCAGGCCGAATTGGCGAAAGGGTACTGGTTCGCCCCATGCAGCAGGCGCCGGATAACCCGTCCTCTTACAACCTGATCACGTTTGGTTCCGAATGCAACGGTGGCTACGCCGAGTATGCCGTTGCAAGATCCAGCGAAGTTTTTACAGTGAATAGTTCATTGAGCGATGCAGAACTCGCTTCATTCCCATGCGCTTACTCGACCGCTGAAGGCATGCTAGAAAAGGCTGACCTTAAAAACGGTGAACGGATACTCATTACCGGCGCCTCGGGCGGTGTCGGGTCAGCTGCTATCCAACTGGCCAAGCGCCGGGGAGCTGAAGTCGTCGCCGTCTGTGGCGAGTCCAAATTTGAGGAGGTTCGCGGGCTCGGGGCGGATTTTGTCATTGCACGGGGGCAGTCGCTGGTGAATAGCCTGGAGAAAGACAGTATTCAGGTGGTGGCAGATCTGGTGGCAGGTCCCCAATGGCCGGAACTGTTAGAGGTATTGGCAAGGCGTGGTCGGTATGTGGCTTCAGGTGCTATTGCAGGGCCGATGGTGGAGCTGGATGTTCGCACACTGTACTTGAAAGATCTGAGCCTGTTGGGTTCCACCTGGCAGCCCAAAAAGGTGTTCGAGAATCTGATTGGCTACATTGAGCGGAATGAAATTCGCCCCGTGGTGGCAAAAAAATACGCTCTGCGTGATGTTGTAAATGCCCAGAAGGATTTTATGGCCAAACGCTTCTCGGGCAAACTGGCGATTGAGGTCGCCAACCAGAATCTCTGAACAAGAGACCAGCGAGTCCGGCGAACCTTGTGGTTGCCGGATCGAAACGTTATCGCTTCGAGGGGCCGACCAGCTCTTCGATAGCCGTAACTATCGATGCGCACTTCGCTCCACTCATTGCGTCCGGATGCGGCGGGCCGAACTGTCCCTTGTCGTTGTCGAAATAAAGGCCTGAGGCACCGGCAAACTCTTCTGAAAGCGCCGCTCGAACGAGGACGTCTGCTCCGATCGACAGGCTTTTCCCCGCAATGCCGAAGCCTTCTTTAACCATTTTGGATGCCAGCAAGGACCCCGGATTAACGGCCACGAATACCGGTCCTTCGTTGCCGTATGATGCGGCCAGCGCATTGTTCCACATGGTCAGTGCCAGCTTGCTTTGGGCGTAGGCCTGCATGTCTTCCAGAAGCCGTTTTTTCCCTCGAAGAGCGTCCATCTCTACTGGGGCCTGTGCCGCAGACGACAGGTTAATCACCCGTGAAGTTGGGCTCATGATTGGTAGAAGGCTTTTTGTCAGCAGGTACGGGGCGATCGTATTCACCGCAAACCGAACATCCAGTCCGTCCTGGGTGACGGTTTCAGGAACACGCATGACACCGGCGTTGTTGATGATGACGTCCAACTGGTCATGCTCTTTGGTGATGGCGTCTGCCAGTGAATCCACTTCAGCCCGGCGCGAGAGATCCGCTTTGTAGGTGTAGATCAGTCCCGCACCTGCACCGTTAGCCAACGTTTTTTCTGTCGTCGCCAGCTTCTCTGCGCTCCTTCCGTGCAACAGCAATATGTGGCCCTCGGAATAGAGACGCTTTCCGGTTTCCAGCCCGATGCCATCCGTAGCGCCGGTGATCAATATTTTCTTGGTCATGGTTTGTGTCCTTATTCTGGGAATTCAGGGAGCAGGTCTTCTGCCAGGTACAGTAGCGTTTCTTCAATATCCGCCCGGTTAAATCGTAGGTTCAGCGCTACATGGTTTACGCCGATTTCTTCCAGTGATTTCAGGTAAGTCTTCAGGAACTTCATGCCCGATCTGAAGCCCAGATGGATGGGCTGAGGTGGTGCATCGGGGTCTGCCAGAAGATCAATGTACAGGGATTGCATCACAGGCTTTGAAAACCCTGTTCCACTGGGAATACTCTCACGCCAAGACCTCACGGCGTTTGCCTGGTCGTCGATGTTCCGCGGGTAAGTAATTAACCCATCAGCGTGGCGGGCACCCCATTGCGGCGCTTGTTGGCTACCGCCGGTAATCAGCATCGGAATCTTTCCTGCCGTTGGCTTTGGTAACAGATCTATCTCACCGTTGGTTTGGCCATAACGGTTTTCGAACGCTGGCGCGCTATGGGCCATCTCACAGATGTATTCGAAACTGTCCCGAAAACGCTCGCCCCGGTTTTCGAAGGTCTCGTTGAGGGCAGGGTATTCATCGGGGCGGTCGCCGGATGCGATCCCGAGTATCAGACGACCACCGGACAGTTGATCGGCCGTTGCTGCGGCTTTCGCAACGTGAGCCGGGTGTCGAAGCGACAATATCAGGCTCGCGACACCCAGGGCGATATGTTCCGTTTGCCCCGCCAGAAAACCGAGGTAAACGAACGGATCGAATACTTGGCCGGCATCACCGAACGAAGGCACATTGAACGGGACATCGCGCAACCACACGGCCGAAAAACCGGCCTTCTCCGCCAATCGGACGCGTTCAAGGTGGCGCTCCATCGTCGGCACGGGTCCCTTGGTATAACTCTCCAGCGGAGCAACCAAACCAACACTCAACCGATTTGGCTGAAACACCTGATTGTAGCCACGATTGATCCGGACAAATGTCGTTGTGCTCTCGTTCAGTGCCGGCATCTGTTAAACCTCCACGACGACCTTGCCGATGGCCTGGCCACTGGTGAGACGATCATGGGCCATGCCCGTTTCGGAAAGACTGAATGCCTGCTCATCTAGAAACGGCTTGACGTCTCCCTGATCCACAATCTGTGCCAGTTGAGCCAGAGTGTTGCCGTGTGCTTCCCGATGATGGTTGTGCAGCATGGGAATCAGCATGAAGACAACATGAACCGACAGGCCTTTGAAGTGAGCGGTGGTCAGGTCCAGCTCAAGCATGGCGACAGTCGTAGCCACATGGCCATTCAGAGAGGCGGCTTCAAAGCTGTTGGTCATATTTTCGCCGCCAACCGTATCTAAAACCACATCGAATCCGGCACCTCCTGTATGGGCCTCAACATAGTCCGCGACGGTTTCAGTTTTGTAGTCAATCGGCGTAGCGCCGTAGCCTTTGATGATGTCGAATGCCTTTTCACCGGAAGCCGTTGAATACACAGTGGCGCCAAAGTGCTTGGCCAGCTGAACTGCGACATGGCCCACACCACCGGTGCCACCGTGCACCAGCACTTTTTGTCCGGCCTTAATGCCGGCCCTTTGCAGGCCTTCAAAGGCGGTGATCCCAACCAGCGGCAATGCCGCCGCTTCACGCATCGTCAGGCTCTTGGGTTTGTGGGCAATCAGCCGGGCGTCGGCGGGCATGTACTCAGCCAAGGCGCCCGGCAGATCGGCAAGGCCACCAGCACATCCGTAAACTTCGTCGCCGGGTACAAAACCGGTCACGCCTTCACCCACGGCTTCAATGGTTCCAGCGAAGTCCATGCCAAGCACGGCCGGCAGATCCGGTGACAGCGGGAGATCTTTTCCCATCTTGCGAATCATGGTGTCGACGGTGTTGATGCTCGTAGCCGCAACGCGGACGATGACCTGGCCCGGCTGTGCTGAAGGCGCAGCCATGTCGGCCTGCTCAAACGCTGCCTCCGGGCCGTACTGATTAAGAACCATTGCTTTCATTGTGTGACTCCAGTTTTGCAGGTGATTTGTCCAAGCGACTAAGAACAGACTAAAGGGTCGCGAAAACCGAATAAATAACCAATAATGGTTTTCAGAATTCGTAAAATGGATATAAATTCATGGACACCGAAGGAATAAAGCTGTTTGTGCTGGCGGCTGAAAAACTCAACATTAGCGCCGCCGGACGGGAACTGGGGATGCCGCCAGCCGTTGCCAGCGCCAGGTTGGCCAAGCTTGAAAAGGCCGTTGGAGCAGACTTGCTGCGCCGTTCAACCCGTAAAGTGGCGCTGTCTACTGAGGGCGCAGAGTTCCTGCCTTTTGCCAAGGAGATTCTGGCCCAAGAGAACGCGGCGATGGCCGCGATGGGGTTTGGCAATGAGCATGTGTCTGGCACTCTGCGATTTACCGCATCGAGCACCTTCGCCCAACAATACATCGTGCCATTGGTGCCAGAGTTTTTGGAGATGTATCCGGGTCTCAATCTGGACCTACGATTGTCCGATATGGAGCTGGACCTCATTCAGGGCAGTTTCGACCTGGCTCTGAGGGATGCTGTGTTGCCAGACAGCAATCTGAAAGCGCGGAAACTTGCTGATGATCGACGCATATTCTGCGCCTCCCCCGAGTACCTCGCGAAATGGGGAACGCCGAAACACCCGGACGATTTGCATTCTCACCAGTTGGTCGCCTTCAAATCCCAGGCCACGATTGCGTTGGTCGGGCCAGAGGGAAGAAAAGAGCAGCTGGACCCTCGTAATTTGCAGAATCGACTCATCATTGATGACGGCTTGAGTTACAAGATTGCGACCATGGAGGGAGCGGGGATTGCTCTCCATGCGCTATGGAGCGTCCACCGAGAACTTTCTGCAGGAACTCTGGTGCAGGTTCTTCAAGACTACCGGATGGACGCTGAGCCGGCGCTTTGGCTGGTGTACCCGAAATCCAATGTGTTGACCGCAAAGGTCCGGGTGTTCATTGATTTTCTGGTAGAGAGAATAGGTCTGAGGCCGCCATGGCTGGGGTGACCTTACCTAAGCAGAAATCGGTTTAGCTAGCGGGGGCAGGTCATAGAGATGCTTTTGAAATACCCAGAAAAGATGGCCAATGCCATCTTTTCCGGTCACGCTGGTCATTCCTGAATTTCGGCTGAAAACACCTCAACCAAATAATCAATCATTGCCCGGACTTTAAGGGGTAACCGCCGATCAGGCGAGAACAGCACGTATAGCCCGCCTGGCTCCAGTGGTGGATGGTCCAGGCTCAGGGATGTCAGTTCGCCGTTTGCCAGGGCCTCCGCCACGATGAACTCGGGTTGATAGATAATGCCCTGGCCCCGAATGGCGGCCGCCATCAAGGCGTCGCCATTGTCGGCCCTGAGGTTGCCCTTTACCGGAATTTCCAATTCACCATGGTGACCGAACGCCCAGAAACCCTTGCTCTGAAACGGAGACAGGGTATAGCTCAGGCAGTTGTGGCTGGACAGGTCATACACGCGCCGAGGTGTACCGTGCTTCGCGAGGTACTCCGGAGCCGCACAGACTTTCATGGGGCTATCTCCCAGGCGCCGCGCTCTGAGATCGCTGTCCGCCAGATAGCCCACGCGGAAAATCAGGTCCCAGCTGCCATCAAATAGATTGTGCCGCGAATCACTCAGCCCCAGTTCAACGTCCACCATCGGATACCGCTCGGTAAATCCGGGGATCAGTGGAGCAATGAACCGAAGCCCGAAGGAGAGTGGAACATTCACCCGCAAACGCCCCTTTGCTTCTTGCCGCTGGGCGGAAATATCAGATTCCACTTCGTCCAGGTCCTGAAGAATGCGCTGGCATCCCTCCAGATATTCCCGACCAGGATCAGTCAGGGACAGTCCTCTGGTTGTCCGATGGAGCAGCTTCACTCCAAGTCTCGCTTCAAGGGCATCGACATGTTTGGTTGCCATAGCTGGTGACATGCTCAGTGTCCGTCCCGCAGCCGACAGACTGCCGAGAGAGGCCGCCTGGACAAAAACGCGCATACTGGTATACCGGTCCAATGTTTACTTCCTACTCTCAGTTAAAGCTCTCCTGTGATTATAGCCGGTTCTAAGATATTCAGGTGCGAGCTATAGTTTTGCATCTTAAATGACTCAATACTTTTCCGGGATTTTAAAGATCGATGATTCAAGACAGCAAAACTCGATATGGCACCATCAGCAAGTTTCTGCATTGGTCTATGGCGTTACTTGTGGCCTGGCAGGTTCTGAAGTTCGGGGATCGCATTTCTGATGGCGAGCACTGGGTTGGGCAAACGCTGGTTCCCTGGCACATATCGATCGGAACATTGCTCCTGGTGCTGATTGTCGTGCGCCTGTGCTGGGCGGTCCGTCAGCGTGTTCGGAGACCTGCACCGAACGCGTCAATTGCAAAGCTGGTCAAGGCCGGCCATGGATTGTTGTATCTGGCCCTTCTGCTGATGCCTGTTACCGGTATTTTGGTGATGCTTGGCGGTGGTTATGGGGTGACAGCTTTTGGCATCGAGATTTTACCCAAAGGTGATGGGCTGGACTGGGCAAAAGCCCTTGGAGGGTTGCATTCTCCTTTAGCCTGGCTACTTTCAGCGCTGGTTGTAGGCCACGTTGTCATGGCGCTGGCCCATCACTTCTTGAAGGGCGACGGTACCCTTAAGCGCATGGTGTGACCCGATCAACGAGGAGATAACGGTTTGGCTAAACCTCAGGCGAGAGAACTCGAAGTAAGAAGGCGTTCGTGGGTGACGAAAAACATGCTCCGAATCACTCTAGGTGGCGATGGGCTGAAGGATTTTCCTCCAGGGCAGGAGAGTGCCTATATCAAGCTGCTGTTTCCTCAAGGCGGTGATGCTCGTCCCCTGATGCGAACCTACACTGTCCGCCATCAGCGTTCCGATGAGATCGACGTCGATTTTGTCATGCACGAGGACCATGGTCCGGCTTCTGCCTGGGCCAGTGAAGCCGAGACCGGGGACAAGATTCTGGTGGCAGGCCCCGGTGCCCGGAAGCTGATCAGTCAGGAAGGGAACTGGTTCCTGTTGGCAGCCGACATGACGGCACTTCCGGCCCTTAGCGTCAATCTGGAACAACTTCCCGACGATGCCCGAGGTTACGCCGTAATCGAAGTTCGCGAGGAAGCCGACATTCAGTCCTTGAAGCATCCGCCTGGACTGAAAATCCACTGGGTCATCAATGCAAAACCATGCCCTGAGGGGCGCCCTCTATTGGAGAAAGTGCAGTCTTTGGCTGTTCTTCCGGGCACACCTTCGGTATGGGCAGCCTGCGAATTCGGCTCTATGCAAGCTTTAAGGCGATATTTGCGCCAAAGCTTTGATGTACCAAAGGCGCAGTTTTATGTGTCCAGCTATTGGAAGATAGGCCAGACGGAAGATGGTCATAAGCAAGCAAAACAACGTGATAGCGAGGAATCTTCGACTTCGCCTTAATGACGTGTCAGGCGTGTGACGGCTCAATAATTGCTGCACATATAGCCCCCAAGCAATACGAAAGCCATAGTCCCCAGAAACAAGGAGATGAACGTCTATGCGACAGTCGATGACCGGTCCGTTGAAGGCAATTTGTTTGATAGCAGTGTTGCTTTTTAGTAGTGCGGCACACGCACAATCTCGCTGGTCGGACGCAGCACCGTTGCCGTCGCCGCGACAGGAAATATACGCAATCACATATAACGGTATGATTTATACCGCCGGGGGTATTGCAGATGGAGCGTCTGCGGTTCGCAACGAGTTTAACGCCTTTGATCCGCGGAAGGACCTATGGCTTGAGCTCTCTGATTTGCCCGCCCCGCGCCATCACATAACCCTGTCAGCGCTTGACGGTGTAATTTATGCGGTGGGCGGGTTTTCCGGCGGGTTCCCCAATTGGAAGCCGGAAACGTCGGCCTATGCCTATGACCTTGAGGGGGGTGAGTGGAAAACACTTCCAGCTTTACCTGTCGCGCGCGGTGAGCATGTCTCGGTGACCGCAGCCGGAAAGATCTACGTGATCGGCGGGCGGGTCGGTGAAACGCCGAACGCCGCGCATTACAAGGATCACCGCGATACCAGTCGCGTCGACGTCTTCGATCCGAACACCCAAACCTGGTCTCGCGGTACCGACGCGCCAACCGCCCGAAACAGTGCGGCTAGCGCAGTAATCGGTGACAAAATTTACGTTGTGGGTGGCCGGCAGTATCTTGAGCAGCCAAACGGCGACGCAGCAAATGTAAACGTCGCATCACTCGAAGTCTTCAATACAAAGACCGGTCTGTGGTCGCGGAAGGCTCCGATGCCGAAGGCTGCTGGTGGCATCGCCGCAACAGCACTCGACGGCCGACTATACGTTTTCGGTGGCGAGCAGTGGACGCCTACCAAAGAGGTGTTTGCCAACGGTTGGGTTTATGATCCGTCTGCAGACGCCTGGGAAAGTCTGCCTGATATGAAGACGCCACGACATGGAGCGGCGGCCGGTGGCATTGCGGGACGCATATTTGTTTTCGGCGGGGCCACCGAAACCGGAGCAGGCTACGTGGCTGTGAACGAGGTACTGGCCGTACAGCCATGACCAGAAAGTCTGGCGATGTCTGTGGTATGTGAGGTCCACTGCTTCGATTACGGCGCCTGTCTTGATTGCCGTTACTCTTTGAACAGGTGTTTTCGGTGAAAACGGAGATGCGACTCAATGAAGCTACTGATGAAATAGTAGCTATGGTCGTAGCCCTGCCGAAAATTCAACTCAAGAGGGTAATTGGTGATCTCGGCCGCAGTCATTAGGGCCTCAGGATGAAGTTGTTCCGTAAGGAAATTGTCTGCGTCCCCCTGGTCGACTAGGGCTGGCACGAACTGACGGGACTCCCGCATTAGCATACTGGCATCGTAATCGGCCCAGCGAGAGGTGTCTTTACCCAAATAGGCGGTGAAGGCTTTCTTCCCCCACGGGCAGTTGACCGGATTGCTGATCGGGCTGAAGGCTGACACCGACTGGTATCGGTCGGAATTACGCAGAGCCAGGACCAAAGCTCCGTGACCACCCATTGAATGTCCGGCGATCGAGCGCTGATCAGTGACGGGAAAGACAGGCTCAATCAATGCTGGCAACTCATTCAAAACATAATCGTACATGTGGTAATGCTGGTTCCAAGGGCCTTCTGAGGCGTTGACATAGAAGCCTGCACCCTGGCCAAGATCGTAACTTTCATCGTCCGGAACGTGTTTGCCCCGTGGGCTAGTGTCCGTTGCCACAATGGCAATGCCTAGCTCTGCAGCAACTCTATGGGCCCCGCCTTTATTCATGAAGTTCTCATCGGTGCACGTTAGGCCGGACAGCCAGTAAAGTACCGGTACTCTTTGCCCGTTCGCGACCTGAGGTGGCAGGTAAATTGCGAAACGCATGGCGCAGGCGAGACTTTCGGACTGGTGACGGTACTGTTTATGCCAACCGTCAAAACTTTTGTTGCTGCTCAGGTTTTCAATTGCCACAGGAAGCTCCATCGGTCAATGGGCCGCCGGTCCGGTTGGACAAGCGGCCGCCAGGGTTACTTGTCGAAATGGATGACGCTACGGATGCTCTTGCCTTCATGCATCAGCTCGAAGGCTTCATTGATATCATCCAGGCCCATGGTGTGGGTGATGAAATCATTGAGCTTGAACTCGCCCTGCAAGTAGCGCTCGACAATACCGGGTAGCTCAGAGCGACCCTTGACGCCACCGAAAGCGGAACCTTTCCAGACTCGGCCGGTGACGAGCTGGAATGGACGGGTGGAGATTTCCTGGCCAGCCCCGGCGACACCAATGACCACTGACTCACCCCATCCTTTGTGGCAGCATTCCAGGGCAGATCGCATGACGTCGACGTTGCCGATACATTCGAAGGAATAATCTACACCGCCCTCAGTCAGCTCGACGATCACTTCCTGAATGGGCTTTTCGTAGTCTTTGGGATTGATGCAATCTGTCGCGCCCAACTGACGAGCCAGGTCGAACTTGCTCTCGTTAATGTCGATGGCAATGATTCGGCTGGCCTTGGCCATGGTTGCACCGATGATGGCAGACAGACCGATACCGCCGAGCCCGAAGATCGCAACAGTAGCGCCTTCTTCAACCTTGGCGGTGTTCATGACCGCACCCATACCCGTGGTCACTCCGCAGCCCAGCAGGCAGACTTCTTCCAAGGGTGCTTCTTTGTTGACCTTGGCGAGGGATATTTCTGGCAGTACGGTGTATTCGGAAAAGGTGGAACAGCCCATGTAGTGATGGATAGGCTGGCCGTCCTTGTAGAAACGGCTGGTACCGTCGGGCATCAGGCCTTTCCCCTGGGTTTCGCGGATTTTTCCGCAAAGGTTGGTCTTCCCGGAGAGGCAGAATTTGCACTCGCCGCACTCTGGCGTATATAGAGGGATAACGTGGTCTCCGATCTCGACGCTTGTCACTCCTTCACCAACCGCTTCCACGATTCCGCCACCCTCGTGGCCTAGGATCGCTGGAAAGTTACCCTCTGGGTCCTCTCCGGAGAGCGTGAAGGCATCGGTGTGACACACACCGCTTGCGATGACTTTCACCAGCACCTCTCCCGCTTTCGGAGGCATCACATCCACTTCTTCGATTGACAGTGGCTGACCGGGGCCCCAGGCAATTGCCGCTTTCGATTTGATCATCTCAGCCATAACTCTCTCCTTTACTCACATTTGGAAGGCGGGAAACCGCCGGACTCGTCAGCTCATTGTATTTATTTCGTGTTTATTGATAATGGGGCTTTATATTAATTCACCATTACCAATGTGGAATAATTGTGCTGGTGAAAGCTGACGAAGGCAGGGGTATGTACCATTGGGAAGGCGTGAACGAATTCGTCGCTGTGGCGGAAACAGAAAACTTCACCCGGGCCGCCAAAAGGCTGGGCATTTCGACTGCCCAGGTCAGCCGCCAGATCAGTGCGCTTGAAGCCCGGCTATCCACTCGTCTTTTCTATAGAACGACTCGAAGGGTTTCCGCGACCGAGGCCGGGGAGATTTATTACCAGCATTGCCGACAGGTGCTGGAAGCTCTCGAAGAGGCGGAGCGCTCAATCACGAATATGCAGTTGGTACCACGGGGCAGGTTGAAACTAACGGCCCCGGTGACCTACGGCGAGAAGTCGATAGCCCCCCTGCTCAACGACTTTTTGATGCGCTATCCAGAGCTCGAAGTAGAGGTGAACCTTACTAACCAGACGCTGGACCTCGTGGCCGAGGGTTACGATCTCGCAGTGCGGCTCGGTAAGCTCGAAGACTCCACCCTGATGGCCAGGCGTCTAGCGTCCCGGACACTTTTCGTTTGCGCCTCCCCGGCTTATCTATCGGCCCGCGGAACACCGCATTCCCTGTCCGAGCTTGCGCACCACAACTGCCTTCTGGGCAATCTGGATTATTGGCGTTTCCAGGAAGCGGGCCAACCGCGCAATGTGCGGGTAAGCGGCAATATCCGTTGTGACAGCGGCAGAGCGCTGTTGGATGCGGCTCTAAAAGGCATAGGCATTGTTCAGTTGCCGGATTACTACGTAAAGCGGGCCTTGGATTCGGGTGCGTTGGTACCGCTGCTGACTCACTATCAGGAGGATGACGACGGTATCTGGGCGGTGTATCCCCATAACCGTCACCTGTCGCCGAAGGTGAGGATGCTGTTGGATTTTTTTGTGGAGTCACTTGGCTCGTAGGGACGTGAACACCGATAGGATTATCAGTTAAACGCCAGGGTTTGGCCCGAACTTCTTTCAACGGAATGCTGCCTACCAAGTGTGCTAGAACACTCTGGATATAGCTATTGCGAATACTGCCGCGGTGAGGACGTCGACGCCCTCCGTAGGATGACCAAACGAAGTGCTCAACCCGTGACACTGAGAATCAGAGGGTTACGGCTCGAATTCCACCTTTCCACACAAAATGCTTACAGTGGCGTATACGTATTTCGTGAGCCGGCTTGGTTAACGATGTGTCGTAAAGAGATAAATGCGGGGGCTAGCTTATCTCCGCAGAGTAAGCCTTGGGAGTAGTGCCAAACCAACGCTTGAAGGCCTTGTAAAAACTGCTGGGGGTTCTACCCCGTTTCCACGGACGGTTTTAAAACGGCGAACAGCTT
>TARA_B100000749_G_scaffold46158_1_pt1 | contig 25260 bp, 27 predicted proteins | sample TARA_B100000749 | Tara Oceans TARA_B100000749 (sample SAMEA2621232) | marine metagenome | biome: marine biome (ENVO:00000447); feature: mesopelagic zone (ENVO:00000213); material: "saline water (ENVO:00002010), including plankton (ENVO:xxxxxxxx)" | depth 800 m
CCTCCAATGTCACCCCGAGGAGCGCCGTAAACCGGCGAGGAATCTCGTTTAAGTGGAAAACACAGCGCAGCTGGAAAAGGATCCATCGCCACACCTGGGGTGACGGTGGGGCGGCGATCGCTCTGACTACCCGACCCCATTGTCATTCTGATGAACGCCGCAGGCCGACGAGGAATCTCATTGCTGGTGAGAAGGACAGTTCGAGAACAACGAGACTCCTCGCTACACTCGGGGTTACAGAGGGGTGGCGTCTGCTGGGGTTAGGTTATTTTTGTGTTTAAATTACCCGCCTGATAAGATATTTAGAGTTGCCGAATATCCAAAAATCGGCACCTTAGGCGTTGCGAGAAACATGAAGATACTGGTCATAAACGACGACGGAATCACAGCCCCAGGCATCTGGGCCGCGACTCGGGCCCTGCGGCAGGTCGGCGAGGTCGTCGTCGTGGCCCCGGATCGGCAGCAGAGCGGCGTAGGCGCCAGCCTGACCCTCCATGCCCCGGTTAAGGCCGATCCTTGGAGCGTCCAACCAGAGTTCCAAGACGGTTCCGAGGACGGAAAAGACGGGATCTATCCGGTCAGCGCCTTTGCGGTGGAGGGCACCCCCGGTGATAGTTGCATCCTGGCGTTGGAAAACCTGGTCAAGGACGTGGACCTGGTGGTCTCCGGGATCAACGCCGGGTCAAACGTCGGCTGGGACGTCATGGTTTCGGGGACGGTCGGCGGAGGTTTGCAGGGTTTCATTCGAGGCATCAACACCATTGCAATCTCGGTGGCGGCGGTGACCAACACCAAATACGACATCGCTGAGAAGATCCTCAAGCCGCTCGCCGAAAAATTCAAGGACTATTCCGGAGACACCCTGTTTCTGAACGTAAACATCCCCAAGATTGAGATGTCCCAGGTGACTGGAGTACGGGTTACCCAAATGGGAAGCCGGTCATGGGGCGAGAATGTTAGGGCTGAGAACGTGGGGCCCGAGAAACGGTATTGGATCTCCAGGAACAAGTCTATCAGTGATACACCTGCACCTGACAGCGATATCGCCGCCCTGAAGAACAACTGCATCTCCATCACGCCACTGCGGCTCGGATTGGGCGACGATGCGGCCATGCCAGCCTTGGAATCACTGCTCGGCGACATCCCCCAGCAGATGTTGAACCGGCCCGACTAGCCCGGTTACCAGAGCTTCCGTCATTCCAGCGAAAACTGGAATCCGATCTATAACGATCGTTGTTCGACGGTGTCTCCCCTAACGTGTCATCTAGGTAGGGAACGTCGGGACGATTCATCCAAGTTTCCACTGTAACTGGGCTAACTAGCGCGGATGTTCTCCGGTGCCAAGGCCAGACCGACGCCAATCATGCTTTCTTGGGTGATCAGCTCCGCTAATTGCTCCTCGCTCATGCCATCGGTCCCAGCAGGACGCATGGGGAGCACCAGGTAACGGTAATCGGCGCTGCTGTCGATGACCCGCACCTGGACAGCTTCATCGATCGCGGTCCCAAATTCTTGCAGCACGCCCCTGGGGTCGACGACCACCTTCGAGCGGTAGGCCAGTTCCTTGTACCAGGCGGGTGGCCGGCCGATGATGGCCCTAGGGAAGCACGAACAAAGCGTGCAGACCGCCATGTTGTGGACTTCGTCGGTGTTCTCTACCACCGTGATCTTGGGCGAAGTCTCGGGGAGATCGTATCCTAATTCCAGGAAGGCGGACTCAGCATCGGCCAACAGGCGCTTCTTGTACTCCGGGTCTACCCAGGCGTGGGCTAGGATTTTGGCGCCGTCTTTCGGCGAGCGGGAGTCGATCTTATCGGCCATTGTCAAGATGTCGTCCAACGTGCAGACGCCTTTCTCGATCAACAGTGCCTGCATCGCCGCAGCCCGCAAAGAGTAATACTCCGCGTTGTCTCCGTGTCCATGCCCATCGTGGTGTCCGTTCTCGGCCATTGGGTCCTCTCCTGCCCTTCCGGGGGACTAGATGGTTTCCAGCCAGTGTTCGTAGATGTCTATGAGGAGCTTATCGCTGGCTGACCCTTTGTAGTCATGCCAGAGGTCTGTTTGGGCGAATTCAACTTGGTACAGCGGTTGGGCCGGGAGCCCGTCACCGCCATAGGCCAGGGACTCTGGGTTCGGGAACGCGCCCCATAACGTGTCGATCTTGCCCTGTTTGCCCTGGACGTATTCCGGCGTCCGGAAATGGGTTGGTGGTACGCCCACCCTGATGCGGACCTGGTCGCCGACCTTGAACTTTGCTGCCGCTTCACCTGCCACGGTTAGCTCTGTTCCTGCTTCAGGTCGGCCACTTTGGCGTCGATCTCTTCAGTGGTCATGACGCCCTGCTCAACCAGCAGCATCTCCATAGCGGCCGTCCACTTTTCGTAGTAGGCCAGTGACTCGTAGGTCGTCAGGTCCAGGCTCTCGATTGCCCGGCGCAACTGGTCGGTGTTCTTGAGTCCCTTGTCGCCAAGCACGCCGTTCAGCGCGTCAACCTGGCGCTCCCATTCCTCCATCTCGTGCTCGGAATGGTCAACGGAATCGTCGTTGGGCCAACCGCCGCGGTCGTGTACTTTAGGCATCATCAGCTCCTACAGTTGCTGGCAAAGGCGAATATGCGCACATGGTAAATGTGATGCAGAGAGTTGGCAAGGGATTCCCCGAAGCTGACAGCTGTGAGCTTTACACCCACATCTTGGCCACGTCGATGGCCCGCATGAATTCCACGTTGGGAAAGGACTTGATGTGCTCGATCAGACGTTCCAGCATCAGCAGCCGGCCCGGACGGCCGATGTACTGGGGGTGCATGGTCAGGGTGAAGGCCCGGCCATAGCGGTAGAGACCTTTGAACTCGGCGGCCCAGGTGCCGTAGACCTCATCGGGGTTGCGCATGGGTCCCAGCCGGTTGGCCACGGGCGCGTAGACGAAGTTCGGCGCGTCGTCCAGCAGCCAGTGGATGGGCAGTTCAACGATGGTCTTACCGTTGGCGGGGGAGTCGACGATATACGGCGCGTCGTCGCCCATCAGGCTGCTGTCGTAGATGAAACCGTGCTCGGTCAATATCTCCAACGAGTGTTCGCTCAGTTCCCAACTGGGGGAACGGTAGCCCAGGGGTTTCTCGCCAGTAATGCCGCTTAGGATGCGGATGCCAGACTCAATCACATCGATCTCTCGCTCACGGGTCAGGGAGGATGGCGGCTCGTGCATGTAGCCGTGGTGAGCGACCTCGTGGCCCCGGCGGGCTATCTCGCGGACCATGTCTTCGTGGGTCTCGGCTACGTAACCCGGTACGTAGAAGCTGGCTGGTATACCGTGGGCCTCTAACATGTCCAGGATGCGGGGCGTGGCGACCGAGGGGCCGTATTCGGCCATGGACATCAAGCTGGGGTGATATGCATAACTGGGGTCGCGGTTTAACCATGACGACACGCCGTCTACGTCGAACCCTAGAAGCACTACGCACTGCGTCTCACCGGGCCATATTCCCGACATAGCTCTCCCCCTTTGCTTGAATCCGCCTCGAGTCTGATTGGGAGACATTCTAGTCCAAGGAGACCGCCCGGGGAAGGGGCGGTGGCCCGATGTGATCAGATGACGCGCCACGCGGGACCGCAAAGGCTACGACATGCCTGATGCGGGCACCACTTCTTCGACGATCTCCAAGATTTCTTCGATGGAGACAGGCTTGCTTAAACAGGTTTTGGCGCCTTCTGACAATGCTTGTTCGATCAGAGACTCCACCGCATCACCGGTTATCATCACACGATGCACTCAGGTAGGATCTGTTTGATTTCTAAGAATGTCTCTACCCCATCCATGCCGGGCATCCGGATGTCCATGAATATCAGGTCGATATTTCCTTCAGAAGCCATTTCGATTGCTTGGAACCCGTCTTTGGCGGATACGACCTCCCGGCCCTTGCCGATCAAGATGTCTTGAAGCGCCGTCCTGAGGTCTGTGTCGTCGTCCACAACCATGATTTCGCGAGTCATGTATGAGAGCTCCTTGAATCTAACAATATTCGGGGATTCTGGCATCGAACGTAGTCCCGGCAGACTGACCTACGTTGCGGCCGGAACTGATCGTGCCACCATGCCCTTCGACGATCTCTTGGCAGACCGCCAACCCTAACCCAGTACCCTTTACCTTGGTCGTGAATAAAGGGTCAAAGATCTTTTCTAGGTTTTCTTGGCTGATGCCGTCTCCCGTGTCAGAGAAGGTTATCTGCACAGCGCCGTTTACATTTTTGGCTGCTATGGTCAAACAACCTCCGTTGGGCATCGCTTCTTAGGCGTTGTTGGCGAGGTTCAGAAAGACGCGCTGCAGTTGTTCTCCGTCTGCCATGACCGGCTGAATGTCTGACTCGATGTACTTCGGGAAATCGATGTCATCACGCTTGGATAAGGTTTCCAATGCCTGCTCTAGCACTTGAACCAGGCTTGCCTCAACCAACGTGGCCTCTTTCAGCTTGGCGAAGTTCATCAAATCAGCGATGCTTTGGTTGGACTTGTTAATCGGTTATCTGGATGCAATTGTTGAGTTTGGCGTTTCCGTCAAAGATGCCGTTGTTGACTAATTCTTTCTTCAACAGGTAGGCGGCGTTTCTGATGGCGCCAAGGGGATTGCGAAGGTCGTGAGCCGTGCCCGCCGATAGCTGTCTGATCACCGCCAGTTTCTCGCTTCTGAACGCTAACTTCCTATAGGCGTTCAGCGATAATGGGACACTTTTGCTGGTTGCCAACACTCCTTTGCATAGCGTCAACGGGAATGAATCAATAATCGCGAATCGTCAAGACATCAAGGGTAAAGCTACGTTCTGAATGCGCTCCCTGCGTCTAATCCACCCTTCACAACCCGCCCCTGACCGTCCAAACGGTTTCTCCCCGCCACCTGATAAAATAGAGTCCGCTGTCCAACCGATTTCCGGGCTTCCTCATCGAGGCTGGTTGTGCCTGGCAGTGCCCCACAGACATCAGAAAGGACACCAATCATGGCTTCAGAATCACCGTCGATGACAAAGACGGATAAGAACCTTTGGTCGGCCATCGTCTCCGAGGCTTTGGCCTACTTGAAATACAACGCCTACGCCCACCGCGCCCTGGAAGAGGGACACCCGGAGGTCGCCCAGGTTTTCCAGGAAGTGGCCGGTGCCGAGACCATCCACGGCATGAACCACCTACGGGTCTCGGGCGGACTGGACACCACGACGGTAAATCTACGCACGGTAACCGAGGGCGAGTCCAAAGAATACAGCACCATGTACCCCAAGATGATCCAGGACGCTTTGGACGAAGGCCGCCAGGACGCAGCCGATTCCTTTGCCTTGGCCATGGACCGGGAGCGCCACCACCTTGAGGTATTCACCAACGCCTTAGATCTATTGGAAGCCAAAACGGCCGCCATCGCCGCCGCAGGGCAGCCGGTGGTTGCAACGTCGAACGAAATCCCGGCTGCGGCTCCGGTCGCGACTCCGGGCAGCGCCCTTCAGGTTGAAACCGACGGCATGACCATGGCCGACTACGTCAGCGCCGCTACCGAGATCGACCGGGAGCGGTGGCGGGTCGCCCGCTTGGGCCGCCTACGTGAGGTGGTATTCGGCGCCCAGGATGGTCTTCTAAGCACTGTCGCTTTGGTCACCGGCGTGGCCGTGGCGGTAGAGAACCAGACCACTGTCCTCGTCGCCGGCCTGGCCGCCGCGCTTCCTGGGATGCTGTCCATGGCCACCGGAGCGTTCTTGGGCTCGCGCGCCGAGCAGGACGTACAGCGGGCGGAGATTGCCAGGGAGGCCCAGGAACTGGAGGACAATCCGGCGGAGGAGTTGGCCGAGCTGGTGGTCCTGTACCAACGTGAGGGCAAGACCTACCAGGAAGCCCGGCATCTGGCCGACGAGATCGCCGAGGACAAGGACCTGTGGCTCCGGACCTTGGTGGAGAAGGAACTGGGCATCAGCCCCGACGAAACGAGCAGCCCGATGAAAGACGCCCTGACCATGGGTGTGGCGTTCATCTTGGCGGCCATCATTCCCATCATGCCCCACTTCTTCATGGAGGGAGGGGCGGCGATCAGCGTCTCGATCGCGGCCGCGCTCACTGGACTGTTCATCCTCGGCGTGGGCAAGGGCCGGCTGGTGCAGCGTTCGCCGCTACTACAAGGGCTGGAGATCCTGACGATCGGGGCGATTTCCGCAGGGATCGGGTTCGGACTTGGGGCTTTGATTCCGAGGCTGATTAACTTGGGGTAGGCTGTTTGGTTCTGCCACATGAGGCATGTCAGAATGCCGCTCATCTTGAGACTGTCCAATGACCCTCTCACGGCAAGCGGGGCTAATGTGAATTGTTGACCCTCACCCCGACCCTCTCCCTTGTAAGGGAGAGGGAACTTTGCCCTCGTTAGCTGTTTGTGCGGGAAAGGATGCCCTGGGCGGCGGATATGAAGTCTACGGGGTTGTCGCCTTGGACTAGGTGGCCGGCGTTCTGGATGGTCTCGGTGGTGCAATCGGTCATCACCTGACCCATCTTTGCCAGGGTTTCTTCGGCAAAGATGTCGCTGCGGCTGCCTCTGACCACCAAAGACGGGCAGTCCACGGCTTCGACGCACTCCCACAACTTTTCGGTGGTCCAGTTGGGGTCGCCGCCGCTGCGGGTCCGGTTGCGGGTCTCCGGGTCCCATTTCCAGGACCACTTGCCATCTGACGTCTGGCGGATGCTGTATTTCAGAGCGCCCAAGACCTGCTCTTCGGTCCGCCCGGTGTATTCTTTGACCCGGTCGGCGAACTCTTGGAAGCTATCAAGGTTGTTGGGCAACTCACGGAAATCGCGGATGCGGTCCTGGCCGCGGCGCTGGGTCTCGGGGCCGGTGTCCACGATGGTCAATGACCGCAGCGTCCCCGGATGACGCGATGCCCAGATAAAGCTGTTGCGTCCGCCCATAGAATGGCCCATGAGGTTGAAGTCTTTCAAGCCGAGCCCGTCAACTACGCCGTCAATATCTGCCTGCATCGCGTCCAGGGAGTAAACGCCGTCGGTAGCCCAGTCGGTGTCGCCGTGGCCGCGCTGGTCAACGGCGATGACATGATAGTCCGGAGATAAAGCCAAGCTGACGAAGTCCCAACTGTGCGCTTGCTGGCTAACACCGTGGAGCATGACCACGGTGGGGTTGGCTGAGTCGCCCCACTCCAGGTAGTGGAAATTCAGTCCGTTGGCCTTGACCGTGCGGTCTAAAGGCTCATTCTCGTCAGTGAAGGATACCCCCATGCCTCGCGCCGCTTCGTGCAAGGATAGCCCCATTGAATGAGACGCCATATTTTCTCCTCCGGCCAAAGTCCAAAACCATGATAAACCGAGTGTCAACATTCCGGGGCATACGACTCCGGCGTAGCCGTGGCATTCACATTCGATGTGGCTGATGCTATTATTAGACGGTTGCGTATCAGCATCTCTCGGAGCAATTCCACGAGCGCCGTTCCTATTGGGAACCGCCTCGCGCAATCATAAGCGGCATTAAAACCACCGGAGACCATCGTCCCATGACCACCAACGCAGTCGAGATCGAATTAAACCCCAGAGAACTTATGGGCAAAAAGGTCGGGCGCTTGCGCCGGGCCGGTATAGTGCCCGTACACCTATACGGCCCAGGTATGGAGTCGCGCGCATTGCAATGCAACGCCTCCCAGTTGATTCGAGTCCTGGCTACGGCCGGGGGAGCAACGCCCATACACATCACCATTCAGGGCGAGCCCGGAAATCACCTGGCCTTCGCCAGGGAGATTCAGTGGGACCCCAAGCGCGACGACCTGTTGCACGTAGACCTCTTGGCCGCCGACGTCAGCCGGCCGGTAACAGCTCAGGTCCCCATAGTATTGATCGGCGAGTCCGCTGGGGCCCGCACCGTCAGCGGGACCGTGATGCACCAACTTCGCACAGTTGACATCCAGGCCCTGCCTCTGGAGATGCCCAGCGAGATCGAATTGGACATATCGGTGATGGAAGAGCCTGATTCGGTGATTCGCGTCTCCGACCTACTCATCCCCGAAAACGCCACACTGCTCTCTGATGTTGAAGAACTCGTCGTCCGGATCGAGCTACCCAGAGTGGAAGTGGAAGTGGAAGTCGAGGAAGGCTTGGAAGAAGGTGAAGAGGGCGCTGGAGCCGACGATGGCGGCGCGGCAGAGGCGTCCGAAGAGTAATCTCCGGAGCCAAGCCGTTCTGCTGTCTGCCAGTGATATTCGCTGAAATCCGCGGGCTTTGGAAAACGAAAAGAACGCCGGAGGAGCAATCCCCAAGGGGTAAGCGGCCTCCGGCGGTTGTTTTGGAGATAGGGAAATGTTCCTAACTTACGTCGGGGAATCAGGAGTCACCGGCGACACCGTTACCGACCCTACTCAGCCGCACCAGGTTTATACCGGACTGTTCGTACACGAAAGCCAATCGATCTCGATCAACGGTGAGTTCAACGCACTTTGCCGCCGCCATTTCGGCGCCCCTCTGGGCCAGGAAGACGCCCCGGCCGTGATACGGTCGGCAGACGTTTACCAGGGCCTGGGTTACTTCGCAAGCTGGCCAACGTTGAAGCGGAACGAACTGATCCAAGACTGCCTGGGCATCATGATCCGGCGCGAGACCCCGGTGATCACTTCCTACATAGACAAGCAACGATTCGTCGATGCCAAATCTGCAGGCACCCACGACTTTCTAGCTCCATGGGAGACTCCAACAGGGCCGCTGGTCAATAAGTTCTTCTTCGCCGTCAGCATGTTCCTCGACGAACTCAACATGTCCACCATGTCCGAAGACCAGATCATGTCCGGCTCGATGTCCGTCTCCAACCACTCGCTGATCGTCGCCCAGAACGGGGCCTCAATGAAACCTCGGTTCATGGGGGAATTTCTACGTTCCGACGAAGGGATAGACGCCACGGGCCTGATCGACGACATCTGCTTCGTGGACCAGGAATACTCGGTGGGCAGCCAACTCTCCAACCTTGTCGCCTATCTGGTCCGCCGCTGGCTTCAGAACCCGGAGCGGCCCCACCCTTACTTTGACGGCCTTCGCGACAATAAAGTGATCCAAGTCATCTACCCGGTCACGATCTAGGCGGACGACCCAGCTAACCCGCCCGTACCATGCGCCGCAGAAATGCGCTGAGCAGGCCCACAGCCATCACCAGGACCAGGTACCAGAGGATCATCAGAGCCACGTCGGTGTGCTGGAAGAAGCTGAGGCTGAGCCTGAAATCCCGGCCCAGCCCTCCGGCGCTGACGAAGCCCACCACCACAGTGGTCCGTATCACCACTTCCCAGCGGTAGAGCAGGTAGGTCAGGAACTGGGGCATCGACACTGGGGGATGATTCCGTAGGCCAACATCTGAAGGTTCCCAGCCCCCGAGGAACGCAACGCCCGGGACGGCCCCGGGTCCATAGTGAAACCGGCGCTGGATTTCCCGGTCGCTATGGGGTCTGTGACTAGCACATCAAAAATATTTATGGACGATATAAATATAGTCAATGCAACGGCTGCTGATAGGCTGATATCCACGCCTAATACCCCCGACGGTTCCTTTACAAGGCATGGGCCCGGCATTACAATCGCTAGTCAGAGGAAACGACGCATTTCGCAGTTTTCTCAGACATTTTCACCCGATTAATTCGACTTTACTTGCCCAGGATTCTTAGGAACAAATGGCAGACCGCGAAGACACACTGCTAGAGAACCGGGCCGCCAAGCTGGCACGCATCCGCGCCAACGGCCTTGACCCCTACCCGGCCCGATTCCACCGATCCTACGACACTGCCACTGCCACCTCGTTATTCGAGGAACTAGAGCAGAACGACCCGGCCCATGAGAAGCTCCAGAACGTCACCCTAGCCGGACGGATCACCTCGATCAGGGGCATGGGCAAGGCCGCGTTTCTAGACCTCCAAGACGCCTCCGGAGTGATCCAGGCCCTTCTTCGCCAGAACAACCTGAAAGACGGCTTTGACCTGCTCAAGGACCTGGACATCGGCGACCACCTAGGCGTCCGCGGCGACTTGATCCGGACCCGCACCGGCCAGGTTACCATCGACGCCATGGAACTGACCGTCACCGCCAAGGTCATGCGTCCCCTGCCCGAGAAGCGGCACGGGCTGAAAGATGTGGAGACCCGTTACCGTCAACGCTACCTAGACTTGATCGCCAACCAGGACGAGGTCATGCCGGTGTTCGTCTTGCGCAGCAAAGTAGTGCGCGGAATACGCCGGTTCCTGGACGACCGGGGGTTCCTGGAGGTGGACACCCCCATCCTGGTGCCGGTGGCCGCCGGGGCCCACGCCAAGCCCTTCGTCACCCACCACAACGCACTGGACCAGCAACTCTATCTGCGCATCGCCACCGAACTCTACCTGAAGCGGCTAATCATCGGCGGATTCGACAAGGTTTACGAGATCGGCCGGGTCTTCCGAAACGAGGGGATCGACCAGGACCACAACCCCGAGTTCACGCTGCTGGAGAGCTACGAGGCCTACGCCGATTACAACGACGTCATGGAGATGGTCGAGCAGATGGTATCCACCATCGCCGTAGACGTGAACGGCTCAACCGAGGTGTGTATCGGCGGCCAGGTCATCGACTTCGCGCCACCCTGGCAGCGGGTGAGCCTGCGGGAAGAACTTCAAAAACACAGCGGCATTGACCTGGAGTCTTTCGATGACGACGCCCTGCGACAAAAGGCCGGTGAGATGGGCATCGACACCAAAGTCCTGGAAAGCCGTGGACGCTTGGTCGACAAGCTGCTTTCGACCTTCGTTGAACCACACTTGATCCAGCCGACGTTCGTGCTGGACTACCCGGAAGAGATGTCTCCTCTGGCTAAAGCCAAGCCCGGCGCCCCAGGCTACGTGGAGCGCTTCGAGGCCTTTGCCTTTGGCATGGAGATCGCCAACTCCTACAGCGAGCTCAACGACCCCAAAGTCCAACGAGAGCGTTTCGAAGACCAAGCGGAGATACAGAGGCTGTACGAGAATGAAGATGTCGACCGGCAGGATGAGGACTTTCTCACCGCCATGGAGTATGGCATGCCTCCCACCGGCGGTCTGGGCATCGGAATCGACCGCTTGGTGATGCTCCTTGCTGGGCAACCGTCCATCCGCGACGTGCTGTTGTTCCCCCAGATGAGGATCCAACAAGGCGGTTCAGCTGAAGAAAACTCTGAAGAATGATTCCCCGTCATAAGTGACCCATGCTATCCATCGAACACATAAGAGAACACCCCGACGAGGTGCGCCGCGCCCTGCAGACCCGCGGCGAAGATGACTCAATCGCCAAAGTCCTGGAACTTGACGCCCAGATCCGCGCCGCCATCACCCAGCGCGACGACCTGAACGCCGAGCGGAACCGGGTCAGCAAGGATATCGGGCAGGCGCGCTCCCTGGGTCAGGAAGCGTCTGAAGAGGTCAGGGCCCAGATGCGACAGATCGGCGACCAGGCCGACGCTCTGAATGAGCAGACCAAAGTGCTGGGAGACAAGCTCAGCGGGCTCATGCTGACCCTCCCCAACCTACCCCAAGACGACGTGCCGGTAGGCGAAGACGAAACAGGTAGCGTCATCATTCGGCAGAACGGCGAGCCGCCGGCCCTGGACTTCCCCCCCAAGCCCCACTGGGACCTGGGCGAGGAACTAGGCATAATCGACTTCGAGCGGGGCACTAAGCTGGCGGGAAGCCGGTTCTACACCATGCTGGGCTACGGCCCCAAGATGGAACGGGCTCTCATCGCCTGGATGTTGGACCTACACAGCAGCGAGCACGGGTATACCGAGGTCTCTCTTCCCGCAGTGGTCAAACGAGAGATCATGGAGGGCTCTGGCAACCTGCCTAAGTTCGCCGATAACCTCTATCACGACGATGAAGACGACCTCTGGCTGATACCCACCGCAGAAGTCCCTATCACCAACCTCTACCGGGACGAGATCATCCCCGCCAACACTCTGCCGCTGAAATACGTGGCCCAGACTCCCTGTTTCCGCCGCGAGAAGGCGTCGGCGGGACGGGACACCAGGGGCATCAAGCGGGTGCACCAGTTCAACAAGGTTGAGATGTACCAGTTCGTGGAGCCTGAGACCTCCAACCAAGAACTGGAAAAACTGGTGGACGATGCCGAAGATGTCTGCCGGAAGCTAGGATTCACCTACCGAGTGCTGCAGCTCTGCACCGGCGACATGGGTTTCGCATCATCCAAGACCTACGACATCGAGGTCTGGGCCGCCGGTTGTGAAGAGTGGCTGGAGGTCAGTTCCTGCTCCAACTGCACCGATTTCCAGGCACGACGTTCCAATATTCGGTACCGGGCGGAAGAGGGCGGACGCCCCCGTCTTCCCCACACGCTGAACGGCTCCGGACTTGCCCTGCCCCGAGTCATGATTGCCATCATGGAGAACTACCAACAGCCCGACGGCTCGGTGGTAATTCCAGAGGTTCTGCGGCCGTACACAGGGTTTGACGTCATTCCGGCAAAGAAACCCGCCTAGGCGCCGCTTCCGTTTCTCCAATTGGCCAGGACATCCCAACTATCGGCGTCCATGAAGTCCGCCCAGCGGCGGTACAGGTTCCGCAGGTTGTCCTCGCTGGACTTGGCTTCGGACAGGTCCGTGACCAGGCCGGGGAACTTAAGTCCGTCCACCTCGAAATCAGCCCTCTCGTAGCCCAGGCCCTGTTCGTAGGAGTAGGGATAGCGCCGGGCGATGGTCCCCCTACTGGCTGAGTGGGCGTAGTTCCAGTTCTCCATGTCGTCCTGCTCGGTTAGACCGCCGGGACCGGAATATCGGATGTAGTACTCCCGCAGGAAATTCTTGACCTCGTCCGGCGCGGCACGGTCCACCAGATACCAACGCCACACCTCAGTCTGATGGACTCCCCGAGGGTGCCACACGGCGATGGTGCGCGGCTGGCGCGGATGCAGCGCCGTATTGGGAAAGATCTCGCCGGGGCTGCCGACCAGCCGGCCCCATTCTCCGCGGACGCGCCGCCGTTCCCGCTCGCAGTGGGCGAAATACTCCGACACCACGGGCGAGTCCTGGTAGGCCGGCGGGGTGGAATCTCCCTTGGGGAGCAGGTAAGCACCAGTATGATGACCTCGCTCAGGAAAAAGGATGTGCAGTCTCTTGGCTTGGTTCCGTTCATTCATGTCCCGCCGCCCGGTGCCACTGGGGCCGATACCCACCATATCCACCGAACGGTGGCTGATGTTGTGGTAACTGTCGCCGCTGAAATTCTCGGCCGGGAATTTCCAGTTACATGGAATCATCCACTTCTGGACGCCGCCGATGACCTCGGAGCCACCCTCGCTGCCATCCCATGAGTCCAGGCTCAGGTCCAGGAACATCTTGAAATCGCCCAGGTACTCCAGGAACGGCGGTGCGGTCTGGTCCCAAGTCGCCCAAACCGTCCCCTTATAGATGCGCAATTGGGCAACTTCAACCAGGCCCCACTGCGTCCGGTCAATCTCCCCGTGGTAGGCGTCTTTGAAGTAGGGTATGCCGGCCAATTTCCCGTCGGTGGCGTAACTCCAGCCGTGGTAGGGGCAGGTGAACACCGGGGTGTTGCCTTCGTCGTAGCGGCACACCTTCATTCCTCGGTGCCGGCAGGAGTTCAAGAAGACATGCACCTTGCTCTCCCGGTCCCGGCACATGATCACCGACTCCTCGCCCATGCCCGATATGAAGTAATCGCCCGGCTTTTCGATCTGGCTTTCGTGTCCGATGAACAACCAGGACCGGGCGAAGACCTGCTCCAGCTCCCGCTGGTAGATTTCCTCGTTTACAAAGATCTCCCGGCTGATCTGCCCTTTCGACAGGTCTACATACGCGTCTTTGTACTTCTGGTTTGGAGCTATCGCCATGGCGCCTTTCCTCCGGAATAGATGGTAATACAGGGCCTGAATTTGGTGGCGCAATCTTAGCACGCTTCTTTACCCACAGTCGGCGTTGATATCCGATTTTGGCAGCCCGAAACAACTCCCCTTCCTCAGCCATCCCTCCGTGGTCTAAAATACCCTGAATTCGGACTGAGACCGTGAGAACCAAGGAGGTGCAAGATGGCTGGAAAAGTGAGTTGGGGAATCTCCATCCCCCAGGTGTTCTTCGATGGGCCCATCGACATGCCGCTGATCGAGAAGTGGTCGAAGCGGGCCGAGGCCCTAGGATTCGAGAGTCTTTGGACGCAGGAAGCCATCACCGGAGCGGTGCCCATACTGGAGCCGGTGACCTTGCTGTCTTACCTGGCGGCCATCACAGAGAACGTCCGGTTGGGCACATCGGTAATCGTGGCGCCCCTGCGCAACCCGATCCAATTGGCGAAGAGCCTGGGCAGCTTGGACCACCTGAGCGGCGGTCGGCTGATAGCTGGGCTGGGTCTGGGAGGCAACGCCAACGATATCCCGCCCTTCGGCATCTCAGCGGAGAAGCGGGTACGCCGGTTCACGGAGATCATCGACGTGATGAAAGCGCTTTGGACTCAACCCGAAGCCCATTTCCAAGGTGAGTTCTGGCAGCTCGACGGTCTCAAGATGGAGCCCAAGCCCCTTCAGAAGCCTCACATCCCGATCTGGCTGGGGGCACGGCACACCAACGCACTCAGGCGGGCGGTCAGGCACGGTGACGGCTGGATGGGCGCAGGCTCGTCCGACACCGAAAGTTTCGTTACAGCCGTAGATCAGACTAAGATGTACTTGGAGGAAGCCGGCCGTGACCCAGGGTCTTTCACCATCTCCAAGCGGGTCTACGTCGCGGTGGATAACGACGAAGACCGCGCTGAAGGCCGTCTGAAGGAATGGTTCGGCAAGCGTTACGGCAACGTCGACATGGCCTCCCAGGTATCGGTCTGGGGCTCCTCAGCCAAAGTGACGGAAGAACTGGCCAGGGTCACCGGCGCTGGGGCGGAGATGGTGCTGCTGAACCCTGCCTTCGACGACATGGAGCACCTCGATGTTTTGGCGGAAGAGGTTATTCGGCATATTTAGAACGGTCTTCTCTGCAGGTATTTGATGGGGGGTCTCGATACACTGGGCGCTCCTTTACTCGCCAGTCTTTCCCCCACATGCCCCTGCGATGATATAGCCGTGGCGTCCTTGCATTGAATCTCCGCGTAGCTCACGTAGATTCGCCGCTGAACTCGCTCGCTGGCCATTAAGGGGGAATAGTAATACCGCCGCAGTAGACGTGTCCATGACGGCCGCGTTTCGATCCACGGAAAAAGCCAGTAAGTCTCCTACATCCGACGGTGATGAGAGGGCCTAGGTCGAAGAGGACTTCCTCAGCCGCCTTGGGAGGCGTGGTGTGCAACCATGCGCCAGCCGTCTTCGTAGCGGGCGAACACGTTGGTGGCGTAGGTACTGAAGTTGGTGGCCTGCCCCTGCACCACGCTGGTGATTCCTTCGACGCAGGTGACGCAGCCGAATTCTCCCTGGACGACCACGTTCAAGTAGCGTACCTGGAACTGCATGAGAGCTGTGTTCTGGAAGATGCGGCCCCAGCTTTGACGTATATCTTCCCAGCCGATCAGGGGCGGCCAACCGGGGTGTACGCACATGGCCCGGTTGGAGTTCTCCCAGACCCGGTCCATGACGTCGATATCCAGGTCGGAGAACGCGTCATAGAACCGCTGGTTGGCGGCTTTGATCTCTTCGACGATCTCCGGCTCGGGCTGAATATTCACGATTAATCCCGGCCCCGGCCGGCCCGGTTGGCCCAGTACTCCCAGGCCCGCTCTTGACCCGTGAGACGCATCTGGCTGTCGGACATCATCTCGATCTCGCCGGGGGACAGGTATTTGACCTCGCCCAGTTGCAGGGATTGCAGCAAAAGCCCGGCATTGACCTGGAGGTACACCGAGGCCATCACCACCTCGCGAATCGTCTGGCCGGCGATCACGCAGCCGTGGCCGCGCATCAGCGAGACCCGGCGGTCGCCTAGACAGGCGGCCAGGTCCCGGCCCTGGTCCATGTTGGCAACCAGCATGTTTGTGTCTTGGAAGTTGTCGCGGATGTCCCAGACCGGCAGTTCTGGTCCAATGATGGCGCCCAGGTGGAACATGGGCCGCAGTGGTGTGTTGGTCACGCTGAAGGGAATCACGGTCGGCGAGTGGTTGTGCACCACGGCCATCACGTCTTCCCGGGCCTGGTAGATTCCGCCGTGGATCGGCCGCTCGGTATACATGGACCGGCCCTGCTGGTCGACGGGGTCTCCCTCCAGGGTGTACTCCATCAGGTCTGAGACTTCCACCAGATCAGGGGCCCGTGACTGGGACAGGATGTACCGGTCGGGCCGCTCCGGGTGCCGGATGCTAACGTGGCCATAGGCGTCAACCACGCCCTCCCGCGCCAAGATCCGGTTGGCGGTAACCAGCAGTCCCAACTGTTCGTCGATATTGTTCATAATAAATCTATTCTACTTTTCGACCCGTAGGGGCAGGTTTCTAACTTGTCCTCTTCAACAGTCAATATCGTTTTAGGTTCGGACCATCTTACCGGCCCCCAAAACCTCGCGGGGCATCAGCAGTGGCAAATTGAACGCACCTAGTTGACGACAAGCCGGGCGGGTTGGAAACCCTTCCCTACGTCCATCGTCGTTCTACCATTCGCGGGAATCACGAAGGAGGCCCTACCGATCTCAGCCAGCAGAGCCTCCTCACAAATCACTGGACCGCTCGTCCGAACAAAACGCGGCTGCGCCGCCCTAGTGCATGGGCGAGAAGGATGAGGGGACCATTATCTTGTTCTCTTGGTTCACTAGGAACTCCCGGGTGGGCGGCGGCCAATGGGGGCTCTTGGACGCTTCGGCGCGGATGGTGTTCCGCTGCTCCAGGTCTTCGTAGGGCCAGATGTGGACCCACTTGTTCAGTCCGCCAACGTCGGTGTACATCGCGGCGGCCAATGGGGAATGCGCCTCACGATGGGGGACGGCATCGGCCCAGATGTCGACGACCTTGCCTATGCTACCGGTCTTGTAGGTGTAGGAGCGCATCTCATAGATCTTGCCCAACGCCTGGCCTCCGCCCAGGGGACGCATGAACGGCGCCGGGATGAAGATCTCTGAGTTCATGCTGACGTACATTTCGGGGTCATTCGGCGGCGGCCAGTGGTCGTCTTTGGCGGCCTCGGCGCGGATGCTGTCGCGCTCTTCCACGCTTTCGTAGGGCCAGACGTGAATCACCTGGTTCAGTGGGCCGATTTCCGTGTGCCAGAAAGCCCCCAGTTTGGAGTATTTCTCGCGGTAGGGCAGGGCCTCGCCGAAATTCTTCTCGAATTCGGGGACGCTGCCGGGTCTCAGGGTATAGGTACGCACTTCGTAGATCATGGTGGCTCCTCTCCGGGTCGTTCGTTTACTCAGGAAGATTGCTTTCCGATTGCCCAGCCAGGCTCGATTCCAGCCCGGCGTGAAGTTACGCGACAGTGTAGCAAAACTGGTGGGGTGGGGCAAATTAGCCGAAGCTAATTCCATGCCTGCTGAATCACCACTTTGGCGCAATGCTTTTCTGCGGCTTGGAGCAATTCCGGATGCGACTCAGACGGGCTGCCTATGGTGCAGACCGCAGCCCACAACCCGGCGTGGGTCTCACGGCCGAACCGGGACATCACCTCTTCTGTATTTCCACCCGTCAGCGACAGCTCTACCCCACCCGCCACATTCCGGACCGCGTCTAGGGCTTTCGGCGCGCCGGCCACAAAATCAGCGTATTTTAGCAAGCCGACAGCCGAGACACCCAACTCGGACGGGCGTTCGGGGTCCAGAACGATGAAAGTAACGGCGCGCTCTTTGGCGTTGAACGCTTCCACGTACTTGCGGGTCTCCACGATCTGGTTGGAGTGGCTGGCTTCGTGTCCCGACGACCGCTCCACCAGCTCCAGCAGCGTCAGCGCGGGGAAGAAGTTCTCCGGATTGGGCGCGGTCACCGGCTTGGACATCTGTTCTTCGGTCAGGCCTGCCACCAACGCCCGGAAGCGTTGGTAGTTCTCGTCCAGATGGGCCACGTCTTCTTTGAGTTTTTCCTCGCGGCTGTTGAAGGGCGGCAGCATTTCCATCTTCCCGGCGGCGATGTCCTCAAGGGCCGCCACGAACTTCTCAGTGTCCAGATGGTTCAGTACCTCCCAGACCGACCACCGGGAGCCCAAGAAGGCGTCCGCCGGGTCCAGTCCTTCTAGGGAGGTATGAAGGGTCTTGTGCCCCTCGTCCAACCGCTCCAACACCCGTGCCTGGCGTTGGAGTATATTCTGATTCGTAGCCATCGGTTCTCCAAAATCTCTATTTGTGAGGCCATTCTAAGGCTCGGGATGCTCCAGCGAAAGAGGCGGCAGTGGTACAATTTTCTTGCGCCACCATGACTGAAGCTAGAAACAGAACAGCTACGCCTGCGGCCGGACTCAACGGAGACTGGCTTACCAAAGAGCGCCTGCACAATCTTCTGAACGTGCGAAAGCCGGTCGAAGATGAAGTTACTTCGACTGTCTATCTGCGACCCGGCGAATCCGTTGAGTCGGTCGAGTGGCGGGAGCGGCTGGCCCGATTGGGCAAGACGCCCGAGGAGAGCGGCTGCGGTCTGGTTTGTTTTCGCGGCGGAGACCGGGCGCTGGTTATTGCGCCGCCGTTCCCTGTGACCGAAAGCAGCCGATTCGATACGTGGAACGAGGGGCCGTTGTGGTCGCTTTTGGACTCGGAACGCACGGTGGGCGTGGTGCTGGTGCGCCTGGGCCGCTACTCGGTGGCGGTCTACCGAGGCGGTGACCTGGCCACTTCTAAGACCGACTCACGCTATGTGAAAGGCAAACATCACGCCGGTGGGACGTCCCAACTGCGCTACACCCGCGTCAGGGAAGGACAGATGCGGCGGCTGTACGTGAAGGTGTGCGAGACCATACGGGCGCAATTCGAGCCGGTTGCCAGCGAACTGGACCACGTGATTCTGGGCGGAGAGAAGTTCACCTTGAACGGTTTCTTGAAGGTCTGCCCACGACTGGATGAGTACAAAAACATCACCTTGAAACGAAGACTGAACATCCGTGACCCCAAGCGCGACACCCTGGACGACCTGGGCAGCACGCTCCACGAGAGCCGCGTCTGGGCCGTGGATTGGTGAACATTGAGCGACGCTGAACCGGATCTCGATAACCCGCCGGTATCAATGCGGCATGATTTCAGTACCCGGACCGCGCCTACCACCTGGGACAGCGACCTAGGCGGATTCGGCTTTTCCGGGCCGTTGTTGGAGTTCGACCAAGTCCGGGAGCAGATCGCCGCTTACACTAAGACCGTGGTGGGCGGAGAACGGGCTAGGGCGCTAACCCCCACCCGCGACCTGCTGGAGATCGCCACTCGGCAGCAGGAGACCTCCGAGGCCAGGCAGTACCTGGACCAGGGGGGCGGCCTGGAGTTTGGGCCGGAAGAAGATTTCCGGGAGTTGCTCCAGCGTGCACTGCTGGGCGGACTGCTGCGCGGCGAGGAACTTTTCTTGGTACGGGAACTGCTTCGCGCAGCCCGTTACGACCGCACGGAAATGGGCCGTCACGAAGAGATACCGCTGTTGACCAGCGTCTCTGAAAACATACCCGAGTTGAGCGACCTGGAGCGCGCCATCTCCGGCGCCATCAGCCCGGCCGGCGAGGTGCTGGACAACGCCAGTCCCGTGTTGCACAACCTGCGCCGCGAGGCCCGCAACGCCCAGAACCGGCTCAACGAGATCATGGAGCGAAACCTGCGCCGTTTGCAGCGCGCGGAGTTGGTCCAAGAACCGCTGATAACCCAGCGTAACGGCCGTATGGTGCTGCTGATTAAGGCCGAGATGCGGTACCGGGTGCCGGGCATCGTCCATGACGTCTCCGACAGTGGCGCCACCGTGTTTGTTGAGCCCATGCCGGCCATCGACATGGGCAACCGCTGGCGGGAAGCACGGCTGGCCGAGGAGCGAGAGGTCGAGCGGATACTCCGGCAGTTGTCCGGCATGGTGGGACTTTCCGGAGAAGACCTGTTGCTGACTCTGGACCTAATGGCGAGACTGGACCTGGATATCGCCAAGGCCCGGCACTCGGCCGCCATCAACGCTGTAGCCCCGTGGGTGTCCGACCAGGAAGTGGCCGACCGGCACCTGAAACTCGTCCGGGCCCGCCACCCTCTGCTCACCGGCGCGGTGGTGCCCGTGAGCGTCGACCTCGACCGCGAACAGGGGGTGATGCTGATTACCGGTCCCAACGCCGGAGGCAAAACCGTGACCCTGAAAACGGTGGGTCTGCTGGCCATAATGGCCCAGGCCGGTCTGCACGTGCCCGCTGAAGAAGCCCATTTCCCCCGATTCGACGGCGTCTACGCGGACATCGGCGACCAGCAGAGCATCCAGCAGTCGATGTCGACTTTCAGCTCCCACATCGCCAACCTGAAGGGCATCATGTCCCGGGCCACGGCCCATTCCCTGGTGTTGGTCGACGAACTGGGCACCAGCACCGACCCCGAAGAGGGTTCGGCCCTCGCGAGCGCCGTGCTCCGTTACTTCCAAAAGATCGGTTCCTTTGTGGTGGGCACCACCCACCACCGGGGTGTGTCCAGGTTCGTTCAGGACCAGCCGGGCATGGTCAACGCCAGTGTTGATCTGGACCCAACCACCCTGGAGCCCACCTACCACGTCACGCTAGGTCTGCCGGGCCGGAGCTACGCCCTGACCATCGCCGCTCGGCTGGGCGTGCCCCAAGAGGTGATCGACGACGCCCGCAGCGGCATCTCCCCGGTGGAGCAGGCGACTGAGGGACTGCTGCAGGAACTACAGCAAGAACGCCGCGTGGTCGAAGAACTGCGCGAGGAAGCCGAGACGGCTAGGTCGGAAGCGGTGCGGCAACAGCGGGAGTTGGACGTTCAGTTGGCCGACGTGGAAGCGGCCAAAGCCAACTTGGTGGAAGAATCGCGTCAGGAACTGCAGCGCCGAATCTCCGGGATATTGGACCGCCTGGGCCGGGCCGAACGCTCCCTAGAAGCCTACGATCTGCGGCAGGATGCCGAAGCTCGGGTCAGGGCTGAGACCGAGTCGGTGCAAGAGATTCAGGCCCGCCGCGAAGATGTCCGGGAGGTCCAACGGCAGGTGGAATCGGCGGTGTGGTCGCCCATCGAGGTTGAAAGGACCCCCTGGCAGCAGATACTGAAAGAAGGCGACCGGGTGTATATCCGAGGCATCGCCCAGCCGGTGGAGGTCATCGCCGCGGCCGACAACCAGGACCGGGTCGAGGTGTTGTTGGGGACGATGCGGGCTAAAATTCCGGTGTACCAGTTGGAGAGGCAGGCCGAGGGGCATCCATCGGCAGCGTCCCAGGGAGTCTACCTGGATCGTGCGCCCAGAAAACCGGCCAACGCCGACCTGGACCTGCGAGGCCTGCGCGTGGACGAGGCACTGAGCCGGGTGGACGAAGCGCTGAACGACGCGGCGCTGGACGGCGCCGGGACGGTGCGGATCATCCACGGCAAGGGCACCGGGGCGCTGCGTCAAGCCATCCGCGAATACCTGGGCGGCCACCCACTGGTCGTGTCAGCCCAGAACGGCGAAGGACCGGGCGGGGACGGAATCACGGTGGCGGAGTTGGAGTAGGGGCGGTCTTACTTTCCCTGAAACCGCGCCTGTCGGCGCTCCGTAAAAGCCTTGATTCCCTCTTGGAAATCGGCGGTTAGGCAAATGTCGGCGAAGGCTGTGGTCTCGGCGTCCAGTTGGGTTGCAAGGTCGTTTTCCCAAGAGCTGTCGAACAACGCTTTTACTCGCGCGAAGGCTGCGGTTGGTCCTTGGGCCAATCGGACGGCTGTTTCCATAGCGTGCTGGTGCAGCGCATCGTCCTCGACGACGTGATTGACCAACCCCATCTCCAGGGCCGCCTGGGCGCTGGTGGGCTGGCTGGCCAGGTAGAGTTCCATGGCCCGGCTGGCGCCGATCAAGCGGGGCAGCAGATAGGTCGAGCCACCGTCGGCAGGGGCGCCGATGTTGGCGTAGGCCATCAGGAACCGGGCGCCACGGGCGGCTACCCGGATGTCGCAGCCCAGCGTTAGGCTGAAACCGGCCCCCGCCGCTACACCGTTGATGCCGGCCACCACCGGTTTCTCCAAACGCCGCAGTCCGATCACCACCTTGTGGTGCAGGTCGTTGGCCAATGTAGTGATGTACTCTTGTATCCCTTTTTCATCGCCCTTCTCCTGAATCTCCAATAAGAATTTCAGGTCGGCCCCGGAGCAAAAACCTCCGCCGGCGCCGGTGAGCAGGACCGCACGGACGTCAGGCCGCTTACACGCCTCGATGGCCTCTCCCATCTCGGAGACCATATTCAGAGTCAGGGCGTTCCGGGACTCGGGGCGGTTCATGGTGATGATGCCCACGCCGTCCATCTTCTCGAATGTGATTTCAGTGGGAGTCATTTACACACTCTCCATGTATTCGGAAATCTCTTCCAGACCGAAGCCGGACACCGCAATCTCGGGGGCCCAGGCCACCTGGTTCGACGACCAGCGCACGGTGGCCCGGCGCTGCGCCGCAATACCCAGAGTGTTGTTGATCAGCCTCAGGACGTTGTCGTTCATACGAACTGTGTTGGGCTTCAGGGGTGCCGCCAACCTGCCGTCCTTGATCAGGTAGGAGTCGCCAATTATAGTGCCACTAAAATCGCCGCTGGTGGTCCCATTTACCGGGTAGGTGTACCAGATGCGGCCGATGTAGAGCCCGTCGCCCACCAGCCGCAGCAGCTCTTCCTGAGTGTGGCCACGGGCGCCTTCGATGACCAGGTTGCTGGATACCGCGCCGGGCATGGCGCCGAAGTTGCGGCCCCCGCCGTTGCCGGGCCGGAACCCGTTGCGCGGCGCGATACTTTGTAGGGCATCTCCGGGGTTGATCCCCAGCTTCTCCCGCCCGGTGGGGTCGTTCAGGATGCGCTGATAGTTGTAGTAATCGGCCAGAAGGCCCGATAGTTGGCCCCCGCGGATCAGATCGGTGCGTCCGGTGGGCAGGCCCTCGTCGGTGATGGACTTGGAACTGGGCAGGCCGGGCGCCGCGCCGTCGTCATAGAGATTGAAGTCTTCCGAGGCGACCAGCTGCCCCAGCTTGCCCATGAAAGGCGAGGCTTCGGCGTAGAACATGTCCAGGGACAGCCCCGGCATCAGTACCCATTCCAGAATCTCGGCCACCGCTTGGGGTCCAAGAATCACGTTGTAGCTACCCGTTGGTATTCGCTTTCCGTCCATGGACCGGATGGCATTGCGTGCTGCTTCAGCCGCTGCCTCCCCAGTAAAATCGGCGAGCCGACTGCCCACGGACCATCCGCTGCCCTTGCTGGCCTGGCTCTCAATCATGGCCGTGGCGAATGACATAACCAGCGTGTTCTGCTCGGTCTGCACTCTGGGGATGTGGGTCGATGCGATGGCCATCCGGTCTTGGAGCATGACCACGTCCCCGCCCAAGATCAGGCCAAGCTCAGACATCCTCTCCGCGGAGCCTGCAAGACCCATCAGGTCTTCCGACGACTGGAACACGTCCAAAGCCCGGTCCATCATGCGCCATCCGGCGTCCACCAGACCCTTGCCGCCGATGCGCATCAACACCGGGTCGTAGTTGGCCAGATCAATCTCATCTTTTTCGGCTGGGCGTTGGGGCGAGTCCAGTTTGGGCAGCGAAACGAACTCAGCGTCGGCGACGGCTCCGGCGCGGGCCTTGTCCAATGCGCGTCCTGTCCCCTCAACCGATAGGTCAGTCGGCTCGCTGCCGAACCCGGTCTTGATGCCATCCGGGGTGCGGAAAGTGGCCCGGACGCCGAGGCCGTAGCCCTCGGTGGACTTTGGTTCTTCCACGCCGTTGCTGGGGATATGGGAGGTGTAGTTGAGCCTAACTGTCAGGTTGGCCCCGGCCGAAGCAAAGACTTCCACCTCGGCCACATCAGGCTGGGACGAGGCGAAAGCCAGGGCGTTCTTAACGGCGCGGCGCAGGTCAGCTACGGATAGCAAATTCTTATTTACCTCCGGTAGATCGGCCGGATGAACGGTTTTTGCGGGTTATTCTTCATCTGCCGGCTCGGGTAGGGACAGGGCTTCCTCGATGTCGTCCTCGATCGCGTCCGGTATCCCGCGTTGTTTGCGGATGGCCTGGATGCGGGCAAGCGGCCGCTCCAACGCCCGGCGTCTGGTACCGGCCAGGGTCTCGAACCCGGACTGGGCCAGCTCGAAGCGCTTGCCGACCAAGTCCATCTGTTTGGTGAACCGGTCCCACTGGCGGTCGAAGCCGGCCAGTTCGGACAAAATCTGGTCGGACGCCTGTTCGATGGCGAAGTTGTCCAGGGCGTGGCGAATCACGCTCAGTATGGCAAACAAACTGATCGGCGAACAGAGCACCACCCGATTGCGGAGAGCCTCCTCCACCACGTCCGCCCCGTGCTGCTGGATATAGTGGTACATAGGCTCGTTGGGGATGAAGACCAGCACGTAGTCCAGCGTGTTGTCGTTTGGGTTGATGTAGTCCCGGCCCACAACCTCCCGGGTCCGGTCCCGCACGTCGCGAATGAAGGCCCGACTGTGCTCCTGGGCCTCATGTTCTGACTTCGCCTCCACGAACTTCATGTAGTTGGTGAGCGGGAACTTGGCGTCCATGTTCAGCTTCTTGTTCTCCGGCATCAATATGGTGAAGTCGGGCCGGGAGTGACCGTCGGCAACGGTCGTCTGCTTGGTGTAGTTCACCGATTCCACGAACCCAATCAGCCGGAAGACGTCCTCGGCCATGCGCTCGCCCCATTGGCCGCGAACTTGGGTGTTGGCCAAGATTTCACGGAGGGCCGAGGAGCTGCTGTTCAAACTGGTGAGCATGGTCTCCAGGCGCTCGGACTGCTTGGCCCGGTCCACGTTCAGGTTCTGGATGGCCTGGTTCACCCGGTCCATGCCCTGGCGAATCTCGCCCACCTGGTGGCCCAGGACACTGTCTTCGCTGCGGGAGGTGCTCTGCCTGAGCAGTCGGATTATGAGGATGACGGCCAACCCCGTGAAGACCAGGGCGACGATGCCGATGACGATCAGTGCTGCAGTCATGGTTCCCCCAGGCCCGGCCCGGTTACCCTGGCCCGGTCAGACGGGCGATGCCGCGCATGGTGGGCCCGCCGTTGCTCATCCGCTTGGCCTGCATGGGCTGGCCCTTGCCGCAGTTGGGTATGGGGTTGACCCGCAGGTCGTTGCCAACGGCGTCGATGGACATGAAATAGTCCCGGCTGTCCGAGGTGATTCCGCCGTCACGGTAGAGCCGGCCCA
>TARA_B100000749_G_scaffold280826_1_pt1 | contig 24836 bp, 18 predicted proteins | sample TARA_B100000749 | Tara Oceans TARA_B100000749 (sample SAMEA2621232) | marine metagenome | biome: marine biome (ENVO:00000447); feature: mesopelagic zone (ENVO:00000213); material: "saline water (ENVO:00002010), including plankton (ENVO:xxxxxxxx)" | depth 800 m
CTGATACTTCCTTAAGAACATTTTCGAGGAACTTAAAGGTCTCTTCTTTGCCTGCACAGAATACTTCCTTGTGTACACCCCAAATAGTTTCAACTTCATGGGGTCCGCCAGTGCAAGAGAGTTCTGGATATGCTGATAGAGCAGCGGTGGCGTGTCCGGGCATCTCGATCTCTGGAACAACAGTAACATAACGATCCGTGGCATAGGAAATAATATCTCTTATCTCTTCTTGTGTATAGTAACCACCATACCGTTTTCCATCAAACTGATGAGGTTTGTCCCGGTAATGTCCGACCAGTGTCTCATTTCTCCAGGCGGAGATCTTTTGCAGTTTTGGATATTGTTTGATCGCAATTCTCCACCCTTGGTCTTCGGTAAGGTGCCAGTGGAAAATATTCATCTTGTGCATGGCAATAAGGTCTATATATCTTTTTATGAATTCCGTGGGAAAGAAGTGTCTGGCCACGTCGAGATGCATTCCGCGCCATTTGAAACGAGGAGTATCTTCGATCTCAATGAATGGTATCTCATACTTGTCAGAGGTTTCAGCTATGGTCAATAATTGGTAGAAAGTTTCCAATCCATAATACAAGCCTGCATAACCTGCGCTCTGTAGTTGAATTCCTTGATCTGAAATGGATAGTGTATACGTTTCAGGATCATCATCCTGTGCTGGCAATATTTTTGATAATGAAAGTATGGGAACCTGATCTACTTTTCCTGAGACTTTGATACCATGATCAGCCAATCTATCTGAAAGTTGTTTTGATATTCTCGATAGATTGGTGTCATCTCGGTCATAACGAAGCCCTATTGCACCTTCTAATTCGATCGTCCCATTTTTTATCTTTAATTGGGATGGGTTAGGGATCAATCCAAATAACTTTTCCGGTTTGTCGGTGCATCCATTCATGATCATGATCATGAGTAATATACTAAATATCTTTGGTGAAATTTGATACCCCTTCCGCTGACATTTCTAACCTTCTTGCTTCACTCAAAAACTGGTCTACGGACATTTCCTTAAGAAAAGCAAGTCCATGTGTTGCCCGTAGTTGAGGGTGCTCGTTCTGATACCAGAAATTCCTCCCTAATACCAGCTCCATTAATTCATGCTGCTCTACCCAGATTTTTTGGGTCAAATCGCAGAATGGACCGTCCAATTCGTAGCTAGGAAATGAAGCATCCCTTTGACTTAAATAGCAGGTCATGAATGTATCCCGTAGTGCAGCCATAGAGTTCAAAGATACGGGAACCATGATATTCGCTTCAGAAGGGTCAAACCGGCACCAGACATTACGATATCCCCATACCCGAATCTTTTCTAGATTCTTTTCCCTCTGCCAGATACGAAGCGCTTCGGCAATGGTTTGTAGTACCTTGTAATGGGTATCGGGTCCGCTTCCTTCTGGGTCTAAAGCAAGAGTAATGATCGTCGGATCGAGCTCACGGATCAATTCAAACACTGGTATAATGTCCTGTTTTTGTTTAGGATCTTCTGTAAATATTTCCCCCTTATAAAAATCTAAGCGACGATGGTATATATTCTTTATCTTTACTCCATAGTGAGCCCAAACCAGTTCTTCTTCAAATTCCCGAACCATACCCTTCATTCGCTGGATATCATTCTTATTTTTTTCTCCATCATAGCAACTGTCCAAGTAGCTGAGAGTTTCAGCAATTTTATCGGTCAGGCCAGAAACTGATTTTATACCATATATCTCTACAATTATACGCACTATGCGATGGCTCAGGCCCCTGCTTTGTCCTTCAATATTGTTGGCAGCTATTCGGTCCAAATAGTGGTAAACATCCTTATCCCATTTTAATCTGTAACCTTTATCAAAAAAATCAGGATAATTGGTCATCTGAATTTTGTCTTGTTTTAGGAATTCAGCCGTTTTAATTAGGATACCGTAGAGATAAGAATTTGTTACGGATGTAAATCCGGATGTCATATTCGCAAAGTAATGGTTATTAGCTGGTGATCTGATCTGGTGAATTATCAAAGGCAAATATCCCAACATTATATCGTCATGGTGTGGACCAGTATGAAGATATGTTTCACCATTAGCCATGTTTATTGTTCTATCGAGTCTAATTCTGAATGAATCGATCACATCTGAAATGACATTTAGATTTAAATCAGGGATCTGAGAACAGATAGGATCATTCTTTAGATCCTCAAGGGTAAGATGATGTCCGAATTTATTCAGACGCTTGCATAATTGAACCACGGACCATTGTATTTTTTGTTTGGTCAATGGTTCACGCTTTAGATCGAATTTGATTACATCTTTTAACTCCTTTGCTGCTCCTTTAGTCAGGTAGAACCTGCTACCCTCAAGCCTTTGCAGCACGGTAGCTGGATACTGAATAGTTTCATCATTTTCTATGGACGCTCGCACAATATCGGCCTTTGCTTCACCGGCAGCCATTATTATTGCTGTTGCGTTTGGGTTAGAGGTAATGGTATTCAACCCAATAGTGATAACCAGTCGATTTCGAGCTATCTCGATACCGCCAAGATCCATAGCTGCTGCGGCTTGGGTCTCGAAGTTCGTGGTAGTGAGCCGTGTTGTGGAATTGTGATCCGATCCGCGAATATTAAAAGCAATATGTCCATCAGGCCCTATACCACCTACAAAGAAACCAATACCGCCCAGATCCCAAATTTTTTCTTCGTATTCTGTGCACCATTGATCTACCATTGAAATCGTGTCCCGCTGTGTCTTTTCCAATACGTTTTGTGGATCCCGAGTACGAAGGGAAAGATCGACCAAACCATCAGGAAAAATTTCATCTAATGATTTACCAGCGGTCCTCGGGATCTTATCACAATTCATGAAAAGACCATTGTCAATTTTGAGCCCTAATCCTTTTACGTAGAATTCCTGTACATAATTATAGAAACTGTTAGTTTGAGATGGGTCGATAGGATAAAACTCATCGATCTGGACAAAATGCAATTGGGTCAGAACGGGTTTTTTATCAATATTCAGTCCATTTTTTTTCCTCAATGTCACCAGCTCTGGATCCGACCAATTCGATAACAGGAGTTGTGTCCACTTTATGAAATATTCTGGGGTTTTTCCGGTGGGCAAGCTTATAACTCCTTCTGGATTTTCTGAAACCCATTCCAGGAACCGCAAGGCAGTAAGTAAACCAAGATCAGGATAATGATCTACAATTATATAAGGGATAGAAGTGGTAGAATTCTGGTATTTAGAATTCCTTATAAATGTTGATTCGCAATGTGAAAAACTATGATCCAATATTCAATACTTTATGTTCGAATTTATTTTTAATTATTCTGAAAAATTATAATAACATGAAACAATAAACTAAAAAAAAGATTCTCGTAAATTGTAATTATAATAGAATGACCACTTTTTTAAAAAAATGAGATTCAACATTAGATTCGTGTCCACTTTGGTCGGCATGATAATATCAAACATTTGCTATCCCGGAAATATCTGGGAGGACCCATCAATTATTGAGATCAATAAAGAATCGGCAAGATCAACTTTTTTCGCTTACGAATCCAGATCATTAGCTGATTCGAATGACCTGCGTAGATCTCACTTTTATCAATCATTGAACGGCAATTGGGCTTTCCACTGGGTAAGTTCGCCAGATGATCGTCCAAAGGACTTTTTTCGAAGAGAGTTTAATGATATTGACTGGGATAGCATTAATGTACCTGCCAACTGGGAGATCAATGGGTATGGGGTACCCATCTATCTTAACCATCCCTACGAATTTACATATGATCCAGCACCACCAGATATTCCTGACGATTATAATCCTGTCGGATCCTACCGAAGACATTTCAATATTCCTAAGGACTGGCTCAATAATCGTATTCTTATTCACTTTGGTGCTGTTAAGTCGGCATTTTATATCTGGGTGAATGGGGAGAAAGTGGGCTACAGTCAGGGGAGCAAGCTTCCTGCTGAGTTTGATATTACTGATCATGTGAGAGCCGATGAAAATGTAGTAGCGCTGGAAGTATATCGGTGGTCCGATGGATCCTTTTTAGAATGTCAGGACTTCTGGCGTATCAGTGGAATTGAGCGTGATGTCTATCTGTATGCCGAACCAAAAGTTCGCATCGTTGACTTTTGGGCTAAAACACCTTTGGATGGATCATATAATATAGGTGAGTTCAGTCTTGAGATAGTTATAGCCAATGATACGGGTGATCATGAAAGGGTCACTGTTCTCACAGAACTATTAAAGCCAAATGGAAAACAAGCTTTTTCAAGAATGGATCGGGTGTCAATGGATGCAAACTCAAAGACCACACACATGGTCAAATATTCTGTGCGAAATGTGGAACCTTGGACAGCTGAAACGCCCAGCCTGTATCGGCTTAATATAACCGTTAAAAAAGGTTATGATGTCCTTTCTGTCATAACGGATGAAATAGGTTTTCGAACTGTAGAAGTGGAAGGAGGACAATTATTATTGAACGGTAAGCCCATATATTTTAAGGGTGTGAATCGCCACGAGCACGATCCGGTCACTGGTCACGTCATCAGCCGCGAGCTGATGGAAGATGATATTCGACTTATGAAACGGTTCAATATTAACGCAGTGCGAACAAGCCATTATCCCTGTGATCCCTATTGGTATGATCTATGTGATAAATATGGTCTCTATGTGATCGATGAGGCAAATATAGAGAGTCATGGTATGGGCTATAAGCCAGAACGTACTCTGGGAAATGCACCCGAATGGGAAAAAGCTCATCTTTCACGGATCAAGCGAATGGTGGAACGAGACAAGAATCACCCATCGATCATTATGTGGTCTATGGGGAACGAAGCGGGAGATGGAGTGAATTTTATTGTTGCATCAAACTGGATCCATGAACGCGATCCCTCCCGTCCTGTACATTATGAACGCGCATTAGAGCGGAATCACGTGGATGTTTATACACCCATGTATGCGAGCATCGAATACATCATAGAGTGGTCATCATTATCTCGGGATAGACCTCTGATATTATGTGAGTACATGCACGCCATGGGCAATAGTTTGGGTGGGCTAAAGGATTATTGGGATGCCATAAGATCTCACAAGTATTTGCAGGGCGGATATATCTGGGACTGGGTGGATCAGGGTATTCTGAAGTATACAGAAGATGGACGTAAGTATTTCGCCTATGGTGGAGATTTCGGACCTCCGGGGACGCCAAGTGATGGTAATTTTTTGATCAATGGACTGGTTCAACCGGACAGAAGACCAAACCCCCATATATTTGAAGTAAAAAAGGTATACCAGAATTATTTAGTTGAAGCTATTGATCTGGACCAAACCCGTATCAGAATAACCAACGAGAATTTTTTTATCAGTTCAGGCAATATAGAGACTGATTGGGTGGTAAAAGCTGATGGTATGGTCCAGGATTCCGGAGTATTTAAAGACCTATTGATCGAACCACAAGAATATATTGATTTGACCGTTCCGATAAAGACCATTGAACCAGTTAATGATACAGAATATTTCCTTGAGATCGAATTTAGAACAAAGGAGAATAAAGATCTGATTCCAAAAGATCATCTTGTTGCATGGGAACAGTTCAAGCTCCCTATTGAAAAGGTGGAAAATAAAAATATAAATGATCTTGAGATAGATACATATGATACCAAAAATAAGATCACAGTTTCCGGCCATGATTTCAAGATGATATTTGACAAAAGATCAGGCAGTTTGGTATCTTGGAAATATTCTGACATTGATCTGATATCGACAGGCCCCAAGCCACATTTCTGGCGCCCACCCACCGATAATGATTTTGGGTACCAGATGCCTGATAGAATGGCGGTCTGGTACGAACCATCAATAAAGAATATACAGGTCAACTTGCAGGAGAGATCAAGCCAGGTGGTAGACATTGTCTTCCGTGTGGATTATGAAAAAATTGGCAGGGTAATAACAAATTACTCTGTTAACAGTGCTGGCAGGATAAATGTTAGTCAAACCATTGAACCTGATGATAATCTACCGAACTTGCCCCGTTTTGGTATGGTGATAGAGCTACCGATACAATTTGAGAACATGACCTGGTTCGGTCGTGGCCCTCACGAGAGCTATTGGGATAGAAAATCCGGTGCAAAGATCGACCTTTATACTGGTAAGGTTGCGGATCAGTATCATCCCTATGTTCGGCCACAGGAAACTGGAAACAAGACCGATGTACGCTGGGCAACTTTTACAGACGATCTTGGATCAGGGATCATGATTCGAGGCGATACCTTATCGATAAATGCAACTCATTTTCGGATAACAGATTTTGATAATGGAAATGCAGAACTAACAACCAGATCAGCAACAAGCAATATAAGAACCAAAAAACAGCATCGACATACGATAGATATGAGTCCTCGAAAACTGATCAACGTTCATATTGATCATAAACAGATGGGCGTAGGGGGAGAAGATAGCTGGGGCTCGCAACCATTACCACAGTATCAGCTACCAGCAAAACAATATTCATACTCATTCACTATGGTCCCAATCCCTGAGAATAGCAACCCAGTAACGATCTCAAAAAGTGTTGTTCGTAAAAATAAATAATTTCACAAGTGGCCTAAAATACTTTTTGATACTTATCATGGGGACACTGTTCTTATCCTGCAGTTATCCGAAAGGTTATCCAAATATCATTTACATACTTGCTGATGACCTAGGTTATGGTGAATTAGGTGTTTATGGACAAAAGATCATTGAAACACCCCATATTGATGCATTGGCAAGAACAGGCGTGCGTTTTTCTAACCACTATTCTGGTTCTCCGGTCTGTGCTCCAGCACGGTCCGTGTTGATGACCGGACAACATAGTGGCCACACTTATATCCGTGGTAATGATGAGTGGATAGAAAGAGGTGATACATGGAACTATTTAGCCATGTTCTCAGATCCATCCTTGGAAGGGCAACGACCACTCGCCGATAGTATTATTACGATTGCTGAGATCTTGCAAAGTGAGGGTTATCGAACAGGCAGTGTGGGAAAATGGGGTCTTGGTGCTCCAACAACATATGGAGTACCCAATAAACAGGGTTTTGATTTCTTTTATGGCTATAATTGCCAGCGGCAGGCGCACACACTATACCCATTGCACCTATGGAAGAATGAAAAGAGAGAACTTTTAGATAATAAAATGGTGGCTCCTCATTCTAATCTCAAAGAAGGTGCTGATCCCAGTGACCCTGCAAGCTATAGCGACTTCAGTCTAAATGATTATGCCCCAGAGATCATGCATAATGAAGCCATGAAATTTATTGAAAAAAACAAAGATCACCCTTTCTTTCTTTATTATGCATCTCCCCTCCCGCACCTTCCTCTTCAGGCACCACAGCGCTGGGTTGACTATTATCATAAAAAGTTGGGCCCGGAAGAACCTTATACTGGTAAGAGCTATTTCCCTAATCGAATGCCAAGGGCGACCTATGCTGCTATGATCTCTTATCTGGATGAACAGGTAGGAGATATAGTAGCTAAGCTGCAATATTTGGGACTGTACGAAAACACATTTATCATTTTCACCAGTGATAATGGGCCAACCTACACTGGAGGTGCTGACACACGATTTTTTGATAGTGCCAAACCATTTAAGTCCGAACGGGGATGGGCAAAAGGGTTCTTACATGAAGGCGGGATCCGTGTGCCAATGATTGCCAGCTGGCCGGGACATATTGCAGCGAACGGCATGTCTGATCATTTATCTGCATTTTATGATGTGATGCCTACTATCTGTGATATCATTGGTGTGCCAAGACCTGCGCAAACCGATGGCATCAGCTTTTTACCTACACTGCTCAATGATCGCCAAGATGAGACACATACATACCTTTACTGGGAATTTCCCGCTTATAATGGTCAACAAGCTGTCCGATTAGGCAAATGGAAAGGGATCAGGAAAAATATCTTTGACGGAAACCTAATTATTGAACTATATGATTTGGAATCGGATATCCAAGAACAAAATGATCTCGCTGCTGAAAACAAAGATGTTGTTAAAAGAATAGGAATGATCATGAAAAGAGAACATGTCCCTTCAACCCTGGATAGGTTCAAGATTGTCCAACTGGGTGATAAATAACTGTTTCTATCGGAGATGACTTTGACCGGATTCCAGCTTAATCCTGGTGATATCTATGCAATAATGACCGCACTCTGTTGGTCATCCGCGGTCATATTATTTCAGGTATCTGGACGTATCCTCGGTAGCTTGCAGATAAGCCTGTTAAAGAATATCATCGGAGTGATCGGATTTACGGGATTCCTGTTAATTCAGTGGCAGGATTTTCCATTGTTCACTCAGCATGAGTATTTTATAATGATCATCAGTGGTACCCTGGGAGTCGCAATTGGTGATCTATTTTTTTTAGCTTCCCTTCGAAGATTAGGTGCTGGTCTGAACGCGATAGTGAGCACTGCATATTCACCATCAATATTTTTGATTGCGTTCCTTATGTTTAAAGAGGTCATCTCTCTGCAGGCATATTTTGGAGGGGTCTTGGTGATAATTGGGATAATAATCGGTTCCCTTGAAGTTCCAATAGATCGCAGCCGGAAAGATATTGCTTGGGGAGTGTTCTATGGGTTCTTGGCCCAGGCACTCACTGCTTTTTCAGTATTAATACTTAAACCGACAATGGTGATCCATCCGGTGGTTCCGATTGCATTGGTCAGGTTCAGTATGGGGGCTATACTGAGTATTGGTTTCTTGGTCTTTGCTAAAGGATTTCCTGCATTGATCGAAACATTCCTTCGAGGATTTACACATTTACCACTGATCATGGGGTCATTATTGGGTACGTTCCTATCTGTGATCTTTTGGCTTGCGGGATATAAATATACTCTTGCAGGTCGAGCTGCTATCTACAATCAGCTCTCAACAATATTTATTATTATCATGGCAGTTATTTTTCTGAATGAAACTATGACCAAGAGAAAATGGTTAGCAGTATTTTTTGCACTTTCAGGTGTACTAATAGTGAGCGGATCATAGATATCACCAGGATTAAGCTGGAATCCGGTCAAAGCCATTTGCGGTTGTTTCAGCTAATTATTTCTCACCCGATTGTAAGAAACTTTCATAGATTCGAAAATCCATGATCGAAATACAAAAATTGTTTCAGCTATATTTTGGGAAGAAATATTCCAATAAACAAATTAATGATAGGTTTCACATTTGGCGGAGGTCTGTTGATCGGGATGATGAAACACGTTTCAAGATCATGATGGATGGTGCCCGTTCACAAATGTCAGACCTTTCAAAGCAATGGAAATGGGTCATTATCCAGGCAGTACTATGGTTATGGATATCCAATAAGTATGAATTGCAGACCATTATCAATATAATGGCTTTTCTTAGTATCCTCACCCAGTTCTCATTTAATCTGTCTGCTATTATTAAAGATAAAAAGCAACTTTTCTCGATCTATATAAGTAGACAGATATTGGACCTGCGCAATGTGTCAACAATGCTTTGGGACACGTTTGAAGAATTACAGGAAGACTTATCAGTATCAGTAGAAATTTCGGAGAAAAATTATGCGCCTGATGTTGAATGGCCAGATATCACAATAGAGTTAATTGGGAATAGATATGATGAGAATCTGCCCTATTTGAGAACGGTGATCGGGCATGATACCAGTTCTCTCATACACCCCACTGAGTTCGGTCTGACTTGTAAGAATGACCGAAAAGTATCAACATCAACATTTACTATGCTTAAATTATTCGCGGAGCATAACCCTTTCCTGTTTAAAGGACATGGATCTCAAAAAAACTCAGTGGAAAAACGGATTCAAAAGCTTCGAGATATTTTTAACACCTATTTTGGGCAAAGGGAAGTTTCGCCAATATCACAGTATCAGGAATCGGTCGGGTGGGAATGCTACATAAACATTGAAGATAGAACAAAGACCTGGAAAAAATTGGAACATAAACATGAAGCAGATATAATAGACATGCTGGACAAATGGACCTTTGTTACTAAACAGGAAGATATTCCTCTGCCAGAAAAAGATGCTTATAGTCAGAAAGGATGGGATTGGTAAATGAAATGGCTGTTTCTCTTACTGTTGCTTATTCTCCTGGGATATAGTATTTATGATGAGATCAAGGATCAGCAATCTAATGATTAACCCCATTATACTACGATGATAGCTCAATATCTCGGTCATGTTGTGTTCTATGTTCGAGACCTTAACAGGTCTTTAACTTTCTATAGGGATCTATTGAGATTTGATGAAGTTGGGAAGATAGGAGACCATGTTTCTGCATTAACATCGGGAAGAACTCACCATGAATTATTGCTGATAGAGGTTGGGGATGCACCGGGCCCAATGCAGGGTAAAAGAATAGGGCTCTATCATATAGGGATCAAAGTTGGGAACACTTTAAATGAATTGCGCTCAGTGCGCGATGAATTAATAGAGCATGGAATTCAAATAGATGGTGCTAGTGATCATACGGTAACCCAGAGCCTTTATGTACGAGATCCGGATGGAAATGAAGTGGAACTTTATGTGGATGCAGACCCCAAGATTTGGAAAGATGATCCCAGCAAGATTGTGAGCCCCATAAAACCGTTGGACCTATGATCATACTAAAACATAATTATTTCAGGATTTATATCAGGGTGTATCCAATACCTATATTAATTAAAGGTCAAAGATCGTAACAAATAGCTAAATATTGCGACCCACTTACAAAAAATTGACAAAAGATGAGATCAATGAACTTCCTCTTCGTTATTATGAAGGACCGGTCCACATAGTATCTTCTTTAAAAGATGCCGAGAGGGCATGTGATGCATTATCAAGAGAAAAGATCATAGGTTTTGATACCGAGACGCGTCCAACTTTTCGTAAAGGCGAGATGCATCCAACATCAATCCTACAGTTAGCAGGATATGGTAGGGTCTATATTATTCAGTTACATAAGCTTGGGCTCTCTGAAAGTATAATATCTATTCTTTCCCATCCTGATATTATTAAGTGTGGTGTTGCCCTTGATCGTGATCTGATAGAATTAATGCAATTGTCCCCATTCGATCCTCAAGCCTTCATTGACCTGGGTGAGATAGCACGGAGGTCAGATATTCCGCACCATGGTCTTAGAGGATTGGCTGCTCTCTTTTTTGGTTTTAGAATATCCAAACAGGCACGAACGTCAAACTGGAGCACAAAGAAACTGTCAACTAAGCAAATAAATTATGCAGCGACCGATGCTTGGGTCGGGCGCGAATTATATTCCAAATTCATAGATGAAAAATTGATCTAAACAATAGAATATGATCTCTGTTCATCTCTTAAATATGAATTTGGTATGATCATTAATAACGTTTGGACAGAATACAAATAATTACATACACACGATGCGGGATGATATTCAGATCATAAAACCTTTCTTATTGTTATCTCTACTTATTCTTAATGGGTGCGCTGCAATAATAAAGACGGCAGTTCCGATGAGTAATATAACTGCTCCCACTGGAACCTATCCTGTCGGAACCAAGACCTTTCATTTAGTAGACTCCACTCGTTCAGCGTGGTATCAGGATAAGAATGAAAACGTTCGTGAGCTAATGGTTCGTGTCTGGTACCCTGCAAAAAAGAATTCTGTCAATCATCGTGCTCCATATGTTAAAGATTATGCTTTGGTCAGAGATGTCATCACAAAAAATTTTGATATGCCCGAATACTTAATGGACAATCTGGGAACAATTGAATGTAATGCATGGTTGGATGCTGAACCAGTAGCTGGTAGAACCACATTCCCGATCATTATCTTTTCACACGGACATCGTGGTATGAAGATCCAGAATACGACCCAGGTAGAAGAATTAGCTAGCCATGGTTATATTGTTATTGCTTGTGATCATACATATGATTCCGGGGTAACTGTTCTGCCTGGTAACAGAGTTATATTCTCAAGGTCAGGACTTCCTGATGGTATCAATGAAGATGAAGGTCGGAAGATAAGAGAAATGCAGATAGACATAAGGTCTGCGGATATAACTTTCATTATCGATAAAGTCTCACTCGATTTTTTTGGTGACCCTGGTCTGGCGAAAATAAGTGATCTGAATAATATTGGTATCTTCGGACATTCGTTCGGGGGTGGTACATCTATTTTCACCACATATAATGATAACCGTATAGATGCGGTTTTTGGACTGGATTCCTGGTTCATGCCGATTCCCAGCAGATTGGTCAATCAAGATCTGAAAAAGCCGTTTGGACATTTAGGTCAGGTTAACTGGGGTGAAAGCAACAATTATTCCATATTAGATACGCTGGCCTCAAACAACAGTGATCTGTCAGTGCATTTTAGCGTTGAAGGTTCAACCCATTTTGATTTCACTGATTTCTCCCAATTTAGTCGTATCACAAAATGGTATGGTTCTGGCGAGATATCATCAGCAAGGATAAGAATGATCATGAACCGTTTATTATTGGATTTTTTTGATCATTGTTTAAAGAACGGAAAAAATTTTGACCCCAAATCATATAAAGAACATTTTCCGGAATTGACAACCCATATATATTAGTCCATCCAGGTATTATTGAATGAAGAAAATTGTTAGACCATATCTGATCAGACCATTATCCTCAACAAGCGATCTGTTGTAATAGTATCGATATAGATCTATAATTTGGAATTAGGTCTTTGATCATTCATAACTCAAATAAATAATGAGCCGTTTTTGTATTTATCTAAAATGAAACAGTAATTTCCAATTGTGCAAAAGTTCATTCTTACTCTGATTGTTTTCTTTTCCGCTTCTTGTTCTTTTTTTGGTGGTCCTGACTACGATCTATCGGCTGACTCCACCGGTCTGAGCTTTGATGGTATTGATGATTACATTCAGATCGATGCTAATGTCATACCTGATTCAGGAGATTTTAGTATAGCAGTTTGGGGAAAAGGCGATCCCAAACACACCGGAAACAGAATAGTGTTATCTCAGAATGATACAACTGGGAATCCATTTTACTTTGGTTCAACACAGGATTCAGAAAAAGGTGGATCCATTAGAATGGGTGAGGATTGGTCGCAGCTGAAGAATAGCGGTTTTCCTATTGATGACAACTGGCATTATTTTACTATTGTGAATGATGGTACGATCGGGGACTCAGCAGACATCATTGATACATCAGCCTTTTTTCTTGATGGAAAAATGATTCAATCTGTTATTGGAAAAGGAAAAACATATCCAAAAGCAGAACCATTTTATATTGGCACACAATGGAACGGATCAGGGGAATATTTTTCGGGAATGATGGATGGATTAGCTATCTGGGATGTTAAACTATCATCCGAAGAAATAACTTCTCTATTCAATAACGGTGAAGGACTTGATCCTACCACAGACACCTTGGATTATAGGTCTTCATCACAATTGATCGGATTTTGGCCTTTCAATGAAGGCATAGATTCCAGCGTGACGGATTACAGCGGTAATGATTATGATGGTACAATTTATGGGGCAACCTGGGAAAGGGTCGATAGCAAGCTTCAACCTACAGCTGATACGACCCTCGTAACAGACCAGGTTAAAACTGATGAAGATGAGCTAATACAAGAAGAGGAACATAAACAGGTACTTTGGGGAAAGATCTTTAACCAAGAAGAAAAACCTTTACCAAGAGCAAAGGTTGCCCTTTACGGGTATCGAGAAGGAGATCAAGATGAATATTTTTTTGAAGCAAGCGTAAGGACAACCCGCTTGGGCGATTATGAATTTCATGATTATCGCTCCTGGGATACCCTTTCTGTTTCATTGGACGGATACAAGACCATGATTATGACCCTATCTGAACTTGATATGAATGATCTACCGTTCGACTTTTACTTGACCAGGCCGAAACCTGGTAAGCGCAAATCTGACGGTAAGTCTGCTGCCATGGCCAGATTATCTCTAGAGAATTATGAAATGATCCAAAGTCTTATCAGGAACGCCAGGCCCAGGGAAGTCATTACCATACCCAATGGTATACACGTTGTGTCTAAACCAATACTTGTGGAAAATAAAAATAATATTACTATAAAAGGTGAGATGGCCACTGGCATCATTCAGAACGATCTGAGCAAACCGGTCCTAATTTTTAATAATTCAGAAAATATCGTACTTCATGATCTTCGGCTTGGGCATACTGAGACGTCTCGTGGTACTTGTGATGCTGAAGTGGTGGTCATTGATGGTTCGAGAAAGATCTATATTAATGGCTGTGAGATATCTGGTTCCGGAACTATCGGTGTGAAGTGTACTAATAGCGATGAGATCGCAGTGGTAAGCTGTTTCATTCATGATAATTCTTGGTTTGCCTTTTCTTTTCGTAAATGTAAGAATGTAAGGATCGAGAACTCACGTATCATGGAGAATAAAGATCTGATCTTCAAGCGGTCCTCTGATGTAGCCATGTTCAGTAACACGATACAGAAATAGGGTATTGATAAAAACAGTGTTTAGAAACAAGGATAGAACACTGTTCTTTATATTACCACTGATAGGTATTCTACTTTTTATAATTCTGGTCTTTTTGAGTGCTTTAGCCTATGATGGCGGGAATAAACTGAACCCTGCCGCATCTGGATATTCATTCTCAAATAATTACCTTAGTGATCTAGGTAGGGCAAAAACCCTTAACGGTCTGGAAAACAATCTTCCGTTTTATTGCTTCAATGGTTCCTTGATTATCCTTTGCCCAATCTTCGTACTTTATTTTCTTTATCTGCCAATCTTATATAGTGAAAATAAAAAAACCTTGACCGTGGCACGGATCGGGAGCTTATTTGGAGTATTCGGCAGTATTTGTTTTGCTGGCGTTGGCTTTACTCCTGTAGATCTATATTTTTCGCCCCATGTGTTTTTTGCAAATTGGTTGTATCGTTGTTATTGTATCACGATAATCTTTTATGCTGCAGTATTTATCTTTATACCTAAGAAAAGCCAAGTATTTGCAACAGCGTTTATTATCATTGGTATGATAGTTGCCGCCCATATCCTTTTGTCAGATATTGGATTGGCCGACCATTTCACCGATTCGCATAAGATTCATGTTCTATCTCAGAAAGCTTCCAGTATCGCTCTGGTATTTGCTGTGCCGATGATGGTGGTTTATAATAGGTGGCAATTAAGTACTGGTCCTGTAAGCCTAAGTATTTTTGCCTTGAAGACTTGATAACTTTTATCACCAATTTCCCATAGATCTTTTAGTTTTGTTTAAATAAGCGTAAATAATGGAGGTAAATATGAAAGAATATGTAATTGGGTTCACTACTGGCTTAATAGTAGTACTGACCATGGTCCTTTCCTTGGGCTCGACTAACAATGCACTCAGCCCTGGTCAATACCAGGTTGACACAGTTCTGCTTGCACAAGAAGATTATGTAGGGAATAAAAGCTATGAGGTTCTTGTTACAGTTTTTGATACACGAACAGGAGAAGTAAAACAAAAAAGAAGAGAGTCCCACGTGAACTACATCGCTTCAAAGTATAAGGAAAAAAAATCTTCTGCATTTGATTATAAATAACTTTATCAATAACAAGGGAGTAAAATATGAAACACTATGCCATCGGTTTGGTCACGGGCGCATTATTAATCTTGAGCGCAGTAATGTTCTTAGGTGCAACCGAAAGCGATCAATATGAAGGTCGCTATCAGTTTATTGGTGGTTCCACCGTTGATATGAAGGTCTTTGATTCTCGGACCGGGAAATTCTACATGCGAGGTAGGGACTTTGTCACAGAGTATGATATTGTTAATTCTTATTATCGGGTGCACACTTACAAACTGTACGAGGATTAGTTTCTGTTGGGAACATATCCTGAACTAAAGGATCTGCCTACAAATGTATTATCTGCCGCAGAACGTATCAGAGGCCATGTTCGCTGCACTCCGTTTGAATATTCAAGGTCGCTTTCTGAATTAACTGAAGCTAAAGTGTGGTTGAAGCTGGAGAACCAGCAATACACTGGATCCTTTAAGGTGCGAGGGGCCATGAACAAATTGCTTTCCCTTAACAGTATTGAGCGGGAGCAGGGCGTTGTTGCGGCATCCACAGGCAACCATGGTGCGGCTGTGGCCTATGGGTGCCAAAAGTTGAATATACCGGGCTTGGTCTATGTCCCGGAAGATACATCGGATGCAAAGCTGGAAAATATGCGCAATTATCTGGCAGATATTCGTCTCCATGGTTTGGACTGTGTGGATTCCGAAGCTGAAGCACGAACAGTGGCAAAAGAAAGAGCCATGGTATATCTTTCCCCTTATAATGATCCAGATGTAATAGCAGGACAGGGAACTGTGGGTGTCGAGATGGAAGCACAGTGTGATGGATTGGATGTATTGATCGTGGCCGTTGGCGGCGGCGGACTGATCGGTGGAATCTCAAGTTACCTGAAATCCGTATGGTCGGATCTCCATGTGATTGGTTGTTCACCAGAGAATTCACCTGTGATGATCAAATCTCTTGCTTCGGGAGAGGTTCTTGATCTTGAATCCCTTCCAACCCTTTCAGATGGTACGGCTGGTGGTGTAGAGCCCGATTCTCTGACCTTTCCTATTTGCCAGAGTGTGATCGATGAAAGCGTACTGGTCACAGAGGAAGAGATCCGTGATGGTGTTACTCTTCTTATGGAGAAACATCACCAGCTGGTAGAGGGAGCTGCTGGAACTGCCATGGCGGCCTTAATGATAAAAAAAAGCGAGCTAAAGGGACAACGAGTTGGTCTTGTGGTCTGCGGAGGGAATATTAGTATTAAAACATTACAGGAGATATTATGCACGTCTTCGGATTAGAACAGATAGAACAGGTATTACCAGATCTTGACCTGTTTCCATTGATCAAAGATGGTTTCAAGGCTTATTCCTCTGGTCGTACAGTGGTACCGCCAGTGGGAGAATTAATATTTGATGATCCACCGGGTGATGTTCATATCAAATACGGATACATAAAAGGGGATGATTATTTTGTGATCAAGATCGCTTCCGGGTTTTATGAGAATGCTGAACTGGGGTCAGCTTCGAGTCAGGGCGGAATGATGCTGCTCTTTGACCAGCGCACTGGTCGGGAGAAAGGTGTACTTGTGGATGAATGTTATCTGACCAATGTACGAACAGCAGTAGCTGGTGCGATCTGTGCTGAAGTCTTGGCACCCGGACAGGTGAAATCGATTGGTGTGCTTGGAACAGGAGTACAGGCCAGGATGCAGGTATCGTACCTATCAACAGTGACCAAGTGTCGCCAGGTTAAGGTTTGGGGTAGAAATGAACAAAAAATGTTTAAATACCAGGATGAGATGAGAAAAGAAGGCTGGCAGGTAGAAACTTGCGCTGATCCCGGTTATGTGGCAGCATCCTGTGATCTGATCATTACGGCAACACCCACGAAAACACCCTTACTGAGAGATGATGATGTAAGAAAAGGTACTCATATCACTGCCATGGGTTCGGACTCACCAGGCAAACAGGAGTTAGAAACAGGTATCTTGAAAAAAGCAGATCTGATCGTGGCCGACAGTATTCTTCAGTGCAGGGAAAGGGGAGAAATAGTACATGGTCTATCGGAGGGTGTCATCAATGAAAAAGATATTATAGAATTAGGGGATATTTTGGATGAAAAAGCATTAGGGAGAACCTCAGATGACCAGATCACAATAGCGGACCTGACCGGAGTAGCGGTCCAAGATATTCAGATCGCTAAAGCTGTTTTTGAAGCATGTAATAAAGGAGCTTAGAATGAAATTTGAAGAATTCGAATTAGAAAGGAACCAGTCACTTTTTGAAAATAAAGTGGATTATAATCTATCCGAAAGTGGAGTACATCCTTTATCCCTAAAAGATCTCCTAACACAGGATGAGCAGGAAGAACTCCTTCATACAGAACTCTTTTATGGTCATACGACCGGCACACCAGAATTAAGGAAACAGATCACAGGACTCTATAGTGGCGCAATTGTGGATAATGTTCTGGCCACTTCAGGTTCAGCGGAAGCGAATTTTTTAGCGATCATGACCTTGCTGGAACCTGGCGATGAACTCATTTATATGGTCCCCAATTACCTTCAGATCAGGGGTATAGCACGCAATTTTGGGATCACGGTCAAGGAACTACCTCTGCGTGAATCACTAAGCTGGCAGTGGGACCTGGATGAGCTGAGATCAATGATCAATGGCAAAACAAAAATGATCGCGCTCTGTAATCCGGACAATCCTACCGGTGCAGTTATGACAACAGATGTTATGGATGGTGTGGTCGAAATAGCAGAGGAAGCTGATTGTTGGATACTTTCCGATGAAGTATATCGGGGTGCAGAATTGAATGGTGTAGAATCACCATCATTTTGGGGGCTATATGAAAAAACGATCGTTAACGCTGGTCTTTCAAAAGCATATCGCCTGCCTGGTCTTCGATTAGGCTGGACCGTTGGACCGGAAGATTATGTTAAAACTGCCTGGGCCTTCCATGATTATACTACAATATGTATCGCATACCATAGTGACTGGGTCGCATCGAGAGTTTTAGCTCCAGAAAGAAGGAAGAAGATCTTAGATGGCACTAAGTCGCATCTGAACCATAATCTGCATACTCTGGTAGATTGGATGGAAAATTGCGATGGTAAATTAAGCCTGTCCCCTCCACAGGCAGGTGCTATTGCATTTGTTCACATCAATCTGGACATGCTTTCTCAGGACCTGACCTATTACATACGTGACAATTATAGTGTGCTACTAACTGCCGGAAAATGGTTTGGTCTGGAAGGCTTTCTTAGGTTTGGATATGGGCCACCCAATGATTACCTAAAGGCTGGTTTGGATCGCATTTTAGAATCTATAAGATCGATATAATATCGAAACAGATATTATCTACAATTCTTCTGGAACATAATTAAAATTAGAACGGTCTGGCCTCTGATAAGAATCTTCAGGTATCCGTTCGGGAAGATCGACCTGTGGCTGATCAATATCAGTGTACGGTATCTTACTTAATATATGGCTTATACAATTGACCCTCGCTTTCTTTTTTACATCAGATTCTACAACATACCATGGGCTAAAATCCGTGTCTGTGTGTTCCATCATATTATCCTTTGCTTTAGAATAATCATCCCAGCGGTTTATGGACTCAGTGTCCATTGGGCTCAATTTCCATACCTTTGTTGGGTCATTGATCCTCCCTCGAAAACGTTTCATTTGTTCTTTCGCACTCACAGAGAACCAATATTTTAAAAGAATGATACCAGAACGTGTTAGCATTCGCTCGAATTCAGGACATGTCTGTAGAAATTCTACATACTCCTTCTCAGTACAGAAACCCATCACTCTTTCAACCCCAGACCTGTTATACCAGCTACGGTCGAACAGTACTATCTCCCCAGCCGCTGGTAAGTGTGCCACATAACGTTGAAAATACCACTGGGTCTTTTCCCTGTCAGATGGTTTAGCCAGAGCTGCAACCTTACAGCTGCGTGGGTTCAGGTTCTCAGTTATCCGTTTAATGGTTCCACCTTTTCCGGCAGCATCACGACCCTCGAAGATGATCGCAATCTTTTTTCCTTTTTCAATGACCCAATCCTGCATTTGGACCAATTCTACCTGCAAGTTTTCGATCATCTTGTTATATGTTTTATTGAATTCTTTTTTGTCCTTATTACTGAAGTCCTTCTTTTTACTCATGATTGTTTCCCTTTAAAAAATTCGTTTGGTGCAATAAATAAGTTAAGAAACATTAGAAATATCAAAACGAAATTTTCAGTTCATTTAATCCATCATTATGAATAGATTTTTCATATCGATCTTATCGGAATGAATAAGCACGTATTAAGATACATATCAGTTCTTCTTCCTATACTGGTTCTATCCCAGTCTGCTACCTGGGATATAATCCAGAGCGAGATCCTTTTGCCGAACTGTGTTGTGTGTCATGATCATGGCACCTATTTCACAGAACAGTCAGGGTTGAACCTGGCACCGGATGTTGCTTACGAAGGATTGATCAATCAGGTACCAACGAATACAGCTGCTGCGGATGATGGTCTGACCTTAGTGGGTAATGAGGGTATTCCAAGTCTTTACAGTAGTTTTCTATGGGAGAAGATCAATGCGCAGGATCAGGAACATTTTTATTCGGACCATCCGGAATATGGAGCCCTGATGCCGTTGGGTATGGACTTTCTCACTAATGGTCAATTAGAATATATTCGCGAATGGATCATTTCCGGTGCACCGGATGCAGGTGTTGTGGCTGATAGTGCACTGTTAGAGGATACGACAGTATATACCCTACCGGAATTTGAACCATTGGATCCACCAGAGAATGGGATCCAGTTGCACCTGGGTCCTTTTGCTATCCCGCCGCAGTTCGAGCGCGAGATATGGAGCTTCACAGAATTGGATACAACGGGTATACTTTATATCAATAACATTGAGATATTAATGGCACAGGGTAGCCACCATTATATCGCATACACTTACAACCAGATCCCGCCCATTGGTCTACCACCGGCCGGTGTTTATAGGGATATTCGTGATGAGAATGGTGAATATAATCCAGAGACCTTTTCTCATATGGCTTATCAGCATTTTGTGACCGGATCCCAGTATCAGGTATACAACTATCATCTACCTGCAGGGGTGGCTCTTAGGTTAGATTCGCAATATGGTATAGATCAGAACTCGCACTACATAAATTATACAAATGACACTACTTACGGAGAAGCTTACGCGAACCTGCATATGGTACCATTGAGTGAGTTGGAGCATGTTGCTGAAATATTGCAGTTAGGCGAAACTGATTTAGAACTACCACCCCAGCAAGTTACCACAGTAAATAAGATAGTGTGGATCGATAATGAGTTCGGTGAGCCTATTACTATTATCCAGCTTATGAGTCATGCGCATCTTCATAATGAAAGCTTCAGCGTTTACCGTCGTAACCGGAACGACCCCAGTGTTCGGGAATTGATCTATTTAGCGTTGGATTGGGAACACCCTCCCATCCATCAGTATGATCCTCCTCTTGAGTTTAGTATGGATGAAGGCATTGAAATGGAAGCCGTCTATAATAATGATACAGATGAAATGATCGGTTTTGGATTTTTAAGTACGGACGAAATGATGTTCTTGTTCGGCATCTATCATACGAGTGAAACGGTTGGAATGGATGGATCTGACCGGGATCTTCCATATGAGTTCTCGGTCTCAGCTCCCTATCCAAACCCTTTCAATCCATCCACGAAAATTGAATATTCACTACCTGAGGGCAATTCGGTGAATATTACTGTTTATGATCTTATGGGGAACAAGATAAGAACATTGATCGATGAGTATCAGGCAGAAGGTACATGGTCAGTTAAATGGGACTCAAAGAATAGGTCAGGTATATCTGTTGCTGCGGGAATCTATTTTTTCAATATAAGAACTGGTCAATCTTACGATACAAAAAAAGCTGTCCTGCTAAAATAATCTTTCGGTCCGCATACCAGATTATAGTACATGAGTATTAAGTAGTTAATTAATGTAGGAGATAAGTAGTTATGAAGAAAATATTGTTACATGGTATGGGGTCCCATTTGAAAGCTCGATCCGTCAGGCAGGTAATTTCGTTATTGGTGGTATTGTCCATGGCCGGGGTAGAAGCTCAATATAATCCCTGCTATGATGAGATATACCTTGACCTGAAGGCTCAGGGTATTACCAACATGACAAGTAGGGAATACCATTATTTCTCAAGGAAAGATGAAGAATGTGCTGAGTATAATACATTTGATAAGCAGTATCGTGATCAACTCGATATTATGCAGGACAATCTGTTCAAACTGGCTGAAAAGGTAGATCTCATGGGTAAGGATATCGATCTGGACAATGTTTATGGTATGGGACGACTGAATGCGACAGATCCAGAATTACGCAGTCTTTCTATTATTCGTTCCAGGGACGATGATATTCAGCGTGAGTTCAATACTCTATCAGAGAAATTGATCTTAATGCGCAAGGAGATCCAGAGTGAGCTGGAAGAGAGAGGTCAGGGCCTGGCCGATCTGGTCGTTAATTCTATTACAGTGATCGATAGTGTCGATGGAGGTTATATCAAAACGGTGAATAAGGAAGGTAGGAGTATGGTCCTTATAGGTAAACATCCGTCCGGTAGTGGCAGTCTGGTAACCTATAATATTAAAGGCAGGCCAGCTGTCAGGGTCGGATCAAATGGCGAGGTAGGTGGCTATGTTGAGGCCAAAGGAAATACTGGGAAACGAGCTGCGTTCATTGGCACCGAGAAAGGTGGAAGTAATATGGTCTCGGCGCATAATCCAAAGGGTGAGACTGTTTTTATATCGGGGTCCAATGGGAATGACCACGGATATATAAAGACACTGAGTTCCGGTGGAAATAATGCTACTATTCTGGGAGCCAAGAAGGATGGGTCTGGATACATATCCACCTATGGAAGCTCAGGAAAGCGTACATCGTTGATCTCTGCGGATGGGTCCGGGGATGGTGTGCTGAGCTTATATGATCGCGATCAAAAACTTCAGTGGAATCAGAAAGCTAAGCCAGTCCCTAAAACATCTCAAAACAATGGAAAAGTTCAGGGTGATGAAAAGAAAAAAGGGGAATAATGATTTAGTTGCATGATCCGCTATACTATTCTCGTTCTCAATTTTGCTATTAGTGTATATGGGCAAACAACCTATCAGCAAAAAAAACTGTTAGACCTGTCTGAAGCGCATTTGATAAGATCACGGACCCAAAAGGTCCAAGCGGATTCCATGGCCGGATCAAAGAACTGGCCCATTGTTGGCCAACTGACCAGTGGTGAAGAATATTGGTTAAAAAAACTCGCTGTGAATGGCATGCCTATTTATTATTGCACCGAGAATCTGGTCTCTGCCGTTTCTATATCGACCGATCATGTTTGGCCCGGTGGAGAGAGCCAATTATTCCTGAACGGCAGTGGGATGATAGTTGGTGAATGGGATGGGGGCCGTGTCCTTATCGAACATCAGGAACTCGAAGGTCGTGCGTTCCAGATCGATGAATATCCAGATCTCAGTGATCATGCCACGCATGTAGCGGGTACCATGATCGCTGAAGGTGTGAACCAGCAGGCTCACGGTATGTCCAATACTGCGATCTTATATGCCAATGGCTGGGACAATGATGATTCAGAGATGGCCGCGGCCGCTGCTGATGGGCTAATACTCTCCAATCACTCATACGGTACACGGGGCGGTTGGCACTGGGACTCCTTTAGTGATGAGATGTGGGTGTGGTGGGGCGACGCAGATGTGGATCCCACGGAAGACTACCATTTTGGTTTTTATGATGAACAGTCACGGGAGTGGGATGAGATCGCCTATAATGCCCCGCACTATTTGATAGTACTCTCTGCTGGAAATGACCGTAATGATGGGCCCGATCCTGGTACGGAACATTGGGTCTGGTCATCCATGGACAATGATTGGGTACTCTCTACCGATGCTCGTAATAATGATGGGCCATGGGATTGTATCTCTTACCATAAGATAAGTAAGAATGTGCTTACGGTAGGAGCTGTCAACGATATTAGTGATGGATACAATGGAACCAACAGTGTGAATATTTCTTCATTCAGTGCTGTTGGTCCTGTGGATGATGGACGGATCAAACCTGATATTGTGGCGAATGGTGTTGGATTATTGTCATCGGTCTCTTCATCCATGGAGGCCTATGATTCATACTCTGGGACATCAATGTCAGCCCCCAGTGTTACCGGGTCACTGACCCTGGTTCAACAATGGTACCAAGAGCGACAGGACACCCTTATGCAGGCTGCTACTCTAAAGGCCCTGGCTATTCACACTGCTGACGAGGCTGGTGAGCATGATGGTCCTGATTATCGTTATGGCTGGGGGTTAATGAATACATCCCGTGCAATTGACATGATCTCACAACTGGGAAATGGCTACCTGATCCATGAAACAGTGTTATCGGATGGGGACAGCATTGATATACAGGTATCATCCAATGGAAGTCATCCTCTGAGAGCAACGATATCATGGACAGATATTCCGGGGATACCTCCCGCGCCAAGTGTGAACCCGCCCGACATTATGTTAGTGAATGATCTGGACCTGCGTATCATTCATGAGAGTGGAACCATTTATGATCCCTACAAGCTCAACCCTTATTATCCAGACAATCAGGCAATCACAGGAGATAATATTGTCGATAATGTGGAACAGGTCCATGTATCAAATCCGGAGCCAGGATCTTACTCGATCAGGATCACTCATAAAGGTTCTATAGGAATTGGTCAGCCAATAGGTATTATTGTATCCTATGATGTTCCAGGTAACCAAATGATCCATGTTGGTTCGAATGGCGATGATCTGACCGGTGATGGATCAGAAGAAAACCCTTTGGCCAGTATCCAGGCTGCGATCGATCTGTCCCTTTCAGGGGATACTGTCCTAGTGCACCCCGGTACATATAATGAATCAATTCAGATAGTATCTATGGGAATCCTATTAGCATCTGAATTTTTGTTCAGTGATGAGAATTCGGATATTGGATCTACAAATATTGTTGGCATGGCAGGGGAACCATCAGTACGCCTGAATCAGGCAGGATATTCCACTCGCATAGTGGGGTTGACCATCTCTCACTCGGATGATGAACCAGGGCCTGGGATCCACTGTGTATCCAGTTTTCCCACGATAGAGAACTGTAGGATAATGGATAATATTACTAATTCTAATGGTGGTGGTGTGTACACGCAGGAATCAAATGTGACTTTTATAGGTACGGAGATATACCAGAACA
>TARA_B100000749_G_scaffold75933_2_pt1 | contig 23115 bp, 17 predicted proteins | sample TARA_B100000749 | Tara Oceans TARA_B100000749 (sample SAMEA2621232) | marine metagenome | biome: marine biome (ENVO:00000447); feature: mesopelagic zone (ENVO:00000213); material: "saline water (ENVO:00002010), including plankton (ENVO:xxxxxxxx)" | depth 800 m
GTCGTGGTAGCGAACAGGGTTATCCAACATAAAGTACGAGGTATATGTCCTATCCTCTGTTTGTTTTACCAGACTTGATTCCGATCGGACAGCAACGGACCAAACCAGTAGAAACAGAAATGTTACACATCTGGCGTGCATACTTCCTCCCTGTTGGATAACGGGCATAAGTTAGTGGGGTCAGACGAAACTCACTATTAAATTCATGCCCAACCGCTAACTCTTTCCCTTCCTTTTTTGCGAAATACCGTAAGTGCGAATATCCCAATGCCCAGTAGCAAAAGGGAACTCGGTTCAGTCACAGGGATTATTGTAACTTTTGTTCTGAATGAGCCCCACTGCGAAAAAAACGCGTTCGATGTGCTTGCTGAATGTTGCCAATCTCCCCAGGTCATGTATGCGTCCTGCGTCACTTGGTCCCATTGTTTCGCATTCGGTACCCAGATGTTGTTCTCGAAATTAAAATCACCTATGTCATTAAGGTCAGAGAGATCACCCGGAAAACGATAGATAGTGTTCCAAGCATCGAGTTCCTCAAAGGTTAGCCATCCATCGCTATTGTGGTCGATTCCAGAAAACGACCCAGCTAGATCAGTATAACTTGGGTGATCAAATTGGTAATCGACGGTGATCAATCCAGCACTTGCCAAAGACGTGAACAAAAAGAAAGCGAAAAGAATGACGACCTTCATTCGATTTTCCTTGGTGATGCGTTTGAAAATTTGCACAATCTAAGTAAGCAAAATTCGAACCATCAATAATCCGTCTGTAAGATTCTGTTTTTATTAGGAATGAAAAATCAGCAATGGGCTAGCCGTAAATTTATTCGACAGTTGGTCGGAATGCGCCCTTCCCCTACCTCCTCATTCGACCGTAGCAGGTAAAGCAAGAATTTTTTTCAGTTTCATTAGGTTGAGTCCGTTTTCAATCCTGTTTTAGTAATAATGTCGAGGACCTTACCGCCTGGGACGATGCTTATCGATGCATGTCTATGCGCCAAAGCAATAGGAACAACTGCGCTTTCGTAAAGGTTCAATTCGAAATGACGAATGAGGTCGCAGGCACGAGAAACTGAGTTTCCATACTTTGATAGGTCAACTTTCTTCCGAGCGAAGGATGTATCGGAATTAGCTTTGTCCTCGAAAGGGTAAGGCACCGCGAAAGTGAAAATTCTGCCTCGCTCGGTCTTAAACAAAAAATCTTGTCCATAGTACGTCTCTGAACCGAAGTTTCCGCCCTGCTCATTGCTTCCTTTTATGTATTTGTAACGATATTCATCATCTATTACGCGCAAGACCCCAGGCGGAAGAAAGCGATTCAAAAGATTTGCGTGATCCATTACCTCTCCCGTTTTTTGTAGGCCTACCACCAGAAGTGGATCCAGTGAGAGCGAGGCTAAGCGAGAGTTAACTCTGTGAAGGTAGGACATGATTTTGGCATGTAATTTCGCAGGTTGGCCAAACAATGCCAATGGACCATCCATGACAAATGCCATGCTTGCTAAGGCTCGTGGGTTAGCATTGAACACTTGGTCGACCAGGGTTATGAGCAGAAGATGTTCTACAACATTCATTAAGCGAGTGATAGCACTGGTATTGTTTCCGAAATCAGAAACATCTTCGTGGATCCTCAGCCAGTCCGTAATAAAGACCGGTTCACCACATTGTCCACAAGTGGCTTCGAGTTGAGCTGCGGAAAATTTAAATGTGATCCGCTCGGAACAGGAGGGGCATTTTTCAATTTCGATTTCACCATTGCAGAGCGTCAGCAAAGTGTTGACGAGGATCAGCTTATTCTCGCCCTGCGAGCGGTTCGCATTTAGTTGTTTAAAAACCGCCCTTCTGAAACCATCCTTTACGCTCTTGGCCCCCTGGAAACGAACATTGCTTCCAGGAAGGGTATACGTAATTGCTGACGCGTTGCGGTGCATTTCGGCGACCTTGAAGGGATCAACAAAACGCGTATTGGGGTCTATCAGTTCGCCGTATTTTTCCATTCCAATTAGGACCTGACTGACCTTTACAAATCCGACCTGCGTGCTCGGTAGACGATCACTGATTGGCGTGTCACTTTTACTCGCATCTGATGCCACAACAAACCTAGGCAACGCACTTCCATTCTCAGTCGGCGCAGAGCTGAAGGACGACGCCATAGCTTTGGCCTCGGCTTCACCTGGTTCCTTCATGTAATCACATTCCGCCAAAAAGTCGGCAACGTCTGGATTACGAACGAAATCCGAGTGACCACCCTTCCCTGCGACTTCTCCCTTATACGGCATTAGCGCTCTCCTCCCTGGAGATTTTGAATGGTCGCTTTGATCTCCTCTGGGGAAAATCTGTTGATTTGAGTAGGCACAACAAAGGGAGCTGATAGTGTTTTTATCCTCGCGAAACCGACGTCCTGTGCCGTCTTCAGCGAACGAATGAAATCTGAAAAATCGTAAAATTTCGACAAGGTTCGTAGTTCGTCGTCATTGTTCAAATGAGTAACGAACCAATTTTCAGTATTGGCAAGGATGTTAGGGTGGACGGAAGAAGGTTCTTGGGTTGCATATACGAAGGCGATTCTTGCCTTAGCACCCTCTTTCGCTATTCTCGGCCAGGTCTCAGTAAGATCGGCTTTTTTACCTATTAGGTTATGAGCTTCTTCTACATAAAGAACAATATTCTTCGGAGTTTCCCCCCGGTGCATTGACGCCATTTGTCGCTCAAAAATCTGCCTTGCAATTCGTTCAGACAACACCGTTCTAATTTCGACTGGCCCGACTGATAGGTCCAGTATCACAATTCTGCCTTCATCAAGATGTCTGATTACTTCGTTTGTGACATCTGCTGATCTTTTGCTGCTGTGGTAGGCCTTGTATCTTGCAACGGCTCTCCAGCCTCCGAACTGTTGCTTTCGACTGGTTTCTCTGGCGAGCATGTTAAGGAATGACTCCAACGTTGGATCCACCCAGGCTTTTCCAGCCGTTGAAGACTTAATCCCAATTGATGTGCCTGATTGCTCTTTGAGAGAAAGATTCACTCTGCGTATAGTTTCAAACCACTGAGCAGCTTCCTCTGGGGGAAGACTATCGGACGTGGGATAATCAATTTGAGGCTCCGGATCCTGTGCTTTTGCCCATGCCTTGATTTGATCGATAAGTGTCTTGGGAGTAGGTACCTTAACGCGGAACCCAGAGGGGATTTGGAAGCCGGCTCGCGCTAAGATACATTGAAATACCGCCACATGGCGCTCCCACCTCAGGACCTCACCTTGACCCCCACCTTGCGGTCTTTCAAGAGTTGAAGACATGAATGCATCAAGGTCCTGCCCCGAAAAAGGAGGGTTATCATTGCGGAAAAGGGACTGAATAAGATTCAGGGCCTGATCAACTTCCTTGAAGAAATTTGTCCGTAAATCTTCGAAGTTGGGGGTTTCTAATGCTCGATAGCGAACAGTCTCGTTGGGAAAAACCTCGGCAATAGAGCTGCCATCATCTTGATGGTTGGCATTTGCGTACTCACCGTTGATATCAAAGATTAATTGGCCAACAGGTACTTTATCTTTCATCGCCGCAACGGCTACTGCGGAAACCGTTGTCTTGATTGTGTTTGATTTACCTGTACGAGTCATCCCCAGAACTGCGGTTCGTCTCGCTAGAAAATCAGTTGGTTGAATCAGTACTGGTACCCTAGGCTCACTCGCTCCCCGGTGCATACGCGCCGTGGATGTATAGCGCACCTCGCCGATATTGATTGGTGATGGTTCCTGTGAGAACCCGGCGGCCTCTGCCTCTTCCTGCGCTTTTTTTCGTACTTCTGGATTCACATGGTTAACGATCTGTTCCAGAGCTTTCCCTCGAGGCTTAAACGCGCGCAGCCGCGAGAGCGTCATGAAGTTCTCTATATCGCTTCCCAACCTCAACTCGGAGTTTTCGTCAATAAAAAAAGTCCCGAGCACACTGCACCGCAAGCCTCCCGCCTGTAGTTCCACTGCCGTAATAGGATCTAGACCATCGTTTGGCTCTCCTGGGTATTTTTCTTGCGGGGTTCTTCTTTGATGATGTTCGATGCGGGTGCGAACATAGTCATTGTCTTGCGGGAGGCTAACCGGCTCCAACACGCGCAACAAAACTACCTCTTGATCAATCAAAGGTGCATCAGCCAATCGTTCTGGATTGAAGGCAGCGGCGACTAGAAATGAGTTATGCGGAATTCCATTGACTTTGTGTTTGAATTCATCATTGGTAAGAACATAGACTTCGTCAAAACGCATCCCGTATACGTAGCCTACAAATGACTCATCGTATCCACCGAGAAGGTTCACCAGTGGTGATTCTCGACGCATAACTTCGTTAGTAATATCGATCATTTTTTGCCTACCCTTCCTTAGATTGCTTGTTCGCCTCCCAGCAACGGATCATTTGCGTTCGCCGAGAAGGCCTCACCAATCAGTTTTTGAATCGATCACACCGCTCGCTCTGAGGACCTCTCAGATAATGAAGTGTCTGAAATTGTCTCCTGAAAACCTTTAAGAGAAAGAACCTCTCCCATGGCTGGGATACATCCCTGACCTTGACGGAGACGGAGTTCAGCGATGATGTCTGAAACCACGATCTCACTCGACGAGAGCCTTTCATTTGAATCAATACGGGCATTGTAGGATAGATTCACCCTGGCAAATCCGGGGTCACTGCTATAGTAGTGCCTTGCCTGCGGAACATCGTCATAGGAAAGGATCCAATGGCCTTCGATATGTCGGAGCAACTGTCGAAATAGCAAATGGCCCGTGTCACTGAATGTATGCCTGTAGAGTTTGTCGGCTTTTTCAAAGAAAGGCGGGTCGAAATACCATAGCACTTGATCAAGGCGGTCTTGGCAAAAGGCTGTTTGCCGAACTTGGTCAAAGGTTTGTGCATAGTCTTGGCACTCGACGAAGACAACTTTTTCCCGCAGTTTACTTAGCTCAAGGATTCGCGATGCAAGCTTCTCCCGGTTGAACCGGCAGTCGATCGTGTATTCACTTTGTTGCTTTTGGCCTCCGATAGGGCCGGCTTGATCATTCAATATCCCACTGAAGCTGGTTCGATTAAGGAAAATGCAATTGAAGGCAGCCTCAATCTCCGAAGATGGTTGGGCTCGCTTTATTACCTTCCAATTATCAAGAGTGATTTCGGCTGAGCGGACCATTTCAGCGAGTTCTGCGGCGCGGGCAGAGAATACCGTTTTCCAGAAAGAGGCAACCAGGAAATCCTTGTCAGATAGAGCTATATTCTCAACGCAACCTGCTTCCAATAGCCCGATCGAAACTGAGGCTCCTCCAGCGAATGGCTCAACCAGCAATGGCACAGGCTGGGATCGTGAAATGAGATCAGCAATCAAGGGAATTAGTTTTCTTTTGCCGCCGGGATAGCGCAGCGGGCTGATGTAAGGATTAGTAAACCTATTTTTCTTCACGCTGGCACTCAATCCCTAGCTTGCAAGTCATTCGGGTTCCGTTTTTCACGTAAAAGTTCCTAATTTTAGTAGTTTTTTTCTGTAAGTCGAAACTACCATCGCAAGCTGATTGCGTAAATTCTCCCAACCAAGATTCACATCAATCGATAGCAGCACAATTTACGGTGATCTAGCTGAAAATATTTACCTGAAGTTGACGACTAAAAATTGGCCAACCGAAAAGTCCTGACGACACATACTGGTGTGCTAACCAATACCACTCGCTTAACTCTCCCGAGCCAATCACCATTAGAGGTGAAGGACATCCAGACTCACTACTCTTAGCAATTGCAGTAAGGGTCTTTTTATCCAACCGGCTCATTTGCGGACGCCCATGTGGGTGTGTATGCCAATCGCCAAGGTAGACGCTGATTCCAGATGAATCGAGATACAGCTTGTCTAAAAATGAACACTGCCATTCATGATCAGGAGTAAAACGGAACTGGCCGTGAATGGCATTTGGTCCTGGCCCGCTAACCCCAGTAATTACGATGCCACCACAGTCAGCTACGTAACCAGCTAAAACCCCGCCGGTCTCCAGCGGATAAGCAAGCTCAGCTTCCCTCGTCATCTCAGCCAATGAAGCTTCGGATATCCAAAGCACCGAACTCAAGAACTGCACCTAGGACAGCGTCCATGTGCTTCAAGGATGCTAGTAGTCCACTGAGGCGACAACGAAGCCTTGCGTTCGCCATCCCAGAAGTCGCCAACCGCGACATCCCACTCAAAATCCGGGTACCCTCCTCTGCCTTGCGAGGATAGTGTCGCAACTGTTAACCGGGAAGCGAGTAAGGCAACTTCGTCACTATCTAAGGCCGCACCGATGAATGTTGATTGCGCGCAACCGCCAGGCTGAACGTCTTCGCCACCTGAATCGGCGGGTAAAGGAAGGGTTCCGCTACCCAGAGCATGCTGAAAACAATGCCAACACCCCTTGGTCTTACCCGGTACAATCCTCCCCACAGTTCCACCGGCAGCTCCATGAGTCGTTGTGAGCCATATATACGGCTTGCCAAGTTCAGCGGCCAAATCAGAAAGGAAATGATTCAGACGGAAGCTGGCCGACGCATCAACGATGATGTCCGATGATTCAGCCGATCTGCGAAGAATAGTGAAGTCGGACTCCTCAGCTGTCGTGTGAGGAACACCTATGTTGAGATACAGTGGCTCAACCTTTGTATACGGGTGGTTTGACTGAAGGTAATAACGTATGGCTTGTACTTTGAGAAGACCGGCATATTGCCATCCGAGAGGCCACCGGATTGTATTTCCTACCTGCAAATAATCCCGGTCTATGACGGTAAGCTCTTTAATTCCAGCTTTTGCCAGGTTGATTGCCAATGGCGCGCCTAAACTCCCTACGCCAACAACAACCGCCTTTCTTTCTCGCAGACTGGCAAGGTGAGGCGCTCTCTGCATCCAGGCTTTTTCGCCGCCCCAGTCTGGTTTGACCAATTCCAACTGATAATGCATTGGTTGAGATCGCCGAGCTTGCCTCACTACCCGCATCGCCAGGAAAAACCAGTCGTCAGATTTCTCTCTCCAGCGCACCTCATCCTGATAGACGAAACCGAAAACAAGGATCTCTCCCGGCTTGGCCTTTTTTAACGCATTCTTGACTTCCGGGATTTCTTTTTTGATTTCCTCAAGCATCTGTTTCTTGAATTTATCTTGGTTGCCAGCGTGAGCTGGTTGGGGAGGATCTGACAAGCGCATCCAAAATCCGCCGATTGTACGCATGAAGATACCTGGCGGTGCGTTAAGTGTTGCGATGGGTCGGCTTCCCATATCTTGAATAAAGCGCACAGCTCCGTTTATCAGCGGCCTGGCATTGATGTCTTGGGGCAGCGTACGGATATTCAGCTTAAGCAGGCCACAATCGATGTCAGCTGAGGGTGTTTCATCCGGGACGATAATAGCGCTTTCTGGGTGACAAGGTAGAAAACTGGAAAAAGCTTCCCCGACATGGTCTTCGATGTTGGCAACACGATCCGTCTTAGTGGCACTATCGTTACTTTCGAAGATTTCTGGCAACTGATCGCGTACCAAGTTTACCAGGGTATCTACGCCAGGCTGCCAATCCTCACCTTCTCGTGCTAACAAGCAAAGATTCATGCTCCATGCGTTCTGGTGGCGCTTAAACTGCCTATCTGGTAGCGAAACTTCTGGAGGAAAGTAAGGGTAACTGTCAGGGAAAGTGGCAATAAACTCAAGCTTCTTGCCACCCCATTCAATTACAAGATCGATAACGAGGCGGCCTTTTCGTAGCTCCCCGTCTCTTTTACTCCAAATCCACCCCGAAGTTTCAAGAGCCGAAATTTCTGCCTCGAATAGCTCGGGGTATCGGTCCCACCATCCGTCCATGGTTAGCCTACCGGACGATGCCCAGGTGGTTTAGGTGCCCCATCACCAGGATTAGGTCGATTGCTTGGCGGTCCGGGCGGAACGTCTGGTCTATCAGGCTTGTTTGGGTGATCGGGTTTGCCTTTGCTCATTTTCTTCTCCTTGCCCTAGGGCCTGAATTGAAGTTCGGCCAAACCAGAAAGTTTGCAAGGATTGACCACTTCTCTACTTTACGCCTCTAACAGAATTAATGCAATAAAATTTATCACGTCATACAAACTAGGCTATCATATTTTTTATCCTACTCTGGTACTGTAGACGGAAACCAAAAAGAGAATCGAAATGAGCAAGCACCGTGACATACAGCTTGAGCGATTGTTTTACATCGAGTTTTTAGCGCTCTTTGTGGGCCAAGTGAGCAGGAAAGACCTGGTTTCCAGGTTTGGCATAAGTGAGCCCGCAGCAACCAAGGACTTAGCGCTATATTCTGATTTTGCGCCGGGGATGATTGACTACGATTTGCGTAAAAAGTGTTACGTGTACTGCGGTGACTATTCGAGAGCCCACTTTCAACACGATGTATACCAATCTCTGTTTTCACTCTTGGGGGAGAGAGCAATCTCGGCAGATTATGACCATGCACAGCGTTTGGATGGCTGGATAAGCTCCAGTATAAAGCGAAAGCTGCCGCCGCCCCTCGTAGCAACAATTACCCGCTGTATTTCCCAGCGCAAAAAACTGACCGGAAAGTACCGCTCATTAAGCAGTGGCGACACTGATCGTCTGCTATCGCCCCTTGCCATTGTTCATGATGGTTTACGATGGCACGTCCGCTGCTTCGATCATGCGAAAGGCGATTTCAGAGATTTCAACCTTACGCGCTTTTCTGGAGTGCGAGAGGGTGAAGGCACCGACGTATCTTTGCGAGAAGATCGTCAATGGAATACCGAAGTTGAATTGCGATTAACCCCTCACCCCAGGGCTTTGCATCCGGAAACGATACGGCTTGACTACGACATTCGGGGTCGGACTAAGGACATCAAATTGAAGGCTTGCTTTGTCGGCTATTTTCTTCGCCAGTGGAATATCGATTTCTCTGATGACGCGAGTGGTAACCCGAAGGCACAACATCTTTTCCTTGAAAACAAGCCAGAACTCAGGGAACTCGGCGTTCCTGCATGGGCGCTTGAGATTTAAGGTCCTATCAAAACGCCCTCAGTAATCTATAACCGCCAGAAAATACGTGATTAGAGCGGCAAGGGTGTTCAAGGAACTGGTATATCCAGAGAGGCCGGTCGCAGCATACTATGGCACTTTTTAGACCATCAAAACGCTCACTTCTCGGGCTCTTTTGGTGCCTTTCGGGAGAAAGGGTGATCGTATTGTCCCCAACCGAACGACCATCGAGCTTCCGAGAGAGCGCTATACGCGAAGTTTCAACACTGAGGAATCATTGCAAGTTTGTTAGCCTGCTATAAGCTTATTGTTGTGACCTTTTGACTAGTGGGACTTGGAGTACGCAATGGAAATGACGGTGTTGGTGGGTGCGGTAGTGTTTATTGCCCTTGCGTACTTGCTCTTTGGAGAAAGGCCTTCCTCGAAACAATCGCCACCGAGGTCTCGAGAAGTCGGAAAAGCCTCGTATGGAAAAAAGCGGTCCTCCTTTAAGCGGACCACATCGAGTGGTGTTGAAGCTAGAACAGATCGTCGTGAGGTTCTTGGTTCCACGGAAACGGACGATGATGGTTTAGCTACCTTCACGATTTCATTTGGTCAGCAGGAAGAAAGTAGTCGAAACAGAAATCCAGGCCGTTGGATTCCTCCTGGAGAGCAAGTAGAAGTTGCTGGACATACCACCAAGGATGGCAATTTCTATTTCGGGGGAAGATTAAGCGCCACAAACCAGTTTGGTTCCGAAGCGTCACTCATTGATGAAACCTTAAAGGTTGAGAAGGCAACTTGCCGTGAGTCTGACCATTCGTTGGGATATTGGCCAAAGTACAATCGACTCTCCCCCAAGTGCCGGGGAGCCTACCTTGATTGGTTATCATCGACACGGAATGATCCGAATACCCCCATCGGCTATGTCTTCCTATATTTTTATGGATTGGAGCGTCGAATTGTCGTCGATTCAGTTGAATCCAATCAGGTCGGTGATGAGGACTTCAAAGGAATTGCACAGGAGATCCGGCGACTGCTCGACGTTTATGGTAAGAACCCGGCTTTCAGGAACTACGCTTTCCGTTTGTTGGAATGGATGAAGCTTTTACGCCCTAAACAGGTGTCGATTTCAAGTGATGAGGTCTCTGATCACAACCTCAGGCTCTTGTTCTCGATCCATGCCGGAAAGCTTGTGGCGGCCGGCCAACCAATTCCACCGCAAATGGCTTATGTGTGGTTGAATTTTACCGACTTCATTCCGAGAACGCCTGCACGGCGATGCCGCAGTGAATTTAAAAAGCTCTTCTCGAAACTCTATTGTGACCAATTTGCTGATGGTCTGAAGATTAAACCCAACAAAACCTTTGTGCAGCCTACATATCGACCAGCGAGTGGTTCACTGACGCATACCACCCTCGATGACACTCGGGTACCGGACCCGACTGCGCTCAAATCCGTAGCGAATAAGCTCATAAAAATTGCGGATCAGGCCTCCGAAAAGCTCGACTCATACAGTCGATATCTGGGGAAGGAAGGAAACTCACGCAATGATATTGAGGCCGTGCTCCTGCTACCTGAGGAGATAGCAGACTCATCCAGCTCCGATCTCATATCATCATTCTCTGATTGGGCAGAAAAGGTCATAGCTGAAAACAAAGGCTTAGTGTCCTTCCAGGAGCTTTGGTCACAGTTATCGGACACACCAACCGAGAAAGTGAACAAAAAGGAAGTCGAGGTTTTGCAAGGTGTGCTGGACAGAACGGGCTTCGGCATAGCCCCGGACCCACGCTTTCATCATGCCAAGCCTCAACCGACTGGCAACGTGGTTTTGTTTTCTGGCGGCCATAAGCAGCTAAAAGAACCCAGTGAACCATTTAATGAGGTGGGCATGGCCCTTAGACTCGGTGCCATGGTTGCGAATATCGATGATCATGTGCATGAGGCTGAGGTTAACGTTTTAGAGAATCTCATTAATAACCGCTCGGAGCTAACGGAACCAGCTAAAGCAAGCCTGCATGCTTACCTCACCTGGCGGCTGAATTCACCGCAGAACACCGCCAGTTTGAAGAAGCAGATTGAGAATCTTAGTCAGGATGGGAAACACGGTATTAGTAAGATTCTGGTCAGTGTCGCTCTGGCGGACGGCAGAATCAGTCCGGATGAAATTAGGCAGATGGAAAAACTCTACACTAGCCTTGGGTTGGATAAGGCATTGGTTTCCAGTGATATTCATGGCTTAACAACCGCTAGAGCGCCGGAGAGTCCAGCCGCCTCCACTTCTCCAAAAGCTGTCGGCTTCGAGCTTAATGAGAGTGTTTTGGCGCTGCATGAATCAGAGACAAAGGATGTGCAGAGCATTCTCGGCTCCATTTTTACAGAGTCTGATGAGGAGGAAGCAACGGTAACTGAGCCAGAATCCGCAAAAGAGGATTTGCCTGTGGATGATGATCACGGACTGGATCCAGCGCATCGAAAGCTGTTTGAGAAACTGATCACCCAAGAGAAATGGAGCCGCACAGAACTTGAATCGATGTGCAATGGGCTAGGGCTGATGGTGGACGGAGCCCTTGAGACGATCAACGATTGGTCGTTTGAGGTATTGGATGAACCAGTTCTGGAAGACGATGGCGACATTTACGTCATGCTTGATGTGGCCGAAGATATCGAACAAAGCGTTAAGGAATAATTGCTCATGAGTGAGAAACGTATCAGGCCCAAGGAACGAGATTCGATTATCCAATCTCTCAAATCAGGGGTAACGCCAAAGGTCGGAATCCAGCATATCCAAGTCGGGCGAGTAAACGAAATAAAGGCTCTGTACCGCGATATTGAGCGAGTTACTGATGGCGGTTCCGCTTTTCGGTTAATCATTGGGGAGTACGGCTCAGGCAAGACCTTTTTCTTGAGTGTTGTACGAAGCATCGCATTGGAACGGAAAATGGTGACGGTGAACGCTGATCTGTCACCAGATCGGAGAATCCATGCGTCATCGGGCCAGGCACGCAACTTATATTCGGAACTCATGCGGAACATGTCGACCCGAAACAAGCCTGATGGGAACGCTCTGACAAGCGTTGTTGAGCGCTTCGTCACGCAAGCTCGAAAAGAGGCATCCGCTAAGAATGAGTCAGTGAATGACGTAATTCATGAGAAGCTGGCGAAACTTTCTGAAATGGTTGGTGGATATGATTTTGCGTCGGTTGTCGAAGCATATTGGAACGGCCATGAACAAGGTAACGATGATCGAAAGGCAAATGCTATTCGATGGTTGAGAGCTGAGTATTCCACCAAAACGGATGCCCGCCGTGATCTTGGCGTCCGAACAATCATTGATGACTCAAGTTTCTATGACTCGCTGAAATTGATGGGACTGTTTGTTCAGCAGGCGGGCTATAGCGGACTCTTGGTGAACCTCGATGAGATGGTTAATCTCTACAAATTGAATTCGGCCCAGGCTCGAACTTCGAATTACGAGCAGATCCTCAGGATGCTTAATGATTGCTTGCAGGGATCTGTTGAGGGGCTGGGTTTTCTGCTTGGGGGCACGCCCGAATTCCTTTTGGATCCTCGGAAGGGACTCTATAGCTATGAGGCTCTTCAATCGAGGCTAGCTGAAAACAGCTTCGCTCAGCGCGCCGGTGTGACAGACTATTCATCCCCTGCCCTGCATCTCGCAAGCCTGACCCCGGAGGAGTTATATATTCTTCTCCGAAACCTTAGGCATGTATTCGCCGGCGGGGACCAAGAACAATATCTCGTCCCGGACGATGCCCTGAAATCGTTTTTGAATCATTGTCACCAGAATATTGGCGAGTCTTACTTCAGGACACCACGAAGCATCATAAAAGCGTTCCTGGACATGCTGTCGATTGTCGACCAGAACCCACAGGTTCAGTGGTCTGATCTGGTAGCCAATATCGAACTTGAGCCTGATCGTCCGAGCGATGTGGATACCGAGATCGACGTGAATGAAGGCACGCAGGATTCGCAAGATATTTCGTCAAATGATGATGGACTTGCCGGATTCAAAATTTAATGGACGAATATCAGAAACTGGACAGACGAATTCAGAAATGGATCTTCAAACAAGGCTGGCCCGATCTGAGAGAGATCCAAAAAAAGGCCGTTGACCCAGTTCTGTCCGGAAATACAGATGTCCTGATTAGCGCTTCAACCGCAGCGGGTAAGACGGAGGCGTTCTTTCTACCCGCTATGACAGCCGTAGCGAATCAAGAAGAGGGCTTCGGCATCCTCTACCTGAGTCCACTTAAAGCGTTGATTAACGATCAGTACCGTCGTTTGGACATCCTTTGCGATATGATGGAAATGCCCGTCACCCCTTGGCATGGAGACGCTCCGCAAGGTTTGAAGAATCGTGCTCGGAAGACTCCTTCTGGCATCCTTTTGATCACGCCCGAATCCTTGGAAGCAATGCTTATTAAGCATGCTGGATGGTGTCGCCAGGCTTTCGCTCACACGCAATATATTGTAATCGACGAATTTCACGCCTTCATCGGCACTGAGCGCGGCCAGCAGCTTTTATCCCTGCTCAATCGTTTGGAACACATGCTTGGTCGTATGGGAAATCCAATTCCAAGGGTTGCCCTTAGTGCGACTCTCGGAAACCTGGAATCTGTTCCGGCTTCCTTGCGCCCGAATGGCGCTATGTCTTGTGTCACGATTACTAATTCTCAGAGCCAGGCAACGCTCAAAATGCAGGTTAAGGGATATCGTGATCCGATCGACCTCAAGCCAAACGATCCTCGGACGCCTGCGGAATACCGAATCTGTGAGGAACTTTACACTCTTTGCAGAGGCGGCTCTCACTTGGTTTTTGCGAACAGTCGACAACGAACAGAAGCCATCGCAGCTCGACTAAGCGACTTCTCCGAAAGCGCTGTAGTTCCAAATGAGTTCTTTCCGCATCACGGGTCTTTGTCTAGAGAGCTTCGAGAAGGGCTCGAGTCTCGCCTACAGAAAGATACCTTGCCCACCACCGCGATTTGCACGATGACCTTGGAGCTAGGGATCGATATTGGGAAGGTGAACTCGGTGATACAAGTGACAGCCCCCCACTCTGTATCAAGTTTGCGTCAACGTATGGGCCGCTCAGGAAGAAGAGGCGGCCCCGCCATTCTGAGAATGCTGATTGCCGAGAACGAACTTAAGGCCGAATCAAGCCCCAACGATAAATTGCGAATGGAACTTGTCCAATCGATGGCAATGATTCGACTACTTATTGCCGATAAATGGTTCGAGCCGGCGGACATCACTCAATTTCACTTTTCGACGCTCGTTCACCAGATTCTTGCGACAGTTGCGCAGTGGGGAGGAATTCGTGCAGATGAACTTTTTGCCCTTCTGTGTCGCCAAGGCCCGTTTCAACAGATTTCTGCTTCACAATTCATGTCACTTTTGCGCCATCTAGGCGGCAAGGATTGTATTACTCAGCTTGGTAGCGGAGAACTCGTACTTGGTATTGAGGGTGAGCGCCTCGTAAACCAATACACCTTCTATGCGGTGTTCAAGACTCCTGATGAGTTCCGGGTGGTAAATGGTACAAAGACAATCGGTCAGCTGCCCGTCGACGCTATGATTCTCCCCAATCAACACATTATTTTTGCCGGTAGACGCTGGAAGGTCATCGATGTCGATACGGATAGTAAAGTTATCTACGTCGAAAAAACAAAGGGGGGCAAACCTCCTAAATTTGGTGGCGAAGGCTTAGGTATCCATGACCTTGTCAGAAAGGAAATGCTCTCCATTTATAAATCTGGTGACTATCGAATCAGCACTGCCAGTGGGATGGTCGATTATGCCGACACAGAGGCAAAGGAGTTGTTTCGGGAGGGCGTCGAGTTTTTTGAGCGCGCTGAGCTTGGGAAAAGGTCTGTGATTGAGCAAGAGGGCCACGCCTATATATTTCCGTGGCGCGGAGATAAGATCGTGAACACCCTCTCCGCTATTCTTCTGATGAAGGGGTTCCGTGCCAGTCATTTCGCGGGAGTAATTGAAGTGCAAAAGACCACTTCCGATTCAGTCATCAGCTCTCTGAGGAGTGTGCTCCACTCCGGTTTGCCCTCCGATTCGGAGCTTGCGGAAACAGTACCGGAGAAACATATAGAAAAATTTGATGAGCTGTTACCCGAGGATTTGCTTACGGAGGGTTTTGGGCGACGTATGTTCGATGTCGATGGTGCGGAAGATTGGCTACGGACCGCACTCGAATAATGGGGTAGGAATGCTCGGCCCAAACCGTCAGAGCAAAGCCAATGCTCCTCAATAAGGATCACAACGGGTAAGCGCTTCTTTTTATCTATTATACTCGATTGCTTTCCCAATGTTTCGACCAAGAGTCTCAGGGACTCAGCTGTCCGTCACTATACAGCGTGAGGGTCAGGTAGCTTTGGCGTTGCTTAATGGACAATCGAGGTAACCGGATCGAAGGACGGCACCAACAAACCGTTATGCTGCACACCAGGTTCTGCGGTAATTCGTGGGATTTTAGCGGAGCCAGGAGTGAAAAAACGATTCCCCCCCTTAGGACAGGACCTGAGGAGCAAGCATTACGACCCAGTTTGATGTCACAGAGGCAATCAGCATGCGATGCTCTCTGGGAGTAATCTGGAGACTACTCCGACAATCAACCGTAACTCACTGAACTAAATGACCTTTGGACCAACCATTTCCCATCTCTCCACTTTCGCCGTTGTCTTAAAATTGACTATAGCATAATCAGTTTGGAGCTGTAGCTCTCACCGATCGCCTGCGCGTATGGCAGCAGGAGGAAAGAATACTCCGCTCATTGCACTGGAAGCGAAAAAATGAACCAAGGGAAGCTATTGGTAGCCAGCTACCTTACCGTCGTTTCAACCGGTGTTATACGCCATTCTAAATTTTGACGTATAACTCGCCCCACAGTAAACGCCGGTTTCTCCGCAAAACTGGTAACAACGAAAGCCGGATTTCTCCAACTCTGGGGGCGATTACAGACGCGGGCCAGGTTCATACTACCCAATACGCTCAGGGCCATACTTTGGTAAGTGGCTGAGTTTTATGACTTGGTTTATCCCTGAAACAGCGAATGTCCTCGATCACTGATCTGTTCGTGGCGGTACTAAAAAGACCGCGCTGGTGTTAAAAACAGAGCATCAGTAGCGTTCTTCGTCGCGCAGAGCGCGGGAGGCCTCACCACCACTTTCCTTTACGGGAGGAAGGGACGATCTCAATCCGGACCGATCAGGGAATTTTACTGATTCCGACAAAACGGAGGTAAGGCGAGCCACAGGTTTGCCATGGCGCACGATGATAACTTCCTCCCCTGCTGCTATCCTATCCAGCAAACTGGCGAGCTTTTGTCGCATTTCGCGGACAGTGATCGTCTGCATGTGGGCTTCCCCCTGTGTAGTTGTCCAGTACAGTTCAGGCTCGTAGGTATCGTATGACAAGGTATTGCGAGTCGCTGACTATGTATTCTGCCCGCTTTCCGTTCGCTGACTTTGGGTCCTACCATTCTTAAAACCTTCGATTCCTCTTGTTTCTCACTTCCCGGTCTCAGCATCAAAACCTTTGGTGCCGAGCATCCGCTACTCTCACTAAACAGGTTTCGTCTTACCTCAGTGCCTGAAGTTTTCAGCGACTGGCGTGCCCGGTTCCGGGGCCAGACTAGATCTTCTGCGGAAACATATCCTTCAAATCCGCCAGTGTCGCCCAATCATCCGGGGAATAGCCTGAATGCAGCACGTTGATTGTTTCAGCAGGCGCGGCCACCCGCCGTCCCTCCGGCTCTGCTCGGTAAATGCTGTTTTGGGTATGGAATACCTGTCCCTCTGACTCTCGAAGAACCAGGCTGGTACAGCACCAGTCGCCTGGGATCCATCTTCCTTTCAAATCGTGAACGACGATGCCCCAAAAAACTTGCTTGTTCATAGGCACACCATCATTGGCAAAATCGATTAAAAACCAATTTTTGATACCCGTATCTGGATCTAGATTACGGTTCATCTCCCAGTCCTCTGAAGTTTGTTCAGACTGTTTCGATATCTGATTGAATTTTGTTATACCAGAAGCTGATATCCAATATTTTGGTTATAATTATTTTTTTCGTATTTTTTATTTGAAATTCATTTATGTAGTTAAAATCCATACTAGAGAGTTAATATTATAAAATTTAAATATCTGATTTTTATAGTTTTTTCCAGTGTAGACGAGCTTGAACTAAGGCGATAGTCTTTTCTCAAATCGAGGATTAAGACATGCCTACAAAAAATCTTGACAAGTACTCACAGGTAAAACCGTCCATTGCGTTTTACTCAAAAAAGAATAACCAACAGATGTTCTGCGAAAGCCGAGTAGAAGTTGGCGCGCTTCTGGAGCTTGAGTTTGATAGCAGCATAAAGCGCTACGTGACTCAGCCAGATAGCTATTCCTACACCCGAGATGGCCATAAACGACGGTACACCCCAGATGTGTTGTGCCAGGGGGTGGACGGGAGCTATTGGTATGAAGAGTTCAAAAGTTGGGAGGGCGCGAATTCGGAACGTTTCGAAGCTAAATTCCTGTTTCTAAATCATCTATTTCAGCAAGAGATCGGGTATCCCCTTCGATTAAGAGTCTCTGAAGCTCCTCATAACTGTGTTTGGAGAGGAAATCTTCAGTTCCTTTATCGCTTCATCGGCCATGCCTTCGAGGATTTGGTTTATCAGTCGTTGACGGCGATTCGTAATCCCGAAACCGTGGGTGAAGTTTTCCAACGTCTGGGACCTGATCAGTTCAGTCTGGCATCAATCTGGGCGGCTCTCGCCCAAGGCATCCTGGAGTTTGAGCCATTTCGAGAAATCGACCTTCAAACCAAAGTTTGGGGGGCCACCCATGACTAAGTCTATCTTTGCACCCGGAACCAGAATTGAACTTGATGGCAAGACCGCTGTTATTGGCTCCGAAAAGGAGGAGTCGTGTTGCATCTTCTTCAAAGGCGGAACAAGTCGCGAGATACCGAAAAAAGTTATGGATCTCGCGTTTAATGAAGGTAGGTTGGTCTTCCCCATCGATACCCCAGAGTCCAAACTCGCTCAAACCCCTTACCTCTCCTCGAGTGAAGCTAGGCAGGCGCAACGCTTTTTGGCTTATCTGCGGCCCATGGCTCAGTGTGATAAGCCGGGAAGCAAAGAGGCTCGTAAAGCGATTATCGATGAAATCGTTAAATCGCGAGGAGAGGAAGTGTTGCCGGCACCCGCTGAAAACACACTTTACAAGTGGTTCATCAAATGGAACAAAGCGGGGCAAAATATTTTCGCCCTGCTTCCACACTCCAAAGCCCAACAACGTCGTTCAAGAATTGCGCCCGAAGTGCTCGACCTCATGAATGACGAAATTGATACCTCTGTTCTTCAAGGCAAGCCAAGTTCTACGCTGAAGGCATATCGGCGCTTCCGCGACAAAGCCAAAGCTCTGAACCTTGGGGAAAAAATTCCAAGTAGACAAACTTTTTACAACCACGTGAACGCGATACATCCGTTGGAGCGTGTAAAAAAACAACATGGTAACGCAGCATACCAGGAAGCTAAGAGGACGATTACAGGGCACTACAACGCACTCTATCCGCTTGAGCGAGTCGAAATTGACGCGGTCCATCTCACAATAAATTTGATCAACGAGCATTTGGAAACCATCGCGAACACAGTCATTGTGTATATTGCCCTGGATATCTACTCCCGAGCGGTTGTTGGCTTCGCGTACAAATACGGTTTCAATATTAGCGAAGATGCCGAGGGCGTGATTGATTGTTTTAGTTCGATACTTCGCAAGAAAAATATCGATTATCCCCACCTTAAAAATGAGTGGTTCGGCGGAAAGCCAAGCGTCATCGTGGCGGATCCCAGCTCAGCAATCGTGTCAAATTCGTTTACCGAAATGGCCGGGATATATGGGGTATCACGGGAAATTACGGAATCTAGCCAGGGCTGGAAGAAACCCCATATCGAGAGCTTCTTCCGGACCCTTAGGCTCGATATCATTGATGAAACTCCTGGCGCTTCACCAAAACGGTCGCACGAATTCAAATCTAAGAAAAAGCCAGAGGAACCTGGCCGCCTCCTGCCTGAGCAATTTGAACGGGCATTAGTAGAGTATTTGGTCGATCGCTACAACCAATTCTCCCATTCTGCGATTGGTGGCATGACCCCCCATCAGAAGTGGCTCGAAGGCGTGGAGAAATTTGGCCAGCCGGAGATGGTCGACGATCTCTCCTTTGCCAATCTGTTCGGTGGGCTGACGAAGGTGGTCACGATCCATGAAGTAGAAGGGATCAATCTTAATTACCAAACCTATCACTCTAAGGACCTTACCGAACTTTTTTATCGGCTAGAGCCGCCGAAGAAAGGTCAGAAAAAAAAGGTCAAGATCAGATATTCCTCCCAAGACCTGACAAAGATCGCTGTGCTCGATGAGACGACGCGGACCTACTTGGTCGTGCCTGCAACCAAACCCATTCCGGAGGGAATGACCCTCCGCAAGGTTCAAGCGATAGAAAAGGCCAAGAGGGAGAAAGATAATAGGCCAGGAGTCATTATTGCGGATTCGGCGGAACTGGTTTGTGATCAGGAAAGACTGAAAGCAATCGAAGAAAAAACCACAAAACGCTCTCGAAAACATCCGGAAACTACACCAGCTGGTTATGTTTCAGAGGAGGAGTTGAGCAAGTTGTTCCCTGAACATCAAGAGGCTGATATCCCACCTAATAATTCAGCTCGTGAGGAATCAGCCAAGCCAATTGTCCCAGCCCCGGATGTGACACCTTGGAAGGGTCGGAAAGCCTTCGTCAGAGGGAGGGACAAGTGATGGCCAGAAAACCGGAGACTCTGAAGTTCCTCGACACGATTATCGAACATCCTGCCTTTGGTGAGGCTCTGGATGCAATTCGCCGCGCTCACGCGACAAGTGGCTATAAGCCGAAAGGCACCATCATCTATGGCGATTCGGGCGTCGGTAAAACAACCCTCATTAACGAGTATCTCCTGGAGTTTCCGAGAGTTGAAGAGCCGGGCCGCACTCGGGTTCCAGTTATTAATATCGAGGTGGACAGTGCGCAGAATGTGAAAACCATAACCGAGGAGATACTCAATGCTTTGGAAGTGCCTTTCGGTCCACGAACAAAGCAAAATGATCTCTTTGCGCTTATGTGCAGAGCCTTCCGCGATCTCGGGGTTGAACTGATCTTCTTCGACGAGTTTCAGGAGGTGCTTCCACAGAAAACCAAAGACTATCCCCACATCATGAGGTTCATCAAGCGCGCAATGAACGAAACCAATGTGCCATGGGTGTTGGTCGGTACGGATCAAACCAAAACAGTACAAGAATTCCAGGACGCCAATCAGTCAATCAGACGCTTCTGTGGGGCCTATCGATTGAAGCCTTTTTCCATAAGAACGAGAGCGGGACTAGATGATTTTCGAACCTACCTCTCACTACTGATCGACGAACTACCTTTCAAGTGCCAGAACTTAAAGGAAGAGACGAACTTAAAGCGAATCTACTGTGCCACCCTGGGCATTCCGGGCTTTGTATCAAATCTCTTTGAGCAGTTATTGGAACTGCACGAGTTCGATCAACCAGTGACCCTAGAGGTTATGGGGGAAGCACACAGGCGTGCATTCATCGGTTCTGGGGACACAAAGGCGGGTGCATTCATGGAGCAGAATCCCTTTGCGCTCCGAGCCTCACAGATCGATGCAATTACGGGGAGTATGTAATGCGACTTCCATATCGTCCCCGGCCTTGTCCTGCCGAGAGCCTCGCGGGCTATAGCGTGCGGTTAACGAGTTGGTACGGCTATCAATCGCCGGATGCTTTTGCGCGTCACAACTTCGGGTACCCTCTGCCGGCTACCATGCCTGAGCAATCAGTAACCATGGATCGTTGGATCCAATCGCTTGAAGAGGTTACTCAAGTCACACCCAACACCCTCGGGCTTCATTTCATGGCGCTTAGGCGAAAACACGAGCTTGGTGAGGGGCGTCATAGTGTTTCGGACAACATAGTTAGTTCGCCTCGGATCTGTGAGCACTGCATATCCGAAACGGGATATCACAGATTTGAATGGCAGGTGGCCCACAAGATTGTCTGCACGAAGCATGTTGCTCCGATTCTGGACCAATGCCCTTCCTGTCGATCCTCTCTGAAGTGGAATAAGAGCCTACTCACCGGGTGTTCAGCTTGTGGCTACACGTGGGGGAAAAGAGCAATTCCAGATGGTACGGATTTATGGGCCATTAAACGTGCCGAGGAAAATATTTCAAATGTAGATGCGCTATACCAAGGGTTTCTGCACTCGGCGTTTCACTCTGGTCACAGTATCTGGCCAAAATCTAGGCTGCCATACGAGCCAACGCTTCATTTTGAACTGATGAAAAGCGCGTATCGATTGGTGTGCGATCGCTCATACAACGAAGCGTTCGCGATTCAAGCGCCCCTGAGCACATTAGGAACCCTCGAAGACGTAGTAGCACGAAAGCGACGCGAAAAGATTCGTTCGATTTATTGCCCGATCTCATCGAGTGGCGTCCGATTTGAATCAGTAGAAGCCGTTCCGTTTCTTAATCGACCAGAAATGGTTTTGCCCAAAAAGCATCAAAAGCATTTGTGTGACGTCGCGCCAACAGATATTGCGGATGGTGCCTTTATTTCTGAGGTTCTCGGGATCACGGTATCCGAATTGAATCAGCTCGTTTCTACGGGCGCTATTGACTGTCTTGCTTCGAGCCAGATCTTGAGGGACCGAATCTTTAGTCTGAAACAAGTCACCGCGTGCCTGGATAGCCTTTTTTCCAAAAAGTCAGGAAAATCAGAAGGTATCAATTTTGACTTGTCACTGAGAGAGGCGGCGAGTATCGCAGAAAAGTTTGGGTTCGGCTTTGTGGATTGCGTCGACTGGTGTATTTCGAGAGAGATCCCATTTTCCCTCACTGGAACAGGTCAGCCCCTCTCTTGGGTTCAAGTTCCACATGAGCAGTTAGTGACTCTATGTCGTTCCAAGTTTGATCAGGAAGATGGGGCACGTTTGCTTGATAGGCCGACCGCAATAAAATTGCTCGGCGTGCCTGAAAACGTTTTGGACCATTTGGGGCGTGTCGGTCTTTTACCGAGTGAGAAATGGTACGGTCCGGGTGTGATGTTTTCTTTCGAAACCGTCCGTACTTTTCTCAATAAATACGACATCGCGCGAAGGGAGGCCATTATTCGAGGGGTGCCGATGCTGGAATTATGGAGTCAGTGGCTTGAATCAAATCGGCAGGTTGTGATCGAGGCTCTACCTGGAGGGCACACGATTGGCATCATCGAATCGGGCGCAGCCTCGAACATGGAGCCCGCATGACATCTGACCACCCTTCCGGGTCGAGAAACATTTCTCGTCTGTCCGATTTCCGCGCAAGGCGAAGACTTACAGAACTGCTGAAGGATTATTACGGGTCTTTGCCCGCCACGTCACTTCGCTATGGACGAATTATTTTTCTTTATGATGAGACTCTTGCAACCTCGGGAAGAGAGTTGTTGTTCGATCAGTTGAATCGTCGCGCTGATCAGTTTGATCAAATCCTGGTAGTAACGGACGTGGGATTCGGTCGATCCGGATTCTATGTAAACTTTGATGAAATTGGCCCTACCGAAGATGACCCGGATTACGAAGCTCTCATCGAGAATTGGAACACATCATTTTAGATTGACCTAACCTCCCCTCCTTTCAAAGGTTGAATATTCAACCAATTTTAATTGACTTCCCAACCCCCAAATACCGCCCCAGAAGCCAACTGATGGGGCGGCTTGCATTTCCTGTCACTTAGACTAATCTGAAAAGAGATTAGACCGTAACCGCCTGCAATATAATACTTTTGCGGTGACAAATTTCCGATTTAGCTTTAATTTTTGGAGGAATTTACGAGTAAGGTTTACGGAAAAATTTACCCTATCTTGAAACCTTTCCTATCTACTTGTTTTCACAACCGCGAGAATTTCGGGTGAAACTTTAATCACCAATCCACATCGATTACCCTTCGCGCAAGCCAAGTCCCGCCCCCATCAAACCTTTGACGTGCCCCGATAAAGACTTGCTTATACAGCCAATGAAGCTAAACTCCTA
>TARA_B100000749_G_scaffold251680_1_pt1 | contig 23113 bp, 13 predicted proteins | sample TARA_B100000749 | Tara Oceans TARA_B100000749 (sample SAMEA2621232) | marine metagenome | biome: marine biome (ENVO:00000447); feature: mesopelagic zone (ENVO:00000213); material: "saline water (ENVO:00002010), including plankton (ENVO:xxxxxxxx)" | depth 800 m
CGTACAGGAAAGGTCAGGTGTTGCACTCAGTTTTTGCGGCCGCCATGCTTCAGGTTCATCCTTAGGCGATTCAACGTCGTGAAGCGCACATACCAGACGGCCAAAGAAGCTTTCAAATCCAGGCAGTCCTTTAAGGCTTTGATGCTGAGGGATGGTTGACTCTCGCCTCACCAGTTCCTGATCGCGGTAACCCAGCACACCTATCGCGTAGAGCCTGGCAGCCGAGTCAACAAATCGCGGAACAGAGAACGGCACTATATCCGAACCGATATCGATGTTTACCAAACGACCTTCATGGGTCAAACGCAGGTTGGCCCGGCTGACGTTCGACACAACCAACCTGGCATTGAAGCAGTCAGCAAGAAACGCAAACATCTGGTCCTCTGACAGAACTTCGGGCAGCTCGTGATAGTCTCTCCAATCATATCTGCATTGGACATCTCCACCAGCAGCCCCCTCCCACGTGAGATGAGGTGCAATGGTAGATGGAGCGCTGCGTAAACGTGCAGCCAGCTTGGTAGCTTCAGGCCAGGTCATGCTCCATGGGTAAAAGCGTTTGACTACCTGGCTGTTTTCTAGGGTTACAACACCCTCTAAACCGAACCCCAAAACATGCAACCCTTGGTCCAGTATCGTAACCCAGCGCTCCACGGCACGCGCCAGTCGGACTCGCTGGCGAGCCCATTCCCGCTTGATACGATTCTCGCTCGTCACCTGCCCCGAGAGCGAGTAATAGCAATAGATCGACGTTCCAACAACGGCCCCCTTCTCCGGCTTAAAAACAAGCAACGATGCCACTAACCAATGGTCCTCTGCGCTACGAATATCCGGATAACGAATGCCCGATTGAGTTCGCAACATCAGGTTGCACGAAGGAAGCTCTTGCTCCTGATCATCAAGACAAAATGCCTGTATGAACGCGAGTAGTCGATTGCGGTTGAGCAGCACCGCTTTGTCCGCAACGTTAACCCTCGAGAGAGTACGTTGGCCCATACGAAGGTAGTTGCTGCCGATCACATATTGCGCCCCACTGCCGTTGCCTTCTGCGACTAAAGTTTCTAACGAATCCTCAGCAGCTAGCACATCGTCGGCATCCAGACGGGCAACCCACTCGGCGCGGGGAAAGTGATCATCAACATAATCCAGTAAGGCATTTCTTGCCCTAGCTGCAGTACCGCAATTGCCATGTAAAACGACAACACTTGGGTGCTCTAGCGTGATCCTGCACGCCTCCTTCCAATCATCTGTCGACTGATCATCAAGGATGACAACACACGCCTCACCAGATTGAAAAAGCGTTTGCCGTATGGCTGACTCCAGTGCGGCGGGCAACTGATCGCCCTGATTGTGTAACGCAATCGCGATGATGGCTTGAGCATCAAAAGCGACCTGAGATACAGCCTCAGCACACGATATGTTCCGTGTTGATAGTCCTACTGAGCGTTGCTTTGGAGCTGTGCGTTGGTAGTTGCTAGCCGGCGGTGTGTGTACCAGTGATTTGGCTTTCGTCGAATCCGAAATAGGCGTTTGCGCGCTCAAAGAACTGCTTCCTTATTGCAGGTGTCATCCGTTGTGCGTGAAGCTGATAAAACATGGCGAGCCCGCGAAGCTTCTCAGCTCCGCCTTTCCTGGAGAGCTGGTCAACCGCTGTACCAAGATACCAAGTAGCTGTGTGCTTACCAGTAAACCCGAAAGACACACCCGGCAAAGACAACACTCGTACAGCCAGGTCCCGGTCATTACAACTTGCCAGTCCCTCTGTGAAGCCCCCTGCCCTGACCAACGTTTGGAGAGATATGAACGTATTGGAGCCCTGCCACCCCGGATTACCTGCAAGAAAGTCGTCTGCGCTTAACGCGACTGGTGGCGTGGTAGGAACCTCCATACCGTCCTTGCACAGCCGCAAACCAGAGACGATCACACTCGGCATGTCATTCGCCATTGCACAGTCACAGCACAGCTGCAGGTGGCCTGCGTCCCAAGCATCATCGTCATCAAGTATCGCAATATAGGCAGCAGGCCAACTGGCTCGAACCAGCTCGATGCCCGTGTTCCAGCTGCCGGCGGCACCATGAGCCCCCTTGTTACTCAAAAAATGCACGGGGACGCCCTCAACACACGCCCGAAGCTGATCTTGCTCACGTTCAGTTAGTGGCCTTTCATCGGAAACCACAATCAACGCATCCGGCTTACGTGCCTGAGAGCAAATGCTGGGCAAAGATCTACCAAGCAAGTATTCAAAGCGGGGCTTGGTCGCAACCAGTGCAATTAGCGGAGGGAAAGCGCCGGGAAGCATCATGCTTCGACGGCGCTATCAAGGATGGGAAAGTACTCGTTTGAGGTACTCTGTTCTGCCATTCGGTCGCGGAGATTGCGGGTCCAGGCGGTGTGCAGAAGAGGCGTGTCCACGCCAAGCTGCTCTGCGTAGCTCTGCAGGGCAGCAACATCCTTAGGTAAGCAGCGCCCTCCCCAGCCTCTTAACCCATCCGGCCCTGGAACCTGCCAATGAGTCGACCCCATTCGCTCATGGTCCTGATGAAATGCACGCTGAAGCTCATCCCAACTGCACTGGCTACCACTGCGCTGGAAGATATCGAACATCTCGTTCATGAAGCTAACCTTCATAGCCAAGAAAGCATTTTCTTGATACTTCAAGAACGCAGCACTCAAAGCGTCTGGAAGGATCGATGTGCGCATCTCGCCGTTGATATTGCTGTGATCATGGAAGAGTTCAGCTACAACACGGCAGTCTCTTTCGGTGCCGCCAAGTACCAGCGAACGCATCGAGAGCATGTCTTCAATTGGGCTAGCTTCACGCAGAAACTCAGGACTGACTACCAGTCGCAACGTAGGGTGCCGAGCAAGCGCTTGTGCCACTGCATCAGGAGGAACTGCTGACTTTACGCAAATGACGGGGTAACAACCAGGACTCTTGCCCGATGCCCACTGGAGGCCATCTATCACCTCGTGAAAAGCTGTCAGATCAGCATTTCCATCTATTTTCGCAGGAGTGGGTACCGCCAAAAAGATAATTCGGCAGCTCGAGACCAGTGCCTCTAAGCTCAACGACTGAGTCCCTAACTGCGGGTCACTTATTCTGACATCGCAGCGCAAGTCAAATGCAGCTTGCAACGCTTTTCCCACAGTTCCATAACCGACAATGCCAATCGCTGGCCTCGCAGTGTTGTTCATTCACAGTACTCACAGATTGCATGAGAGCTAAAGTCTTGAGTAACTGACCCTAGTCCCTGGGTATAGGGCAAAAGCACTTTTTCGCCGTAGGCTCGCACTCTACGCCTTGAACGCGAGACTTTATCAGTCGATATCAGACCCAGCAAGAATCGAAGCGTATTACGCGTACTAGACGCAACTGTGCCTAAAATCACGCGCGTGACACTGTGGCGATACACGCTCAATCAGCAACAGCTTAAATCCAACCCCGCGCCAGTACACCACCGCTCTCGATCGCATAATCAAGGAGCCATGGTCTTACTGGTAATCAGCCGCTGCATGCTTTGCATCCATGCTGACTTGAATGCGGCATCTCCGGCAAACAGCTTGTAGAGTTCCAACTCATCCTTACGCCGTTGCAGCATCACCTCCTTCAGGATTTTTTCGAAAGCCAGTTCCCGGTTATGCGGGTCAGGATTGTCTTGATACTTGGGCTTAAAATCGGGGTGCTGCTTGATGCTTTCGGCGATATTGACGAACTTGACCTTCTGCTCCTCAGGAGTAGCGCTCCACCCCTGAAACCAGCGCTCATTGAATGAACGCACGATGTCCTCCAACGGATCAAATTGCGGGTCCGTATCATGCCCACCGCGCGGATTTGGGTTCTGCGGATCAACCTCGGACTCAGCCTGATCGAGCGCGATAGCCTGATTCAGCTTTACTCGCTGCAAGCCGTAGGAACTGAGATCTACCGACTCTAGAAGCTCATCAATGGAGTCTGACTCTGGGTCCTTGACCTTCAGCTTGGGAATAAGGAATTTGAGGAACCAGAACAGCTTCTCCCACGCAACAATCTCATACGGCATGATCGACGCCATCTGGCCGTAGACTTTTACGTATTGCTTGGCCTTGATTTTGAAATCAATCTTGTCGCCATCTTCCAAGTCCAGACCTTGCTCAAACCGTGACGCGGCCACATCGATAATCGGGCTCAGGGTCTGGGCGTCCTCATTGTTGAAGTAGCGGCTCACAAAGTCCTCTACCTCATGCCACTCATACACGCCGACATCATCCATCAGCTCCTTGAGCTCGTGGAGAACATTGACGTCGGTCGATTTTGAGAGAGACGTCGAGGTATAGAACGGGTCAAACGCCTCCTTGATTTCGTCGATGGAATTACAAAAATCCAGGACAAAGAGATCCTCTGTTTTTTTGTCCAGTTTCGGAGCTGAACGATTGAGGCGAGACAATGTCTGCACGCACAGCACAGATGCAAGAGGTTTGTCGATGTACATGGCACAGAGTTTAGGCTGATCAAACCCCGTCAGATATTTGTTGGCTACAACTAGCAGCCGGTACTCGTCAGTATCAAACTTGTCCTTGGTGTCGTTATCCGAGAAGCCGTTTATCCCCGCTTCGGTGTACTCAATACCGTCAACCTCTTTCGCACCAGAAAAGGCTACCAGCGCCTTAAACGGACTCCCCTTCTCCTGCAGCATTCGCGCAATCGCCTTATGGTAGCGAATTGCGGTTTCAATATTCTGCGTTACGACCATCCCCTTGGCTTTGCCCTTAAGCTTCTTGGCATTCACGACGTGGGGGATGAAGTGCTCAAGCATGATCTCGGCTTTGATCTCAATGGTTCGCTCACTTCGTTCCACGTAAGCTCGCAGTTTTTTCTGAGCCTTTTTAGTGTCAAACAGCGGGTTCTCAGAGATCGATTTCTCGATTTCGTAATAGCCCCGGTACGTGGTGTAGTTGGCCAGCACATCGAGAATGAAGCGCTCCTCGATCGCCTGCTTCATCGAGTAAAGGTGAAATGGCTTGTAGGTGCCGTCAGCCTGCTTTTCACCAAACTTTTCCAGGGTGGTGTTCTTGGGGGTCGCAGTAAATGCCAGGTAGGAAGCGTTACCACGCATCTTGCGTGAACGCATGGCTCTCAGAATTTTATCCTGATCATCCTCGTCATCCTCCTGCCCCATTGCCCGGTTCATATTGTCGTGAGCCGAACCGGACTGAGAGCTATGGGCCTCATCAATGATCACCGCAAAACGCTTGTCACTCAGATTCTCTATCCCGTCGACGATGAAGGGAAATTTTTGAATCGTGGTGATGATGATCTTTTTACCGCTCTCCAGCGCACTTTTCAGCTCAGAAGATTTGAACGCCGGCGCAACGATATTTTTGACCTCGGAGAAATCCTTGATGTTGTCGCGAATCTGCTTATCCAGTAGGCGCCGATCAGTGACCACGATTACCGAGTCGAATAACGGTGTGTCCAACGCTCTGCCTCGAGCAGCTTCATCAGACGCCGGATAGGCTTCAATCAACTGATACGCAGCCCATGTAATCGAGTTTGACTTGCCCGAACCCGCCGAGTGCTGAATCAGATACGTGTGACCTACGCCATGGTGGGCAGCGTGATCCACCAAGCGCCTCACGACTTCCATCTGGTGGTATCTAGGAAAGAAAAGCGTACGCTTAGCCAGCGGGTCCTTGCTGCTGCCATCCAGGCGCATGAAGTGCTGGATGATGTTGGCCAAGCTCTCCTTGGTGAGCACTTCCTGCCACAGATAGGCTGTCTTGTGTCCATTCGGGTTAGGCGGGTTACCTTGGCCGAAATTATGGCCTTTGTTAAACGGCAAGAAGTAGGTGTTCTTTCCATCCAGCTTGGTGGTCATGTACACCTCATCGGTGTCCACAGCCATGTGCACCAGACAACGAGCGAAGCTGAGCAATGGCTGATTTGCATCGCGGCCCTCGCGATACTGCTTCTGCCCTTGATACCGCGCAGTTTGCCCGGTCCATGGGTTTTTAAGCTCCATAGTCACCAACGGGATGCCGTTGAGAAATAGAACCATATCGATCTCATGGAGGGGGTTTGCTTGGGAGTAGCGCACCTGGCGGGTACAGCTAAAGATATTCGCAGTAAAGTTCTGCTTCACCTTTTCACTACTGCTGGCCAACGGAGCCGGGTACATCAACTGAAAGTGCGCATCGTCGACCGCTAGCCCTTTCTTCAGCAGATACAAAATGCCGTGTTTTTTGATGAGCCGGTCATAGCGCTCAATGACCTTGCGACTCCAGTCGGAGGGGTTATGCTTTTGCAGCTTACCCAGCTCCTTTGCCTGGGTCTTCTCAAGGAAGCGCCAGAACTGCTTTTCATCCAGAGCGTATTGAGCATTAAAATCAGAAGGTAGCCCAAGCTCGAAGCCGTTGTTGGCAACCAATTGTCCCGTCGGGGATTCCTTCAATTCGGTGGCCTGTTTGTAGGCTTCAGTGGTCATCCCCGTGAGCGCCTGCTCGATGGCTATTTCCAACGCCAGCTCATTGGTTTGGCTAACCATTTATCGCTCCCTGCCCGTAGTGACTTTCCAGTAATGCAATCATCCGCCTTTGGTGCTCGGCGATCTCGTCTACACCCCAACGCTTGTCAGCCTGATCATAGATCTCAAATATCGCCTTCAGCTTCAATGCGTCATACCGAGGTTTGTCCCTAAAGTCTTCGCGCTTTTTACCAACCGTCTGGTTGCTGTATGACGAGTTTTCGCCCGGACTCAGCAACACCAGGTTGCCGAACGCATCCAGCGACTCCTTGGACAGGGACTTTTTGTACTCCTCATGCTGAGGATGCACGTGCTCCACAGAGTTCTTTGATGTGATTCGGTATCGCTTGAGCTTTTCATCATCCTTGTCACCGTGTTTCCAGAGCAGGTATTCCAGCTTCTGAAACCAATAATGCTCGAAGCTAGTCCCCTTCGCGCTGGCCAGATACCGTGAAACAGATGCCCTGCTATCAGTAGCCGGCGCATCCCCAACGGCGATCTTGAAACTGGCCTCTTTTTGGGTTTCTGTTGCAAGCGAAAGCTGATTGTCGATCTTTTCCAAGGCCGACAGCGCTTGCTCGTAGCCCATATCTGGATCCAACACCAACCGTGCGAGAAAAGCGGTCAGCCAGTAATGCGCGGAACGGTCACCCGTAAAGTTTCGCACCGCTTGCAGCTGAACCAGCTCGCTCAATTCTCGCGCGCTGCGGTTGATGTAATACTTTCCGCCGGATTGAGAACGGCTCATGTAGGTGAGTCGCAGCTGGGGGTCGGCGCTGTCATCATGCTCCACCCACTTCACCACCCAGGTATCAAACTGGTATCGAACCTGCCAAAGCAACTGGATGAAAGACTTGATTTCGACCTCGTTCTTGTTGAGCAAACACTCAAAACAGGCCATCAGGTTGGACGCCTTAATTCGTGCACTGATATCCGGCCAGCCCCTCAAAGCGCAGAAAACCCGCAACGCGTGAATCAACAGCAGCTCGAAGCTAACAATTGAGCGACAGTAGACGGTTTCGTCTTCAATGCCCTCCTGGCCGTCCTCGTCGACCTTCAGCTCAACATTCGCTGAGGCATCTCCGGCTTTGACCTCCTCAAACAGCGACGCAAGCGTCTTACCACTCCATGTTCCCGAACGGCCTTCGCTATCAACTGACTTCTGCTGAATGCCACTACTCTCGTAGCTTTTGAGGGCTGAATACTCAATGGCGTTCCAGTTAGCATTGGGGAAAAGCTGTCGGAGATTACGTTCGAAATAGTTCTCCGTATGCTCACAGGCCTGCCAGATGGTGCTGTACAGGGGCGTCTCGGTGGTGATCTTGCGGAACAGCTTGGCCTTCAACAGGTCGACCGGCTCCAGCTGAATACCCGCAGTATTCATGCTGGCGAACAGGCGATTCAGGTCCATGCTCTGCGGAACGATATTGTTGACCCAGCTCACCTTCTTGAAGATGTACTCGGCAAACCCTTCGCGGCTGAACTTATCGCTTTCAGGCAATTTCTCTAACTGTTGCTTGAGCACACGCAGGTTAGTGTCCAGATGGGTGAGGTAAGGATCATTCTTAATGGCATCCGGGCCGGGGCGTGTCATGCGCTCCAGGCCGGCATAGCTGCCCAGCAGATTGCCTACCGTATCGCGGATCTCGAAGGTCAGCCTGGGGGCTTCGCCCAGGGTCGATACCTCTGCCAGCGGTGATTTCACACCCGCCGCACGGAACGCCAGAGACAACAGCATCAGGGTGGTGGTGCGCTGCTGGCCATCGATCAGTTCATAGAGACGGGACTTACCCTTTTCATGAATGGCGGACAGCACACTGCCGATAAAGTATTGCTCTTCGTTGGCCAGATAGGCTTCGCGGATATCATCAAACAGCTTGATCACATCCTCATCGCGCCACACATAGGGGCGCTGATAGCTGGGGATCACGAAACCCATGTTGCGGGCGCCCACCGTCTCCAGCGTCAGCACCTCGGTCCTTACCTGGTGTTCTCCTTGGTTCTCTTGATTAGGTTCTGCCGCTGCCGTCATCCCTGACCTCCCGCTATCTTTCTGTTCAATGCCGGGGCAAACCCCTTTTCATACTCACTGACTTCCAGCCCAAGCGCGAATTGCTGGCAGACCGCATTCACAAACCGCTGTTTCACGCTGTTCTTGTCCAGATTGCTGGGGTCTACCTTCAACTCGAAGGCATCGAGAAAGGCAAAGCACTGTGCAGGGGTATAGCTGGCGGCAATCCAGTCCAGGACCGGCTGCTCCTTAATAAACTTAGGAATGGAATTTTCCCGCACGGATTTCTGATTGCTGACCCGGCGGGAATACACCACCCGGAACAGCTTCTTCGCGGCCAGCTCCAGCTGGTTCTCACCGAACTGGCTGATATAGAGCAGCAGGCACGCCTCGTAGAGTTTTTCCAGGTAGCCACAGCCGTCCAGATCTTGCAGCCATTCCACAAACTGCTGATAGCCAGGCAGGTGCGGCAGGTCTGGCTGCTGCCAGTAACGCTGGTGTAACCCCTGAAAATAGGCCAGGTAGCGGATGCTGTTGATGCCGGCATTGAGTGGCTGACGCACCTCGTAGCCCTGCTGGTCCGCCTGCTGGCTGATCTCACCCGCCTGGCCGAAATGACGGCGAATACGGCCATAGGCGATGTCCTCGCCCTCACCGGTAGCCTGCGCCAGTTCGTCCACAATACAGTCACGGATCAACTTCTTCTCATTGTGGGAAGGCAGAAGCCGAGACTTCACGCCTTGCCAGAAGCGGCCTTTCAACAAGGCGCTGACGGTGCTGTCCAGTTTGCCCATGGCCTCCCACTGCCGGGCAAATTGTGGCTGGAGCGCTCTGTTCTCAATCGCCCTCAGATGATGCGCCTTGATGATATCCGGCCCGCCTAACCGCACGCCGCCGGTGTTCTGGGTTTCAAAGAAGCGATAGGCATCGTCTTCGGACTGGGTAATCACCAGGGTGAATTGCAGCTTGTGAAAGTCGATCCAGTCTTTCAGCCGATCCAGACGATCACGCAGCCATTTGAGGTTGTGCTTGATTTGCTGTTGGCTGATGGGGTGCTCATAGACTAGGCCGCCGATGCTCGAGGGCTCGGTATCAAGCAGGCAGCCCATCAGCGCCAGGGTGGTGATGCGCTGCTGGCCATCGATGATATTCAACTTGCCGCCTTCTTTATGCAGGATCAGGCTGCCCAAATAGTAAGGCAGCTCAGCGTTTCGCTGGGTGTGCGACTCGATATCCTGCAGTAGGCCATGCAGCTGCTTGTCCTGCCAGCAATAGGGGCGCTGGTATTCCGGGATGGTCAGCGCACCTGATACCGTCACGTCATCGCTGGTGACAATGGCATTGGCGCTCTGCGTTGGCTCTGAATGCAAACATTCAGAGAAGAGCTGGGCAGTGCTGCAGGTGGCGACCTGTACTGTCATGCTGATCAGGCCTCCACCATGTCGGGGGTGATCCTGATTTTTCCAGTGACGGCGCTGTTGATTAGACTAATTTTATATTCTGCCAGAGATGCCTTTTGATCTTCCAAATGCCGCACAGCCTCACCATGGATTTCCTCGGCACTCATTACATGCCTCTCAATTGCTTTCTGCTCTTCTAGTGGTGGGACTATCGACCTAATGTTATAGAAATCACTGGTGTATAGAGGGCTCATCCCTTCCGTCACGCCATATACAAGCGTTCTGAAAGTACTTACATAAATTGGAGTGTGGAATAATAGCTCAAAGTATTTGCTTGAGACTTTATCCAAGGGAGAGAGAACCGTGTAGTTGTTCGTAATTATGCCCCTTTCTGAAGCCTTCCAAAAAACACCTAGATGGGCCTTGTATTTATTCAGGACAAGGTCGCCTTCATGACACAATTGAAAGGAGTCAAACGATGCTGCTTGAGTAGAGTTCTCTACCATCTCATGCGTAGGAACCAACCCCCTAGCCTGTGTAACAGAGTACTTGACCTCGTCACCTCTACGGTCAGTTCTCCTCACAACCCTGAAGAGATATCTTGATTGCTTAACCTCCCAATTCGCCGGAATCTCCCCAATCCAGTCCACGCCGGAATCTTTCATGGGCACATTGGGATCAAGTCCCTGAGTGACAGCTTTTTGGATAATGATTTGCTTGCGCTCTTTCAGCAGGGCGATCTGCTGTTCTTTGATGGCGATGGCTTCGTCGATTTGGGTGTTTTTTTTGTCGAGAAATTTGGCGATTAACCTTTGTTCATCCTCTGGAGGCAGCAAGAACGGAATGACCTTCATTCTATCTTTTGAAAGGTCCCATTGGCCCACCCTCACACCGTCTGACGCACTGCCGAAGTAAGAAACATAGAGACTGCTTCTAATTGCCCAATTGAAGAAGCTAGGCCATATCGGCTTTGTGAAATCAAAAATGAAGTATGCAGGACTAACAATCCCTGTAAACTTGGAAACTCCGTACGATCCTTGCCAAGCTTTCATCTTGTTCATTCCGAACTGCCCTTCTTTGAGCAGCTTGTAGCCACTCAAGTCATCAGGAATGAAGTTATGATTGGAATCCTGGTCATCAACATCGCGCTGAATTACACCCTGCTCTCTTGTGATGGATAGTAACGGGAGCTTCGGATACCCCTTGATTGACACGGCAGATAGACACCCTCCCAGTTTCGACACCTCCCATTCCTGTGGCACCCCTCCAATCCATTCGTGGCCTGAATCTTTATAAGCGTCATACTTCGGCAGCTCAGACATTTTTAACATAACCAACTACCCCTGCACCTGCTCAACATCCACACCCAAAATCTGAGCAATTAGCCCCTCGGCCTTCTGCTCCAGGCTGATAATATCCTTGGCTACTTCTTCCAATGAGCGCAGCGGTTTGTAGCGATAGAAGTATTTGTTGAAGCTGATTTCATAGCCGATTTTGGTGGAATCCAGGTTGATCCAGGCTTCCTCCACATGGGGCTTCACTTCCTCCAGAAAGTAGTCGTGGATGCCTTGCTTGTCGCCGTCCTTGAGCAGGGGGATGGATTCGCTGTCACGCAGGTCTGCGCTGGATTCATAGGTGACATACTCATTGGGCTTTCCGGTGGGGTACAGGCCGTAGTCCGGTAACTGCTCCTGGGTGCAGCCGTAGCGGTGCAGCAGCTCGTCCAGCTTGTCTCCATTCAGTTTGATGACACCCTTGATCACCTTCTCGGCCGTTCCGTCGTACCAGCTCACCGCATTAAGAATCGCGTTTTTCTCGGTGGCAGAGAGCTTGATCTTTCTCGCTTTCAGTTCGGCGTCAACCTGCTTCTTGAACTGGTTGAAGTCGCTGAACTCACCTTCACCGATAGCCCCCATCAATGTACGGGCGGTTTCCAGCAAGGCTCTGAGATCTTCCCAGCGTTTCACGTCCAGCAGTTTGGTTTTGGCCTTGGTGTTGAGGCTGATGTCGTTGTCGTCACACCAGGCCATAACCGGCTTTTCGATGCTTTTTAGGAAACTCTGCTTGTTGTCCTTGCCGTGGCCGGTGTGGTCGTAGACCTTGTCGCCGTGCTCCGCATAGAGATACTCCATGACCTCGCTAATCTGCTTATCGAAACGCAAACCCGCGATTCCCTCTTCGGAAAACTGCGCCTTGCGGCGGTCTGGGCGTTCGATGGTGACCTTGTGGTAGCCGAAGTCTTCGTTACGGAAGACCTGGCTGGCGATGCCGACCGGATCGTTGTTTTCGTCCAGCTCGCGCTCAATGGCGGCGCAGTCCAGATATATACGGGTAATTTGCTCGATATGCTCGGGAGCAAATTCACAGTTCTTGTTCCCCAGGTTCTTGCGCAACTTGCGGTACAACAGGCTGGCATCAATAAGCTGGACCTTGCCACGGCGTTGCTCCGGTTTATTGTTGTTCAACACCCAAATATAGGTGGTGATGCCGGTGTTGTAGAACAGGTTGTTGGGCAATTGGACGATGGCTTCCAGCCAGTCGTTTTCGATCAGGTAACGGCGGATATTGCTTTCACCGCCGCCGGCATCGCCTGTGAACAGGCTGGAGCCATTATGGACCGAGGCGATGCGACTGCCTTTTGAGCCACTGCCCGGGTCTTTCATCTTGCTGACCATTTCCATGAGGAACAGCAGCTGGCCATCGCTGGAGCGCGGAGTGGCGTCGCACTCCTCTTCTTCGCCCCAGTAATCCCTCAGCTTGACCTTGAAACGCGGGTCAATAACTTCATTGCCATCCTTGATGTGTTTCTGCTCCGAGGCCCAGCTTTTACCGTAGGGCGGGTTGGAGAGCATGAAATCGAAACGGCTGGAAGCGAATTCGTCAGTAGACAGGGTGGAGCCGACCTTGATGTTTTCCGGGTTGTTGCCCTTGATCATCATGTCGGATTTACAGATGGCGTAGGTTTCGTCGTTGATTTCCTTGCCATAGAGATAGATATCCCGTTGGCTGCTGGAAGCTGGATCGACGGGGTACTTCTCTTCGATGAAGTTCTGGGACTCGGTGAGCATTCCGCCGCTACCGCACCCACCGTAACATTCACCACTGGTGACATTGGCTACAGGCCAGCTTTTATCTGCATTGTAGGCAATTCCAATATTGTCCATAGGTAACCATTCCTAGTGGTGACATTTACGTGTTTTTGTCACCACGATTCAAGCGACACGATGTGGTGCTGGCAGACGACCAAAGCCTCTTTGTCTCCCCTTAAACCTTCCCACCCACACCTTTAAACTTCTCTACAAACGCGGCGATCTTTTGGAACACACTCTGCTTTTTGGTCAGATACTGCGGATTCAGCGGGCTCATCTTGGGCAGGATGGCGTTCAGCTCTGTACCTGCATCGCTGGCATACTCCCGTTTAAGCGAAGTGGTGATATAGCGCCGGGCCTCTTCTGCATTGAGGCTTTCGGCATTGATCAACTCTTCCGCCTCGCGCCGCTGCTCGGCTTGAGCAAATGCAAAAAACGCTTCAATAACGCTGGCTTTGTCGCCAATCTGATCAAGATCTGTCTGATTGATAAAGTCCACAACGAGGCTTTCTTTGGCTCGGTTTCCAAGGCTTGCACGGATCACGCGGCGTACTTCGTCCACCAGATCCGCTTTGCTTTTGTTCTTTTTGTTGTGCTCGAAGATCAGCTCCAGAATGTAATCGAGGTTGATCTCTTGCGACTTGAGCAAATCCACCTCAAACACAACATCGTCCCAGTCGATGGTAGATTGCTCTTTTTCTTCAGCTGATTTTTGGCGGCGCTGCCAGTCTCGGATGTCGTTGTAGGTTGAGCGATAATCCTGAACTTTGTGTTCGGCAGGCAAGCGGATGGTTTGTAATTCGGCCAGCTTTTCATCATCCAGATAGTGTTCGGCTTTGAAGGCTTCCACCGCCTCTGGGTCGCTCATATCCACGTTTTGTAGCGCCTTCAAACTGGCAAACTCGTCATAGTTTTGCAGGATGTTTTCAACCCGCAGGTATTCACCAAAGAGTTTGGCGAATTCTTTCTTCTCGGATTCCTTTTCAATGGCGCTTGGGTCTGGGAATTTTTGCTCTAGTTCACTGACCACTTCCATGAAGCCTCGACGCGCTTGGCCTGTGACAACATCAGTAAAGCCCTCCATGTATTCTTTGTAGCTTTTTTCCAGCACCACGTTTTTGGTGTTTTTATCGCCAAACAAGGTAATGGCATCGACGGTGGCCTTCTCCAAATCACGAAAGGTCACGATATTGCCAAAGGTCTTGGTAGCGTCATAAATGCGGTTGGTGCGCGAGTAGGCTTGCATCAAACCGTGGTAACGCAGGTTTTTATCGACGAATAAGGTATTCAGTGTTGGTGCGTCGAAGCCAGTAAGGAACATGCCCACCACAATCAGCAGGTCGATCTCTTTGCTCTTAACCCGCTTGGCCAGGTCGCGGTAGTAGTTCTGGAAGCCATTGCTGTCAACACTAAAATTGGTTTTGAAGAAGGCGTTGTAATCACCAATGGCAGCACTTAAAAACTCCTTGGCGCTGGAGTTCATCGCCGACACTTCAAAGCTCTCATCCGCAATATCACCGATGGCATCCTGCTCTTCGTTAGCCGCAAAGGAGAAGATGGTGGCGATCTTGAGTGGCTTATCTGAGTCTTTTTGTAGCTGATTAAGGGTTTCGTAATACAGTTTGGCCGCATCCACGCTGCTGACCGCAAACATAGCATTAAAGCCTTTGGCGTTTGCTTGTAGCCGGTGTGTCTTTTGACGAAAGTTATTTAACACGTACTGCGATATTTCACGAATCCGCTCTGGGTGCAGCAAGGCCTGTTTATTTTCCAGTGCACTTAGCTTTTTCTCATCCTGCTCGGTTTCTATTTGCTTAAATTGCGGGCGCACATCGTTGTAGTCCACCTTGAACTTGAGCACCTTTTCGTCGCGGATGGCATCGGTGATCACATAAGAATGCAGCTCACGGCCAAACACGCTGGCGGTGGTTTCGGCCCCCAAGGCGTTTTGCGGGAAGATAGGCGTGCCGGTAAAGCCAAACTGGTAGAAGCGCTTGAATTTCTTATTCAGGTTTTTCTGTGCCTCACCAAACTGGCTGCGGTGACATTCGTCGAAGATAAACACCACCTGCTTGTTGTAGATAGGTAGATCACCTTCGCTCTTCATCAGGTTATTGAGTTTCTGAATGGTGGTGACGATGATTTTGTTGTCGTCTTTTTCGATATTGCGCTTGAGGCCGGAGGTCGAGTCGGAACCATTCACGCTGTCCGGCGAAAAGCGCTGATATTCCTTCATGGTCTGGTAGTCGAGATCCTTACGATCGACCACAAAGAACACCTTATCGATAAACTCCAACTCCGTCGCCAAGCGTGCCGCTTTAAAGCTGGTTAAGGTCTTGCCAGACCCTGTGGTGTGCCAGATAAACCCGCCGCTTTCGGGCTTGCTCCAGTTCTTGGCTTCAAACGAGCTTTTAATCTTCCACAAAATGCGCTCGGTGGCGGCAATCTGATAGGGGCGCATCACGAGTAGCGTATCGCTGACATCAAACACCGAATAATGCAACAGCACGTTGAGCAGAGTGTTTTTCTGGAAGAAAGTGGCGGTAAAGTCTTTCAGGTCTTTAATCAGGCTGTTATCGGCCTTCGCCCAGTTCATGGTGAAGTCGAAGCTGTTTTTGTTGCGTTGGGTCGTATTGGCGAAGTAGCGGCTATCGGTGCCGTTAGAGATCACAAACAGCTGTAAGTACTTATACAGCGAATGTTCACTGTTAAAGCTCTCTTTGCTGTAGCGATGCACCTGATTAAAGGCTTCGCGAATCGCCACGCCGCGCTTTTTCAGCTCGATCTGTACTAGCGGCAAACCATTCACCAGAATGGTCACATCGTAGCGGTTGGCATGGCTGCCGGTTTGCTCAAACTGCTTGATCACCTGCACCTTGTTGCGGGCAATGTTCTTTTTATCCACCAGATAGATGTTTTTGATGCGGCTATCGTCAAACACAAAATCGTGGATATAGTCATCGTGAATCTTGCGAGTTTTATCAACAATGGTGTCGCTGGGCTTATCCAGATAGGTCTCGACAAACCGCTTCCATTCACCCTCTAAAAACTCCACGCCATTCAGTGCTTGAAGCTGCACCCGCACATTGGCCAGCATGGCTTCAGGATTATTCAGCGCAGGCAGGTATTCATAACCCTGATTGACCAAATCCTGAATCAGCTCCCGTTCGAGTGCATCTTCACTCTGGTATCCCTCTGCAACTTTCCATTCTTTGTTGTATTTATCCAGAACAATGAAGTTATTGGACTCGGCGATGGTTTTGTAATTGGTCATTGTGCTTCCTGCTTATTGAAACGATAGGTTTCGATAAAATAGGTCACTAGCTCATCCAATTTTTCTTTGTCTTTCTGTTCAATGTCTGTGATTTCTTCACCTGCATGGGCAGAATGGCTAGAAAGGTTCATAAGTCTACTAGCGAATGGATTCGGTAAGCCTTCGTTTGTTTTCTCAAGCAGATCTTCCCAGCGTGGATAACCTAGAAAGGTCGCCGTTTTTTCTAAGATGTTTCTTAAAAAGGCAAAGTGATATTTGCTAACCTGCTTATCTTTTATAGCCTTACGCACTTCCGACAATAAAAATAAATGGTAAGAGAAAGGGTGATCATTCGAGGCTGATAACTCAAAGGTGCCGTAAGCCTGTTTTTCCAGTCTGTATTTTTCTGATTGACCACGCTTGTATAACCATGCAGGGGTTCCGTCCTGGACTGGATTTTTAAGATCGTTATTCAATTCATTGTGTAAGACGTTATAAAACAAAGGGCTATGTGTTGTGATGACGAACCTTAAACCTTTTCCCTCATGGTAGTGACTTCTTTTAATTAGGTCAGCCAGATCAACTGCGAGTTCAATCAGGTGAGTATCGTCCAGTGAACTCACCGGATCATCAATAAATACGTATTCCAATTTATCGAATTGATTGTCATCTCGCTTGGTAGGATCAGGCTCACTAAGGATTGACGTAACCTCCTGCAATAACGTGTAGAAAACACTCCAGACAAAGTTTCGCTCTTCGCCCTTAGATATTTTCAACTTCCCTGAACTTTCAGAACCTGTCTCGAAGGAGAATGTGACCTCAGGATAGGTTTTATCGCCTGTTTTTTTGCCAGCCCTAATAACATCAACTTCATGAAACAGAGGCATTAGCTTATCGTTAGTGTAGCGCTGGAAATTCTTTACGATGTCGGTATCGCCGCGCTCCCTCAATATCCAATCAGTGAACGTATTCGGCTGTATTTTCAGCTTTGGTTCTCTATCGTGCTCTAAATCGTTATCCCAATAGAAAAGGTCTTCGGTAAGAGCGTTGTAATACAGTATCTTGCTTCGTGATAGCCCTACTTCATCGCCATTGGCGTCATCGGTGTTCTTAGGTGCAATCAACGCTTTAAATTCACGTGACAAACGTGTTTTACCCGAACCATTAAACGCATAGATTAACTGGACTTTTTTGTCAGCAGCTTTTAGTTGTTCAGCAATTTTACGCAGCGTTATGGGCTCATCAACCGCCACGCTAACCTGGGAATCAGCAACAGGGGTATTTAATTGTGGATTATTCTTCACTTTACCCATGTGCTTATTTGAATTCTTTTTCCGCTTGCCCATTTACGCCGCCTCGGAATCTGGCTTGGGGAAGCTCAGCAACAAATCGCGGTAATACTCGTATTGCTGCTGGCGCAGTTCGATTTCGCGGGGCAGACCTTCGGTAATGGAGCTGGTTAGAGCGTCGAATTTGTCGAGGATTGAAACGATTCGCTCTTTTTCTGTTGGCGAGGGGTTTGGTATACGGATGCTTTCCAAGTTTTTCTTGTTCAGTTTCGGTTGTGCAGCGCCAGAAATATAGGGCGTCAAATCAATACTATTCAGGTAATACTCTACGTATCTTCTCTCTGCATAGGTCTCGAATTTAAGCACATGGGCATGATTATTAACCCAGGTTTTGCCGCTGATACTAAATGCTATTGGTGTATTTCGCGCCAATAGATTTGCACCATCTTCAGAAACGAGCAAAAAGTCGCCATCGAAAATATAGTCTTTAACGTAATCGACAATTCCAGACGCACCGTAGTACGGAATACTTCCAGCTTCCCTCAAGCCGCTCGTAATTGGCTTTCTTCTTGAGTCGAGGTTCTCGGCCAGTTCCCCCAACGTCTTCCACTCCACTTCCCCTTCTTCAAAACTCAACAACTGGTCGCGATAGTGGTTGTATTGTTTTTTGCGCAGGTTAAGCTCGGCGGTCAGCTCGGCGGTCATGGCGGTAAAAGCGTCCAGAATGCGGACGATTTCGGCCTGGATTTCCAGCGATTTTTTGGGGTTGTTTGGGCAGGGGATGGGGATTGAAATCTTGGCCATATCTGTAGCAGAAACATCAATTACTTTAGTTCCTTTTGCCAGCTTTCTTTTCTCGCAAAAAAACGTAGATGTTTGCGTGAAATACGCAAAGTATTTTCCGATTATAAGTTTGCTGGGCTTAAAGATGGTTGCGTGACCACCTGTCACCGCTTGAGGCTTGCCAAAATAAACTAAAGCTTTCCCAACATCCTCAAGGTTTTCGCTTGTATTTGTAATTACGACATCGCCAGTATTTACCTTTTTTAGCTTCTTAGCAGTTTCAGGTGAAACAAAAGATATTGTCGTTTCCGTTGAAAGGCCGTAATAAGTGTAAATCTGCCCATAATGAATAGCGGGAACACCCGATTCCGTAAAGTCAGTTTTAGGTAAGCCGTTTCCACGAACTAACTCACCCAACTCAACCAGAGGCCTCCACTCCACCTCAACCCCATCCAGCAGCTTTTCCATAAAGCTTAACTCGTTCATGCGTCCTGCTCCTCGCCTTCAATCTCTGCAACAATCGCATCGATGTCTTGACGTAGCTGAGTAATCCTGGCGACGGTGGTTTTGAGTTCGGCATTCAGCTCGCCAATATCCACCACTTCGCGGGTGTCTTTGGCTTCTACATAGCTGCTGACCGACAGGTTGTAATCGTTGGCGGCTACCTCATCAAAAGGCACGGAGCGAGCAAGGTGATCGACATTTTCCTTGCTATCAAACACCGCCATGATCTGTTTAATGTGCTCATCGGTAAGGATGTTGTTATTGGTCTCTTTCTTAAACAAGCCGCTGGCGTCGATAAACTGGGTGTCGGTGCTGGTTTTGTTTTTGGCCAGCACCAGAATATTCACCGCGATGGTAGTGCCATAAAACAGGTTGGGTGCCAGCGAGATCACGGTTTCCACATAGTTGTTATCGACCAGATATTTACGGATTTTCTGCTCGGCACCGCCGCGATAAAAAATACCGGGGAAGCAGACAATGGCGGCGCGGCCTTTACTGGAAAGGTAGCTGAGTGCATGCAGCACAAAGGCAAAGTCGGCCTTGGATTTTGGTGCGAGCACCCCGGCGGGGGCAAAGCGCTCATCGTTGATCAGGGTTGGGTCGTCACTGCCTATCCACTTCACCGAATACGGCGGGTTAGAGACGATGGCATCAAAGGGTTTGTCGTCGCCAAAGTGCGGGTCTATTAGCGTGTTACCCAGCTGGATATTGAACTTGTCGTAGTTGATGTTGTGCAAAAACATGTTCATCCGCGCCAGGTTGAACGTGGTGTGGTTAATTTCCTGGCCGAAGAAGCCCTCTTCAATAATATGGGCGTCGAAATGCTTTTTAGCTTGCAGCAGCAGTGAACCAGAGCCTGCTGCTGGGTCATATATTTTATTGACGCTGGTTTGCTTGTGCATGGCCAGCTGGGCGATGAGCTTTGAGACATGCTGCGGGGTAAAAAACTCACCGCCCGATTTACCGGCATTGGCGGCGTAGTTGGAGATCAGGAATTCGTAGGCATCGCCGAACAAGTCGATATGGCTGCCTTCAAAGTCGCCGAACTCCAGCCCGGCCACGCCTTTGAGTACATCCGCCAGGCGCTTGTTCTTATCTTTGACGGTATTGCCCAGGCGGTTACTGGTGGTATCGAAATCGGCAAACAGGCCTTTAATGTCCTGCTCGGAAGGGTAACCACTGGCCGAGGCCTCGATAGCCGCAAAGATGGCCGCCAGATCGGTATTCAGGCTTTCGTTGGTATTGGCATTTTTGGCAACGTTTACGAACAACTGGCTGGGGTAAATAAAGTAGCCCTTGGTTTTGATGGCATCGTCTTTGATGTCTGGCGTGATCACGCTATCGGGTAATTCGGCGTAGTTAACGCTGTCATCCCCGCCTTCAATGTAGGCAGCAAAATTTTCGCTGATAAAGCGGTAAAACAGGGTGCCGAGCACGTATTGTTTGAAATCCCAGCCGTCTACGGCACCGCGCACATCGTTGGCAATGGCCCAGATCTGGCGTTGCAGGGCGGCGCGTTGTTGTGAGCTTGTCATGCGTTCTTCCTGTTTTAATTCATGTGCATAGTGTAAGGGCGACTTTTGGCTGGCCAAGCTTTATGCCAGCGACTGTGACGATGCTTGCGTCAGCTCAAGCAGGTCGCCCACCTGGCATTCAAATAGCAGGCACAGCTTTTCTATGGCTTCGAGATCCACTTTTTGGGCCGTCTCTTTGTAGAGCAGTGTGACTGTGGCGCGGCTAAGGCCGGTTTCTCGTGCGACATCGGCAATACGCATCTTGTGTTCACCCATCATGCGGGCGAGATGGCAGCGGATCATGGCTGTGCCTCTGAGAGTCTGGTTTTTGATTAACACCGGATCTTATCACAAATTTAATATTTGCCTAGCATTTTGCGAGTTGAAATTAAATTATAGAGCCTTGATGCTGAAAATCAGGCCAAGAGTTGGGCAAATTACGCGGAGTTACGCGCCCTATGCGTAATTACGCAAACCATGCGTAATTTAGGTAACCCTTCAGATAACTTCAGGGGCTGCACCACCCAGCAAGGTTTAGTGTTTGGGTGGTGTTGAGAGGTGACGGACGTTGCTCTGCGGAAGCTGGGCACGCAGGCGTTGGTTCTCCAGGGTGAGCTCCAATATGCGAGTCTGGGCGTCCAACAGTTGGCTGAGGGCGTTATCGCGCTGCGCCTTCAGGGCGTGCTTCTGCTCCTGAAGATCCCGGTTTCTTGATCGCTGGGCCAGCATCATCTGCCGTGGGGATTTCTGGGGGGATTCGCCTTTGTGGGTTTCTATCCAGGCTTGAATGTCGGCAACCAGCTCTGGGAATCTCGCTCTGCGCAGTGCGGATGGGTCTACCCCCGCTTCTTTGGCGACATTGTTCTGGCTGAGCGGTGTGCCCTTGGGAAGGAGGTCGGGCTTGCCCGCCTTGAGGCGTTCAAAAGCCTCTCGGAACTTTAGTTCCGCTTTACCCACTTTTCTTGGTTCAGTTGACTTCGATGACATGGATTGCTCGCTCTGCGGATTCGAGTTGTGCATGAAGGGATTCGTGTAGTGGAGAGCCTGCCTTGGCCTCATGTAATTGAAGTGCCACAATCGATTTGAGCTGCTTGATCAACGGCAGTTTGGCTTTATCCAACAAGGCCGATGGGCAGGGGCTGCTATTACCAAAGCCCATGCAGGAGCTGATGTTACTGATGCCCCCCAATGGACATGGCGGGCCCGAATTAGCGCAGCCGCCAAGAAAGGTTTGCCGGTAGCTGATACGTCCAGCTTTTGCTGCCTTAACTAATTGGTCGTGATCTTTTTCTGAAATCTCAGACAGAATTTGTTCTTTGCGCTTCTCGCCATGCGGGGATAGGTATTGATCCGATTGCAGGGCTTTAAATTCGCGCACCATGGCTTGGTACATCTCGCGTAGATAGTAACCTCTGGCCTCATCATTGAGTGGTTCTTTCAAGCGGTAAAAGTTTTTGCCGTAGTATTGGCTCATGGCCCGACTGGCATGTTTGAGTTGATACTGAAGTGAGGCTTCCGTAACTAAGCCGCTTGCCAGCATGTTAACAGCACCAGTGCGACGCAGTTGGTGCCAAGCTATGGGCCACACTTTTCCAATAGAAAATACTTCTGGATCAAGACCAAAGGTCATTCGGTTGGCCAATTCGAAGTCGGCCACGGTAATCGTCATCTCGTTTGCGTCGAAGAGTTTTGGCCAAATATTCCAAACATCGGCATAGGTTCTGGTTTTTTTGTATTTCTTCGTGCTTTTTGACGAAGGCGCTCTAGCACTCCACGGCTCATGGGGCAAAGATTGCAAAATAGGGTTCGCAATATCGGTTTCCGATAGTTCAATATTTGGGTTTTCTTTTGCTGCTTGAAGCCGCATTTTTGCAACGCTAGTCAAGGCATCGATGGCGATTTTTACTGTTGATGACACGATCCAACGCGCATCATCATCTTCGATGGTTTTAGTAGTAACGCCCTTCAACAGATGAATATCATCACCCATTGAATCTTTTTCCGCTTCATAGCAGTCTGCCCGCAGTTTCCCGCCTTCCTGTACACGCATTAACGAGAAATTCAGGATATAGGCTAAGCCTACATGGCTTACTAGACTCAAATAGCTTGAAAGAGTGACAGGCGCCATCTTATTTTTAGTGTTACACCATTTGTCTAGAAGCTGGTCTATCCCGTGGCTTTTAGCTGTCTCTCGAAACGGACCATAAAAAATCTTGCCTGATCTTTGTTGGCCGATAGATCGAGCACTATTAAAAGGAGCATTTATTCCAAGCCCGCCAAACGCCATAGAAAGGCATCCTCCGGCATTGGTTGCGTAGGCCTCCAGACAAAAATGGTAACAGGCTTCGATTGCATCTTTATGCGTCAAAAAATCATCCAGGCATTCTCGCAAGCGGCAAATCTGATAATTCCATATTCGTACAGGAATATAAGCGGTTTGTGTTTCTTCCGTGCTGGGTAGTGTTTCGCTGAGAAGTTTCATCCCGTCTTCGTCAAGTATGATGAAACCCAACTGATCTTTTGCATAACTCAGCGAGTTTAGATAGGAGATAACCCTATGCCCCCTTGCAGAATAATAATTGGCTAGGCTTTTTATTACATTCGGGTACTTATATAACTCGGACGCTACTATGCGGTTGTCTGTACACGCAACAAATAGAGGTTTAATAGACTCAAACTTATAAACTAATGAACGGGCTGAGCGCACGGCTGCTGTTCCCCAAAGCCACCAAGCAACTATTTGGCGCAACAAAGATGCATTCTCTGGACTTAG
>TARA_B100000749_G_scaffold112107_1_pt1 | contig 22867 bp, 35 predicted proteins | sample TARA_B100000749 | Tara Oceans TARA_B100000749 (sample SAMEA2621232) | marine metagenome | biome: marine biome (ENVO:00000447); feature: mesopelagic zone (ENVO:00000213); material: "saline water (ENVO:00002010), including plankton (ENVO:xxxxxxxx)" | depth 800 m
GCTCATAACCCGAAGGTCGTAGGTTCAAATCCTGCCCCCGCAACCAACACTACAGACCTCGGCCCCGACTGCTATTTGCAGTGCGGGGCCGGTTTCTATGTGGGCCCACAACTCTGCCTCTCTGACCTCCAGCTTAACCACGCCCAGAATGTCTTTAACGGCTCGGCGCGCTTCAATGGGGCTGGTCATCAGCGCTTTCTCAAAGTCCATCTTTAACGCCAAAAACTCCCTGTGCAGATCCACGTTCTGCAGCGGGTTGACGTTCGCCTGGGCGATCTCATGATCTAGCGTGCGCAGCTCGCGCTCGGCCTGCCTGATACGCTGCTCGATGGCGGCGGAAATGCCCACCTGTGCGATGGCCTCGATCAGGTTGGCCAGCTGCTGCTGCAGTGAGTCGCGGCGGGCCTGCAGGCTCTCCAACGCGGCGGGGGTTGCCTGCTGTGCGCCCTCGATCACCAGCTGGCGCCACAGCTGCGCCATTTCATCGGTCAACATTTCATCGCGCACCACCGACAGCATGCGGCGGTCCAGGCGCTTGCGGCCCACGGTGAAGCCTGGGCACACAGTCGGGCCCCTGTCGTGGCCACGGGTACAGCCGTAGCGGCTGTGCCCCTGACTGCTCAGCGGCCCGCCGCAGTGCGGGCAATGCAACACCCCGCTGAGGATCGCCGAGCGCGGCCGCAATGACTGCTTGCGACCGTCTGGCCCCCGGCCGGCGTCAATGCGCGCCCGCACCCGGTCCCAGGTTTGTTGATCAACGATGCGCAACTCGGGCACCTCGACCACGCGCCATTCATGGCGCGGCCGGTCCACGCGCTGGCGTTTGCCGGTGTCTGGATCCTTGATCCATTGCGAGCGGTTCCAGACATAGGTGCCGGCGTACAGCTGGTTGTTGACCACGCCCGCGCCTTTCAGGGGGTTGCCGTACAGCGCCGACACGGCCCAAGAGTCGCCGCGCGGGGCTGGCACGCCCTTGGCGTTAAGCTCGTAGACGATGTGCCGGTATGGGTGACCGTTGGCCGCGCGCTGAAAGATCCAGCGCACCCAGTGGGCTTGCTCTTCATTGATAACGTAGCGGCTGCCGGTTTCGTCTTTAACGATGTCGTAGCCGTAGGACTTGCCGCCGGCGATGTAGCCACGGTCAACCTGGCCATGCATGCCGCGTTGGGTCTTGTGGCGTAGGTCGTCCAGGTACAGTTCGTTGATCAGGCCGCGCACCCCGCGCATGACCTTTCGGCCTTGGTGCTGTGAGTCGTAGCCGTCGGCCAAGCCGATAATGCGGATCCCGCGATGCTCCATGCGCCTGACTACAGATTCCTGCTCTACCTGGTCACGCGCCAGGCGGTCGAGCCCTTCCAGCAGCAGCACGTCAAAACGCCCGGCCAGCATATCGGCCAGCAGGGCTTTGCCGCCGGGGCGGTGTGCTACTTGAGTGGATCCTGACAAGGCGGTGTCGGTGTGGGTGGCCACCAGCTGCCAGCCCTCGCGCATAGCGCGGGACTGGCATAGGTTGACCTGATCAGTTAGGGAGGTTTCGCTCTGCTTGTCCGAGCTGAACCGAGCGTAAATTGCTGTTCTCATTGTTAGACCGATCAGTGGTTGATAGAGGCCGCTGCTTAGCCAGCCAGGCGTCGGCAAGGATCTGCGCCAGTTGAATTTGCCCTGGGGATAGCCGGGCCATCATAGCTTCTTTATCAGCCACCGCCCTGCCCTCCCGTCAGCCACTCGGCCCGGCGCTTCCACTGAGCGCGCATTTCATCGACCAGCTTAATGATGGCCGCCTCCGACCGGCGCCGCTCCTTGAGCATGGCTTTCAGTTGCTCCAAGGCCTCCGGGGTGCGGTAGCCACGGCGTATCCAGTCGCGGGCCTCTGATTCCAGCAACTGTTGCTTTATCGGCAGTTCAGCCATGGGCCACCCCCGGCTGATAGCCAGCCAGCACCTGATCCATGCGCTGCAGCAAGTCGGTGAAATCGTAGGGCGCGGCGCGGCGACAGTGGCGGGATTCGTACAGCAGCTGCAGCGCCTGGTCACGCGCGGCGGTGACGCTGGCCAGCTCCTGGTGCACCTCTTCAAGCCCGTTGTTGGTGTCGGTGTGCAGGCGGCCGTGCTGGTCCATCCAAGCCACCTGGTCGGGCACTTCCGGTTCAGCCGCTGCCATCACCTCGGCGATGCTGGCCACTGGCGGCCTGTACACCACACGCACCACGTCGGCATCGGCAAAGGTGCGGTGCTTGCCGGTCTTGGTGTTGGTTCCGACCATTTGGCCAGGGCTCGCCCAATCAGAGCCTCGCCGCCCGCGCACTACCAGTTCTACGGTGTAACCAGCCAGGCGGCAGACCACTACGGTTCCGCGTGGATACGCAGCCTCGGTCAGCTTCGACAGGTTCTTCTGCGCCGCTTCCATCACGGCTTTGGCCTTTTCAACTTCCGGAATCATCGCGGCACCTCCTGCAAAAGCTCTGCCGGCACAGAAACGGTGTCACCAAAGTGGCCGGAAATAACTACAGTGCAGATCGCCTTACGGGGGGTTGCCGCGAGCGAAGTTAGGTGTGACTTACCGTAAGACATAGACGCCTTCCACAGCCCGGACTTAGCGTTACAGTTCGGGCCTACCGTGATGCGGAAGTGGTCAACGATATTGCCGCAGAGATCCCAATCGGAGAGGGGGTAGAAGCCGCAGTGCAATGTCCCGGCGAACAGAGCAGTAATACTGCGGTCAGGATGGATTTTGATTTCTCGCGCCCATATCGCTTGAGCGACTGCCCAGTTAAGTGCTGGCCCCTTGAGGTCGCGGATATTGACTTCGACAAATTCAGACATCAGCCACCTCCCGCACCTCGAATTCATCAAAGCCCGGACATTCCACGGTAGCCGCCACAATGCGGATCCCGCACCAGCCAAAGGGGGTGCCATTTTCCCCGCCCCAGCCTTCTTCGCCACGAAATTGGACGGACAGCATATGGGCCGCGTCTTCATTTTTGGTGCCAAAGTTGGCACCGAAACCGCGCAGTATCATGCCCGCTGCCCACGCACCGAACATGCGGATAACCGCGCGCACCACGTCGCCGTTTTCCTCTTGCACCCGGTCATCATCACCAGACCAAAAGCGGTTAATTTCATTGGCGCGCTCTGGCGTCAGGACGTTATGGTCAACTTCGACAAATACTTCAAAGTCAGCCCATTCCTGGCTGACCTTGTATCGCTTGATGTTACTGGTGCTGCTACTCTCTGCAGCGCTGCTGCCTTGAATGTCATGCTGTTGCATGGGGTTCTCTCCTTTGGTGGTGGCAGGCGCTGGGGGGTTGCCGCCCCCCGGCGCCACCTTCTTTGCTCCGTTGCGGTCAGCGGATGCGGATTTTCTTGTCGTTATCGAACACGTACAGGTTCACGTCTTCTAGCCGGTACTGACCACCAACGCCGCCTTTTACTCGGTAGCCGCTGCTGTCGTCTCGAATGGAGACTTTGAAGGGGTAGCCATAACCCATGTCGATGTTCATTTGTGCCTGATGGGCGTACTTGCTGGACTTTTTAATCTCTGCGTATAGCTGCTGCATGTCTCTCTCCTTTATGCCTGACCCTGGCGTTTAAGCAGGCCCAAGCGACGATTCAACGCGGTGACTACCCCCTTTTGCAGACCAGGCACGGCCAATGCGGCGCGGCACTGCTCTGCGGTGAACTCGCGGGCCCGGCGGATGCGGTCGGCGGCGTCCACGCAGTAGTAGGGGTGGCCGGCGTAGCTGCCGGCGTAGAACGGGTTAACGGCCGCTGCCTGCTGCTCAGTCATCATTGCGCCCCCACATGCTGATCAGCTGCTGCCATTTGGCGTGGCCGTCCGTGACGTATTCGTGCACCTCACGCTCTGGCGAGTGGTCGAGCATGAGCACTTTCAGGCAGTCCTCATGCACCGGGGCGTCCAGCAGACGCAGATCGGTTAGGTCAAAGCGGTACTGCGGGCCGTTGTACAGGCCCAGCAGAAAGCGCCCGACCACACGGCATTGGCCGGTGTGCCCCAGGGCGATGGGCACCAGACGCTGCAGAGCGTTGAGGCCTGCAGCGCGGCGGGCTATGCGATGTTGTTCCTGCTCGGCCAGCATCTGGGCCAGGTGCGCGGCCACCGCGCCTTTATCTGGCGTGGTGTTGGCGCTGGTGTCGTCGACTTTGAATGTCATGGGGTTCTCTCCTTTGGTGATTTGCAGGGGTTGCCGCCCCTGTTACTTGCTGTCAGTGCCGGCCTTGAATACCCAGCATTTGACGGTGGTTGGTTTGCTCTCGCGGGCTTCAAAGGCGTCATTGGGCTGGCGGGAGCGGATGACGCTGTGCACCGGGCGGGTGTCGATGTACTTGTGGGTGCGGCTGTCTTTGAGCAGGCGGCGCAGATCCTTGAGCTCGGCCAGTGGCTGGCGGTGGTTGGCGGCCAGCTTGGCAAACTCGTTGAGGTTGATAGCGATCAGCCCTGGGTCAGCTGCGTGGTTGACCACCGGATCCTGGCTGGTGGACTGCAGGTAGTCGTAGACCTCCCAGAACTCGGCCACCTCTGACGGGTCTGCGTTGATCGACTCCTGGCGCTGCTCGGCCATTTGTCTGAGGGTCACATACACCTCGTCAATCTGGGCGTTGGTGATGGGCGTCAGCTGCTGCAGGCACTCCACCAGCGCCATGACCTGGGCGTGGTTTTTGCCGATACGCTCAACGCGCACCTGCCGGATGGCGCGAAACTCGGCTTCATAGTGCGCCACGCGCTCGGCGAAGGTGGCCAGAATGCTGGCCTCTGCCTTGAGGGCTTTAATCAGGTAATGGCTAACGTCCTCGATCTGCAGCATGTTGAGGGTGTCGGCTGATGCCCGGCTTTGCTCTGTGACCACCGGGCGCACAAAATGCAACTTGACGATGCGCGTCATGATGGCCTCAGAGGCCGCCACGCTGGCGTTCTGGCTGATGCAGATGCTGCCCCGGAACGGCGGTTCATAGGTTTCATTGCCGCCGGTTTTCTGGCCCCGGGTGCGCAGGGTGCCGCCGCCGAAAAAGTCTTTCAGCTCGTCCCAGTCAAAGGATTTGGCGTGGGCCTTGTCCGGGTCGCTGCGGTCACCCTCCAGCAATACCACCGGCATGCCGGATACCTGCCCCATGGCGCGGGAGCGGCCCGCTACTGATGATTTGCTGGGGTCAAACCCCTCATAGTCACGGCCCAGCAGCTTCCAGAGAAACTGCAGCAACGTGGATTTGCCCGCGCCGGCCTCGCCGGTGGCTTCCAGAAAGGGAAACGATGCATAGCGCTCGCGGATCTGCTCAACGAATAGCGAGCCCGTCCAGAACGCCAGGGCAATCACGCCCTTGGCGCCAAAGCATGTCCACAGGTGAGTGAACCAGTCCGCCTTGTAGGTGGCGTCATTGGTGTTGGCGTCAATGGGTATGGTCTTGAGTAGGCTTTTCAGGCGCAGCTTGCCGAACTCGAAAAAGTCTTCATTGTTGGCCTTGAACAGCTGGCCGCCCTTGACTGCCAGATCCCCCAGCAGATAGGCCTCGTATTCCTTGCTGTAACCGATGTAGTCGATGGTTTGGACGGTTTTAATGTTGTAGAGCTGATCCTGCATGATGCGCTGCAGCTGCAGCGGGCTGCCGGTGAACATGGCCCCGGCCGCCACACTCAACAGGCGCTTGGTGAACTCCCCCACCGCCGCCACCTGGGCGCCGGTGAAGGTGTTTTTCACGCTGCCACCGTCGTGCGGAAAGTCCACCCGGAAGTAGTACCAGGACTCGTCTGTCACCTCGTTGCGCTGGAAGTACAGGGCGCGCGGGCTGCAGTTGGCGATCTGCACCACGCCGCCGGACTGCTCCAGGGCGCGTTCGCGCAGCTGGTCGCTGTTCGCCACACGAATGGTCGGGTCTTCTGAATTCTGCAGATCCTCCATGGCCTTGTTGTACTTGCCCAGATCCAGCTTGAACCAGTACATGCGGTTGTCGAATGTGAAATAGAACTCGTGCTGTTCCCGCCAGGTGTACATGAGCAGCCCTTTCTCGCTGGCGTTTTTGGCCAACAGCAGGTTGCCGTGGTAGCGGTATTCCTCCAGGTGCTCTTTCTCCAGCCGCTTGGCCAGCCAGAGGTCATTCCAATCGCGCTTTTCTTCCCGGAACGGGATCTGCGCCGCAACGCAGGACCAGCCCTCTTTCTCGGCCAGGGCTGCCCATTTTTTGGTATAGCGCTGGCCTGCGTTGTCGCCATCCAACGCCCACACCAGTTCCGGCCGGCGCTTGCCATTGGCGGTGCACAGCTCGGCCAGCGCAGCCAGCTCGGTGCCGGGGTAGTTGTTGCAACTCATGATTGACACGGCACAGATGCCGGCATGCAGCAGGGCGATGGCGTCGAAAATGCCCTCTACAATCCACAGCTGTTTGACCTCCATCAGGTCAATGCACGGCGGGATCCACCAGCGGCCCTGGTAGTCAGAGCCGTATTTGAACATGGCCTTCTTTTTGCCAAAGCGCGCTGGCCGGTCTATCAGGCGCTCCCAATGACCGCCGCCGGGCAGTGCAAACCGCACCGTCTCGGATGCAATGTTCAACTTGCGGTCGTGGTAGGTCTCCTGGCTGTACCAGCCTTTGATCATGCTGGGGTCAAAGCCGCGGGCAAACTCCAGGTAGGCACGGGCAGCGGCTACCGGGTCGGCCTCTGTGCGCTGGTAGCGGGCGGACCAGTCGTCGAACAGCTCGCGGTATTCCTCTTTGATGTAGATGCTGGCCCCGCACTTATCCAGGCGGCCGCAGTAAAGCACCCAGGGGGCATCGGCGTTGGCGTACAGCTCCTTTTGGTTGCAGGCCGGGCACTTGCCACCCTGCAACCATTTGCCCTTTTGCTTGTTCAGGCCGAAGTCGGCCGCGATCCGCTGGCGGACCTCTTTAAATAAGTCGTAATTCATGGGGTAGCTCGTGCCGGCTGGGTGTCGTGGCCAAGGGCAAGGGCCAACGCGCCCAGCAGTTTTTTATTGGCTGCCATGTCTTTGCAGTGGGCCAGAATGCTGCCGTGGCGCAGGCCGTGGGGCAGATGGCTGTAACGCGCCTTCCAGAACTCGTCCTGGTAGCGCAGACGATACTGTTGGCGGGCCGCCTCCAGCATCGCGTGTGCCTCTTGCGGTGACAGTTCCAGTTCAATGCGCATGGCGGCGGCCTCGATCAGTGGACGACGTGCAGCGCGGGGCAGCGCTTGCTCAGCATCACTTGGCGGATGTGCTCCACCGGCAGCGCGTAGGTCAGGCCGCTGGCGGTGTCACGCAGCATCACCAGCTCACTGGTGGAAATGGACAGGTCTGCATACACCGGCGAGCGGTGCACGCGCTGGGCGTAGGCCTGGGCTGCTGCGTTCTCGGCCTGCTGGCGGGAGATACCCAACACCGAGGCCAGCAGGTGGTTAGTGGTGGCATGCACCTGAGCACTGGCGCCCATACCCTGAGACAGCCCGCTGATGTAGGCCTGCGCCACGTTGGCCAGTACGCCGCCAGTGTGCGCGTCGGTCATCGCCTGCGCGGTGCTGTTCTCTGCCTCTGCCTGGCTGGCACCAAACACCCGCTGCAGGTGCTCAACTGTGCGCAGAAACAACCCTTCATCGTTGCCAACATGCTCACCAGCGTGGCGCTGCAGGAAGCCAACGGCGGCCGCCTGCAGGGTTTCTTTGTTGTTATGCATTGGTGTTTTCCTCGGTATCAAACAGGTCTGCCTGGTCAGCGGCCGGCTGGGAGAAGCGCAAGGCGCGCATGCGCTCCATGTGCGGGGCGACCGGCAACTGGATTAGGGGCTGTTCCAGCCCGGACGGGCTGAGCTGGTAATCAATGCTTTGGGTGCCGCTGAACTTGGCGCCGCAAATCAGGTTGGTGCACTCGTAATACACGGTACGGAAACAGGCCGTTTGGCCCTCTGAGGTGCGAATGCGCAGCTTGCTGCGGCAGGCTGGGCACACTTGGTTGTAGGTGCTGCTCACTGGTCTTTGCTCCGTACCTGGTAAAGCGCCCGCCCTCGCCCACTGGTGCGCCGGGCGGCCTTGCGCAACGCCGTTTTGGCTAGCCACTCGGCGGCCTGTTCAACGCTCTCCAAGCCTTGGTGCCGGCGCACCTCTTCCAGCAGCTCCAGTTGGTCATCGGACAGGGTTATTTGAAGATTGGGCATCTTTTCGTCTGACATTTAGCGGCTTCGATCAGGCCGGGGGCTGCGCGACACTGGGTTCAGTGCCCAGCACCGTCACCGCCTCACGCATGACCAGCTCACGCACCAGGGAACCGAGCTGGTCGCCCTGGTAGTCAGCTAGCGCTCTGATCAGGGCGTGCTCGTAGTCGTCCAGGCGGATGGTCAGGCGGTTGTCGCGCACTCGTTTCTGGTCGGCGTACATGGCGTCATACCTCCGCCGCACCGGCCTCGGTCGCGGCCTGGTACTGCTGCATGCCCTGCACAATGAGCAGGCGCGCGGTAGCGGACAGCGAGCGCATTTCCAGTGAGGCGATCTGCTCCAGCTGGCGGCGCTCTGGTTGAGTGAGGTGGGTCATCAGGGGCTTGTTGCAGCCCTTGGGAGATGGGGAGCGGCTAATAGGCTCGGCGGTGGTGCTGTGCTGGGTCATGGCTTATAGTCCCTTGCATTGTGTAAGACTGATTGCAGGTGCAAGCAAACGCGCGGCGCCCGGTGGTGATGAGGTGTTGCGGTGCATGGGGCTCTCTCCTGTGGGGTATTGGGTGGCGTTGCCGCGCCAGACCAATACAGAGTCATTAACTGTGTAAGACGAATATAGGACATATATGCACCATGAACAAGTCTGATGAGACAGATTTGTCTGGTCGGTTACGCATCGAGCGGCAAAGCCTGGGGCTCAGTCAGTTCGACGTGGCGGATTTATTGGGGGTGAACCAAAAGACGGTTGCCCGCTGGGAGAAGGAAACAGCGATACCAAGCGACAAGCTGCAGAGCCTTCACGCACATGGATTTGACGTGGTTTATGTACTCACAGGGCAACGGATGCCGAGACCAGCGGAGGGACTCAGCGAACGGGAATCAGCGGTACTTGATAACTTTCGGGCCCTCCCTGAGGAGGACCGGGCGGCGGTACAGCGCCTGACCAATGCGCTTGCGCAATCAGCGGTGAACCAAAAACAAACTGGCTGACCAGCCAGAACAGACAAGGATGCCACCTATGGCCATGACAAAATGTAAAGAGTGCAAGCACGCCGTAGCTACGAGCGCAAAGACCTGCCCGAACTGTGGAGTAAAGAACCCTGGGGTTAAGTTGGTTCACTCGCTGATTGGGCTACTGGGATTAGGAGTCGTGGTTGCCATTGTGATTGCCTCTTGCAGTGGCAGCGATGAGCCAACCGCCAGCACGTCGAATCAAAACACCGCCGTCGCCCAAGCCCAGGCAGCGCCGCAATGGTATGAAGGTGGCACGCTACATGAAGCCACAGGGCTTGATTGGCAGAAGGCTACCTACGCCGACAAGCTGGCCACCGCCGGCGACATTTTGGCCAGGCTCAACAATGTTGGCAGCCTTAGCCCGCAGATCGCGGGGCGCGTCAACGAAATTGACGATTACAAGCCGCTAGCTGCCGAGCTGGTGACCCAGCTGGATGACGCCTTCGCGCCCGACCCTGACCCCGCACAGAATGAGCGCATGTTCGCCAATCAGACCGTGAAGGAAACCAGCGTCATGGTCATGGCAATGATGGGCTGGGTACAGATAGGGGGCTAGGTTCATGCGCTTGGCAATGTTGTTGGTCACCCTAATGGCCCTGGCCAGTCACGGGCAGGCTGCCAACACACCCTGTTCTGGCAGTAAGGGCGGTATCTCCCACTGTGAAGGTGCAACGTTTGTGTGCAACGACGGCACCGCCAGCGGCTCGCGCAGAGATTGCCGCAGCTACTTTAGTGGCAGCAGCCAGCAGACAATTCAGCCCGCCACTGGCTCTGCCTGCCCATGTAGCGGCAACCAACTGTGCACCGGCCCTCGCGGCGGGCGCTACTGCCTGACCTCGGGCGGGAACAAGAGTTACAAGTGAAACACCCAACCAAACCGCAAAAAAAGGAGCAACCATGGCTGACGACAAAAAGCCTCAGAACACACCACGCCCACGACCCGGCAATGAGAGTTACAGCAGTGACAACGGTCGCGCTAGCAATGACTCGAACGGCAGGAAACCAACCAACAAAGACACTACAATCATGGAAGCCAGACCAACACCAAGGCCAAAAAAATGATTGACTCCACGCTAGACGACGACCTTTACGACCTGCGCTTCTATCTGCAGCGGTGTGTGCGTTATCACATGCGCCGTTCTGCGTTTTTTTTGAAGTGGCAGCGCGTGACGTCGTTTGTTGGCGTGGTGTTTGGGTCTGCAGCACTGACCAGTTTGATTAACGAGGCTGACCCAAGGTTGAGCATTGCTTTTGCCCTGGTGGTAACGGTGATGTCTGCCTTTGACCTGGTGGTGGGTACCGGCCAACACGCCTGGCTGCACAACGACTTGCGCAAGCGGTTTTTGGAGCAGCTGGGTGTACTGGACGCCCAGCAGGTAACACCCGAGCTGCTGGCCGACGTGCGGCACCAGATACGGCGCATTGAGGCAGACGAACCAGCAGACCGCGTGATGGTTAACCTGATTGCCACCAATGATGTGATTCGCTCTACCTTTGACAGGGACGAGGTGGAAGAGCACGTCTATGACATAGGCTGGTGCAAGCGCGTGACCGCCAACCTGATTGACTGGGGCATTGACCAGTACCGCACCAAGGCACAAGCCAAAGAAGACGCAGAGGCCGCGAGCCATAGCACCACAACGGTGGCTTGACCGCGCAATTATTCTACGTTTAGCCGCTCCCACTCCCGCTTAACGGCCCGTTCTGCACTCGCCTTGCTGGCGTACAAGTGCACCAGGCGCTTGGGGTTGCCCTGCTCGCCCGCTGTGATGGGCTGCTGGGTGCCATCCTCCGCGCGATACCATGCCACCACCCCGGTGTAGCCCCCCTCTACCAGCGCAGCCAGGTCATCATCGCTGGCCAGCTGCTGTTCCAGCTCCAGGCTGTTGGTGTACCCGCTGTCGGTCAGGTTGTGGATGACGCGGCTACACAGCCACACCACGTCGCTGATCTGCTGCTTGATGCCGTGCAGGCTGTAGGTCATTTCGGGGAGCAGATCGGGGCGGCCACGGGCCAGCGTATACGACAGGCTGGCGGATCCGCGCTGCAGGCGCTGCCACTCGCTGCGGGCGGCCTGCAGGGCGCTGTCTTGGTCTGCTGCGACATGGCGCAGGGTTTTAAGGTTGTCCTCTGTGCCGATGATCGCTTCCAGCCGCTCGGCGCTGTTGGGGTTGTAGTAGTACACCCGCACGCCGGTGTAGCTGTTGCGGTCTGCTGTGAGCCAGCGGTGGCCGTCGCCGTCTTTGCGGGTGAGGTTGATATGCGGCAGGGCGAGCCCGCTGGCGGTTTGGCTTGCGCCCACCGGCAGCAGCAACAGGCGCCCCGCTTTGACGCTGGCAATGGCGTCATGCTCGGTGGCCAGCCGGGTGAGCAGGTTGGCGTCTGATTCGTTGGCTTGGTCCTGGTGTGCCAGGCCCACCGCGCCCAGCACCAAATCAATAACTGGCTGCAGGCTGTAGGCCTGGGCAATGGTGCGCACCACGTCTGCCAGGGTAACGCCGTGCCATGAGCGCTCACGCTTGCGGGTGAAGCCTGCGCGCAGATCCGCCGAGCGGGCGCGCAGGGTGAGCACGTCGGGGGTGCCGCTGTGCTCGGTTTCATCCACGGTGTAGGTGCCTTTGTTCACCAGGCCGGTGTCGCTCCAGCCCAGCCACAGGTTGATGATGGCGCCACGCGGCGGGATGCTGAGGCGCCCGTCGTGGTCTGACAGGCTGATGTCGAGCTGGTCCGCCTCTAGCCCTCGGTTGTCGGTCAGGGTGAGGCTGAGCAGGCGGTTGTTGACCTTGGGGGTGATGTCTACGCCATCCACCGCCAGGCGAAAGGCTGGGGCCGGGTGCCGAGGTGCGGTGATCATCGGATGATGTCCAGCACGGTGCTGAGCAAGCTACCCAGCAGCTCGATCTGGGTGTCGTCAGCGCGCTGCAGGGTGAGGGTGAACTCAATACGGCGCGGGGCACCATCTTTAAAAAACAGGGTGGCGGTTTCGCTGATGCTCTCGATAACCCACACGCCGTAAATGCGCCCGGTGCCCTCCACCAGCGGCCATGCCTTGCCGGTGTCTGCCATGAGCCGCAGGGCGTCGAGCGACAGCCGTTCGCCGGCTATCTCGGGCACGATGAGGCCAGACAGCGTGATGGTGTCCTCGCCTTTGCCGACGTACTGCCGGGCAGGTGCCGCGCCCACCCTGGGGCTGCTGGGGTGGCGCCAGTTGGTTTGCCGTTGAAAGTCTTGATAGGCGGCGGTGTGCAGGCTGAACACGTACAGCCCCAGGGCCATCATCATGGTGTGTGCCTCAGTCGTAATCAGACAGAGCCGAGCGGACGCGCGCGGCCTTGTGGCGCTCGCGCTGATCCAGCAGGCGGTTGAATAGCTGCTCAATCTGGGCCAGGTCAGCCCCGGCCGGGGCGCTGAGCTGAATGTGCAGGGTGTCGCCCTGAACAACCACGGACGGGCCGCCGGCGGCGCTGATCGGTGGGCGGCTATCAATGGCAACCGCCTGCCCTGCCCCGCCAATGCCCAAGGCCAGCGCGCCGGCCTTGGCCATGGCCTGCCCTACGCCCAGCACGGCGTTGAGCGGGCCGCCCTGGCTGCGCTGCAGGCCGCGCTGCAGCCCGGCCATGGTGTCGTCACCCAGGCTGGCAAACACGCGGCTAGGGGATTTGATTCCGAGGGCTTTCCTGACCGGATCTGGCAGCTTGGCCGCGAGCCTTTCGATGGACGCCATCAGGTTTGGCCAAAGCCGGTTAAGCCCTGCGATAAGGCCATCAACCAGGTTGCCCGGAAGGTCTACGCCAAACCAGTTCATGACGCCCGAGAACGCCCGGTAGAACATGCCCAATGGCGAGAAATTGGCAATCAGCTTGCTTATGCCGAGAAGGCCACCATTGAAGCCAGCAACCACCTCAGCAAGCAGGCCTTTGAAGTAGGGCACTATTTTGTCCCAGTGCTTGTAAATCAGGTAGGCGCCCAGGGCGATGGCGGTGATCGCCAGGCCAATGGGGTTGAGCATCAGCGCACGGCCCAGCCACAGCAGCGCACGGCCCGCCCAGGTGAGCGCACCGCCCAGGCCTTTGATAATGCCAATGGCTGCGCCGCCCTTAACGCCCAGAATGGTGAGCCCGTAACGCAGTAGGGCAAACGGGCCGATGATTGACGACAGCACCACCAGAAGCGACCCGCCAACGGCAACCAACCCGGCAAGAACGGCGGCAGCAGTGGCTAGCTTGGCTACCAACTCGGGGTTCTCCTTGATCCACTGGCCCACGCCGCGCAAGACGGAAGTGAGGTTCTGAATCAGTTCGCGTAGGGGTCCATCGTTGGTGTCGGTCAGGCTTATGCCTATCTCCTGCCATGCGCTGCTCAGGCCCTTGAGGTCGCCGCCGGCGTTGTCCGCTAGGGTTGCAGCCATGCGTGCATTCTCGCCCTGCACGTTGTGCAGCTGGTCCAGCAGCCGATCTAGCCCGCCATCCGACATGAGGCTCACGAGCTCAGCGCTACCAGAGCCCGCCTCTACACCAAAAATCCGGGTAAGGATGTCTTGGCGCTGGACGTTGCCCATGTCGCGGGTGGCGTTGTTAATGTCCCGCAGGATGGATGGCAACTCGCGCATGTTGCCCTCTGCGTCGGCCACCTGCAGACCAAGCTCTTCCATGGCCTCCCGGCCCGCCTTGGCGGGAGCGGTCAGCCGGTTAATCAAGCCCCTCGTGGTTGTACCTGCTTGGCTGCCTTGAATGCCAATATTGCCGAGCAAGCCGGCCATGGTGGCGGCCTGCTCCAGAGTAAGGCCTAGATCAGACTTGCCACCCAGATACTTCATGGTGTCGCCGAGCATTTCCAGGTCAACATTGGCCCGCGAGGCGGTACCGGACAACACGTCCGCTACGCGTGTGATGTTGCCCTCTACCTCCGGGTCGATCTTGAAGGCGCTGCTGATGTTGCTGGCAATATCCGCGGTGCGCGCCAGGTCGGTATTGTTGGCCAACGCCAGGTTGAGGATGTCAGCCATTGACGCCCTGATCGCCTCTGGCGTGAAGCCAGCACGCGCCAGGAAGGTTTGCCCTGCCCCCACCTCACTGGCGCTGAACGCGGTGGATGCACCCAGCCCGCGCGCCTGGTCCTTGAGCATCTGGAATCGCGGGTCATCCTTGCTGAGCCGGGCGATAGCCTGCAGCTCGCTCATCTGGGCGCCGTACTCAATACCAGGGGCCAGCAGGCGGGCTGCACCGTAAATGCTGGCACCGCCTACCGCCATGCCGCGTGCTCCAGCACCCGCAAGATTGCCCCGCAGCTGATTGGCACGGTCATACGAGTTACGGGCGCGAGCCATGCGGGCCTGCTGCTGCGCTACACGCTTCAGGGCGTCCTCCTGCTGTTTAAGCGTGGTATTCAGACGCTCTTGGTCGGTACGCAGGCGTCGAGACTTGGCCCCCAAGCCTTCGGTGCCTACGCCTGCAGCATCAAGTTTGGTTTTCAGCGTGGTCAATCGGTCCTGAGTGCCACGCTGCGCCTTGGTCAAATTGTCCGTCTCGCGGCCGGCATTGCGGATCCGCGTCTGGTAAGTGCGGATAGATGAAGATGACCGTTCAAAGGCCTGGCGGGCGCTGGTGAGGCGGATGTTGGCCTTTTCGAGCTCGCGCTGAAACTCGGCGGTATTGCCCTTGCCGTCGATCAGCGCTTTGGCCAGTTTGTTGTACTGGGTTTGGGCAGACTTGAGATTACTACGCAGGTTGGTGTGCACCCTGCGCTGCTCGTCCAGAGCCTGGGTGTAACCTCGGGACTTGGTTGCCAGATCGCGCAGGGCTCGCGCCTGCTTTACCGACTCGATGTTTGCTTGGCGGTAGGACCGGATGTCGCTCTGCTGTTTGTGCAGTTGCTTGATCTGGTCGCGTGTGGCTTTGAAGGCGGCAGCCGCTTCCTTGTTGCGGCCGGTGATTGCTTTAAGAGGCTTGGTCACCTTGTCGATGGTGGAAAGCACCAATTGCAGCTTGAGGTCACGCGCCATGCTTATCTGCTCCTGTCCGTTTGCGCGCCTGCTCCCGCCATTCCATCAGCTCCGTCAGGGTGAGGTGGTCCATGTCTGACGGGGCCCAATGAAACACGACGGCCAGATCGGCCATCGCGTCTTCTACCCTGGCCGGCAGGCCTACTCCGTTACGGCTTTCGGTGCCAAAAAACCGGCCACCACTAGGCCCATCTGAATGGCGTCTGCGGGGTCCATCTTGGCGACGTCTTGCTCGGTGAGCGTCGGGTCAGAGATACGCGGAATCACGCGGCTGAGGCTGCTGACATCCAGCTGAATTAGTTCGGCCAGATGAACGCCGCGCAGCTCGCCGGTGGCCGGCTTGCGCAAGGTGACTTTGGTGATGGTTTGCTCGCCGCGCTGCAGCGGGGTTTCAAGCGTGACCACTTCGGTAGTTGGGGCAGCTTTTGCCATGGGGTTTGCTCCTTTGCTTGCTGGCCCCGGCATGCGCGCCGGGGGTGTGTTGTTGCTGACCACTTACAGGCCGATGGCGGCGCGCTGCTCGGCCAGGCGATCTACCCCGTCGACCATCTCGATCATGTTCATGATGTCGATCTCGACCAGGACTTCGTTGTCTACGGTGAGCTTGTAGTAGCTGCAGGTGGTGGTGATGGACTGCTCGGAGTCTTCACCGGGGGCGCTGTCGCCGGTGCCGAGCTCTTCATGACGGCCGCGCACAACCACCTCAACGGCGGACACTTCGCCGGTGTCGTCACGCTGGAAGGCCCCAGCAAAGCGCAGCAGCACACCATCTACGGTGGTGATGCCCCACTGGCGATAGACCTGCAGGTCTAGGCCGCCGCACGTCCATTCAAGCTGGATGCCGTCGTCAGACAGGCCCATGTCGGTTTTCACCGGGCCGTTCATGCCGCCGGCGCGATAGCCTTCCATCTTGCGGCTGAGCGGCGGCAGCGTGACGTTTTTGACAACGCCCGCGTAGCTGACGCCGTCGTTAAACAGGTTCATGTTTTTCAGTTTGCGGGGCATTGCCATGGCGGCACTCTCCAGTAATTAAGCCAAGGCCCCGGCGTGGCCGGGGCGTGGTGATCAGGCGTTGATGCGGCTGGCGAAGTCGGCCAGGTAGGTGCTGGTAATGCGCTGGCGGAAGGTGAGGTCTTCCAGCGGCGGCACCGGGGTGTAGTCGTAGTCGAGCTGCAGGCGCCCTGCTGCCAGGGTTTCCGGCGTGTTCATGGCCGGGTCATACCAGCAGTTGGCGTCGATGACGTAGCCCAGCGCCTTGAGCTGGCGGAACTTGGCGTTGACGCCTTCAACGATGTCTTTGACCAGGCTGGGGTGCAGCGGCTTATCCACGGCCCACATGTGCGCCTCGGCGATGGTGTCGGCCAGCACCTGGGCGGTGCGTGTGGCGGACTCAAAGGCGAACAGCGGGTCATCCGAGCAGGTGCGCGAGCCCCAGAAGCGGAAGCCGTCTTGCTGAATCAGGGTTGTGATGTCGTTCTCGTTGAGGTAGCCGGCATCAGTGCTGCTGCTTTGCAGATCCCAGAACACGTCCTTACTGATGCCGATGACGCCATTCACGGCCACGTTGGACAGGGTTTTGTGCCAGCCGACCTGCTGGTCAATCTTGGCGCGCAGGCCCAGCGCGTAGGCGACGGCATGGGCTGCGGCCTCTTGGTTGGCGGTGGTATCCCAGCGGGTGAACTCGGGCCAAATGAGCATCAGCTCGCGGGCGGCGAAGGTGTCGCGGTAGGCGACGGCAGCCTCTTTGTCTGCGCAGTCGTGGCAATAGGCGTAACCAAAGGCGCGCAGCTGCTGCAGGATAGTGACCATCTCAGCAGTCACGGCGGCGGTGTCCAGCCCTGGCACACCGATAATGCGCGGCGTAACGCCCAGGCGCGCTTTGGCGGCCAGCAGGGCTTTCAGGCCGGTGTATTGGCCGGCGGCAACGGTGCCGATGACGTTGGTGGTGGTGGCCGCTTCGTCTGCGCCCTCTGCCACACGCACCACAACCACCAGCGGGCTGGCCTGGGCGGCGATGGCTGCCAGGGCAATGGCGAGCGTGCCCTCGGTGCCGGCATCGCTGACGGCGCTCAGCGGGTCGGTGATCAACACCGGGGTGTTAAGCGGGAATTTGGCTGCGTCGGCGTCTTCTGCAGTGCAGACCATACCGATGACAGCGGTGGCGATGGTGCGAATCGGGCGCGTGCCCTGGTTGACTTCGATAACCCGCACGCCGTGATGATATGAATCGGGCATGACCTGCTCCCTGCGCTGATGTGATGACTGACAGGGCCATGCTGTCGCGTGGGCGCGGGAATCGGTAGCGGTGGGGGTTGTAGCGGGCGGGTTTACAGGGTGCGGGCGGCGCGGGGCTAACGCAGCGGGGGTTCTGGTATGACCGTCAGGGCGTGAATTCTGCCCTCTATCCGCTCCAACAGCAGGGCCAGGCTGTAGTCTGCCGGGTCTGCGTTTTCATCTGCCGGCAGCAGCACGCCGGCCTCTTTTATGTAGTTTGCCAGGGCGCGCAGCTCTTCAATAGCGTCGCCTCCCTCGGTTGACTGCTCGGCGAGCTCCAGCCAGTTGCGGGTGGCTGTGCTCGGCGCTGAGCCCGCCGCCAGGTTGTACGCAAACACATGATGCATGAGCCTCAAACCGGCAATGTGGGATCTGTTGGGTTTGAGGCTCATACGTTCACGCTCTGGATGTTCCAAAACCCCGCCAGGCGGGGTGCTTATTTCGACCTAAGCGCCTTGATGCTATCAGGCTTTGATGATGTAGGGCAGTGATTCGCCGCTGCGATCTGGCAGCAGCGGGTCGGCACCGGATACGCCAAAGGGGTTGCCCTCTGCGATCAGCATATCGCGCAAGTTGTCGGCGGTGCCGGCGGCCAGTGCTGAGCCGTCGCACAGCAGCCAGCCGTCTGGCGGTGTGGCGCTTACGGCATAGACCACTTCAACGCCGGGCATGTGCTCCCACATTTCCAGAACTTGGCTCATTGCTGTTGCTCCTCGATCAGGGCTTGTACGTCGGGGTTGTCCGCCAGAAAGGCGGCCAGCTTGGCGGCGGGGCTGGGTTGCTCGGTCTGCTGCGGGCGGTTGACCAGGGCCCAGGCGGCGCCCGTCCAGCGGGGCCACTTGTCGTCCGGCCATTCATCCGGCGGTGGAGTTTCTACCGCCCCGGCCGGGAGCAGGTAGACGCCGGGTTCCAGCGGGGATTCGTCGGCCTCAACAGGCCCCAGCAGCAGGCCGGCGCGGTTGGTTTGGTAGACGGTTTTGGTCATGTGCGGGCCTCAGAACTTGATGCAGGCGAGTAGCGCGACGTTGCGTGGGCGGGTTTCGGTGCTGCCGGTGGCATCGGTTGACGAATGGTCTTGGCGCGGGCCGACGTAGTCCTGTCGATCCTGCACGGGATGCAGAGCGGAGCGCAGGTACTTGGCCGCTTCTGCGGTGCCACCCACGCGGGGCGGTGAGACGTAGAAGTCGGTTGCGTGCCAGTGGCTTTTCAGGGCGTCGGCTTGGGTGGTGCCAAACACTCGGCCAATGTCCACGCCGCGACCGTCGTCATGCCCCCGTACAAACTCGCCGCGCAGGTCTGGCAGCTTGAAGGTGTTAAAGCCGTCGCCGGCGCCAAACGACTCGCCCAGGGCGGCGAACAGGCGGGCGTAGGCGGTACGGCTGATCAGTGCGCCGTTGGCCTTGAGCCAGCCGGCTGGGGGTGTGGCCATTGCGAAGTACGCGATCTGGCCCGCTGGGGCGAGCAGATCGGATTCCTCTTTGCTGTACACGCCCAGGTTTGTGCGGCCTGCGGCCTTGTCCGGCACGTCGCCCAGGTTGCGGTCGCGCTCCAGCGGGGGCGAGGCCATGTTGCTGGGCTCATTCTGCGCCATCAGCACCTTTGTGCCAGCGGGCCAGCTCTTGCCGAGAATGATTGATGCGTCCTCGTCTGCGGGGTTCTTCTCCCACTCGGCCGCCAGCGCGCCCTGGTTGATGCGGACGCCTTCGATGTACACCGCCAGCCCGCGTGTGGTGCAGACAGCCAGGTCGATTTGCGTTTGGCCTGCAGCGAGGGTCTGGCGCTCTTCGATCATATCGACGGTGACGTTGGCGGCGTCGGGATCCTCCCAGTCAACATCGCCGTCAGCGTTGCTCTGTTTGGTGAGCACCTGGCCCGTGTTGCCGCCGGGCAGCAGCTGGGCGCTGGTGAAGTTGTTCATGATCCAGGTGCGGGTGGCAACGATGGCAGAGGGGTCAATCAGGAAGGTAACGTCTTCCGCGTTGGTGACCAGAAACTCCATGCGCACCACGGTATCGCTGTAGGCGCCGTCGGCCTCGGCCGGTTTTTGCGCGTCTGGCAGGTTGGCCACGGCAAACAGGGTGCCGTTGCTGTCGAAAACGCCGGCTTCACGCATCACAAAGCCGCCAACAGACACGGGAATAACTAGCTCAACCGTCCAGCGGTTTGGCTCGCCTGGGTGCTGGGTGGCACTGTTGATCTCGGCCCGGTAGCGCTCACGAACCAGGCCGGTGGTGAGGTCTTCCGGTGCAACGGGGTTGCCGTTGCCATCACCCACGGCCATTTCGACCAGGTTGATGACAGCACTGGAGTTGGCCTGAGCTGCCGCCATCATGGCCAGCCCGGCAGGGGTGTGGACTGTGCGGTAGGTGTTCATGGTTAAGACCCTGTGTTGGCGGGGTTAGGAGCGGCGTAGGCGGCGGATGGAGCGGGCGGGCCGAAGTTGGGGAATGGCTCTGCAGGAGGCACGAAGTTTTCGGTGTAGCGGGCTACGCCTAGAGTCACCCGCACCTGATTAATCCTGACTGTGTTCCATGCCGAAGCTCCACCCTTACCACCGAGGGTCATAAGAGGCCCTCGTTGAGGGATTGATATACCCCCGATGTTGATCTCGTGTTTAACTACTCCATCAAGAAAAGTTCTTAGATACCCGCCGCACCGAGCAAGTGCAACATGGTGCCACTGCCCGTCATTAAGGGGGGTAAAATTTGCATTCGCGCCGGAAATAGGGCTCCAATTCGCGCCAGTAGTACTCACCCAAATACTACCTAGCCCAGGATGGTTAGCGCCCGTGTAAGTTGCGGTGAATAACTCGTAGTCGCCACCTGGGGAACCTTCTACGCTGAAAAGTCCTGCAAATTCAGGGTTGGAATCTCCACTGTTCACAAAAAGCTCAATAGTGAAGTCCTTTCCGCCCACTCGTATGTCAGCATGCGATTCCGCGAAAGAATACGAAGGCAAAACCAGACAACCGAGGCCTGTGGGGGTGGACTCATTGACGTCTATCTCCCCCCTTTGGCTCTGCCACCCATCACGTATTGAAATAGGAACCTGCCTGGGGCTGTAGTCAAGAATATCGGTACTGAATGGTGCCAAAAATACAACATGCCTCCAATGCGGATCACCGCCACCGGTGTCTGATACCTGCCCTACTCCAGCCGCCACAACCCCCGGAATCATCCCGCTGCCTCCAGCGAACCCAGCACGGTCCACTTGTTTTCACCCAGCCGCTTGAGCGTGAGGGGGGAGCCTTGCTTGCGGGTTTTCAGGGTTTCTTCGCTGATGATCTCTACCCCGGTGGCCGGGCTGATGGTGACCTGGCCGGCGCCGATCTGCTGGATGTGGATCTCGACATTGGCGGGCCAGGTGACGCTGGCCTGGGCTGGCACGGTGAGGGTTACTCCGTCTGCACTCTCTGCTGCCAGGTAGCGGCTTGCATCATCCAGCACCAGAGCGCGGCTGGCGGTAACCATTTGCACTGGGGCTGCTACGGGCTTGACCTGCAGGGCCTCGATCTGCTGGATGACCTCGGCCAGGTCAAATTCATTGGTGACGGTGTCGCGCAGGTATTTAAGCAGCTTGGCAAAGCTGTCTACCGGGCCGCCCTCAGTCAGTACTGTGGTGTTTTCATCGCCGTGGATGATCTGGTGCGCCAGTGCGGCGTCTGTCTCGAACTGCTCAACGCTGTTGTATAGGCTCATGTGCTTACCAGTAGCCCGGTGTGGGCAGGGTTTCATGTATGAGTGTGTGCAGGGCGCTGACGGCTTGGGCGGTTGGCTCATTGCCGTTTATGGCGCCCTCGATCAGCAGGTCGATGCTGTCTACCGGGTACTGCACCAGCACGTCTTGGCCGCTGCAGCTTGTGCCTGCGGTGTACAGCTGTGAGGTGGTGACGGCGCTGAGCTGGCCAAGGGTCATGTGGCTGCGCAGGTTTTTGGACTGCTCCAGCACGGCGATGACGCGGTGCAAGTTCTCCAGGGTGACCGGGTACTGGCTCGCGTTGATCAGCAAGTGGAACGTGCCCGGCTCGCCCTGCGGGATCTGCGCGAACCACTCTTGCACGCGCACGTTGATGCCGATGCCTGCGAGCCCTGCGCGTACCGCGCCAATGGTTCCTTTGTGCCGGTGCACGGCAATTGCAGCGGCAATAGCGCCGCGCCGTTGGTCTTCTGCCCAGTTGGTGTCCCACTCGTCTACTGAATATTCCCATGCCAGCCACGGCAGCAGCGCCTCGGGGGCGGTGTCTGCGTCGTGCAGGGTGCGGTGTGGCACTGGCAGCGCGGTCAGCCGCGCAGCACTGGCAGCAAGCGCACGCTCGGCGGAGCTGGCGTTGGGCGGTAGCAGCGAGGCATCAGACATCGGGCACCTCGGCCAGGGTTATGTTGATGGCTGTGCAATAGGCGGCCTCGGCATCGCTGATTGCCAGCAGCCTGCCCTCGGCATCAGCCGCCGGCGTGGCACCGATCAGCCGCACGCGCTGAGCGCCAGGCTTGTGCAGTGCGGCCAGCACGCCGGACAGGGTCACGTCGTAGCCAAGGCGGTGAACGCTATCCACGTAGGTTTGCAGGGCGGCATGCGCAGCAGCCACAACCAGGCCTGCGTCTGGCCCTGGGTAGGGCGTGAGCTCTGCCTCGATCTGGTATTCAACGATGGACGCCGACAGCACGTTGACCAGATCCGTCATGGGGCGCACTTGTTCTGCGTTGAGCGCGGCCTGCACGTCGGCCAACAGAAACTCATCGGCGGCGCCGTCAGCAGTGCGGGACAGCACATAGACGGTGACCTGCGTGGGTGCGGGGCTGGTGGCGGATGCGTCGCGCACCTGGCCGCTGGCAGACAGCGCGTGATAAATGTAACTGCCGGTTGAGCCTGCCGTGGTTAACGCTTCAAAGCTGAGCTGGATACGCCGGCGAAAATCCGCGTTTGGCTCGTAGGTTGCGGGCACCGGTGGAATTGCCGAGGCATCGCCCGGGTCTACCACCAGGCGTTCGACGTTGTAGCGGGCGCCGATGTGATCCAGGTCGGCATCTTCGGCAAAGGCCAGCATGGTTGCGAGGGCAGACTCGTTAATGCGTTGACGCAGGTGCAGCTCACGGTATGCGACCACCTGCAGAACTTTGTAGGCTGGGTCGGATTCGACCGGGGCGTCGAACTCTGGATACACGCCCTGCAGATCCGCCAACACGTTGGCCAGTATGGTCTCAAAGTCCAGTTGCTCGATGACGTCTGGCGGCGGCAGCTGCGATAGATCAACCCCTGTAAACGCGCTCATGCGGCCCCCAGTTGCAGCGGCACCTGCAGGCTGACTGCGTTGCCGGTTTCAGTGTTTTCACCCTCAAGATCAAGCACGGCGGCACCGGCGGCAGTGTGAGCGATGGCCACACGGCTGAGGCGCACACGCGGCTCCCAGCGCATCAGCGCGCTGGTGAT
>TARA_B100000749_G_scaffold245457_1_pt1 | contig 22489 bp, 17 predicted proteins | sample TARA_B100000749 | Tara Oceans TARA_B100000749 (sample SAMEA2621232) | marine metagenome | biome: marine biome (ENVO:00000447); feature: mesopelagic zone (ENVO:00000213); material: "saline water (ENVO:00002010), including plankton (ENVO:xxxxxxxx)" | depth 800 m
CCTCGGCGCCCGAGACGTTTCCCACGGCGGCGAACGCCGGGGTTCGCACGGAGATTTCGATACGCCCGCTCCGCCCGCTACTCGAGAATGGAATCGGGTTGGATGTCGATCTTCGCACCCGTGAGCTTGGCTGCCAGTCGAGCGTTCTGGCCTTCTTTGCCGATCGCGAGCGACAGCTGATAGTCGGGCACGAGAGCCCGCACGGCCTTGTTGTTCGCGTCCAGCACGAAGCTCGAGGTGACCTTCGCCGGCGACAGGGCGTTGGCCACGAACGTCGGCAGGTCGGCGTGGTAGTCGACGATGTCGATCTTCTCGCCGGCGAGCTCCTCGGTCACCGCGCGCACGCGACGGCCGAGCTCCCCGATGCAGGCGCCCTTGGCGTTGATCGCCGGATCGTTCGCCTTGACGGCGATCTTCGACCGGTGCCCGGCCTCCCGGGCCAGCGAGACGATCTCGACCAGACCGGCGGGGATCTCGGGCACCTCCATCGCGAAGAGCTTGCGCACGAGGCCCGGGTGCGTGCGGGAGACGGTGATCGACGGCCCCTTCGTCCCCTTGGAGACGCTGGTGACGTAGACCCGGATGCGAGAGCCGTGCGTGTACTCCTCGCCCGGCACCTGCTCCTCGGGCGGCAGGATCGCCTCGACCGTTCCGAGGTCGACGTGGATCATGCGGGGATTCGGACCCTGCTGGATCACGCCGGCGACGATGTCGCCCTCCTTGCCCCGGAATTCTCCGAGCACGGCGTCGTCCGCGATGTCGCGCAGGCGCTGGCTGATCACCTGCTTGGCGGCGAAGGCGGCGATGCGCCCGAAGTTGTCGGGAGTGGTCTCCTCCTCGCCGATCACGGCGCCGGAGTCATCCTGCAGGGGCACGAAGATGGCCACGTGGCCGGTCTTTCGGTCCAGCTGCGCACGAGCACCGTCGGGGACCTCTCCGGACGGCGAACTGTGCTTCGCGTACGCGGTGAGGATCGCCTGTTCGATGATGCGCACCAGCTCGTCGAAGGGGATCTCCTTCTCGCGCTCGACCGTCCGCAGCAGACCCAGATCGATGTCCACGTCGACCTCCCTATTCAGCTCTCACGCCGTCGCGGCGTGGCCGACGGCATCCCGTATACGTTACCCGATCACCCCGGAGGCGATCCCCTCAGCCGGGGAGCGCCCCGGTCACGCAGTCGTCGCGCGCGGGTTCGCGCAGCTCGAACCGGTCCTTCGTCCAGCGCACGAGCACCGGCAGCAGCGCGGACCGCGGCTGCATCACGTTCAGGTGCTCGTACCCCTCGTACTCGAGGAAGCGCACGTGCTCCCCCTGCTCGCAGAGGTCGGCGACGAAGCGCTCCTGCAGCACCGGCGGGATGACCTCGTCGTCTCCGCCCCAAGCGATCAGCAACGGCGTCTCCCACGGACCCTGCGGCGTGTTCTCGCGCAGGCGCTGCCCGAGGGGTCCGGCCGCGAGGTTCTCGACGTACAGCGGACGATCCTCCGAGACGCCGAGCGCCGTGGCGACCGAGATGACGACACCGGGTTCGGACGGACACCGCTGCGTCATCTCGCGCACGATCGCCTCGCCGCCGGGGGCGACGTACCGGGCGAGCTCGACGTCGTCGTAGGTGTCCGCATAGGGCACGAGCACCCACGAGATCAGAATGGACAGTTCCACGGATGCACTCTCGCGCAGCAGCTCGGTGGCGAGGGCGTGCGGATCGGCCGCCGGCGCGATGGCGGCCGTCCCGAGAACCTGCAGCGAGGGCGTGTAGCTGTCGGCGATCTGCGATGCCCACAGCGCAGCGTGCCCGCCCTGGGAGTGGCCCCACACGACGGTGCGGGTGGACGCGTAGAGGTCGTCCATCTGCCGCGCGGCGACGGCCGCGTCGAGGGACGAGCGCGCCTCGCCGAGTCCGATGAGATAAGGGAAGGTGCCCGGCGCCCCCTGCCCCGAGTAGTCCGGAGCGATGACGATCCATCCGTTGTCGATCACCTCGTCGAGGCTCGGCACGGACCATTTCGTCGCGGCGGCGTCGCGCAGACTCGGCGCACACCCCTGGGCGACCCCGGTGGTGCCGTGATTCCACAGCACCACGGGGCGCAGACCCCGCGTGGGCGCGGTCGGCGAGATCACGAGCGCACTGCCGACGGCGGGCTGCCCGAGTGCGTCGCGCGTGGTGTAGAGGATGCGCTGGACTTCGGCGCCGTCGGGTTGCTGACCCGAGAAGTCACCCACGCGGATCAGCTGCCCGTGGTCGTACGGGACAACGGCAGGCGGATCGTAGAAGGCGTCGACGACGGGCGCGCCATCCTGGAGCCAGTCGTTGAGCCACCAGCCGCCGGCCGAAACGGCCACGAGGAGGACGGCCAGCGCATAGCGACCCGCGGCCGCCCACACGCGCCGGCGTCGATCATGAACCTCCGCGATGCTGAGCGAGGACCGGGCGAACAGCGCGGCGTCCCGCTCGTGGGGTGCCCGCGTGAAGGCGACCGACCCGCGGACGACGGTGGACACACCGAATGCGAGGGTGCGCACGCCGAAGACGACGGCCACCACCAGCACGGTGACGTCGGGCCAGGTGAGGGAGAGCACCGCGAAGACGATCTGCGCGGCGCCGGAGGCAGCCCACAGCACGCGCTGGCTGAGGGTGCCGCCGACCAGAGCATCGACGACGGCCTGCGCACCGCCGACGAGGAGAAGGAGCGCCAGGGCGACCGGAAGGAGTTCGAGGGTGCGTCCCAGTCCCAGCAGCATCGCGAGGCCGAGCACGACCCACAGCGCCGCGAAGATCCGGGCGGCCCATCCGCGCTCCTGGTGGGGTGCGGCGAACTGGACGAGTCCGAAGATGAGCGCGCTCAATCCGACGTAGACCGTGAGCAGCACGAGCGAGGTCAGCGGCCGCGTGACGATCAGGGCGCCCAGCAGCAGCGCGATTCCGCCGACAAGGATCACCACGATCGGCGGAGCGCCGGCGATCAGGCGCGGCAGGGCGTTCAATCCCCGTCGCCATGCGTCCACCCGATTCACCTCGTCAGCATAGGCAGGTCGAAACCGCTGCGGCGTCGACGCGGCCGCCCGATCACCGCCATACTGACCGGATGGCGGATGTGAGCGCGTGGCTGGCCACGTGGGGCGACAATCTCTGGACGTGGCTGGTGCTGCCCATCGTGGTGCTGCTCGGGCTGTACTTCACCGTGCGATCCGGGGTGGTCCAGTTCCGACTGATCCCGGAGATGTTCCGCACCCTCACCGACAAGACGCCGCGCACCGCCGAGGGCAGACCCCAGTCGGTCTCGGCGTTCCAGGCATTCACGATCTCCGCCGCCTCCCGCGTCGGAGTGGGGAACATCGCCGGCGTCGGCACGGCGATCGCCATCGGCGGTCCGGGCGCGGTGTTCTGGATGTGGCTGATGGCCTTCATCGGCGGTGCATCGGCGTTCATCGAATCGTCGCTTGCGCAGCTGTACAAGACCCGCGACGCCGACGGCTTCCGCGGCGGCCCGGCCTACTACATGCAGCGCGGACTGCGAGCCCGCTGGATGGGCGTGGTGTTCGCCGTCATCCTCATCATCTGCTTCCCCGTCGCCTTCTCTTCGCTGCAGGCCAACACCATCCAGGCCACGATCGCCGGAGGCCTCGACGACTCCGCCTCCGCCTGGCTGCCGTGGGTGATCGGAATCGTCCTGAGCGCGCTGATGGCGCTGGTCATCTTCGGCGGCGTGCGCCGCATCGCCTCGGTCACCCAGCTCCTGGTTCCGCTCATGGCACTGCTGTACCTGCTCATCGGGCTGGTCATCGTCGCGCTGAACATCGACCGGCTGCCCGCTGCGGTCGCGACGATCTTCACCCAGGCGTTCGGGCCGAACGAGGTCGTGGGCGCGACGCTCGGATACATCATCCTCACGGGCGTCAAGCGCGGCATGTTCTCCAACGAGGCAGGTCTCGGCTCGGCGCCCAACGCCGGCGCCTCGGCGGCCGTGACGCATCCGGTCAAACAGGGCCTCGTGCAGACCCTCGGAGTGTACTTCGACACGTTCCTGGTGTGCTCGATCACCGCGTTCATCATCCTGGTGTCGGTTCCGGATCTGGCGAACGCCGAGCGGGGCATCGACCTGACTCAGGGCGCCGTCATCGGCACCCTCGGCGAGTGGTCGAACATCCTGCTGAGCGTCATCATCTTCCTGCTCGCCTTCAGCTCGATCCTCGGCAACTACTACTACGGCGAGAGCAACATCGAATTCATCACCCGCAGCCGCGGGGTGCTGCTCGGCTACCGGATCGCCGCGATCGCTGCCGTCCTGATCGGAGCGCTGCTGTCCGCCGACGTCGTCTGGACCTTCGCCGACGGCGCGATGGGCTTCATGGCCCTGGTGAACCTCGTGGCGATCGGACTCCTCTCGGGCATCGCCTTCGCGCTCCTTCGCGACTACACGCAGCAGCGGCGCGAGGGCAAGGACCCGGTCTTCACCCGTGACCGGCTGCCCGGGGTGGCGAACATCGAGATGTGGGAGGACGAGCTGTCGGTCACCGGGCCGATCGATCTCACGACCCGCGGCCGCCAGGCGGAGAAGCACCGCGACCACTTGCACGAGAGGTCCGCGCGCGACTGACATATCCGCGAGCGACGGGCAACCCCGCAGGCGCGCCCGGGGCCGCGGCTAACCTTGCCGCATGGGTACATCCGCGAGTGCCGCCGCACGCGACGCGAGCTCCGCGCCGGCGGTGCGCATCGCCGCTCGCCTCGGCTACGTCGCCAACGGCGTTCTGCATCTGATCCTCGGCGCGATCATCGTCTCCATCGCCTTCGGAGCAAACGCCGACAGCGACCAGTCCGGCGCCTTCAAGGCGCTCGCCGCCGCCCCGATGGGCTTCGTGGCGCTGTGGGCCCTCGTCGCCGGTCTCTGGGCGCTCGGCGCCTGGTACGTGCTCGACGGGTTCCTGCAGCGTGATCGCCCCGGCAGCAAGGGGACGGCGAAGAAGTGGGGCCGACGGGCCTCGCTGTGGGCGCGCGCGGTCGTCTACCTCGCCCTCGGCGGCATCGCCGCATCCGTCGCCCTCGGCGCGCGTCCGAACGGCGAGCAGAGCACCGAGAACGTCAGCCGCGGAGTCCTCTCCCTCCCGGGCGGTCCTTTCCTCCTGGGCGCCGGGGCACTCGTGATCGGCGGGATCGGCGTCGGATTCGTCGTCATCGGCATCCGCCGCGGATTCCGGAAGAAGGTCGATCTCCCCGTCGGCGCGATGGGGAGGACCGTGGTGGTGATCGGCGTCATCGGCTACATCGCCAAGGGAATCTCGCTGGTGACGGTGGGCATCCTGGTGCTCGTCGCCGCGGTCCGCGTCGACGCGGATGCCGCCGGCGGCCTCGACGGCGCCATCCAGACGCTGGTGGGTCTCCCCTACGGCCCGGCGCTCGTCGTCGGCGTCGGGTTCGGGTTCATCGCCTATGGCGTCTTCTCGGTTCTGCGCGGGAAGTACGCCCGCCTCGACGATTAGGTGTTCTTCGCCGTGACGATGTCACCTTCGCGCCGGCAAGAGGGGCGTCAGGTCAGGGCGGCGACCGCGTCGGCGGCCGGGAGCGTCACGCGCTCGCCGGTGCGCCGGTCCCACAGCTCGACGTTGCCGTCGGCCGCGCCACGACCGGCGATGAGGATGCGCGGCACGCCGACCAGCTCCGCGTCGCCGAACTTCACCCCGGGAGACACCTTCGGGCGGTCGTCGTAGACGACATCCAGCCCCGCCTGCTCCAGCTGTGCGGCGAGCGTCTCGGCGAGCTCGAAGGCCACCGGATCCTTGCCGGTTGCGACCACGTGCACATCGAACGGCGCCACCGAGGTGGGCCAGATGAGACCGCGATCGTCGTTGTTGAGCTCCGCGATGATGGCCAGGATGCGGGTGACGCCGATGCCGTAGGAGCCCATGGTGACCGTGACGAGCTTGCCGTTCTCATCGAGCACCTTCAGGCCCAGCGCCTCGGCGTACTTGCGGCCGAGCTGGAAGACGTGCCCGATCTCCATCCCGCGTGCCAGTGACACCGGCCCGGAGCCGTCCGGAGCGGGGTCGCCCTCTCGCACGCTCGCGACGTCGACCACGGCGTCGGCGACGAAGTCGCGGCCGGCGACGAGTGAGTGCACGTGCTTCTGGTCGATGTTCGCGCCGGTGATCCAGCGCGAGCCGTCCACGACGCGCGGATCGACCAGGTAGCGGATGCCGGTCGTCGATTCCCCACCGAGCACCGCACCTTCGGGAGACCACGGCCCGATGTACCCCTTGACGAGGCCCGGGTGGCGGGCGAAGTCCTCGTCGGTCGCGGGCTCGACCTCGGCGGGCGCGAACGCGACCTCGACCCGCTTGTCGTCGACGTCGCGGTCGCCGGGCACTCCCACGATGACGAGCTCGCGGGTGCCGTCGAGGTGTCTGAGGGCGAGCACGACGTTCTTGAGGGTGTCCGCGGCGGTGAAGCGGCCGTCCAGGTGGGCGTTGCAGTGGTCGACGAGGGTGGCGATGGTCGGCGTGTTCGGCGAGTCGAAGATCACCGGCGCCGGCTGTCCCTCGATGGTGACCGGTTCCGGCGCAACGGTCGCGAAGGCCTCGACGTTGGCCGCGTAGCCGCCCGCGCTGCGCACGAACGTGTCCTCACCGACCGGCGTCGGGTGCAGGAACTCCTCCGACCGCGAGCCTCCCATCGCACCCGCGTCGGCCTGCACGATCACATACTCGAGGCCGAGACGCTGGAAGATGCGCTCGTACGCGTCGCGCTGCGCCATGTAGGACGCATCGAGGCCCTCGTCGGACGCATCGAACGAATAGGCGTCCTTCATCGTGAACTCACGGCCGCGCAGCAGACCGGCGCGCGGACGCGCCTCGTCGCGGTACTTGTCCTGAATCTGGTAGATCGTCAGGGGGAGGTCCTTGTACGACGAGTACAGGTCCTTCACCAGGAGGGTGAAGGCCTCTTCGTGCGTCGGCGCCAGCAGGTAGTCGGCGTCCTTGCGATCCTTCAGGCGGAAGATCCCGTCGCCGTACTCCTCCCATCGACCGGTCGCCTCGTACGGCTCTCTCGGCATGAGCGCCGGGAAGTGCACCTCCTGGGCCCCCGCCGCGGTCATCTCCTCGCGGATGATGCGCTCGAGGCGGTTCTTCACGCGGAGTCCGAGCGGCAGCCAGGCGAAGATGCCCGGAGCCTGCCGGCGGATGTACCCGGCGCGTACGAGCAGCCGATGACTGGTGACCTCGGCATCCGCGGGATCTTCACGGAGGGTGCGGAGGAACAGGTGCGACAGACGGGTGACCACGATCGACAAGTGTACGGACCGCGACGACGCGGCATCGCCTTGACAGATGACGCTCGATGAGTATGCAATATATTGCATGCCGATTCCCACGGAGGCTCGACCTCCGCGCCCCCTCCTGCGCGACGATGTTCTCGACCGCATCCGCGATGCGATCGTCGACGGCACTCTCACCCCGGGTGAGCAGGTGCGCGACGCCGATCTCGCGACGTGGCTGGGCGTGAGCAGAACCCCGGTGCGCGAAGCCCTCCTCGAACTCGGGCGGGCCGGGCTCGTGCGCTCCTCGCCGGGGCGATCGACCGTGGTCTCGCCCCTCGAGAGCGATGACGTGCGCGACGCGCAGCGGGTCGTCGCCGCCATGCACCGGCTCGCCGTCCTCACGGCGGTGCCCCGCATGACAGCCGTCGACCTCGATCGGATGCGCGCGGCCAACGCCCGCTTCGCGGCCGCCCACGCGGCCGGCGACGCCGACGGCGCGCTGGTCGCCGACGCCGCCTTCCACGCCGTCGCGGTGGACGTGTGCGGCAACTCGGCCGCCCGGGCGGTGATCGCGCAGTACGAGCCGATCCTCCACCGCGCCGAGCGACTGCGGTTCGCATCGGTCGAGGAGGGCAGGGATTCCGCGGCCCGTCACGACCGGTTCATCGAGCTGTGCGCGGCCGGCGATGCCGAGTCCGCGGCGGCGCTCGCCGAGGAGATCTGGCAGGCACTCGTCATCGACGCCTCCCCTACCGACCCCCGACACGAGGAGACCCCGTGAAGCTCGACCAGTTCCCCCGCCATCCACTCACCTTCGGCCCGAGCCCGCTGCAGCACCTGAAGCGGCTGACCCAGCACCTCGGCGGAGCGCAGATCTGGGCCAAGCGCGAGGATGTCTCCAGCGGCCTCGCCTTCGGCGGGAACAAGGTGCGCAAGCTCGAGTACATCGTGCCGGATGTGCTGGCCTCCGGCGCCGACACCCTGGTCTCCATCGGCGGCTACCAGTCGAACCACACGCGTCAGGTGGCCGCGGTGGCCGCTCATCTCGGGCTCAAGGCGCGCCTCGTGCAGGAGAAGTGGGTGCCGTGGGACGACCCCACCAACGACCGCGTCGGCAACATCCTGCTCTCGCGCATGATGGGCGCCGACTCGCGACTCGACGATCACGGCTTCGACATCGGCATCCGCGATTCCTGGAAGGATGCGCTGCGTGAGGTCGAGGAGGCCGGCGGCACGCCCTACCCGATCCCGGCGGGCGCCTCCGAGCATCCGCTGGGAGGCCTCGGCTTCGCCAACTGGGCGTTCGAGCTCGCCGAGCAGGAGAGGCAGCTCGGGATCACGTTCGACACGATCGTCGTGTGCACGGTGACCGGCTCCACGCACGCGGGCATGATCGCCGGCTTCGCCGCCCTCGAAGACCTCACCGGCGTGAAGCGTCGCGTGATCGGCATCGACGCCTCGGCGACGCTCGAGAAGACGCGGGACCAGGTCGCACGTATCGCGAGCCACACCGCCGATCTCATCGAGCTGGGCCGCGACCTGCGCGACGACGAGATCCAGGTGCTCGAGGGCTGGGCCGGGGACCTGTACGGCATTCCCGTCGAGTCGACGATGGCGGCCATGGCCCTCGGCGCGCAGCTGGAGGCGATGATCACCGACCCCGTGTACGAGGGGAAGTCGCTCGCGGGGCTCATCGACCTCGTTCGCGACCGCGACATCCCCGCCGACTCGAACGTGCTGTACGCCCATCTCGGCGGTCAGCCGGCGATCAACGCCTATCACGCGCTGTGGGAGTGACCTCGCCCGACGGCGCGCGACCGGCGATCTAGGGTGGACCGGGTGACCACCGTGCTCCTGACCGGCTTCGAGCCGTTCGCCGCCGATCCGACCAACCCGTCGGGCGACGCGGTGCGCCTGGTGGCGGGCGGATGGGACGGCGCCGCGCGTCTGGTCACCGACGTGCTGCCGGTGACCTTCGCCGGTGCCGCCGTGCGGCTCGAGGAACTCATCGAGCGCCACTGTCCCGACATCGTGATCTCCACCGGACTCGCCAGCGGGCGAGACGCGGTGACCCCCGAGCGGGTGGCCATCAACCTGCAGGATGCGCGGATTCCCGACAACGACGGCGCGCAGCCGGTGGATCTGCCGTGCGTGCCGGGCGGCCCCGCGGCCCTGTTCTCGTCACTCCCGGTGAAGGCGATCGCACGAGACGTCTCGGCCGGCGGCATCCCGGCGCGGGTCTCCCTGTCGGCGGGCTCCTACGTGTGCAACCACGTCTTCTACGTCGCCGCGCACGGCGCCGCGTCGCGCCCCGGAACGCGCGCCGGCTTCATCCACGTGCCGTGGGACACCGCGCACGCCCCGGAGGGCCAGCCCGCGGTGCCGCTCGCGGACATCGCCGCGGCCCTGCACGTCGCGATCGCCACCACGCTCGCGACCCCGCACGACCTCTCGGAGCCGGCCGGCAGCATCCATTGACCAACCCCTGCGCCGGCGGCTTGGTCGGAGAATCCGCCCGACGTCGGAGGAATCGGCCCGAATCTTCCGACATCGGCGTGATTCTCCGACATCGGCGGGCGCGGCGGGCGCGGCGCGGACGCGACGCGGGGCTGGGTCAGGAGGTGAGGACCTGGGCCGTGCCGACGGGCGCATCCGGACCCATGTCATCGGCGAGCCGGTTCGCCTCGGCGATGAGGGTGGCGACGATGTCCGCTTCCGGAACGGTCTTGATGACCTCGCCCTTGACGAAGATCTGGCCTTTGCCGTTGCCGCTGGCGACCCCCAGGTCGGCGTCGCGGGCCTCGCCGGGCCCGTTGACGACGCATCCCATCACGGCCACCCGCAGCGGAACGGTCATGTCCTTGAGGCCCTCGGTCACCGAGTCGGCGAGGGTGTAGACGTCCACCTGCGCGCGCCCGCACGATGGGCACGAGACGATCTCGAGCTTGCGCTCGCGCAGGTTGAGGGACTGCAGGATCTGGTGGCCGACCTTGACCTCCTCGGCGGGAGGGGCCGACAGCGAGACGCGGATGGTGTCGCCGATGCCCTCGGAGAGCAGGATGCCGAACGCCGTCGCGCTCTTGATGGTCCCCTGGAAGGCGGGCCCGGCCTCGGTCACCCCGAGGTGGAGCGGCCAGTCGCCGCGCTCGGCGAGCTGCCGGTAGGCCTTCACCATCACGATCGGGTCGTTGTGCTTGACCGAGATCTTGAAGTCGTGGAAGTCGTGCTCCTCGAACAGCGACGCCTCCCATACCGCCGACTCCACGAGGGCCTCCGGTGTCGCCTTGCCGTACTTCTCGAGCAGCCGCTTGTCGAGGGAGCCGGCGTTGACCCCGATGCGCAGCGAAACCCCGGCATCCTGCGCCGCGCGGGCGATCGCGCCGACCTGGTCGTCGAACTTGCGGATGTTGCCGGGATTCACCCGCACGGCCGCGCATCCCGCGTCGATGGCCTGGAAGACGTACTTGGGCTGGAAGTGGATGTCGGCGATGACCGGGATCTGACTCTTCTTCGCGATGATGTGCAGCACATCCGCATCGTCCTGACTCGGCACCGCGACGCGCACGATCTCGCATCCGGATGCGGTCAGCTCGGCGATCTGCTGGAGGGTCGCGTTGATGTCCGTTGTCGGCGTCGTCGTCATCGACTGCACGCTGACCGGCGCGTCGCCGCCCACCAGCACCTTCCCGACGCGGATCTGCCGGCTTCTGCGCCGGGGCGCGAGCACGTCGGGGACACTCGGCATACCGATGTTCACTGCGGGCACCTCTTCAGGGTACGCCGTGGAGCACCCGGCACGGCCGCAGGCGGCCTCACGGGCCTGTGGTAGGTTCGGCGCATGTTCCCGCGACGTCACTGGTGGCTCACCGCATAGGCGGTGGGTTTTCGCGCGAACGACAGACCGCCCCTGACTGACACGGGCGGTCCTCTTCCCTGCAAGGGCCGACCGCCCATCCGACGAGAGAACCCGATGAGCACGCCTGCCCCCTCCCTCGCTGCCCTGGCCGCCAGCGACGCTCCCTTCGCTCTCATCGCCCGCGATGCCGACACGGTCGAGGTGCTCACCGGCGAGGTCGTGGACGTCGACCTGCTCGGCGACATCCCGCTGGTCGCAAGCGACGGCACGCCTCGGGAGGTGCTGGCTCTCGTGCCGTTCCGGCAGGTGCGCGAGCGGGGCTTCGTCTGCCACGACGACGGCGCACCGCTGCGATGCCTGCTCGTCGACGAGCACACCTCCCTCCCGCGAGCAGACGTGCTCGCCGAGCTCCCCGGAGCGCCGGTCACCCTCTCCGATGCCGGCTTCGACATCGCCGACGACGACTACGCCGACATCGTGCGCCGAGTGATCGCCGATGAGATCGGCCGCGGCGAAGGAGCGAACTTCGTCATCCGACGTGATTTCACGGCCTCGGTCGACGCCGACCCGCGCGTCGCCGCGCTCACGTGGTTCCGCGCGCTCGCCGAGCACGAGCAGGGCGCGTACTGGACCTTCGCCATCGTCACCGACGGTCACGTGGCGGTCGGCGCAAGCCCCGAGGCGCACGTGAGCGCGACCGGGGGCGTGGTCACCATGAACCCGATCTCGGGGACGTTCCGCCACCCGCAGGGCGGCGCCACCGTGGCGACGCTGAGCGAGTTCCTCGAATCGACCAAGGAGACCGAAGAGCTCTTCATGGTCGTCGACGAGGAGCTGAAGATGATGAGCGCCGTGTGCTCCGACGGCGGCCGCATCACCGGACCGCGCCTGAAGGAGATGTCGCGGCTGACGCACACCGAGTACATGCTGCGCGGACGCAGCCGCCTCGACCCGCGCGACATCCTCCGCGAGACGATGTTCGCACCCACCGTCACCGGATCCCCGATGCAGAACGCCTGCACCGTCATCGCCCGGCACGAGACCTCCCCGCGCGGATACTATTCGGGCGTCGCCGCCCTGTTCACGCCGCGCCCGACGCAGGTTCCGGATGAGCCCACGCACGATCTCGACGCGCCGATCCTCATCCGCACCGCCTACCTCGTCGACGGGGCGCTGCGGGTGCCGGTCGGCGCGACGCTCGTGCGGCATTCCGACCCGTACGGAGAGGTCGGCGAGACGCACGGAAAAGCCGCCGGGGTGCTCGGCGCGATCGGCGCCGTCGCGCGTGACACGTCCGCATCCGCCGGCGACGACGACGCTCCCACCGGACCTCCCGCGCGGCTCGCGGAAGACCCGGATGTCGCGAGCCTGCTCGCCTCGCGCAACTCCCGCCTCGCCGACTTCTGGCTCAATCCGCAATCCGGCGGCACCGACGGCCCCTTCGCCGGACACCGCGCGGTGATGGTGGATGCCGAGGACCGGTTCACGACGATGCTCGCGCACCAGCTGCGCCACCTGGGCCTCGACGTCACCATCACCCCGTGGCACGCCGCCACCGATGAAGAGATCGTCGGCGCCGAGCTGCTCGTGTGCGGTCCCGGCCCCGGCGACCCCCGCGGACTCGAGAACCCGCGCATCGCTCGGATGCGCGAGGTCGTGGCGATGCGGCGCGCGAGCGGCCGGCCCCTGCTGGCCGTGTGCCTCAGCCATCAGATCCTCGCCGACAGCCTCGGCATCGAGCTGGCTCCGCTGGCGCGCCCGCACCAGGGTGTGCAGCTGCGCGTCGACATCTTCGGCGAGCCCGCTTCGATCGGGTTCTACAACACCTTCACCGCGACGGTGCCCGCCGGAACGAGCCGCATCGGCGAGGCCGAGGTCTCCGCCGACCCCGAATCCGGCGCGGTGTATGCGCTGCGCGGGCCGGGGTTCGCCTCGGTGCAGGGTCACCTCGAGTCGATCCTGTCGCGCGACGGGCTGCGCACCCTCGAGCGGCTGGTCGCCGAGGCTTTCGCCGTCACCCCCGCCTGAGCGCTGCGAAGTCCCGCGATCGACGGGCGGCGCAGCTCAGGAGCCGAAGATCGAGATCGGATTGACGATGTCGGCGAGGATCAGCACGGCGCCCATGGCGATCAGGCACACGACCACGACGAAGGTCACGGGGACGAGCTTGGTCGCATCCACCGGAGCCGGGGGCGGACGACGCAGCAGCTTCGCCCACGCCCGCTTGATCCCCTCCGACAGCGCCACGACGACGTGACCGCCGTCCAACGGCAGCAGCGGGATGAGGTTGAAGACGAACAGGGCGATGTTCAGCGAGGCCAGGACCGACAGGATGCCCGCGACCCGGTTCAGGACCGGAGCCTCCGCGGACGCGACCTCACCGGCGATGAGGCCCGCGCCGACGATGCTCAGCGGCCCGTCGGGATCACGCTCTCCCCCCGTGACGAGGTCGACGCCGGTCTCCCAGACCTTCACCGGCAGCTGCCACATGATGCCCGCCACGGCACCGACGTTCTCGAAGCCCATCTGAGGACCCGCCCAGATGGGCTGCGGCTGCAGTTCGCTCACCGGCGAGATGCCGATGAATCCGACCTCTTCGGTCACGGCGACATCGTTCTCGTCGGTGACGGCTCGCCCGGCCTCATCGGTCACGGGCCGTTCGGTCAGCAGCGGGGTGACCGCGAGGGCCGTCTCGACGCCGTCGCGGAGCACCACCACCTCGAGCGTCTCGCCCGGGGCGTCGCGGATGATCGACGAGGCCTCGTCGAAGCTCGCCACGGGCGTGCCGTCGATCGAGACGATCTCGTCGCCGGGCAGCATCCCCGCCTCCGCCGCGGGTGCGACGGGGTCGGCCGATGTGCACTCGGCGCCCGCCGCCGACGCCGGCACCACGCACTCGGACACGGCAGCGACCGTCGTCGTCGCCGTGGACAATCCGATGCCCGAGGCCAACAGGGCGAACAGGACGATCGCCAGCAGCAGATTCATGACCGGGCCGCCCAGCATGATGATCACGCGCTTGAACACCGGCAGCCGGTAGAAGACGCGATCGTCGCCGTCACCGTGGACGGTCTCATCGTTCGCGGCACGGGCGTCCTGGACCATCGTGGCGAAGAATCCGCCGCCGGCGCGTCCCTCGCCGGCACGCTCGGCGGGGGTGGGCGGATACATTCCCGCCATGGAGATGTAGCCGCCGATCGGGAGGGCCTTCACGCCGTACTCGGTCTCACCGAAACGGCGGGACCACAGCGTCGGCCCGAAGCCGATCATGTACTGCCCGACGCGAACCCCGAAGCGCTTAGCGGGCATCAGGTGACCGATCTCGTGCAGGGCGATCGACACGGCGAGGCCCACGAAGAGCAGGGCGAAGCCGATGACGAATGCGATCACGACCCCACGGTACTCGCGCCTGCCTATGAAGAGGCCGCGAGGTGAGAGGATGGATGCCGCCATGCCGACCGACACCGCCTCCCATCTGCCACCCGTGCTCCGGCCCGAGAATCCGCCGACGCACGGCCTCGCCGACTTCGCGCGCGAGGTCGGCGCGCGCTCTTCGGACGACCTCGCCGGCGTCACGCTGTCGGGCATCACGCTCGCCACCGCGGACCTGCGACCGGGCGACGTCTTCGTCGCGGTGCGCGGGGTGAACCGGCACGGCGCGGAGTTCGCGGCCGATGCCGCCGCCGCCGGAGCGGTCGCGGTGGTCACCGACGCCGCCGGAGAGGCGATCGCGCGCACGGCCGGCATCCCCGTGCTCGTCGTCGACGACCCGCGAGCGGCTCTCGGCGACATGTCGGCGCGTGTCTACGCGACCGGCGCCGACGACGACCTGCCCCTCCTGCTCGGCACGACCGGCACCAACGGCAAGACGAGCGTGTCGCACCTCCTCGAGGGCATCCTGTCGCAGATCGGCGCGGTGACCGGGCTCTCGTCCACCGCCGAGCGCCACATCGCCGGACAGATCATCGTGTCGCGACTGACCACGCCCGAGGCCTACGAGATGCACGCGCTGCTGGCGCTGATGCGGGAACGCGGCGTCGAGGCCGTGGCCGTCGAGGTGAGCGCGCAGGCGCTGTCGCGGCGCCGCGTCGACGGGATGATGTTCGACGTCGCCGGGTTTACGAATCTCTCCCACGACCATCTCGACGACTATGCCGACATGGCCGAGTACTTCGAGGCCAAGCTCCCGCTGTTCCGCACGGACCGTTCGCGACGCGCCGTCATCAGCCTCGACTCCGCATCGGGGGCCGGTGTCGTCGCGGCGTGCGAGGTGCCGTGCGTCACGATCGGCACTCCCGACATCGCCGACGATCGCGACGCTGCCGCGGACGCCGACTGGGTCGTGGAGATCATCGATGAGCAGCAGATCGGCACACGCTTCGCGCTCGCCGCTCGCGACGGCCGGCGGCTGGAGACGACCGTGCCGGTCATCGGCCGTCACATGGCGGCCAACGCGGGTCTCGCGATCGTCATGATCCTGGAGGCCGGCTACCCGTGGGAGCGGCTGACCGCGGCGCTCGAGGGCGGCCGCATCGAGGCGTACCTGCCCGGTCGCACCGAACTGGTCTCCGGCGACACCGGCCCGGCCGTCTACGTCGACTTCGGGCACTCCCCCGACGCCTTCGAGAAGACCCTCGCCGCCGTCCGGCGCGTCACGCCGGGCACGGTCCTCATGCTGTTCGGCGCGGACGGCGATCGCGACACCACGAAGCGACACGACATGGGCCGCACCGCCGTCGACGGCAGCGACATCCTGATCGTCACCGACCATCACCCCCGTCATGAGGAGCCGGACGCGATCCGTGCGAGCCTCGTCGAAGGCGCGCGCCGGGCGCGGCCCGACGCGGACATCCGCGAGTCCTCACCGCCGGAGCGCGCCATCCGCGAGGCCGTCGAGCTCGTCGGCGACGGCGATGCAATCCTGTGGGCCGGGCCCGGCCACCAGGACTACCGCGACATCCGCGGCGTGCGCACACCGTATTCGGCCCGCGAGCTCGCCCGCCGCGCTCTGCGCGACAGGGGATGGCCGGTGCCCGAACCGCGCTGGCCCGTGCCCTACCCCGACGATCGGACGCCGGACTCCGACCCGCTGCGCCCGTCGCGCTGACTCAGGCCGCGGCGACGGCGCGATCCGCCGCCTCACGCGCCCAGCGCTCGGCCTCGGCGAGGGTCTCGAGCGTGAGCTCCGTCGGAGGCTCGTGCGCATCGACCACGGCGGCGATCGTCTCGACGATGTCGGTGAAAGCGATCGCGCCGTCGTGGAACGCGTCAACGGCCTGCTCGTTCGCCGCATTGAACACCGCGGGGAAGGTCGATCCCGCACGACCGACCTGCTTGGCCAGCCCGACGGCCGGAAACGCATCGTCGTCGAGCGGCTCGAACGTCCACGAGGTGGCGCTCGTCCAGTCGAGGGGTGCCCCCACCCCGCCGACGCGGTGCGGCCAGTCCAGGCCGAGGGAGATCGGCAGCCGCATGTCGGGAGGCGATGCCTGAGCGATCGTCGATCCGTCGACGAACTCGACCATCGAGTGCACGATCGACTGCGGGTGCACGACCACGTCGATGTGCTCGAACGGCACCTCGAACAGCAGGTGCGCCTCCATGACCTCCAGGCCCTTGTTCACCAGCGTGGCGGAATTGGTCGTCACGACCCGGCCCATGTCCCAGGTCGGATGCGCGAGCGCCTCACGCGGAGTGACGGTCGCCATGTCGCTGCGCGAGCGTCCGCGGAAAGGACCTCCCGACGCGGTGAGCACGAGCCTGCGCACCTCGGCCCTCTCACCGCTTCGCAGGGCCTGCGCGATGGCCGAGTGCTCCGAGTCGACCGGGACGATCTGTCCGGGGCGCGCCGCACGACGCACCAGATCACCGCCGACGATCAGCGACTCCTTGTTCGCCAGGGCGAGCGTCGTGCCGGTCGCCAGCGTGGCGAGCGTGGGTCCCAGCCCCACCGAACCGGTGATGCCGTTGAGCACGACGTCGGCCTCGACGTCGTGCACCAGCTGGGCGGCCTCCTCCGCTCCGAGCGCCGTGTGCTCCACGCCGAACGCCTCCGCCTGGGCGGAGAGCGCGTCGCGCGAGGAGTGAGCGGACAGACCGACGACGTCGAAACGACGCGGGTTCGCGCGGATGACCTCGAGCGCCTGGGTGCCGATGGAGCCGGTGGAACCGAGAACGATGACGCGCCGCATGCGGTCAGACTACCGACGCCGCACGCGTGGGGTCACTCGGCCGCGACGGCGTGCTGCGTGCCCAGGATGTCCACGACGAACACGAGCGTCTCGTCCTGCAGCTCGTTTCCCTCGCTGTCCCCGTATCCGAACTCCGGCGGGATGACCACGAGCACCTGCGAACCGACGGTCTGCCCTTCCAGCGCCTGCTGGAAGCCGGCCACGACACCGGTGGTGGTGAAGGTGGCGGGGGTGTCGCGATCCCAGCTGGAATCGAAGACCTCGCCGTCGGACCACTTCACACCGGCGTAGTGCACGAGCACCGTGTCGCCGGACTCGACCGTCGCACCGTCGCCGACCTTCAACTCGGCGATCTCGACCTCCGTCGGCGCCTCGGCGTCGGGGATGGTCACCGTGGGGGCGCCGTCGTCGTCGAGGGTCACGTCCGGCATGCCTTCGACGGGCTCCTGCTCCTCGCCCCACGCGGCGTCGGGAACGACGCTCAGCAGATCGAAGACGTAGACCTCCGCACCGTTGGTGTCGCTCGCGGGGAAGGCCGCGACCACGCGCGTGCCGGGGGTCGCGCACCCGACGATCTGACCGATCGGGTTGTCGGCGGAGATCTGTGCGGGAAGGATCTCCGCGCCCTCGTACCCGAGCGTTCCCAGCTCCTCGCCGGTCTCGGCGCTGTAGGCGGTGAGCGCATAGGACACGAGGTCGCCGGATTCCACGGGGTCTCCCTCGCCCTCGGTCACCACGGAGCTCTGAAGCTCGCCGACCTCGAGCGGGAACTCGAACGTCGCGGTGGACTCCTCGCCCGTCTCGCCCTCGACGGTCACGGCTTCGGAGGCCGACCCCGAGGGGGCGGCGGCGGCGCAGAGCGCATCGGCGGACGCGTCCGGTTCGGGGTCGGATGTGCCGCATCCGGCGAGCAGGATCGCCGCAACGGCGACGGCGGAGACGGCGAACAGGGAGCGATTGCGCACGAAGACCTCGAGACGGTGGACAGACACGGTCGCCCCCATCCTGCCCCACGATCTCTTTGATCGGGCTGAGAGCCCCGTCGCCCGGGCCGGGATCCGGTGGATCGACGAGCCGAGAGCCGACCGGCTCCACGCGCCCGGAGCATAACGTGCCGGGCATGCGATCCGCGGTAGCCTCGTCGGGTGATGTCTGCGGAAACCCCCGATTCCGAGAACACCGGCAACGACGACGAGCGCACGCCGGAGGGCGTGCGCCGCATGGGCGCGACCTATGCGTTCGGCCGCATGGTGGTGACCCCGCTCGGTCGGCTGCTGTATCGTCCGCGGGTCGAGGGCCGGCATCACGTCCCCCGGCAGGGTCCGGTGATCTTCGCCAGCAACCACCTGTCCTTCATCGACAGCATCGCGATACCCGTCGCCGCTCCGCGGCCGGTGCACTTCCTCGCCAAGGCGAGCTACTTCGACGGGCCCGGGATGAAGGGGTGGCTGTCCAAGCAGTTCTTCCTCTCGATCGGCGCGATCCCCGTCACGCGGGGTGCCGGGCAGGCGGCGCTGGACGCCCTCGACCAGCAGCGACTTCTGCTGGATCAGGGCAGCGCCGTCGCACTGTACCCGGAGGGGACTCGATCCCTCGACGGGCGCCTCTACAAGGGGCGCACCGGCGTCGCCTTCCTCGCTCTCCAGACGGGCGCTCCGGTGGTGCCGGTCGGCCTCATCGGCACAGACCGCGTCATGCCCGTGGGCGCGAAGATGCCGTCGCTGCGCGAACGTGTCACGGTGCGATTCGGTGAGCCGATCGATCTCTCGCATCACGGTGCCGCGTCGTCGGGACGCGCTCGTCGCGGGGCCACGGACGACATCATGAACGCCATCCAGGCCCTCTCGGAGCAGGAGCTCGCGGGCGCCTACAACGAGCTGCCCGCCCACGGGCCGATCGAGAAGATCAGGCAGGCGCTGCCGCACGAGCGCGTGTGAGCGCCCGGCAGCTCAGGCCGCCACGCGCACGGTCGCCTCGTGACGCACCGGGAAGTTGACGGAGTTCGCGATGAAGCACCATGCGTTCGCCTGACGGTGTGCCGCGTACGCGGCATCCACCATCCCCTCCTCGGCGACCGTGACGACGGGGTGGAGCACGACCTCACGGAAGGCGCCGCCGCCCGTGCCGTCGAGCACGAGGGTTGCGGTCGCGTCGTCGTGGTACGCGGTGACGACCACACCCGCGGTCACGCACGCGTGGAGGTAGGACAGCAGGTGGCACTGCACGAGGGATGCCAGGAGCATGTCCTCGGGGTTCCACCGTGCCGGGTCGCCGCGGAACGGGGCATCGGCCGAGCCGAGCAGCGCCGGCTTGCCCTCGACCTCGAGGGTCACGGAGCGGTCGTAGTCGCGGTATCCGCTCGTGCCGCTTCCGCGCTCACCGGTCCAGGTCGCGCGCATCGCGTAGGAGTGTTCGCCGGGCATGGGGCCAGTCTGACACGACCGGCCCCGCGCACGGGCGGACGTTAGGCTGGTGGTGTGCCGGAGACCTTCGCCGCCAGCAGCGCCGTCCCCCTCGCCGTCGTCGAACGCAGCGGGTTCATCGAGTCCCGCCACGTCGGGTCCGCGATCGTGCTGTCTCCCGACGGCGGCGCGTCGACGACGCTGGGCGACACCGAAGCGCCGATCCTTCCGCGTTCGTCGCTCAAGCCGGTGCAGGCGCTGGCGATGCTCGCCGCCGGCACTCCCCTCGAGGGCGAGCGACTCGGCATGGCCACGGCCAGCCACTCCGGCACCGATCGGCATGTCGCCGCCGTGCGAGACATCCTCGACGCCGCCGGCCTCGATGACACCGCCTTGCAGTGCCCGCCCGCATGGCCGGGAGACGGCCCGGCGCGCGACGCGATGGTCCGCGCCGGGGCCGCGCCGGCGCGCGTGCGGATGAACTGCTCCGGCAAGCACGCCGCCATGCTCCTGGCCTGCACGACGAACGGCTGGCCGATCGAGACGTATCTGCATCCCGAGCATCCGCTCCAGGTGCAGATCCGCGAGGTGACCGAACGCCTGACCGGGCAACGGGTGACGACGACGGCGATCGACGGATGCGGTGCGCCGGTGTTCGCGATGAGCCTCGCGGCGCTCGCGAAGGCGATCCACCGCATCGGCACGTCGTCCGAGCGCTCGCCCTTCGCGCTCCATCGCAGCGCGGGGGCGCTGGTGCGCGCCGTGAAGGAGAACCCGTGGACGATCGACGGCCCCTCGCGACCGGACACGCTGGCCATCTCCCGACTGGGGGTGTTCGCCAAGGGCGGCGCCGAAGGCGTGATGGTCATGGTCGCCCCCGACGGCACCACCGTCGCCGCGAAGATCCTCGACGGCAGCGGACGCGCGGCGACCGCGGTCGCGGCGCGCCTGCTCGAGCGCGCCGGAGCCCTGGCAGAGGCGGACGTCTCCGCGCTGCTGGCGGAGCTGCCGCTGCGGGTGACCGGCGGTGGCGTCGAGGTGGGCCGGATCCGTCCCGTCTTCTGAGGATCAGTCACGGTCGGACTGCTGCGCCGCGAGACACACTCGGCGGGGGGCTGCGCCACCGCGGACGAGCCAGGCGCGCGCTCCTCGCGAGTCGCACGGGGGCGGAAGATCGCGATCACCGGTCAGCGTGCGGTAGGCCGTACCGCACGCGGCGTCGATCAGCAGGTCGTGCTCGAGGCGGATGCGCGTGAGCGTCCGCCAGTTCCGCTGCCACAGCTCGGGGTCTCCCACCAGCACCGTGCGCGAGCCGTCGCCGCCCACGTCGTCGGCCTCGTCGACCATCCGCACCGTGGCGCCGCCCGCCTGCCACGCCGAGAAGAGCGACCGTGCGCGGGGCCCCGGCGCGATCACCACCCCCGTCAGACCTCGCGGCGGTCGCCAGAGGTCGGGCTCCACCCGGCCGGACTCCCCGGGAAGGGGCACGATCGCGGTCTGGACGACGACTCCGTCGAGGGTACCGCGGCCGGGAGGTGCGCTGGGGTCGAATCCCGATGCAGCGCCACCGGCGGCGATGTGCTCCGCGCGCCCCGGGGTGGCGAGCACCAATCGCCGCGCGACCGTCTCGGCCACCCGTGCGAGCGGCCCGGAGAGCCGACGGGCGGTGAGAATGACGAGGTATCCCCCGTGTCCCGCGTCTCTCACGATCGCTTCGAGCAGCGAGATCGCCGCCGCGGCGTGGTCGGCGGGAAGGCGCGCGAGCAGGGTGTCGACGTCGTCGAGCACGATCGCCGTCCCGGCGGCCGGCGGTCGCTCGGCGCAGCCGACGAGCTGATCCCACCCGTGCTCGAGATCCGCCGGGATCCACACCGAGCCGCCCGGCGCCTGCGCGGCGATCAGCGCTGCGGCGCAGGAGCGACCCGAGCCCGCACGGCCGACCACGAGCAGGGAGCGATCGGCCACGAGAACGCCGACGCGGCGCTGGTCCTGCTCGGCGGGGAGGTCGGCGAGACCCAGCGTGAGGTCGGATGCAAGCCGACCGGCTTCGCCCGCACTCAGCCGCGGGTCGGAGATGTCGATGCGCTCCGGCAGCGTCGGATGCCATATCGGGCGCGGGGCGGGTCCGGTCTCGGCGCCTCGAGCGCAGACCCGATCGAGCAGCCCGTCGTCGCTCAGACCGATACGCACGCGCTGGGGCTCCGCGTCCGACGCACGTCGCACGATCGCCACGCCCGCGCCGTCGCGCCCGCCGGGCAGCAGGGCGGCGTCTTCGGTGCCGACGACGGCCCTGCTGTCACCCCGATCGGCGACACGCAGGCTCACGCGCAGCGGACAGTTCGCCAGCAGGGCGTCTCTCACCACCCCGGCGATGCGTTGCGTGCCGAGGACGAGGTGCATGCCGAGCGCACGACCGCGCGCTGCGACGTCGGTGAACACCGTGTGCAGCTCGGGATGCTCGCCCAGCAGCGCCGCGAACTCGTCGACCACGATGACCAGGCGAGGCAGGCGGACTCTCGGGTCGGCGACGTCCCGTGCGCCGATCGCCGTCAGTGCGCGCTCGCGCATCCGGATCTCCGCACGCAGACTCTGAAGGGCCCGCTCCGCACCGTCACCGTCGAGATCGGTGATCACCCCCGTCACGTGGGGGATCCGAGCGAGCGCGTCGAACGCGGTTCCGCCCTTGAAGTCCGCCAGCAGGAAGACGACCTGTTCCGTGGAGTGGCTCGCACACAGCGCCAGCACCCACGACACCAGCAACTCGCTCTTGCCGGATCCGGTCAT
>TARA_B100000749_G_scaffold97302_1_pt1 | contig 22436 bp, 21 predicted proteins | sample TARA_B100000749 | Tara Oceans TARA_B100000749 (sample SAMEA2621232) | marine metagenome | biome: marine biome (ENVO:00000447); feature: mesopelagic zone (ENVO:00000213); material: "saline water (ENVO:00002010), including plankton (ENVO:xxxxxxxx)" | depth 800 m
CCTCAGCCGTCTTGCCGGCGACATCGACGTGCGGGAACGCACCGTCACAATGTGCGCCCGAGGGCCTCGGCCGTGCTGGTGAAGTCGAGAGGCGCAGGCCTCAGCGGGCCCGCGTGGCTCGTGGGTCGGGTGCCATCCACCACGATGTCGGCGTAGCGGCGCCAGAGGCCCGGAGCGGTCTCGCCGGTTGCGGCGACGATCGTCCGAACCATGATCGCGAGCACGGTCGTATCCTGCCGCGTGAAACCGGCACGCAGTTCGCCGGCTTCGATGGCCGCGGCGATCAGGCCGTCGGCGGTCGAGGCCAGCTGATCGGACAGGTGAGCAGGAAAGCGATCGACGCGATTCGACGTGAACAAGACGGTCGCAAGACTCCGGTCGAGCGAGTGCGCCTCGATCATGCCCCAGAGATAGGTGCGGAACGCGACGCCGGGGTCTTGCACTTCCGCGGCCTCGACGGCGACTCGGATGACAGTGTCGATCTTGTCGTCGAAGAGTGCGTCCAGCAGCGATTCCTTGTCGTCGAAGTTGCGGTAGATCGTTCCGATTCCTACTCCGGCCGTTCGGGCGACATCGCTGAGCGTGGCCGCGGGACCTTTCTCGGCGAACACACTCGTCGCGGCATCGAGGATACGACGACGATTGCGCGTCGCGTCGGCCCGCGGCTGCCGGCGCGACGAAGAAGGCCGATCGGACATGACACAAGCTTACCGGAGAAAACGGAAACGGAATCTCCGCTTCCGTTTCATGATACGCTCACAGACCGAAAGAGAGGACACGATGACCTTCGCCGGAAAGAATGCACTGGACACGCCGATGGAGGGGCTGCTCTCCGGGCCGACCTCGCGACTCCCCTACCAGCAGAATGTGCTGCTCCGCTCGTACGTTCTCGAGCGTCCGCAGGGCAACATGATCGTCTACAACTCCCCCGGGGTGAGCGAGGCGGCGGCGGCCATCCTCGACCGCGGCCGACCAGCGCGCCTGCTGATCAACCACGCCCACGAGGCGATGTACCGCCAGCCTGCGCTCGACGTGCCCGTGTGGGTGCACACGAAGGACCGCGCCGAGACTGCGCGCTCGATCCGAATCGCCGGCACGTTCGACAAACGCCAAATGATCGCCGACGACCTCGAAGTGATTCCCACTCCGGGGCATACGGCGGGAACCACCTCGTACCTGTGGGACAACGGCACCCACCGGTTCCTGTTCACCGGCGACTTCATCTGGATCGAGGATGCCGAATGGAAGGCCGTCGTGCTGGACCCGCGATCTCGCAGCGACTACGTGGCGAGCCTCCAACGGGTTCGTGAGATCGAGTTCGACGTGCTCGTGCCGTGGGGAACCACCGAGACCGACGCGCCCTACGGACTGGTCGCCGACCAGCACGAGAAGCGAGCCCGCATCGACGCGGTCATCGACCGAGTGCGCGCGGGCGGCAGCCGCTGACGCCTGCTGTCGGATCTCACGAGAGCTGTCGGGATTGAGAACCGCTGACCTGGGTTTTTCTTATCGGTAGATGAGGCTTAAGGCGTGATCTGTCTCACAAGACTTGCTACGGGTCGTCACGATGACGCTGCCGGTCACGTCTTCAGGAAGTACTCCTGGACATCAAGTTCCGGGCGGTCGCTTCCCAACGCATAGATGTGACCAGCATGCGAAACCTCGTTGTGCGGCATGCCTTCCGGGGTTCGGTCGACCAGAATCTCGATCAGAGAACCAGTTGAGCCATTGCCTGCGAACAGTCGGGCGGTGTAGGGGCTCGTCGTCATGAGGCGACTGTATCTCTCGCTACGGGAACTCCCTTTGAAGAGTGCTGTGGATGGCGTTCCTCAACGAGTCGTAGCCCTCGGGAATCGTGTCTACGATCTCAAGGGCCAGTTCGAAGTACGAACGTGCGCCGGAGAATGTGAACCGACTGTCGTCGCCCCGTTTGGCGATAGCCAACGTCGAGCGACCCTGCGTCGCACGAAGTAGTGCTTTTAGCCGAAGCGCGCCAAACTCGTCCGCCCGTGCTACCAGCCCGTTGAGGGTGGTCGGGTTCTCCGGCGGGCTGTCGTAGGCGTCCTTCGCCAGTACGAGCAGTGCTTCTCGCTCGCCCTCCACATCGCCCAGGGCGTCTGCGACCAACATGTCGAACTCAACGAACCTGCGGAAGCTTGGATCTCCGCGCCGCTGAAGCTCTCGGCTATGTGCACGGAGCGTGTTCACGAATCGCGGAGGCAACCCGTCGACGGCCTCCCCGACTCGGCCCAGCGTCTGTCGCGCAGGAATGGAACCCGCCGCGCCGTCGTCAAGGAACAAGACGAAAGTGTCGTCCTGGACCGTGACCAGGACTCTCTCGGGGCCGCCTCGGTCGATCGTCAACGACGGCGCCGGTTTGGAGTTGATCCATCCCCATATTGGCTGACTCGACCGCCTAGACAGTTCCCGGGCGAACTCTTCCATCGCGCGACGCGATCGACTATCACTCAGGAAACCCACGTCAAGAGAGTAGCGCCCGACAGCGGAACGGACCGTTCGACCGTCCGCGCAACCACGATGCCCGCCGAGGACTACGAAACGGCAACGACGCCAGCACTTACATGAGCGCGAGCTCATCGTTCTCAAGCGACCAGTTTCGAACCACCCGGGTGCGCGGTGCGGCCTGGCCGACCTTGCCGGCGATGTCCGGAATGCCTCTCGAGTTGGCGTGTCGAAGAATGCAAGCGCGCTGTCGATGCGCGGCGACCATGAGCGCGCGGTTGAAGGGGCAGCGCTGGCGCTTCACCTGGCGGGAGCTGCGGAGTCCGTACATGTACATCATCGCCCGGTGGGAATGCCCGACGACGCTGACCGCGAATGCTCGGAGGGCGTCGTTGGGCTCATGGCCGATCGCGTTCGCCACCTGGGGCAAGAGACGATCGGCCTGGGTGAGCGCGGAGACGGTCACGTTCAAGACGGGAGTGATCGTTCGCGGGGTGGTGAGCATGCACGCCACGCGGATGGTCTCGGGGTAGGCGCACAGCAGCACATCTTCGTAGGAGTCGAGGTGCGGGATACCGAATCTCGCCATGCGATCGTCGATGGCAGATGGAGATTCTGACCCTCCGTGCCATGCGTGAACGAATGCTGCGGCGAGGTTCAGTTCGCCGGTGTGGAGCGCAACGCCGCGCGTCCAGAGCTGTGATCGCAGCAGCAGTTCCGCACTCTCATAGTCGGGCAGCCCCGCTACGTCGGCACGGAACGCGCGGAACACCCACTGATGATGGGCGAGGCAGAGCGCGCCGCCGCGGGCGATCGTCGTGGTGGCCAGCCCGCCGGAACACTCCGAGCACGCGGCGCGAGGTTCGGCAAGCCGGGCGCACCGACAGCACTTCTCTGGTCGCCAGCTGCGGTGGCCGCATCTGACCCACATGCCGTGCTTCTCGAAGTCGGGGCGAAGTGCGCCGGGCGGTAGGCCCGCGAGTTGCTCCAGGAGATCGGCGACACGCTGATCTGCTGCTGGCCACCAGGTGAGGCCGAGCCGGTCCAGGACTATTCGGCGGACATCGCGTTCCTCGCACTGGTGAGCTTGGGCGAGCCGCTTCGTGAACCCGTCGACGGTCTCGCCCTCGATGGGTTCGAGTCGAATCGGTAGCGTGCGGAGCTGGGTGTTCACACCTGTGCATGCCTCGATGAGAGGCGCGGTCGCCGTGTGGGAGGCTTGCGGGCGTTGGTGTGACGCAGGAGTGTGGCTCGGACCCGCGGGGCGAACGTCAGGATTCTCTTACCGAGTTCATCGAGGCCCGGGGACCGCCCGTGCCGAAGCCGCACGGGTCGGTCAAGGCCGATGACCGCTTCGCGGCCTTCGGCGTGAAAGGAAGCGCGGACGGCGTCGACGTCGTGCGACGCGCCCACGGTGACCGCGTTCACCGCTGCTTCGACGAGCGCGGCGACCTGAATGGGGCCGACGTTCGTGTTCGCGAGGAATCGCTCCGCCCACGGCTCTGTTGTCAGTGCGACGAGACGCACCGCTTCGGGATAGTGGCGCGCAAGCGCCGTTCGATGAGATTCGTCCTCCTGTCCGAGCTCAGTGGCGCGGATGAGGGTCGTGGCGAGTTCCAGTTCGCCGGTGTCGGGACCGATGCCGCGTTCCCAGAGCGTGCCGGTGAGGCATCGCTCGGCGCGAAAGAAGTCGGCGCTTCGCGCGAGGTCGCGGTCCGCTCCCGCGTAGTGCCACCTGCGGTGTCGCGCACACACCGCTCCGATCCGGGTGCGCACCTCGACGGGTTCACCGCCGGTGCATCGCCTGCATTTCGTGACGGCAGACGGCAGGGGCGCGCACATCGGGCAGTTGTTGTGTCGCCAGTCGGCGTGAATGCAGCGGACGAACAGGCGGTCAGAGCGGCTACCGTCGAAGTACCCGGGAGGGAGGTCGGCGAGTTGTTCGACCAGTCGCGGCACGAGTTCTGGTGTCGTGCGCAGAGGCAGCCGCGGGCGCTCGTGACGGAGGGTCGTCCACAGTTCCCCGGCCGGCACGGCGTTGCGGGTGGTAAGTCTGCGGTAGACGCTGCTGACGGTTTCTCCCGTGAAGGGTTCGATGAGCACGGGGAGCTTCCTCATCATTTCGCTCGCGCGGGACGGCCTCGTTTGGGCCGTGGTGATGGCCGGTTCTCTTCTTCCTCGATCCAGCCTTCCGACTCACGGATTTTCGCCAGCGACGCGAGTACGTCGTCGAGGTCGAGGCGTTCAGTGTGCTGTTCGATGGCGCGGCGCGCTCCGCGGCGGACGGCTCGGGCGACGCGGCCGATGGAGCCGCGGGATAGGTCGCGGAGTTCAGCAGCGACGGTGAGGATCTCCGCGTCAGTTTGCGAAATCAAGCACAGTGAGTCTTCGAGGTCGACGAGGATGCGCCCCCAGACCGCGGCATCAGCTGTCTCTCCGGTCCCGTAGGTATCGAACTTGACCAGCTCGAACCTGGCCATGATCTGCTCACCCCGCGAGCCCCAGAACAGGCCGTTGCGGGCGACGTCGACACCGGCGTAGACCATGGTGCCGGGGCACCGTTCGGACAGTTCTTTGAGCGCGTCGGCGACTTGCTCGTTGCCGCGGTAGTGCAGGTCGAGCCGGTGTATGTCGTCGATGATCACCAGCTCGGTGCGGCATTCGCGCATGACGTGGCTGACGCGGCTGAGGAGGATCTCGTAGTTCGCGTTGCGGGAGTAGGGGATGGCGTAGAAATCGGCGAGCTTGGTGATCATCGTCTTCGCTGTCGCGTGCGTGGGTACGGGCACGTAGGCGACGGGGATCAGGTTGCGCCGCGTGCTGCCGGCGCGTTGCCTTCGGGCTCGCTCGAATGCGCGCCCGAACTCCTGGACCGCGGTGGTCTTCCCGAGACCCGGCCGGCCGGAGATGATCACCCCGGCCTTACTGGCGTCCGGGGAGCGGTTGTCGGTCATCGCGTGGCGGATCGCGACCGCGACCTGCCGCAGCGATGGCGTCGCGACCCGGGCGCCGAGGGTCATGTACCGTTCACGGGCGATGTTGAATAGCGCACGCTCCGAGGAGTCCATAGCGTCGTACTCGGCCAGGCTTATCGAGAGTGGCCGCTGTGCCACGAACTCGACGAACTCGCGCCACCCTTCCTTGGTCGCGTAGTCGAAGTCGGTCGACGGGGCGTCGAAGTCGAAGTCGCCCAGCAGGTCATCGAACATCGCGCTCACGCCTCATCCGGCGACCGGGTCATCCCGAACGGTGCGGCGACCGGCCACGCAGGCTTCGATGCGACCGCATTGGGTTCCTTGTCGCCGTCGTCGTCTGCAGCCGTTAGCTCGCCGCGCGGTGGACCTCCGGGGGCGATGTGTGGGAGTTGGTGGGTGATCGCCAGCGGGTCCGTCCGTGCGCTTACGGAACGCTTCTTCTGCCGCTTCGTCGGAGGGACGTTGCCTTTGTACATGAACCGGCGCATCATCTCGTTGAGGTCGTCGGTGCTCGGCTCGCTCTCGCCGCGTGCGACAGCCTGAGCGCGGGCGACCCGCCACACTTCGTCGGCCATCGGAGCACCGCTGTACGGGGATCGCCAGTCCAGCGGGAGGAACTGGTCGCCAAGTTCCAGCCATACCGTCATCGGGTTGTAGGGGTCGACGTGGAACGGCCACTTGCCTTGCTGCCGATGGTGCGGGGACCGCTTCTTTCGCAGCGGGCCGAGTTCTGTGGAGTCGTAGACGCGCAGGTCGATGTCGACGCCGTAGTGGTTGATTACACGCCACTCGGTGGGGAGCAGCGCGATGTACTTCTCGGCCGTGAGCGGCACTTGCAACTCTGGCGCGATCTCCCGGTAGGCGGCGACCATCTGGTTCGGCGTCAGCATCAGCCGAGGATTGCGTGGGTCGCGCAGCGCCTTATGGGGTCGGTTCTGCCAGGTCACTGCAACCCAGTCTTCGAACAGCTCCTGCAGTTGCTCGAGGGTGAGTAGCTGGCTCGTCGCAATGATCTCGTCGCCGCGCATCTCGGTGCTCTGCCCGAGGAACGCGATCGCGTACTGGGTGAACCGATCCTTGACGGTGCGGAACATCCGCTCGATCTTCGCCTTCTGCGTTGGCGAGTACTCGGCGTTGACGGTGAGTGAGATCCCCAACGTCCGGCACGCGTCCGAGAAGTGCCGGGACACGTACGACGCGCCACGGTCGGTCGTGATCGACTCCGGGAAGATGTACGGTTGCGCGTCGCGCATTGCCTCGAACCGTTCCGCCACGAGTCCGTCTGTGCCGGTCCATGCCTCCGAGACCTGACGCCGGTTCGCGCGCACCCCGTCGGGGCGCGACACGTACGGCACGAGAGCGCGGGCGAGGACCACCACCAGATCGATGCTGCGGGAGCCAACGGTAACGATGCCGGAGAGCACCGACCGGGATGCCTCGCACAACAGCAGAGTGAGATCGGGGCGGACGGGTTCACCGTCGCATTCGACGAGGATCTCCATCGGCGTCGTGTCGATCAGTACCTGCTCACCGGGTCGCACCCCCGACCGGACCCCGTGCATGTGATCCGGTTGGTTAGCCGTCGTGCGACGGGCACGGGCAGTCCCCAGCGTGTGCTTGCCCGCATCGAGCTCACTCAGGAGCCGGTACATCGTTGCGCGGCTCGGCATCGGCACGACGCTCTCGCCGAAGCGGTCGTCCAGCTCTCTGCGGACGAGCCAGATCAGTCGCGTCCCGGTGCCCGTGGATTTCCGCTCCTGGCCGGCCTGGACGGTCAGGATCGCGTCGATGAGGCGCTCGTCGTAGGAGCGCCCGGGCATGTCGGCCAGGCCGTGGCGACGTCGATCGAGAAGGCCGCTGACCCCGAACTCTTCGAGCGCGCGTTGCTGACGCGAGACCTTGACCGGGCTGTAGTCGGTTCCGAGACGACGGTTGACGCTGTCGATAACTTGCTGTCGCGCCGCGGGCTTGGTCACGCCTGCCGCCACGAGCTTGTCGAACCGGGCGAGTTCCTCTAGCCACACGTCGACGATCTTGCGGTCACGCGCGTCGAGGTCTTGCAGGCTGCGCAAGTCCAGCAGGGAGCGGAGCGATGCCGGTGCGGCAGGTTCCGCCTCATGTCGCAGATCGGCGGCGAGAACCTCCACGTCGTCTCCGTCGCCGTCGACGGCGCGCAAGGTCAGATAGGTGGGTCGGATCGCGACGACCTGGTGGCTTCCGCCCTGCCACCGGATGATGTCGCCCGGGTGAATGGTCATGATGCCGCTCCGACGTCGACGACGGTCGTCATCGACAGGGGACGGTGTAGATCCGCCTGCGCCACCCCGCTCCACACGAGTGCATACGCGGCGCCGACACCTGAGCGAGCAACGCCACCGAGGGCCGCCGCGAGCGAGCCCAGACTCATCCGACCGGTGAGCCCGAGCGCGGCGATGTCGACGCCCTCCAGCCACGCAGGCTCGCGGTACCGAAGCAGGAAGCGCAGGTTCGCCTGGGTGGCGCCGGGAAGCTGATCGAAGACGAGATAGGACCATCCCAGTGCGGCAGCAAGGCGACGAGTGAGTTCGAACTTCATGCTGTCCTCGGGCTTGATCAGTTCGACCGGCCTCACGTCGACGAGCAGCGCGCTCCCATCGGAGCGGCGCACGAAATAGTCGGGCGCGTGGGAGCGCTTCGGTGACCGCCAGCGGATCCACATCGGCTGGCTCGCCACCCCGACGACATCCCCCGTCCGGTCCAGCGAGGTCAGGAACGAGCGCTCCCAGAACGACTCGAACGGAACGTGCCGGCCCGTCGAGGCCATCCATAGCTTGCCCTCGAAGTTGCGCTTGCCCGGCCACGACGGGAACTCGCGAACCGGATCCGCATCCTCGAACATCACGCGCGCCGCGTCGACGGGGTCTGCGTGCTGGAGGAGGCCGTGTCTGGAAAACTCGATCGTGGCCGCGAGTGCGTTCGTCCCGTCGATCGCGGCGAGCCAGTCTTGGGTCAACGTCACGGAGAGCTCTCCCTTCCGGAGAATCCCGCACCCGATCAGAGCGCTCCTTTGGAACCTCCCGGCTTGAACCGCAAGCTACTCCCGGCTCGGAGCAGCGCTACGCGGCGCGCCGCTCTCCCGACAACTGGAGTGAGAATCCGACAACTGGAATGAGACGACTCGACAGGTCGGTGAGAATCTGACAACTGGAGTGAGACACGACACCTGCGAGGAAAATCACAAAAAGGTCTCGAAAAACCCTTCCCCTCGTTACCTTTCCGTTATAGAGTGTGAGCACGGTGATCGTTTTGCTGTGGCGATCACCGGCATGTGATTGCAGGACACTCTTGGTGCAAGGGACAAGGGCCGGTCGGAAGCCTCTCCGACCGGCCCTTCACCGTGTCGGCACGGCTCCCCCGGGATACTCCGCGCCGAAGCCCACGAGGATCGATACCTCCGCGGCCATCGTGTGCACCGCGTCCGACAACTCCGCGACGCGGGGACGCATCTCATCCGACGCCCCCACGAGGCACGCTGCCGCGACGACCGCTCCGCTGGAATCCCGGATCGGCGCGGTGAACGCGGTCTGACCCGCCTCCTCGAAGGATTCCCGCGCCATCACGCCGTCTTTGCCGAGCAGGTGGACGCGACGGAAGAACTCGGCCGACTCCCGCGCATCCGCCCGTGCCGGAAGAAACGCGCCGATGTCGTCGTCGTCGAACGCAAGCATCAGCGCCGGCCCGCCATCGGAGCTGAGGATGGGGCACGGCCGCCCGAGCCACGGCGTCATCTCCAGGCCGGGGCCGATGTGACGCAACTCCTCCACAAGGGTGACCGACCGCATTCCCCGCAGCACCGTGATGAAGGCGCACACGCCCGCGCGATCAGCCGTGCGTGCGACGACCGGCGTTCCTTGGGTGACGAGCCTCGAAGCCAGCGCAGCCCGCTGCCACCCATGGATCGACCACTCGAGGCTCACCAGCCCCTCACCCTCCTCGATGCGGACCACCCCGCTGCGTCGGCAGGTCTCCAGCAGACGTACGGCGCGATCTCGACGGATCCCCGCCGCCCTGGCCAGCTCCGCGAGCGGCCGTGGGCCCGACGACAGCGCCCACAGCATGTCGAGCGTCGCCGCGAGGGCGGGTGCGGGCGGGGATGCCGGTGGGGAACTCATCGCCGCCGGCACCGACGGCGATGCAGTCTGACCTCGCGCGTCGACGACCCGTTCCACCTCGCGTCGCGCAGCGAGAACCGCCTTGCGCGCGACCGCGATGCCCTGCCTCGCCCGGTTCATCGGCAGGCGAACGGCGACAACGGCGAGCGCGTCGCCTCCCGGCGCCAGGATCGGCACGGCGATCTCGACGGACTTGCCGACCGTCGTCTCGACGACACGTCCGCCGCCCGACGTCGTCTCCTCCGCAGATCCCGCTCGTGCGATCGCACTCGGGCGGTCCACGACGAGCTCACCGACCTCGGCGGGCGAGTGCAGCGTCCAGGGCGAAACGACGGCCCCGACCACCCTCATGCCCTCGGGCGTGGGTGCCGCCAAGACCGCCGTCTCGCCCGTGCGGTAGGCGATGCGGGTCAGCACGGTGCGGCAGACCCGGGCGTACGGTGACGACGCGCGCCCGGACAGCGCCAGGGCGACCTCGCCGACCCGGTAGGAGCCGTATGCGTCGCCGCGGGCGAGCAGACCCAGCCCGACCAGTTCCGCGCACAGTCGCGACACGGTGCTCAACGGCATGGCGATCGTCCGTGCGATCTCGCCGGCAGCCACGGAAAGGGTCGGATCCGTACGACCCGCGACCGCCTGCAGAGCCCGCAGACCTGCGGCGACTCGAGCGGTCATCCCGCCTCCCGACGCAAGAACAGCAAACCTCCCACCGACGGTTTGCACGTGGCGAGCACTGTAACACAGCCGCGAGACGCACTTCACATAATGGCCACACTCGCTCGGAACCCCGCCGAACCGCCCTCTCACCAGGGCTGATCGTGGCGCCCACCGCCCGCTTGACCCCAAGAAACGAGAGCCAAATGGAGAAGTTCGACGTCGCCGTCGTCGGCATGGGAGCGCTCGGGAGCGCAACCGCCTACCACCTCGCCCGCCGAGGCGTGAAGACCATCGCGTTCGAGCAGTTCGAGCTCGGGCACGTGCGCGGCGCCTCGCACGACACCTCCCGCATCATCCGCACCTCGTACGGCTCACCCGAGTACGTGCGCCTGGCACGGTCGTCGTATCGGGACTGGGCGGAACTCGAGGCGACGACGGGTGAGCAGCTCACCGTCATCACGGGCGGACTCGTCTTCATCCCCTCCGACGGGCCCTTCGCGGCATCCCACTTCGCCGACAGCCTGACCGAGGTCGGCATCCCCTACGAACTCCTCACGCCCGCGGAGGTGCACGAGAGGTGGCCGCAATTCCGCTTGCCCGACGGTGTCGAGACGATCTGGACGCCCGACTCCGGCATCGTCCACGCGGCGCGATCCGTCGCGGCCCTGCAGATGCATGCCCGGGTCGGCGGGGCCGACATCCGCGACCGCACACCGGTGCTCGCGCTCGACCCGACCGGCGACGGCGTGATCGTACGCACGACGAAAGGCGACGTGCTCGCCGACAAGGTCGTCGTCACGGCGGATGCATGGACAAACACTCTCCTCGAGCCCCTCGGCGCCGCGATACCGCTCATCACCATGCAAGAGCAGGTGACGTACTTCAAGCCGGATGATGCCGCACCCTTCGACCGCGACCGCTTCCCCGTCTGGATCTGGGAGGACACCAACTGCTTCTACGGCTTCCCGACCTATGGCGAGCCGACGATCAAGGCCGCCCGGGATCGCTCCGACAACCTCATGACACCCGAAGAGCGCACCTTCGTGCCCTCACCCGAACTCCTCGCGCAGCTGACGGAGTTCATGGGTGCGACGATCCCCGCCAGCGGAGAGCCCCTGCGCACGGTCACGTGCCAGTACGCCATCACTCCCGACCGCAACTTCGTGATCGGTCCCCTGCCCGAGCATCCCGACATCCTCGTCGGGCTCGGTGCAGGGCACGCCTTCAAGTTCACCCCCACGATCGGCCGCATCCTCGCCGAGCTGGCCGTCGACGGCGAGACCGGTGACGACACCTCGACGTTCTCGGTCGCCGCCGCGTCGCATCCCGCGGGCGGCATCGGATTTTAGCGGTCGAGCGACGCGAAGGGAAAGCGCACGGCGGAATCGGTCGAGCCGCCTACGCTGAGGCTTCACACGACCTGTTCCCTCGCCCGACAGGACGAATCGCTCGCCGCCCGGCGCGATCCGCCCATCCGAACGACCCTGCGCTCCGAACTCTCCTCAGAGCGGGTCCTCCCCTACGCCCGCCGCCTCGACCCAGGAGACCACCATGAAGGAGCACTCCACCGCGCCGCTCGTCGACATCGACGATCACCGCAACGTCACCGACCTCTTGGTGCGCCGCGCCGCCGCCGACCCCGACCACGCGGCGTTCGACGTCGCCACCGGGGATCCCGACGCCCCCTGGCGCCAGGTGACCACGGCGGAGTACCTCGGCGAGGTGACCGCACTGGCCAAGGGCCTCATCCACGCCGGCGTCGAGGCCGAGGACAGCGTCGCGATCATGGCTCCGACGCGATACGAATGGGCCGTCGCCGACCTCGCGGCATGGTTCGCCGGTGCCGTGGTCGTGCCCGTCTACGACACGTCGTCCCCCGAACAGGTCGAGGCCATCATCGCCGACGCGCAGGTCACCCTCGCGATCGGCGGCGGCGAGCGCCAGGCATCGGTCCTCTGGGCAGCGTTCGACGCCGTCGGGTCGGAGGACCTCGGCGTCTGGACGATGGATCCCGGCACCAACGACCTCATCGCGCTCGCTGCCGGCGGCGCCGATGTCGCGGACGACCTGCTCGAGCTGCGCCGCACCCAGGCCGACCTGGATTCACCGGCGACGATCGTCTACACGTCCGGCACGACTGGGGAGCCCAAGGGCGCGATCCTCACCCACCGCAACTTCGTCGGCCAGGTGCGCAACGTCGCCGCCGCGTACCGCGAGGTGGTTCGCGCGGACGGGAACACCGTCATCTTCCTGCCGCTCGCTCACGTGCTGGCACGCGGACTGCAGCTGATCTGCCTCGCCGGCGGGATGCGCATCGCCCACGTCTCCGACCCGACCGAGGTCGTCGACAGCCTCGGTGTGCTGCGCCCCACCTTCCTCGTGGTCGTGCCGCGAGTGCTCGAGCGCATCCGGAACGCCGCGGCGGAGAAGGCCGACGGGGCGCGCCTGGGGGCACTGTGGCGCGCCGCGGTGCGCGCCGCCGTCTCGTGGGCCGATGACCTCGAGGCGGGCACCCGCCCCGACGCGGTGCTCCGCGCGCGTCGGGCCGTCTTCGACGCCCTGTTCTTCCGACGGCTGCGGGCCCGGATGGGCGGCCGCCTCGACTACATCCTCTCCGGTGGCGGCGCGCTCGATCCCGATCTCTCGCGCCTGTTCCGCGGTATCGGCGTGCCCGTCATCGAGGGCTACGGTCTCACCGAGACGACCGCTCCCCTGACCGGGAACCTGCCCGACGACATCCGCTCGGGAACCGTCGGCTACCCGCTCCCCGGCTCGACTGTTCGCATCAGCGAGCACGGCGAGATCCTCGCTCGCGGGGTCGGCATCTTCTCGGGCTATCGCGACCCGGCGCACACCGCCGAAGCATTCGTCGACGGCTTCTTCCGCACCGGCGACCTCGGCCGTCTCGACGACGACGGCCGCGTGGTGCTCGAGGGACGCCTGAAGGACGTCATCGTCACCAGCAACGGGAAGACGGTCGTGCCGCAGCCGTGGGAGACGCGCGTCGAGGCTGATCCGCTCGTCGCGCACGCGGTCATGGTGGGCGAAGGCCGCTCGTACCTGTCGGCGCTGCTCGTGCTCGACCGCGCCGCGACCGAGGCGTGGGCGGACGCGCAGGGAATCCGCCTCGACGCCGTTTCCGGCGAAGGGGTCACGCCGATCTCCGAACCTCGCCTGATCGCCCACCTGCAGCGCAGCGTCGACGCCGCCAATGCCCGCGTGTCGCACAGCGAGGGCGTGCGCCGATTCGCCCTCGTCTTCACCGACCTCGACGACACCCGCCTGGTCACTCCGACCATGAAGATCAAGCGACGCGCCCTGCTGGAGCGCAGCGGCAACGCCGTCGACGACCTCTACCGCTGACCCCTCGAGAGGACCCCCATGACTTCCGCCACACGCGCGTCGCTCGTCGCGATCGTCGTCGCCCTCGCCCTCGGTGGCCTGGTGGCCTGGGCAGGCAGCCAGGGCACCGCGCTCGTCGCCGGCATCCCGCTGTTCGCCCTCGCCGTCGCAGCCGCGTTCGCCGTGCAGGTGATCGTGTGGATCCCGTCGCAGCTGGGCCGCACGGAGAAGTTCTTCGACATCACCGGCAGCCTGACGTTCATCGGCGTCTCGGTGGCCGTGCTGCTGCTCGCGCCGGTCGCGGATGCGCGTGGGTGGGTGCTCGCCGCGATGATCGTGCTGTGGGCGGTGCGCCTCGGTGCCTTCCTGTTCGTGCGAGTGCACCGCAGCGGTGGCGATGACAGGTTCGACGTCCTGAAGACGAATCCGGTGCGCTTCCTGCGGGTGTGGGTGCTGCAGGGCGCCTGGGTCTCGCTCACGGCCTCGGCGGCATGGATCGCGATGAGCAGTGAGACCCGCGCTCCGATCGGCTGGCTGGCCGTGGTGGGAATCGCCGTGTGGGTGCTCGGCATGGTCGTCGAGATCGCCGCCGATGCTCAGAAGACCGCCTTCAAAGCCGACCCCGCGAACAAGGGGCGGTTCATCCGCAGCGGACTGTGGTCGCGCTCACGTCACCCCAACTACTTCGGCGAGATCGTGATCTGGCTGGGTGTCTTCCTCGTCGCCGCGCCCGTTCTCACGGGATGGCAGTGGGTCGCGCTGATCTCTCCGCTGTTCGTGATCCTGCTCCTCACCCGCGTCAGCGGCATCCCGCTGCTCGAGCAGAAGGCCGACCGCACCTGGGGCGGTGAGGACGACTACGAGGCCTACAAGAAGCGCACGCCGACCCTCATCCCGCGCCTGAGCTCGCCCGCCTGAGACGACACGCCGAACGGGGCTTCCGCAGCGTTACCTTTTCGTTATAGAATGCTCGCACGGTGATCGTTTTGCTGTGGCGATCACCGGCATGTGATTGCTCTTGGTGCAAAAGGAAAGGGCCGGTCGGAAGCCTCTCCGACCGGCCCTCACTCTCGCCGCCACAGTGCGACGAGAACCGCGGCCGTGATTCACACCCCGCCGCCACCGCCGCCACCGCCACCGCCACCGGCTGAACCGCCGCCGCTGGAGCCGCCCGACGTCGACGACGACGATGCGGCCGCCGTCGACAGCGACGCGATGCCGCTGGAGAACGACGAGGAGTCGAACCCGGCGGTGCCGTAGTACCAGTACGGCGCGACACCCGCACCGTACATGACGGCGAGCTGCTGCGCCCACGCCTTCTCCTGACCGAAGACGACCGCGTACGGAAGCAGCTTCTCGTACAGGCGGATCATCTGCACCCGGTCACCGGGATCGACCGACACCCGCTCCGCGCCCGCGGGCGACTGAAGCATGCGGATGCGGTCGGCTTCGGCCCACTCGATGAACATCTCAAGGCCCTTGAGGTGGTCCCGCACCTCGGCGCCCTCCGCGCTCAGCGGCTTGCGTGCGACCAGGACCATCGTCAGCACCGCCAGCGCGATCGAGGCGAACATCACCAACAGCGGGATGCCCGCATCCACCCCCGACGAGATCGCCACGACGCCGAGCACCACCGTGAGGGCCATGACGCCGAGCGAGACGAGGATCGGCAGCACACGCGCACGCCCAGGGACCGGGCGACGCAGGCCGGTGCCTGTCAGCTCTCGATTCGCGGCCTTGATGATCTTCTGCGCCGCCGTCGAGAAGCGCCGGTCCTGCGAGCCGAACTCGTACTCCGCCCCGGGTGCCCCAGACGACCCGAACAGTCCGTCAAGAAGCATGCGCCCGTCGCCGTCAGCCCGGCTGCGGTCCAGCAGCTGGGCCTTGAGCTTGGTGCCGCCGAAGAACTTCTTGTCACCCTCGACGATCCGGATGCTCCCGACGATCGCCTGTTCGAGAACCTCGGCGGGGATCGCCTTCGTCGTGCGCCCGAGCATCACGGCCGACTCGAGCGCATCCACCTGCCGCGGCGGGGTGAACTCGGCGATGATCGTCGGGCGACCGGGCGCGTCGGCGAGCGAACGCCGACGGTGCACGATCGCGAAGACCACAGCCCCGATCATCCCGAGCCCCGACAGACCCTGTGCCCACCCCCACGGCGAGGCGAGGTAGCTCGTATCGAAGAGCACGAACGTGTCGTCCTCGAACCCGACCGCAATGGTCACCGTCTCGAACCGGTCCAGCGCAACACCGCCGGCCTCGATCACGACGGCTCCATCCTCGCCCTGGTTCGTGCTGATCGGGCAGGCGTCGGCAACGCCGTCGCGACCGAAATAGCACGCCTGTTCGCCCGCGAGGGAATCGGCGAGCTCGGGTTCGACGGTGAGCGTGACCGAGACGTCTCCGAACGGCTGACGCCAGTCGAGGCCGTTGATGTCCCAGTAGAACTCGTCGCCGGTGTCGGGGAAGCGCCACGTGACGTTCTGGAGCTCGTACGTGAACACGTAGGTCTGCTCGCCGTGCACGTAGTCGTCGGCGGCGGAGGTCATGACGAACGATCCGTCCTCCTGCTCAACCTCGACGGCGCGCGCCTGCCCGTCTGCATCGGTGACCGACAGGAGTTCCGGGAAGAGCGGCTGACCGTTGTAGGTGTCGGGGATGATCCGCCGCATGCCACGGTTCTGGTCGGAGTCGGGGAACTCGGCGACGAAGGTCTCCACGACGCGCAGGGTGCTGTGGCCGTCCTCGTCGAGGCCGAGGGTGTAGTCGGCGTGCATGCTCGCGAACGAGAAGTCGTCGACGTCGGCGGCGGCTGCCGGGGCCGAACCGACGGCGACGAAGGCGATCGCGAGCGCCACGGCGGCGACGCCGCTCCGCTTCAGACGCGCGCGAACATGCTGGACCGCCCCCGTGACAGACATGTCTCCAGCCTAGGGGGCACGATTCGGCCTACTCTTTCTCCATGACCGATCGCCGTCTCGCCGTGGAAGCGTGGGAGAGCCTGTTCCGCGCCCAGCACGAGATCCTCGACGAGATCAGCGCCGACTTCCACGACGACGAGCTCGGCCAGGGCGAATACGACGTGCTGCTGACGGTCACGCGCGGGCCCGAGATGACCGCACGCCTGCGTGACATCACCGCCAACATGCTCATCAGCCAGCCGAGCGTGTCGCGCCTGGTCGACCGGATGGTGCAGCGCGGCCTGATCTCGAAATGCCCCGACCCCGACGACGGTCGCGGCTCGCTCGTGCGCGCGACGGAGCGCGGTGCGACCACCTTCCGTCGCGTCGCCTCGCAGCACGCCCGCTCCATCGCGGACCGGATGTCGTGCCTCGACGACGACGAACTCGCGCGCCTCCGCGACATCACCGCCAAGCTGCGAGCTCGCGCCTGACCGCTGCCCTCCAGGAGTGTTCGGTTGCCCCTCGATGTCGCTCGAGAGTGTTCGGTTGCCACTCATCGTCGGTTTCGGCCCCGGATGCGACATCCCGCGACCGGTGAATGGCGGGATGCGACATCCTGCGCCATATGAATCGGGGGGGGCGCACCGCTCCTCCACAGGGCGGGAGGAGACAGCATCCATCCCCGGATGCCGGGAAGTGGCGGGTGCGGCGCGCGCGGTAACGCGATAGTCGGGTGCATGCCACGGCGACCGGAACCGATCGATCCGCGGCTGGGCGTCGCCTTCTCCGTCGCAGAGGCCCGCCGGATGGGCGTGAGCGCACGACGCCTGCGCGGACGGGACCTGGAGATGCCGTTCATCGGCGCTCGAATGCGTGCGACCGGCGCCGTCGACATCGCGTCGGAGACCGCGACGCCCGGCGCTGACGCCGCGCGACGAAGACGGCAGGACACGGCGAGGAGGGCGGCCGCCTACAACACGGTGATGGCGGACCACGCGTTCTTCAGTCATGGCACGGCGGCCGCGCTGTGGGGGCTGCCCCTTCCGAGCGGCGCTCTCGAGCCGGACGCCCTCGACGTCTCCGTCGCCGCGCCGCACCGTGCGCCGCGCGCGGCAGGGGTCCGCGGTCACCAGCTGGCGGCTCACCTCGTCTCGGTCCGGATCCGCGACGGGATGCGCATCGCGTCGCCCGCGGCGACCTGGGCGCAGCTCGGCGGCATCCTTTCGCTCGACGACCTCGTCGCCGCCGGAGATGCACTCCTGCATAGACCTCGCACCGAGGATGGGCATCGCACCGGACCGGAGACCGCTCTCGCGACGTTCGCTCAGCTCGAGGCCTCGATCGAAGCCGGTCGCCGGATCGGCGCATCCGCACTCCGCCAGGCACTGCCGCTCGTGCGCGAAGGGGTGGCGAGCCCCACCGAGACGGCGCTTCGCCTCGGGCTGTGGCGCGCGGGGCTCCCCGATCCGATCCTCGATCACGATGTGCGAGACGATCGCGGACACCTCGTCGGGTGCACGGAGTTCGCCTATCCGACCTTCGGCCTCCTGATCGAGTGCGAGGGCGACCACCATCGCACCGACCGCCGCCAGTGGAATCGCGACATCGAGAAGTACGGGCGATATCAGGATCTGGGATGGACCGTGCTGCGGTTCTCAGCGATCCACCTCGCCCCGAGTGTCAGCCCCGCCGTGACCCGCATCCGCCACCATCTCGCACAGCGCGGCTGGGCATGCGATCCGTCCGCGTGACCTCGCGCGGTCGTGGTTTTCGGTTGTCATTCGATGCTGGTTTCCGGAGCGGATGCGACATGCGGTGACAGGTGAACCGGAGGGTATGGCATCCCGTGACAGGTGAACCGACGGATGCGGCATCCGGCGGGTCAGCACTCGATGACGTTCACCGCGAGACCGCCCTCGCTGGTCTCCTTGTACTTGTGCGACATGTCGATGCCGGTCTGACGCATCGTCTCGACGACCGCATCGAGCGACACGAAGTGCGAACCGTCCCCGCGCAGCGCCAGCCGCGCCGCGGTGACGGCGGTGGACGCGGCAATCGCGTTGCGCTCGATGCAGGGGATCTGCACGAGCCCACCGACGGGATCGCACGTCAGGCCGAGGTGGTGTTCCATCGCGATCTCCGCGGCGTTCTCGATCTGGCGGTTCGTGCCGCCCATCACCGCCGTCAGTCCGCCGGCCGCCATCGCGCACGCCGACCCGACCTCGGCCTGACAGCCGCCTTCGGCGCCCGAGATCGACGCGTTCGCCTTGAAGAGCGACCCGAGAGCGGTCGCCGTGAGAAGGAAGCGCCGGATGCCACGGCGGCGGTTCGCCTCCGCGACGGCGTCGTCGTCCCCCGCGTCGGCGACATCGCCCGCGGTGCCGAACCCCAAGAGGGCACTGCCGACCAGTTCCCCGTGGGGCGTGACGGCGTTTCCGGCGCCGAGTCCCGAGTCGGCCAGGAAACGCCACCAGTACATCGCGACCGCCGGCAGGATTCCGGCCGCACCGTTCGTCGGCGCGGTGACGACCCGGCCTCCGGCGGCGTTCTCCTCGTTCACGGCCAGGGCGAACGCGCCGAGCCACTCTCCCGGCAACTCGCGACCACCGGCCGCAGTGGTGTCCTCGAGCTGTGCTCGGATCACGCTCGCGCGCCGCTTCACCTTCAGCATGCCCGGCAGCACCCCGTCGGCGTGCAGACCCGCCGTCACACAGTCGGCCATCGCATCCCAGATGCGATCGAGGCCGGCCGCGACCTCGGCCTCCGAGCGCAGCGCCGTCTCGTTCATGCGCGCAGCCTCGGCGATCGTCAGGTGGCGCTCGTCGCAGATCGCGAGGAGCTCCTCCGCCGAATCGAAGCGGATCGGTGACGGAGTCGCTTCGATCCTCGGAGCCTCGCCGTCGCGCCGGATGAAACCGCCGCCCACGGAGTAGTAGGTCTCCTCAGCCAGCACGCCGCCCTCGTCGTCGCGCGCGACGAGCGTCATCGCGTTCGGATGCTCCGGGAGGCGCGTCCGAGGTTCGAAGCTCACGTCCGCCTTGGCGAAGGGCACCGGTCTCATGCCGCCGAGGAGCATCCGGTCCCCGTCCGCCAGGTTCGACCAGGCCCCGCGGATCGCTCCCGGATCGGCCGTCTCGGGATCGAGCCCGGAAAGCCCGGCGACCACCGCATCCGGAGTGCCGTGGCCGATTCCTGTCGCCCCGAGGGACCCGTAGAGCGCGCACGTCACACCCGTGACCCGGTCGAGAAGCTTGCTCTCGCGCAGGCGGACGGCGAAGTCACGCCCGGCGCGCATCGGGCCGACGGTGTGGGAGCTCGAGGGTCCTACTCCGATGGAGAACAGCTCGAACGCCGAGACATAGGCGCTCATCGCTCCAGGCTACGCCCCACGGCCTGCTCCGCGCCGAGACAGAGCGACAGCCCCGGCTCGTGGAGTCGGGGCTGTCGCCGGAGGGAGGTCTACTGTTCGACGGGCGTCGGTCCGTCCGCGGATGCCGCGGAGTGGGACTCATGCGCCTGCAGCACCGAGTGCTGGGCCTCGGTCGCGACCTCGATCTTGCGCGGCTTCGCCTTCTCGCTGACCGGGATCGTCACCGACAGCACGCCGTTGCCGTAGCTCGCCGAGATGCGTTCAGTGTCGATGCCCTGTCCGAGGTTCAGCTGCCGAACGAAGCTCGCCGCCTCGCGCTCCCGGGTGATCCACTTGACGCCGTCGCCCGACGCGAGGGTCCGCTCGGCGCGAATCGTCAGCAGCTGGCCGTCGACGTCGATGTCGACCGAGCCCGGGTCGATGCCGGGGAGGTCGGCGTTCAGGACGTAGTGGTCGCCATCGCGATAGAGGTCCATCGGCATGCGGCGGGGTCCACGTCGCGCGTCGAGGAGGCTCGACGCCATGCGGTCCAGCTCACGGAACGGGTCGTAGGTTCCCATTTCTGCTCCTTCGTAGCGGGTCGGATGCGGCCATCCGACAGTGTCTTGTCCAAGTTGAGTCACATTGACTCAAGTAAGCCCAGATTAGCACTCTCCTCCTGCGAGTGCCAGATCTTTCGATCGCCCTGGGCGAACGGGACGACAAGAATGCCGAAAGGGTCGGGATCAGCCGGCAGCGCCGACCTCGGGACGCCATCGCGCCCGCGTGCCATACGGGCCGACCGCCGCCGGAAACGCGAAAATCCCCCGCCCGATGGGCGAGGGATTCCTCACTGTCTCAACACAGTGCGCGCCTCGAGGGACTCGAACCCCCAACCTTCTGATCCGTAGTCAGATGCTCTATCCATTGAGCTAGAGGCGCAGGACCTCCGCGCGAAACGGCGCGAAGGCCGAGGTTCAGACTACCTCACGATTCGGTCGGTGGCGAATCGATGGCGGCGGCGACGTCTTCCGGTTCGTCCACCGCTCCGACCGTGACGTCGCCGATACGACGGCGGTGGGCTGCCAGGCGCGGCAGATCGACGAGACGCAGAGCCTGCATGCGTGCGGCCCGCATCTGCCCGTAGTCGGGTTCGAGGTCGGGACGTGCTCCCTCGACGACCAGCCGCCGCTGCAGATTCGACTCGACGTCGCCCCAGGCGGCCTGGCGTGCACCGGCGACGAGTTCAGCGACGGCCTCGGCGTCGTCGGCCCGCTCGCGCAGCACCTTCGCGACGCCGGTGTACTGCCGCTGTCGACGTCGAAGGTTGCGGGTGTCCCGATCGCGGTAGTCGTGCGTGCCGTCGGGATCGGAGTACTTCCCCCACGCCTTCTTGCGCTGCTTGCGGGTGAGGTCGGCCGCGGCCTCCTGCTCGGCGGCGAGCGCCAGAAGCGTCTCCCTGGCGAAAGGGGCGACCCGTTCGGGATCGAAGGGCTCGTTGCGCGCGATCGTGTCGACGAGGATGCGGTTGCGCACCGCGAGCCGTGCCGCGGCGTCGGCGATCGAGACACCTTCCGCGATCGCGTCTGCGTTGCGCCCCATCCGCACACCTCCCGTCCACACGAGATCGTATCGTCCGCACCTGAGCCGGATCTGGCATGCGCCGTGTGCGATACCCGTCGCCCGAAGCCCGCGCAAGCCCATCCCCAAGCCCGCACGCGCGCAATAGCGTCTCAACCGGGCCCAGACAGGGACCCGGTTGCCTTTCGAGAAGAGGAGTGACTCATGGGATTCATGGATGACGCGAAGGATGCCGCGGAGACCGCCGGTCGCAAGGCCGGCGAAGCGTGGGAAGACACCCGGGACCGCATCGACGACAAGCTCGACGAGATGCGCGCGGAATCCGACGTCAAGAAGGCCGAAGCAGAGCGCGACTCGGTGAAGGCGAAGAACGAGGCCAACGAGAAGATGCGCGGCGACAGCTGACCCGCTCGCTCCGGGCCCGCGCGACGCAGCGGACCCGGGAGTTTCCGCGGACATCGGCACCCGCGGGCAATCCGAAAATGCCGATACTGCGAATCACCTGTGCGACACCCCGTTGCACAGATTCAGGAGGTTACACATGTCATCGTCACCGAACCGCCTCGTCGCCTCGATCATCGGCGCGGTCTACATCGTCGTAGGTCTGCTCGGTTTCCTCGTCACCGGCGGCGTCGGATTCATCGCGACCGAGGGTGGGCTGCTCCTCGGCATCTTCGAGGTGAACCCGCTGCACAACATCGTCCACGTCGCGGTGGGAGCCGTTCTCCTCATCGGCGGCCTGTCGTCCGTGGCCGCGGCCAAGGGCATCAACATCGCCGTGGGAGCTGTCTACCTCCTGCTCGGCGTCGTCGGGTTCTTCCTGGTGGGAACCGCGGCGAACATCCTCGCCCTCAACACGTTCGACCACTTCCTGCACCTGGCGAGCGCCATCGTGCTGCTCGGCGTCGGCCTTGCCGCGGACCGGAGCACGTCTGCTCGCGGCCGCCTCGCCTGAGCCGGACAGATGTCGAGCTCGCACGACGCTCGTCGGCGCACCCCCGCGATCGCGTGGACC